>WBZO01002401.1_pt2 | contig 11051 bp, 13 predicted proteins | sample 5204261 | NCBI WGS metagenome assembly WBZO01 (sample SAMN12412400, study PRJNA552823) | activated sludge metagenome | isolation source: activated sludge from anammox sidestream of wastewater treatment plant... | place: USA: North Carolina | collected 2017-09 | reverse complement strand
GGGCGGCCCGGCAGTGGGCCCGAGGTCCGCGAGGGTCCGCTCCAGGTCCACCGTCGCCCAACCCAGGGCGACCAGGCGAGGCGCGCAGGTGCCGGTCAGGTTGGCGATGCTTCTGGCCAGCCCGGCGAGGCTCACCCGAGTGCGCCCGCTGGGCGGCTCACGCGAGCGCGACCTGTGCGACGATGCCGGTGATGACGGCGAGCGAGACGCTGGCGAGCGTCCCGAGCAGGTAGTACTCGGCGAACAGCCGATCCTCGAGCTGTCGGAACCGCGCGATGGTCTTGGCCGCGATGACGAGTCCCACGGCCGCCACCCCCCCCGCGAGGACGAGGGTCACGATGAGCAGCCGCTCGATGACCCCGATGGTGGCCCCGATGCGTGCCACCGAGGGCCCGTCGACGGCACGCGTGTCATGGACCACGGGCGGGCGAGGCGCGCGCACCAGGGTACCCACGAACAGGGACCCTGCCCGGGTGTTGGCCACCACGAGGGCACCCACGACCCCGATGACGAGCGCCGCCCGCCCGATCGGCTCCGCGTCGCCGGACGCCTCGATGCGCATGACCACGTCCTGCCACCAGTCGAGTGGCTCGGCACGCGCGAGGAGGATCGCCCATGCGCCGACCAGGACCGCCAAGTGGGCCAGTTGGTCGAGGAGGAACCAGACCCCGGGCATGGGCGACCAGCCAGGGGACATCGCTGGGTCGCCGCCGGTCTCGGGGGCAATCGGCGCAGCGTCCATGCGCAGCGTGGCCTCCACCTTGGCGCGGTCGATGATCAGGTGCGTGACGACGGTCGCGAGGACGTAGCCCAGCCCCGGCAGGCCGTACACCAGCACCACCGGCGCGATCACCAGTCCCACGATGAGCACGTGGATCACGAGGGCTCGCCACGCCTCCCCACCCCGACCGAACTTGCGGGTCGCGACGTGGTCAGGCTGCAGGACGAAGTCCGCGAGGAGGTGCGCCAGCACCAGCCATGCCAGCACCAGGGTCCCGGCGCTCATCCCACACCCCTGCCCACGGCGGGATCGGCGATGAGCGAGCGGCGGATGCCATCACGGAGCAGGCTGCGCACCGCGGTGGCCAGGCGGGCCATGTCGCGAGCGCCGGCACGGCTCAGCGCACCCGACACGGCCGGCTGGCTGACACCCAGCCGCTCGGCGACGGCCTCCTGGCGCAAGCCATCCACGGCGTGGAGGCGGAGCATCTCACGCTGACGGTCGGTCATCCGGTCGATGATGGAGGCGAGCACCGGCGAGATGGCCTCGAGGAGGTCGTCGGAAGCCGCGTCGCCGGTCATGCACCGCAGGGCGTCCCTGTCACGGTGGGCTCTAGCGATGAGGTCACGGGCGGCCAGGAAGGCAGGCCCGGTGCGCTTGGTGGCCGGGCCCTCCCCGGGGTCGACGGCCCCGGCGACGATCACCCAGCGCATGGGCAGCGCGCCATGGGGCGTATCACGGGGCCGGAGCATCGCGTCCAGCACGGGTGTCAGGGCATCGGCGTCGATCGGCAGGAGGCCCTGGATCTCGTCGCCCTGGGTGAACTCGAACGGCGCGAGGCGGTCCGGGCACGTGGCCTCCAGGCGCGCCCGCAGGCGCTCGAGCCAAGCGGTCGCAGCGCTCGCACGCGCCCGTGAGCCGATGACGTCACCGAACAGGCAGATGCCGATCCCCTGGTCCACGGCCAGAGGTTATCAGACAGCACTATCACAGCCACAGCTTATATGGGGCGCGGATCACGTCTCTCGCGCACCAGGGCACGCTCGTGGTCCTGGGCAAGGTGATGTCGCTCACCGGCCCCGCCCGCGTGGGATCTGGCCTGATGCTCCGCGGGGCGCAGGTCAGCGCGGCCCCGGACGGACGATCGAGGGGTGCCATGGACCGAGGCGCGGTGTGACCGGTCGCGCGGTCATCCGCGGTCGGGGTGGCTGCCCCGCCTCCCGCGCCCGAGGACGCTAGCGGTTGCGGGCGAGGAAGGCCATGACATCATCGAGCCGGAACCTGCGGTCGCCGCGCTTGCAGACGCGGTAGAAGGGGAGCTCGCCCCGGTCACCGAGCCGCTTCACGGTGTTGACATGCAGGTGGAGCATCTCCGCGACCTCGCTCGCGGTGAGCATCGGCCCAAGGTCATTGACCGCCGTGGACGCCATGTTGGTGTCGTTCCTCATCATCGTACGTGGTGCTCGCTGGACGTCTGCTCGGAGTACCACGGCGTGCTCGGGAGACGCCGCTGGCGTTGACACCTGGTCCACTGCGGACGAGTCCGATGCGGTGGGGCCGGGTGATGTGGCGGATGGTGCCGTTCGCGGCGGCATGCGCCAAGCCGTACTTGTGTCGGGCAGGCGCGGTACGGAGGGTGTTGCACGAAGGCACGATCGGTGGCGCCCCGAGGAAGGCTCACTCGGGCGCCACGAGCCACGTGGCGCCCCCGGCAGGGATCGAACCTGCGACCCACCGCTTAGAAGGCGGTTGCTCTGTCCACTGAGCTACGGGGGCGTGGGGCCAGTGTACGCGGCAAGCCGCGCTGGCCCGCGAGGACTCACGGGCCGGCTCCGTCGACTGCCGAGCCCAGTGACAGAGCCGCCGTCATCGGGCTGGGCTCATGCGATCCGCGCGGGTCCGCCTCCAGACCCCCGTCGCGCGTGCTACCGTGCGCGGCCGATGTCACAGCTCGTGCCCGGCCCGACATCCCAGCTCCGCCTGCCCCTCGATGGCGGCAGCCCGCAACCGCCCACGCTCCCGCCGCTCCCCCTGGCGACCGAGTGGCAGCGCCAGCCGCGGACCTGGCCACACGCGCTCCACGCGACCTGCACCTACCTCGGCAGCCTCCCCGCGGCCATCGCCCATGACCTGGTCGGGCGCTGGAGCCGCCCGGGGGACGTGGTGCTCGACCCGTTCTCGGGTCGCGGGAGCGTGCCGCTCCAGGCGTGCCTCGAGCGACGCATCGGGGTGGGCATCGACCGCAGCCCGTTGGCGGCGGTGCTCACGGGCGCCGCGGTCGACCCGCCGACGGCCCGCGAGCTGGCCGAGCGGCTGGCCTGCCTGCGGATCGATTGGTCACGGGAGCGCCACGCCTGTGCCGACGACGCCGCGCTGATGGCGGGCAGCCTCCCGGCCATCTGCTTCCATCCGAGCACGCTCGCTCAGTTGCTGTTCGTGCGTCAGGTGCTGGACCGGACCATCCCCGTGGACCGCGCCCTCCTCGCGGCGATCGCGGGGATCCTCCACGGGCGCCGGTCGAGCGCCCTCACCGACGCCATGCCCAACGCCTTCAGCATGGCGCCCGCCTACTCGGCACGCTGGCTCGCGACGCGCGGCAGCCCACCGCCCGAGCGGGACCTGTTCGGGCTGCTCGAGCGACGCATTGCCCGGCTGCGTCGGGAGGGCGTGCCACAGGCCCGCGGCTTCGCCATCGAGGGCGACGCGCGGGAGGCCGGGCGGCTGGCCAGGGAGGTGCTCCGTCCCGCGGGACTGCCGGACCGCGCCCGACTCGTGATCACGAGCCCACCGTACCTGGGCCTCGTGCGCTATGGCGCCGCCAACTGGCTGCGGGTGTGGCTGCTGGGCGAGGACCCGGCCGCAGTCGATGCCCGCCTGGACACGCCACGTTCCCTGGACGCCTCGGCCACGCTCCTGCGGCAGGTGCTCGAGGGCCTGATGCCGGTGCTCACCGACGACGCGGTCGTGGTGCTCGTGCTGGGGACCCTGACATCGATCGGCGGGCGACGCACGCCGGCGCCCCTGGACCTCGCGATGGCTGCCTGGGAGGGCGCGGCCGCGCCCTTGGGGTTCCGGCTCGCGGGGACCGTCCGTGACGGCGTGGACGGCCGTCGCAAGCTGACGCGTCTTTGGGGCCGTCGAGCCGGGCAGGCCAGCGGGTCCGACGGCCTGCTGGTCATCGCCCCCACGGAGGCAGGGCGCCGCAGGGCCATCGCGAGCGCCACCACGCCCACCGACTGGGCACGGACGATCGGCGTGCGCGCCGACCCGCCACGCCGACGCGTCCACCGGGTCGGCGGGTCAGCGACGGGCGGACCCGCTATCCTCGGGACCCATGCAGCAGATGTATCACCCGGACGACCTCGCAGCGATGGACCCGCTGGTCCTCATGAAGAACCTCGACCACGTCCGGATGACCGCGCGGCGGCTCTCCTACATCCTCCAGCAGCAGGTCCACCTGTACGTCCCTGAGGCGAACCAGCTGCGCATGGAGATCGACCGCTACGTCGAGGCGGAGCGACAGATCGAGACCGAGCTGGCGCGTCGGCAGGTCCGCTCCTGACACCCAGGGCCTGGTGCCCGAGGGCCTGACGCCTATCGGGAGGCGCCGGCCACCTCGAACCGGAGGGGTGCCCCCGCGCCGTTCGTGCCGGCGACCCGGCGCCGTCGCTCGTCCGCCACGACCTGCTGCGCGAGCGCCGAGAGGCGCCCCATGTCCTGGAGCGAGAAGCGCACCCCAAGCTCCGCGAGTCGCTCGTAGTCGAGGTCCCGGAACTCCGCGCGCGCCGCGACCCCGCACATCTCGTCATACAGCTCCGGCCAGCCGATCCGGCGCCGCTGGTAGCAGTACCGGATGAACGCGACCACCTCCTCGGACACGCCGCCGAGGCCGTTCGGCACCTCGCGTGGCGCGACCTCCTCGACCCCTCCCCCGTTGCGTGGCACGCGTCCCTGACCCTCGTTCGTCACAGTTCCCCTACCGCTCTCTCGATCGCCCCCAGGCATGCCGCGAACCCGCACGCGGGCAGGGCGTCACCCGGTCATCAACACCAGAAAACCAACTGGACACCGCGCGCATGGCTCGCTACGGTGCCCGGTCACGGACCCTCCCGGCCGCGATGATCGGCGGCAGTCCGCTGGGGAGATGATAGGTCGGCGGGGGTCCGCCGGGAAGCCATGCCGTCCACGGACTTGTCCACGACGTTGTCCACAGGACCGGCAGACGGTGGTCCCCGGGGGCCTCGGCAGGAGTCACACCCCTTGAGCGGCCGAGCGCCCGGGCCGTCACGCCCGGGACCCGGCCACCTCGGCGAAGTTCAGGCCTCGGCGCGGCGACGGACGCCGAGGCCGGGTCCGCCGAGGACCCATCGATGGTCGTCACCCAGCACCAGCCCCTCGAACGGATCCTGCGCGAGCAACAGGTTGCCATCCAGGTCCACCCAGTCGGCGAGACCCGCGAGGGCCGCGGCGGCGGCGATGCCCACACTGGTCTCCTCCATGCAGCCGAGCATCACCCGGAAGCCCAGCTCCCTCGCCCGGCGCATCATCGCGAGCGCCGGCCCGACGCCCCCGCACTTGGTGAGCTTGACGTTGACGCCCGCGACCACGCCCACGAGGGCGTCGAGGTCATCGCTGGTCACGGCGCTCTCGTCCACGACGATCGGGATGGGGCTCCGCTCCTGGAGCCAGCGCAGTCGAGGCAATTGTCGCGCCGGGAAGGGCTGCTCGACGAGCTCCACCCCCAGGCGCACCAAGTCGGGAATCAGGCGCGCGCCGTCCTCGGGCTGCCAGCCCGTGTTGGCATCGACCCGGAGCGGGCCCGCATAGACGCCTCGGACCGCCTCGAGGGTCTCCAGGTCGCTCGGGCCGCCGACCTTGATCTTGAGGGCAGGAAAGGCGGCTGCCCGTGCCGCTCGCTCGGCCACGGCGGCGGGCGCGTCGATGCCGATCGAGAAGTCGGTCGGCGGGATGTCCGATGGTGTGCCCAGCAACTCGTGGAGCGGTACCCCGAGAGCCCTCGCGCCCAGGTCGTGGAGCGCGATGTCGAGACCCGCCTTGGCCCCGCCGTTGTTGCCGATCGTGTCGGCCATCGCCTGGTCGGCGGCATCGAGCCACGCGCGCGCAGCCCCGATGTCGGCGGGCGGGTCGCCCAGCGACCCCAGGGCCTCCACGAGCGCGGGGACGACCGCGCCGATGGTGCCGACGCTCTCGCCGTAGTAGGCGACCGGGAACGCCTCTCCGACGCCCGCCAGACCCGACGCGGCCACGTCGACGATGACCGTGGTCGCCTGCCGGTCGTCCTCCGCACGGGCGATGCGGAAGGGGTCACGGAGAGGCAGGTGGAGCGTCTGTGTCCTGATCGCGAGCTGCATCACCCCGATGCTAGCCGCTCGCCCTGGCGGCCGGTGCGCCGGTCCGGCGGCCTGGCTCAGACCCTGCCCTTGGGCACCGTGTGCCAGTAGGTCTTGTTGAACACGATCTTGCCCAGGTGCCACAGCTGGTTGGGCTTGGGTGGCCTGGGCGGATGGTCGTAGTCGAAGCGAAGCAGCGTCCCCTTGCCGTCCCCGATCTCGAAGAAGCACATGACCCTGCCGCGATACTCCCCGCGTCGCGGGTCCACGGCCCGCCCCTGGATGGCCGCCGTGATCCGCTCCGCCACCACGGGCGCCTCGAAGTGCGCCGTGGAGCCGGCCTTGGAGAGCGGCAGGTCCGTGGCGTCGCCCAGGGCATAGACGTTGGAGCGACCACCCACCAGGAGCGTGGCCTTGTCCGTGGGGAGCCAGCCACCTGGCGCCGGCGCGAGACCCGACTCGATGAGGAACGGCTGCCCCTGATGCGGGGGCACCAGGACGAGCAGGTCGTAGGGCAGCTCCTCGCCCTCGAGGCTCTGGACCACCTTCCGCGCGGGATCGATGGTCTCCACATTGAAGAACGTGTGCAACTCGATGCCCTTGCCGGCCATCACCGTCGCCGCCATCTCCGAGACGCTCTCGATGCTGAACGCACGGCCGATGGGTGAGCAGAAGTCGATGGTGGCCGCGTCGCGGATGCCTCGCTGGCGCAACTCGTCGTCGATGAGGAACGCCACCTCGAGAGGTGCCGGCGGGCACTTGTAGGGCATCCCCGCGATGCCGATGACGATGCGGCCGTCCGTGAACGCGTCGAGCGCGGCTCGCAGGCGCGTGGCGGCCTCGGCGCTGTAGAAGTGATGCGCCTCGGTGTCGAAGTGCTCGATCGACTCGGGCACGATGCGCGCCCCCGTCGCGATGACCAGATGGTCCCACGGGAGCGACTGCCCGGACGCGGTGGCCACCACTCGGGCCGCCTCGTCCACGCGGACCACCTCGTCCACGACGAGCTCGACCCGGTCATCCAGCAGCGAGCGCTCGGGTCGGGTCAGGCTCTCGGCACGCTCGCTGCCCATGGCGAGGTACATGAACCCCGGCTGATAGGTGTGCGAGCCGGTCTGGTCCACAACCGTGAGGCCGACGTCGCCCCGGTCGATCGAGCGCCGGAGCTTGCGTGCCAGCAGGTTCGCGGTGAGCGTGCCACCCACGCCCCCGCCCAGGATGACGATGCGCTCCATGGCCGTCCTCAGTGGGTCTTCTCGACGACGATCTCGTCGTAGCCCGTGTGGGTCGTCACGCCGACGAGCCGATGGCCCGCCTTCTCGACCCACTTGGGGATGTCCGTCCGACTCCCCGAGTCACTGGAGTACACCGCGAGAACGGTCCCGGGGGTCGACTCCCGGATGCCCCGGATGAGCTCCATGAGCGGGCCTGGGCAGAAGCTGCCGCGGGCGTCGATGACGCGGGGCGTGGTCACCGTGGTCGACTCGGTCATTGCGTGCCTCCCTCCATCAGATGAACAGCGAGGCGTTCGCCTCGGTCATGATCTCGATGGCGGTCGCCGCGCCCGCGGGCTCGCCCATCTCATCGATGAGGTCCTCGCGCTTGAGGCCGAACATGTCCATCGTCATCTGGCATGGGATGAACTCGACGCCCAGGGCGGTGGCGGCCTCCAGGAGCTCGCGTGGGCTGGCCACGTTGTACCTGCGACGCAGGCTGCCCATCATCCATGGGCCCATGCCCAGGAAGTTCATCTTGCTGAGCTTGAGATGGTCGATGCCCGGCCGCTGCATGAGCGTCAGCATCTTCTGCATCCAGTTCTCGCCAACGATCCGCCTCTGGTCCTTGACGAAGGGCAGCAGGCCCCAGAACGTCACGAACACGCGGCAGCGCACCCCACTCGCGGCCGCCGTGGACGCGAGGATCAGCACGGGCCACACGCGATCCAGCTCACCGGACCAGTTGACGATGACCAGCTCCTTGGTCGCGACCGGGGCCTCTGCCGGAGTCTCGGGGGTGGTGTCGGGCCAGCCCTCCGCATCCGCGATGGCCTCGGCCAGAGGGTCGGCGAGCGCGACCTCGCGCTCAGCGATCGAGGTGCTCACGGTGTGCCTCACTTCCTCCGCAGGACGAACCGGTAGACGGCGCCGTCCACGGACTGCTCGACGAGCTCGTTGCCGGTGGTGCGCGCCCAGGCCGCGAAGTCCTTGACGCTGCCGGGGTCGGTCGCGAGGACCTCGATCAGCTCACCCGACGCAAGGCCCTTGATGGCCTGAGCGGTCCGGACGATGGGCATGGGGCAGTTCAGGCCCTTGGCGTCGACACGCTGGGTGATCGTGAGGGACATCGTCTCGCCTCCTGGTGGTCAGATGAACACGACCTGACCGTCGCCCGCCGCGAGGTGGAAGGCGGTCACGCCCTCCACCCCGTCCACGAGCGGGTCCAGGTCGCTCGTCTCGAGTCGCAGCAGGTCCATCGACAGCGAGCAGGCCTGGATGTCCACGCCGCCCAGCTGCTTGGCCTGTCGGAGCGTCTCCGCCCAACTCGACTGGCCTGCCTCGCGCAATCGATCCACGGCGGCCCGACCGGCCTCGCCGGCCTCGGGTGCCAGGCCGTGGTCCTGCTCGATGCGGTCCGCACGGAACGCGTCGAGCGCCCAGTACTGGAGGAACACGTTGACGGGTCTGCCCAGGGCAGCCGCGCCGGCCGCCAGCACCGCGGCGGCCGTGAGCTTGTCATCGGTGCCTGAGAAGAGCACCAGGTTGAGTGGCTCGTCCATGCCCCGACTATCGGGAGGCACGGGGTGGTGCATGAGTGCTCTCCGGCCCATCCGGGTCGGGCCGAAGGTCCACCGGGGCCGGGCCGAAGGTCCACCGGGGCCGGGCCGAAGGTCAGGCCCACGCGCGCCATGGTCGACGAGGGAGGTGGTGCGCCAGGCCATGGGCCATCCGACCCGTGCGCCGATGACGACCGGCACTACGCGGTCGCGCCAGGTCGGCTGACGCTGTGCTCGTGCTCGCCCGACCCATCCCCTACCCCTCGGCCGGGCGACGGGTGGGAGGTGACCCATGGGCCGCAGACCGGATCGCTGGCTCGCGCTGCTGTGTGGCGCGATCGCCCTGCTCGCGGGCGTCGTCGCCGCGGTCGGTGTCCTCGACCGCGGGGACGGCAGCGTCGCCACGGTCGTCAACATCCGCGGCGTCGCCTTTGACATGACGACCACCGGCGTGTACGCGTACAACGCCGAGCGCGTGGTCGCGGAGGGCGTCGGCTGGGACGTGTTCACACTGATGGTGGCCGCGCCCGCGCTGCTGCTCGCCACGCCGTTCGTGGCGGCCGGCTCGTTCCGGGGACGTCTGTTCGCCCTCGGCGTGCTCGGCTACCTCCTCTACCAGTACCTGGAGTACGCGGTGGGATGGGCGTTCGGGCCGCTCTTCCTCGCGTTCGTGGTGCTGCACGGGGCGAGCCTCCTCGCCATGGCGGGCGTCGCGGCGCTCGTGGCCCGCGACGGCGTGGCCGGTCGCTTCACCGACGGGTTCCCCCGGCGGGCCTGGGTGGCCCTGGGCGTCACGATGTCCCTGCTCCTGACGTTCCTGTGGCTGGGTCGGATCCGAGTGGCCCTCGATGGCGACCTGGCGGCAGCCGGACTGACCAGCATGACCACCCTGACGGTCCAGGCCCTCGACCTGGGCCTCGTGGTGCCGGTGCTCCTCCTGAGCGCCTGGCTCGCCTGGCGCCGGACTGACGTCGGCTACGCGCTCGTGGCGGTGCTCGGGGTGGCCTTCGTGGGCATGGCGGGCGCGATCGTGGGCATGCTGCTGTCCGCGGCCATGGTGGATGGCTACCTTGAGATCGTGCCGCTCGCGATCTTTGGCGGCGCCGCACTCCTGGGAGCAGTCATCGTGGTCCGCGCCTATCGGGCGATGACACCGGCGCCCTCGGCCCATGGCCGGGGTGCCGCGTATCGGGCTGCGGCCCCGCACCCGGTGCCACATTGACGATCGCCGTGATGCGCGGCGCTCATTCGCGCCACTCGCACACCCGAACGACGGTGTCGGGCTACCCTCGGTGGCATGGACACCAGAGACGACCCGCGGGTCGACACCACCGACCACCCCAGGACGCCACCCCGCGAGCGCTTCGCAGGGAGCGAGCACCTGTTCGACCTGGACGCCGAGACGGAGCGCCTCCGAGGGGAGCCAGGCGGGTCCCGGGACGGGCATCGGCAGATCACGCTCTCCCACCGCGGTGGCGTCACGATCGTGCTGTTCGACTTCGAGAGGGGTGGCTGGCTGCGGGACCACGCGGCGGACGGATACGTGACCGTGCAGGTCCTGAGCGGAGAGCTGGTCATGACCACCGCGACCGCGGAGCACCGCATGCCGGCTGGCGCCCTGCTCGTCCTCGACCCGGGGATCCGGCATGACGTCCACGCGGTCACGCCGAGCCGCATGCTCCTGACGGTGCGCCTGTCGGTGTCAGCGGACGATCGGGTCGGATGAGACCGGCGGACGACGGGCAGGTGACGCCGCGTCCCGGCGCGGACGCCCCAGGGCCCGGTGCTGCCGACCCCACGACCGCGCCGCGATGGGACTGGGACCCACGGGACCCCGCCGTCCTCGACGACCAGCGCCGTGCATACGACGACATGCGCGAGCGCTGCCCGGTGGCCCACAGCGAGTTCATGGGCTGGTCCCTGTTCCGCCACGCCGATGTGACCCGGGTCCTCGATGACCCGGTAGCCTTCAGCAGCGCGTCTCGCCACCTGGCCATACCCAGCGGGTTCGACCCACCCGCCCACACGCGCTACCGGGCGATGCTCGAGCCCCTCTTCGCACCCGAGGCGATGGCGGCGCTCGAGCCGCGCTGTCGGGCGATCGCCGTCGAGCTGCTCGAGCCGATGCTCGCATCGGGCACGTCCGAGCTGATGGAGGCGTTCGCGTCGCCCTTCACGCTCCGGACCCTGTGCGCCTACCTGGGGT
>WBZO01006679.1_pt1 | contig 11052 bp, 11 predicted proteins | sample 5204261 | NCBI WGS metagenome assembly WBZO01 (sample SAMN12412400, study PRJNA552823) | activated sludge metagenome | isolation source: activated sludge from anammox sidestream of wastewater treatment plant... | place: USA: North Carolina | collected 2017-09 | reverse complement strand
CAGGTCGCAGCGCTGCAGCAGGACCTGCTTGGCACGCCAATACGGGTATTCCGGGTCCAGATAGGCCAGCGGCATGGCGGCGATCCATGCCCACAGCACCAGGAACGTCCCGATCGCGCCGGCCGCCATCGCCAGGAAATAGCGCCCGGCCGGCATCAGAACTGGAAATACAGGAACTCGGCGCCGCCACCGAGTGACAGCAGGCCGATGGTCGCCGCACACCCTGTTGCCATCGCCCAGCCGAGGCACGGCCGCCAGGACCAGGCCGCCCGTTCCCCCTCGGCCACGATCTGCTGCGTGTTCGGCATCGCCCAGACGACGACGTACAGCAGTACCAGGACACCTAATGCCGGAACGGCCTGCGCATCCGGCACCGGCCCGACCCCATGCCCGCCCGCCATCCCGGTCAGCACCTGCCATGCTGCCGGAACCGTCGGCGCCCGAAAGAACACCGCGGCGATCAGCACGCACAGATAGGTCAGGCCGATGCCCGCCACCAAGCGCAGGCCGCCTGGCGCCGGCGGCGCCGGCCGATACAGCCGCCAGGCATGGTTGATGACCAGATAAGTCGCATGCAGCAGGCCGAAGACCAGGAAGGTCAGGCCGGCGCCATGCCAGACCCCCGCCAGCACCATGGTCACGACGATCGGGCCGGCCAGCATGGTCAGGAAGCCGCGGCCGCCACGCTGCGCCGCCCGGTCAGTGGGCAGGCCCCGCGCCCGCCGCCGGCGGATGGCGGCCATGGTCAGCGGCGCATGCAGCGCAGCCATGAAGAACCGCGTCAGGCTGATATGCCAGCGCTGCCAGTAGGCGATGATGCTGCCCGCCCGGTAGGGCGACGCGAAATTCCACGGCAGCGACAGGCCGAACAGGCGCGCCGTCCCGACCGCCATGTCGGAATAGCCCGAGAAATCGAAGTATAGTTGCAACGAGTAGGACGCCGCGACCTGCCACGCCGGCAGCAGGGTCAAGGTCTCGGGATGGGCGAAGCCCTGCGCGACGGTGTCGGCCAGCGGGTCCGCCAGCACCACCTTCTTCAGCAGCCCGATCACGAAGATCGCGCTGCCGGCGGCCAGATCCTGGCCACGCGGCAAACCGCGCCCCAGCGTCTCGATCTGCGGCAGCATCACCCGCCCGGTCAGGATCGGCCCGGCAATCAGGCTGGGGAAGAACAGCACGAACAGCGCGTAATCCAGCAGCGGCCGCGGCGCCTCGGTACCGGCGTGGCAGTCGAGCAGGTAGCCGATCTGTGTAAAGGTAAAGAAACTGATTCCCAACGGTACGAGCGGCGCCGCCATCGTCACCCCGGTGCCGAACCAGGCATCCAGCCCGGCCAGCCACTCGGCGAGGTAGCGGAACCAGCACAATGCCCCGAGATTGGCGATCAGCGCCGCGATCAGCACGGCCCGGCGCTGGCGTGCAGCAAGGCCGGGTCGGTGCAGCAGGCGCGAGACACCGGCATTGCCCGCCGCCGAGGCCAGCAGGACCGGCACGAACGCCGGGTTCCACCAGCCGTAGAACATCAGCGAGGCGGCGATCAGCCACAGCTTCGCCGCCACGGGCGACAGGCGGACAGCCAGCGCGAACCCGGCCAGAGCAAGCGGCAGAAACGCCAGGATGAAGCTGCAGGACGCGAACGACATGCCGCTGCTGCTCAGGCCGGGTCGATCGCCGTCTTCGTCTCCACCAAGTCGATCAGGTCGCCGACCGTCTGCACGGATTCGATATCCGCCAGGTCGAACTCGATCCCGAACCGGCACTCCGCCTCGACCAGCGCGGCGATGTGGTGCATCGAATCCCAGCCCGACAGATCCTCCAGCCGGGTTGACGGCGCGACATCAAGATCCTCGTCACGCAGCACCTGCCGCAGGATGGCGGCCACCTCGAACGGCACGGATACCGGAACAGCGGGAGACAACACGCGCACCCTCCGAATCAGGTCGGAATGCGCCTGTTCTACCGGACACTCACTGACAAAAGGTTAACCGTGCCGCCCTCTGGTCAGGCGTGGCCGGCCGTATCCGACAGCAGCAGCGGATCCACGTTCAGCTTGGCCAGCGCGCGCCGCCATTTCGTGTCGTGGTCGCCGTCGAACAGCAGCGTCTCATCGGCCGGCGCCGACAGCCAGGCATTCTCCTGCATCTCCCGATCGAGCTGACCGGGCCCCCAGCCCGCATAGCCCAGGGCCAGCAGGCAGGAACGCGGTCCCCCGCCCTCGGCGATGACCTTCAGCACGTCCAGGCTCGCCGTCAGCGCCAGCGACGAATCCACCTGCAGGCTGCCTTCCCCGGTCCAGTCGCTGGTATGCAGCACGAAGCCGCGCCCGTTCTCGACCGGACCGCCGGCGCACAGCCGGATCTGGCGAGCCGGCGGCACGGGCTCGACCTGCAACTGCTTCAACAAGTCCTGAAAGCTCGGCCGTACGATCGGCCGGTTGACCACCAGCCCCATCGCCCCGTCCTGGGTGTGGGCACAGATGAAGATCACCGTCCGGGTGAAACGGGGGTCGACCATGGCTGGCATGGCGATCAGCAACTGGCCGGTCAGGAACCGATCAGCCGACGGTGAAGCAGCTTGGGTATCGCGTCTGGCCATGCCGGAAATCTGGTCGCGTCGCCGGCATACTGCAAGCCAAGAACCGCTGCCCGGCGCATGAACCGCCTCTCAGAGCAGCCGCCGGAGCAGCCTTCAGGGGGGCGGTTGTCGCCCCTGCGCGCGGTTGTTACGTTGCCACCCGTCCCGAGCCGCACCGCAGTCGCGGCCTCCGATCCGAGGAAACAGTCATCCATGGCGCAAGCCCCTTTGTCCCCCCTCGCCACCTACCTGGAGCATCTGAAGCGCGGCGAACTCGGCTATCAGTTCAGCCCGTCCCTCAACAAGCCGGTGTTCTATCCGCGCGTGATCAGCCCGGTCACCGGCAAGGCCGACCTGGAATGGCGGGTCAGCAAGGGCCTGGGCACGGTGCATGCCACCACGGTGAACCACCCGCAGCAAGGTGAGCCGTACAATGTCTGCCTGGTGGACATGGATGAGGGATTCCGGCTCATGAGCCGGGTCGAGGGGATCGACCCGATGGACGTCAGGATCGGCATGCGCGTCAGGTTCCGCGTGCATCAGCCGGACGGGGACGAAGACCCCTATCCCGTATTCACCCCGGTGGAGGGCGCGTGATGAAGGGCCTGATCCGCGGCAGCGCCGCCATCGTCGGCGCGGCCGAATCCGATCTGGGCGCGGTCGCCGCCCTGATGAACCCGATCGACCTGATGGCGCAGGGCATCCACCGCGCGCTGGACGATGCGGGGCTGGAGCTGAAGGATGTGGACGGGCTGTGGAGCGCCACGACGCAGGCCCGCACCTCGGCCATGTCGCTCGTTGAATACCTGGGCATGCCGAACGTCTATACCGATTCGACCATCGTCGGCGGCTCGTCGTTCGAGATCCATGTGGCGCACGCCATGGCGGCCCTGGCGGCGGGCCTGTGCACCGTCGCGGTGATCACCTACGGCTCCACCCAGCGCACCGTGGGCCGCCGAGCGGCGAGCGCGCGCGAGTATAATGCGTATGAGACGCCGTATCGGCCGTTCCTGCCCGCCAACGCCTATGCCATGGCGGCCAGCCGTCACATGTACGAATTCGGCACGACGCGGGAACAGATGGCCGAGGTCGCCGTCGCCGCCCGCAAATGGGCGCAGATGAACCCGGTGGCGTGGGACAAGAAGCCCCTGACGGTGCAGGACGTGCTGAACGCGCGGATGATCTCCTACCCGTTCACGGTACGCGACATCTGTCTGGTCACCGACGGCGGCGGCGCCCTCGTCATGACCACGCCCGAGCGGGCGAAAAGCCTGAAAAAGCCGCCAGTCTATGTGCTGGGCTGCGGCCAGTCGATCACCCATGCGTCGATCACCTCGATGCCCGACCTGACCCACACCGGGGCGATCGAGTCCGGGCGGCAGGCGTACCAGATGGCCGGGCTGAAAGCCGCCGACATGGCGATGGCGCAGCTCTATGACGCCTTCACCATCAACACGATCCTGTTCCTGGAGGATCTCGGCTTCTGCCCCAAAGGCGAGGGGGGACGCTTCGTCGAGGGTGGACGGATCGCCCCGGGCGGCAGCCTGCCCGTCAACACCAATGGCGGCGGCCTGTCCTACTGCCATCCCGGCATGTACGGGCTGTTCATCCTGATCGAGGCCGTGCGGCAGTTGCGCGGCGAAAGTGCGGAGCGCCAGGTGAAGGACGCCCATACGGCGATCGTGCACGGCAATGGCGGCGTGCTGTCAGCGCAGGCGACCGTCATCCTGGGGGATGCCACGACGGTCTGACGCGCCCGCCCCTGGGCAGTTGTATCCGGGGAAATCGTATCATATGTAACGATTTGCCCCGGCGGCGCGGAAGATAATGTCGGCCGAGATCTCCTCGACCCGGTTGCAGCCCGTATAGGCCATCGTCTTGTCCATCTCGGTGCGCATGATGTCCAGCGCCTTCACGGCGCCGGCCTCGCCGCCCACCGCCGTGCCGTACAGCGTCGCCCGCCCGGTCAGCACCGCCTTGGCACCCAGCGCCATCGCCTTGACGATGTCCGAGCCACGGCGGATGCCGGAATCGAGGATCACCGTGGCCTTGTCGCCCACCGCCTGTGCGATCTCGGGCAGCACGCCCATCGTCGCCACGGCACTGTCCATGTTCCGTCCGCCATGGTTGGACACGATGATGCCGTCCACCCCGTATTGCAGCGCCTTCAGCGCGTCGTCGGGACGCGCCACGCCCTTCAGCATCAGCACGCCCGGCCACATCTCGCGAAACTTCGCCAGATCGTCCCAGTTCAGCGAGTCGCGGTTCATGCCGTCGTTCCGCACCGCCCCGCCGCCCGAGGTGATGTGGTGCTGAAACTCGTCCGGATAGTTCTCGTGCTTCGGCATGCCGATCGTGGACAGGTAGCGGCCCATCACACCCAGGGTCCAGGACGGGTGGCGAGCGATATCCGCCAGGAACCGCATCGACGGGTTGAAGGGCACGCCAAACCCGTTGCGCGCGTTGTATTCCCGGTTGGGTGACACCGCCGAATCCACGGTGACGATCAACGCCTCGTACCCCGCTTTCCTGGCCCGCTCGATGATCTGGTACGACAGGTCCCGGCGCTTCCACACATAGAGCTGGAACCACAGCCGCCCGCCAGCCTGCTCGGCAATGGTCTCCATCGCCGTCATCGATGCGGTGGACAGGGTGAGCGGCACATTGGCCCTGGCCGCTGCCTTGGCCAGGGCGAGCTCGCCCCGGTACCAGCACAGGCCCGCCGCGCCCGTGGGCGCGATCGCCAGCGGAAAGGATACCGGCTTGCCGAACAGCGTCGACTCGGTCGTGCGGCCCGAGACATCGACCAGGGCGCGGAAACGCAGCTTGATGTCCTCGAACGCGGAACGGTTCTCGCACACCGCGATATGATCCTCGGTGGCGCGGTCGACGAATTCGAACACGCCGCGCGGCAGGCGGCGCTTCGCGGCCTCGCGCAGGTCGAAGATGTTGTAGCAGTCGTCGAGTGCGGCCATATGCTGGGTTCCGATCCGGCAGAATGGTGTCGGGACGTCGCTTGCAGTCTAGGCTGGATCGGACTGCGCCACCAATGATCGGCAACGCCTTGCCCGCCGCCTCGGCTGTGGTAAGGAGACACCGCATCCGGGTCAGGAAAGGGCAGGAATGCCAGGGATCATCGGTCGCTACACGTCACATCTGCGCCAACTCTGGCGATTGCCATACCGTATCGACCAGATGGGCGCGTCCCTGAGTGAGCGGCTGATCGAGGCGCACGCGACCGCGACGCAGGCGCTGGCGGAACAACTGTCGCGGGAACGGCAGGCCTGGCGGCAGCATCTGGACATCACGGTCGCGCACGCCCTGCAGCGCGTGGCCGACGCACTCCGCAACGGCTCGGACGCGGCGCGCCAGACGATCGCCCAGCAGGGCGACCGAATCATCGCGGCTCTCGGCGGCGAACAGCGGCAGCCGGATGCGGCGGCCGGGACGACAATCGCGCGGTTGCAGGAGGATACGGCGCACCTGCGGCAGGATGTCCGGCACCTGCACGACCTCCAGACAACCACGGATCACGCGGCTCTGGGCATCCAGCGCGCACGCCTGCGTGATCGCCATGGGGCGCTGGACATCGAAACCGACCATCCGGTGGCCTATGAGTCGCCGGACCATCTCGTGCCTTGGGGCACCGCGCAGGACAATTCCCGGTCCCAGCTTTTCAATGCCCGCCTGATCAACCTGATCCCACCGGAACGGCTCTCGCTGCTGGACCTCGGCTGTGCCGGCGGGGGCGCGGTGCGCTCGATGATCGAGCAGGGGTTTCTCGCCGCCGGGGTTGAAGGCAGCGACTATTCACAACGGCGGATGCGGGCCGAATGGGTCACCATCCCCGACTTCCTGTTCACGGCCGACATTACGAAGCCGTTCCGGATCGTCTCCGGCCTCGCCGCCGAGGGCATACGGTTCGGCGTGGTCACGCTGTGGGAAGTCATCGAGCATATCGCCGAACCGGACCTGCCGGCGCTGTTTGCCAATATCGACGCCCATCTGGCACCGAACGGGCTTGTCATCATGTCGGTATCACCCAACCCCGACATCGTCGACGGCAGGGAGCTGCACCAGATCGTCCAGCAGCGTCCATGGTGGCACGACACGCTGCGTTCGCTGGGATGGACCGACCACCCCGAGATCATCGCCTGGCTCGGCGACGACCTGGTGCGGTGGGAGGTCAACGCCCCGAACAGCTTCCACTTCGCATTGAGCCGGTCGGCCGAAACCCCGGCCCTGACGCGGCGGGCCCGTCACCTGCTGGCCGGCGTCGGTCGCGCCGTTCCACACGCGCCGGCGACGTGACGGCGGCGTCGGTTGCCGGTTCGGCCGAGGCCTCCATATGTCGTCCAACGTGGTGAGCAGGAGGGTGACAGCATCATGAAACCGCGCAAGCCCCGTTCGACCGCACCACGGCGCCGGCCGGTAGTGCCCGAGGTGCCCGTGGTATCGCCCGCATCTCCGCCGCCCGCGCCGCCGGAACCGCCGCGGCAGGGCACCGACCTGAGCGATGAGACGATCCGGAAGATGCTGGAAGCGGCCTATACGTAGCAGGCTGGGGCTCGGCCCGGGGACCTGTTGCGGCTTGGTGCCGGGAGGGATCCTCGTGTCAAGCACGAGGATGACGCGGGGGCGCGAGGATGACGCGGGGGCGCGAGGATGACGCGGGGGGCGCGAGGATGACGCGGGGGGCACGAGGATGACGCGGGGGCGCGAGGATGACGACACCTATCCACCCGCGTGGGTGGAACCACCCTAATCTGCGCTCATGCGGTTCCGCTCGCGGTCGCGGAAGAAGATGTCGGTGGTGATCTCCCCCACCGTATTGCAGCCCGTATAGGCCATCGTCTTGTCCATCTCGGTCCGGATGATATCCACCGCCTTGAATGCACCCGCCTCGCCGCCCACCGCCGTGCCATACAGCGTCGCGCGGCCGGTCAGCACACATTTGGCCCCCAGTGCCAGCGCCTTGACGATGTCGGAACCGCGCCGGACGCCGGAATCGAGGATGACGGTCGCCTTGTCGCCCACCGCCTCGGTGATCTCGGGCAGGATATCGATCGTCGCCGCCGCGCTGTCCATGTTGCGCCCGCCATGGTTCGACACGATCAGGCCGTCGACGCCGACGCTGATCGCCTTCAGCGCGTCGTCCACCCGGTTGATGCCCTTCAGCATCAGGATGCCCGGCCACTTCTCGCGGAAGATCTTGATGTCTTCCCAGTTCAGGCTGTCCTGCCGCATCACCTCGCGGGTGTGGGCGTCGTTGCCGATCGGGCGGCGATATGGCTCGGGGTAGTTCTCGTTCCGCGGCATGCCGATCGTGGTGAAATATTTCATCAGCACCGTCGTGAACCAGGTTGGGTGCTGCATGATGTCCCAGGTGAACCGCCAGGTCGGATGGAACGGCAGCAGGAACCCGTTCTTCGCATTGTATTCGCGGTTCGGCGGCACGATCGTGTCAGTGGTGACGATCAGCGCCTCGAACCCGTTGTTCTTCGCCCGCTCGATCAACTGGTACGACAGCTCCCGCTGCTTCCAGACATAGAGCTGGAACCACAGGCGGAAATTGGCCTCCTTGGCGATCTTCTCCATCGATGTCATGGCGCCGGTGGCCAGCGTGAACGGGATCTTCGCCTTGGCTGCAGCCTTGGCGAGCTCCAGCTCCCCTTCGTGCCAGCACAATCCGGCGGCGCCGGTGGGGGCAATGGCCATCGGCAAGGCGATTTCCTTGCCGAACAGCTCGGTTTTGGTGGAGCGGCCCGACACGTCGACCAGCGCGCGAAAGCGCAGCTTGATCTTCTCGAAGGCTTCCCGGTTGTTCCGCAGCGCCAGCTCGTCTTCGGTCGAGCGGTCGACGAACTCGAACACGCCGCGCGGCAGGCGCCGCTTCGCGGCTTCGCGCAGGTCGAAGACGTTGTAGCAGTCGTCAAGCCGGCCCATCGGACGCCCCCCGTATGTCACTCTCGTGACCGAAACCTAAGGCACTTCACCCCGATTGTGAACGGTACCAGCCCGATCAGCCGGCGGCTGTCTCGCGCAGCATCGCGGTCCTGAGCGTCAGCATCGGCCCCATCCAGACCGCATGCAGCGTATGGTCGTCGTATGGGCGGCCGGATTCGGGATGCAGCAGCACCGACAGCCCCATCCGGTTCATCATCAGGAACGGCACCAGTTCGCGAAACTGATCCGGGGCGAAAGCGACCTGGTACATCGCGCACGGGTGCGGCCCCACCGGCACGTCGTGCCAGCGCCCCATGCGCACGGGGAAGCGCTCCTCGATCATCGCGCGCAGCTTGGCCGCACGCTCCCGGCTGACGGCGTCGTAATAGATATGGGCGTGGTACCCGGTGATCTTCGCGGGATCGTTCATGCGACGGATCCTTTCAGCGGCAGCCGGTCGGCGACCAGTGCCCGGTAATAGGCGACGATCGCCGGCAATGCCGCGTCGTTGAAATCATGGGCCGGATTGTGCAGCGCCGGCCCGTCGCCGTTGCCGATGAAGGCGACATTGCCCGGGACACGGGCCAGGAAGCGGGAGAAATCCTCGGATGGCATGGCCGGCGCGACATCGTCGATCACCTTGTCGGGCCCCAGCGCCGTGGTGGCGGCACGCAGCGCCGCCTCGGTCGGGGCAGCCGCATTCCCGGCCGGGATGAATGCGCGCGCATCGGCGGCGTCCGCCGCCACCATGATCGGCCCGGCGCTGGTGGCGAAGCTGCCGACCGGCTGCCCCGGCATGGTGCGAATGCCGTAGATCTCCTGCATCGGGAAACGCTCCAGCAGGCCGTCATCGATCATCGCCTGCGCACCGCGGCCATGCTCCTCGGCCGGCTGGAAGATGAAACGCACGATGCCGTCGAAATTCGGCTCCCCGACCAGCGACAACGCCGTGCCCAGCAGGGATGCGGTATGCCCGTCATGGCCGCAGGCATGCGACCGCCCGTCGGCGGGCGGGCGACGGGCACGTTCCGGCGTCCCGTCCATCGTCAGCGCGTCCATCGCGGCGTGCAGTCCGATGGCACGGGTGCCGAGGCCATGGCGCAGCGTGGCGACGACGCCGGCGCCGCCAATGCACGTCGTCACGTTCAGCCCGAACTCGTTCAGTTTTTCCGCCACGAATGCAGCGATCGCCGGTTCCCGGAGCCCGGTCCCGGACCAGGCGCGCAGATGGCGGCGCCAGGCCTCCATCGCCGCGCTCAGATTGCTCATCGCGCCGCCTGCAGCAGACGCTCCTTCACATCCTTCTTGACCACCTTACCATAGCCGGATTTCGGCAGCTCGTCCCAGACGACGAAGCGCTGCGGCCATTTGTACTTCGCCAGCCGGCCGTCCAGGTGCGCCAGCAGATCGGCATCGGTGATCGAGGCACCCGGTTCCAGCACCAGCACCGCGACGCCAGACTCGCCCCATTTCTCGTCCGGCAGGCCCAGGACGCAGGCCTCGGCCACCGCCGGATGCGTCAGCAGCACCTCTTCGATCTCGCGCGGATACACGTTCGAGCCGCCCGAGATATACATGTCGGACGCCCGCCCGGTGATGTAGACGAAGCCACGCTCATCCATGTAGCCCAGGTCGCCGGTGTGAAACCAACCGAACGCGGTCGCCTTCGCCGTCGCTTCCGGGTTGTCGTGATAGCCGTTGAAGACGCCGGGGCCGCGCACGCAGATTTCCCCGCTCGCGCCCGCCGGCAGATGGTTGCCAGCCTCGTCCAGGATGGTGACCTCCATCCCGGTGCGCGGGACGCCGCAGCTTCCCACCGGCATCTCGTCATCGTTCTCGCTGTGCAGATGCGGCGGCAGGACGGTGATGTTGCCCGTCACCTCTCCCATGCCGAAATACTGCACGATCACCTTCCCCAGCTTGCGCAGCGCGTGCTTCTGGTCGGCGCGATACATCGGCGAGCCGGCATAGATGACATAGCGCAACGAGGAATGGTCATAGCGGTCCACAGCCTCGTGCCGCGTCAGCATGGTCAGGATGGTGGGCACGGTGAACATGTTGGTGATCCGGTGCCTCTCCACCAACTGCCACGCCGCCTCACAATCCAGCCGCTCGCTCGGCAGCAGGACGGTGACCGCGCCGCGCGCGACCTGTGGCAGCGCGTGAATGCCGGCACCATGCGACAGCGGCGCCACGACCAGCGAGGCGTCCTGCTCGGTTGTCGCCGGCATCAAGTCGCAGAGATGGTTGCAGACGACATATTCGAGTTGCCCATGGGTCAGCACGCCGGCCTTGGGCCGGCCGGTGGTGCCCGAGGTGTAGAAGAACCAGGCCGGATGATGGTGTTCGACGTCCGCTACGCGCGTCAGCGGCGTGCCCTGCGCCGCCAGCGTGTCCCATTCCAGCCCCGGCCCGCCGATCCACACGTCCAGGCGGCACGCCGGGTTCTCGGCCCGGGCCTGCGCGGCGTGCTCGGGAAACGCGCCGTCGAAGATGTGCACCGCCGCACCCGAGGACTGTGCCAGATAGGCG
>WBZO01006677.1_pt1 | contig 11053 bp, 9 predicted proteins | sample 5204261 | NCBI WGS metagenome assembly WBZO01 (sample SAMN12412400, study PRJNA552823) | activated sludge metagenome | isolation source: activated sludge from anammox sidestream of wastewater treatment plant... | place: USA: North Carolina | collected 2017-09 | reverse complement strand
CAACCGTTTTTCCCTGTTGGGCGGGCTTCGCTCCGCCGCGCAGGTGGTTTCCTATGAGTTGATCCTGGGACTTTCACTGGCCGGCGTCTTCCTGTTGGCCGGAACGCTGAGTCTGCGCGACATCATGCTGGCGCAACAGCAAAATCTCAGTATCGGCCCGCTCGAAATCAAGAACTGGTACATCTTCAGTCAACCGCTGGCGTTCGTGATCTTCCTGATCGCCGCGGTCGCGGAGACCAACCGCGCACCCTTCGACCTCCCGGAAGCCGAAACGGAATTGATCTCCGGATTCCATACGGAATATTCGGCCTTCCGTTTTTCCTTCTACTTCCTTGGCGAATACATCGCGATGATCGTGATCTCGCTTTTCGCAACCACCCTCTTCCTGGGCGGACCGAGCGGGCCGGGATCGACCAACCACTGGTGGCTGGGGCTGATCTATCTCTTCATCAAGACGATCATCTTCCTCTTCTTCTATGTCTGGTTGCGCGCGACCTTGCCACGCTTCCGATATGACCAGTTGATGGGGATTGCCTGGAAAGTACTCTTTCCGCTGGTCTTGCTGAATCTGATGGTGACAGCCGCCATTCGCCTGGCGAGCGACGGGAAGCTCTTCTGATGCCTTGGGATACGCTGGTCTTTCTTCTGGTCGCGGCGCTTGCCATTCTGTCCGCATTGGGCATGGTGGCGATGAGAAACCCGGTGCATTCCGCGGTGCTGCTCGTGATCTCGTTCGTGCAGATCGCGGGTGTCTTCGTGATGCTCGGCGCGGAGTATCTGGCGGTGATCCAGATCATCGTCTATACGGGCGCCATCCTGGTGCTGCTCCTCTTCGTCATCATGCTGGTCGATGTCGACGATCTGCCGGAATTCCATACAGCGGAACCGCTGACCCGGGCGATTGGTGCATTGCTCGGTCTGATGTTGCTGATCGAGGTCGCGATTGCGATCGGAACGCGCACCATCACCGGAGCGCAGGGTACGGCCACCCCGGAAATCGAAGCGGCCATCGGCGGGAATACGCAGGCGCTCGGGCGGGTGCTCTATACGCAATATCTGCTCCCCTTCGAGGTGATTTCGATGGTGCTGACCGTCGGCGTGCTGGGCGCGATTGTGCTTGCAATGCCGGAGCGGCTCGGGATCGAGTCCATACGCCGGCGTGACACGATCTCACTCGGGCACCCGCGCGGTGTCGATGTGGTCAAACCGATTGGGCCTGGCGATGAAATCATTGTGGCTGGTTCTCTGCCGGCCAAGCGACCTGCGGGCGGTGGGCGTTCGCTGATCATGGCCGACGATCCGGACATGCAACCAGTGAAGATTGGAGAACGGCAATGAGTGGGGGCGCCAGATGGAACTGACCGCCAATTACTTTCTCGGACTCAGCGCCGCCCTCTTCATCGTCGGGTTGATGGGCGTGCTGGTTCGCCGGAATGTGCTGATCATCTTTCTCTGTGTCGAGCTGATGACGGCCGCGGTGAATATCACGTTCGTCACGTTTGCGCGTGAGACCAACACCTTCGATGGTCAGGCGTTCGCGATCTTTACGATTGCCGTCGCCGCCGCCGAAGCCGCCGTCGGGCTGGCACTCATCCTGGCGATGAGCCGGCGGACGCGGTCGGTCGATGTCGATGACTTCCGAACGTTGCGAGACTGATGCGGAAGACACGGGGGACCTCGATGTTCGTGGATTCGTGGGGCCAGACAACGCGGGTTGTGGGCCTGGTACAGGAATGGGGCCGGCATGGATAGGTATCTCTTTCTGATACCACTCCTTCCGCTGCTTGCCAGTGGATTCAATTTGCTCGTGTCCCGGAAGTACTTTCCGGAGAAATCGCACATCTTTGCGATTGCCGGGGTGGCCGCATCGTTCGTGTTGTCGGTGCTCGTCTTCCGTGACATCAATGACGGCAAGGGACCGCTTACCCAGCACATCTGGGAATGGATCGGTTCCGGCGCCTTTCATTCTGAGGTCGGCTTCTACGTGGACCAGCTCACGGCGGTCATGATCGTCATGATCACGTTCGTGTCGACGCTGGTGCACATCTACTCGGTCGGCTATATGCACGGCGACAAGAGCTACTACCGCTTCTTCTCCTGGTTGCCGCTCTTCGTCTTCACCATGCTGGTGCTGGTGCTGGCGGACAACTATCTGCTCATGTTCCTCGGATGGGAGGGCGTGGGGCTGTGTTCCTATCTGCTGATCGGCTATTACCACAAGCGCCGGTCGGCAGCCAATGCCGCCAAGAAGGCCTTCATCGTCAACCGCATTGGTGATGTTGGTTTCGGTATCGGTATCATGGCGATCTTCACCACTTTCGGCACGATCTCATTTGCCGGCGAGCATGGGGTGTTCGCGCTGGTCGGCGAGGGCAGCGCGTCCGAGCGGACGCTAACCATGATCGGTCTGCTGCTCTTTACCGGTGCAATCGGTAAGAGCGCGCAATTTCCGCTGCATGTCTGGTTGCCGGACGCGATGGAAGGTCCGACTCCGGTTTCGGCGCTCATTCACGCCGCCACCATGGTGACCGCCGGTATCTATCTGGTCGCCCGGTCGAATCCGATTTATATGAAAGCCCCGGATGCCATGCTGGTGGTGGCGGTCATCGGCGCGTTGACTGCGTTCATGGGCGCCTCGATCGCGACGGTGCAAAACGACATCAAGCGCGTAATCGCCTATTCCACGGTCAGCCAGCTCGGCTATATGGCCCTGGCGCTCGGGGTGGGCGCGTGGGTGTCGGCGATCTTCCATCTGATCGCGCACGCCTTCTTCAAAGCCTGTCTCTTCCTGGGCAGCGGCTCAGTCATTCACGGTATGCACGGCGAGCAGGACATGCAGAAGATGGGCGGTCTGCGCAAGGTCATGCCCTGGACTTTCTACACGTTTGTGATCGCGTCGTTGGCGAACGCGGGGGTCTTCCCGCTTTCTGGATTCTGGTCGAAAGACGAAATCATCACTGGCGCCTGGGCAAGCAGCGTCTTCCCGCGGATTGGTGACGTACTCAGTATCGTCGCGCTGATCGCGGCGTTCCTGACCGCCTACTACATGTTCCGGCTCGTTTTCCTGACCTTTTTTGGCAAACCCCGGTACGACGAGGCGCATGTGCACCCGCACGAATCGCCCTTGACGATGACCGTTCCGCTGATCCTGCTGGCCGCTATTACCATCGTTTTCGGGGCGGTCGGTTATCCGCCGGATGAGGGCCGCTTCCACGATTTCCTGAGCCCGGTCTTCTCGACAGCCCAGGAACACGTTTCGGCAGTGGCCACCGAGGGTGGCGCCGTCGCCGAAGAGCATCACATTTCCAATCAGACGATCATCCGGTTCGGTGTGATCTCGACCCTGGTGGCGCTCTCCGGCATCTTTGTGGCCTGGCTCGTCTTCCTGAAGCGGCGCATCGACCCGGTCGCGTTTGCGGTCGATCACCCGGCGCTGTACGGCTTCCTCTACAACAAGTGGTATATCGACAAGACCTACGACGACCTGGTCGTCTTCCCGATGCGCCGGTTCGCGACCTTCCTCTGGCAAGTCATCGATGTCAAGATCATCGACGGCACCGTCATGGGGTCGGCCAAGCTGGTCGACGAGCTCAGCCAGGGACTGCGGACCCTGCAGACGGGTCTGGTGCGGAACTACGCGCTGGCCATCGCGCTGGGAATGGTCGTGATCGTCGGTATTTATTTCGCTGCCTTCAGCAGCCTCTTCCGGTAGCGGGGGGTAGGAGACGAACATGGATAACCTGCCCGTCCTGAGTTTGACCGCCTATGCGCCGCTGGTTGGCGCGCTCATCATCTTTGCGTTCCGCCGGATCGAGCGCGAGCAGGCCAGGTTGATTGCCCTCATTTCGACGGTGGTCAGCTTCGTGCTGTCGCTTTATCTTCTCTACGCCTTCGAGAAGAACGACAAATTCCAGTTCACCGAAACGGTGAAGTGGCTGCCCGACCTCGGCGTGTCCTACCGGATGGGAATCGACGGGATCGCGCTGGCGCTGATCGTGCTGACAACCTTTATCGGGTTGCTCTGCGTGATCTGGTCCTGGGGTTCGCTCACCTATCGGACACGCGAGTACTACATCACCTTCCTGCTGTTGATGACCGGTATGCTCGGCGTCTTCATGGCGCTGGACCTGTTCATCTTCTATATCTTCTGGGAGTTGATGCTGATTCCGATGGCGTTGCTCATCGGTATCTGGGGAAGCGAAAATCGCGTCTTCGCCGCGATCAAGTTCTTCATCTATACGCTGGTCGGTTCCCTGCTGATGCTGATCGGTATCGTGGCTACCTATCAGGCTTATTACAACCAGACCGGCGTGCGCACGCTCAATATCCTCGACCTGCAAACCGGTTGGGACAAGGGCGCCTATAGCGATGTTTTCCAGGGGGTGGTGTTCGCGGCGTTCCTGATCTCGTTCGCGATCAAGATCCCCATGTGGCCGGTGCATACCTGGTTGCCGGACGCGCACGTGCAGGCTCCCACCGCGGCATCGGTAGTGCTGGCGGCCGTCATGCTCAAGATGGGCGGCTACGGCATCCTGCGCTTCAATCTGCCGCTTTTCCCAGAGGGCGCCGAAGATTGGGCCTGGATCATCATTGCACTGTCGGTGATCGCCATTCTCTACGGGGCGCTGGTCTCGCTCGTGCAACCGGATATGAAGAAGCTGATTGCCTATTCATCCGTGTCGCATATGGGATTCGTGACACTCGGTATTTTCACGAACATCCTGCTGACGACGCGGGGCGACCTGAACGGTTTCAATGGTTCGATGATGGTCATGCTGGCCCACGGTCTCAATACCGGGGCGCTCTTCTTCCTCGTCGGTATGCTCTACGAACGGGCGCATACCCGATTGCTGGCATCCTTCGGCGGTCTCTCGTCTCGCATGCCGTTTTACGCGTTCTTCCTGGGGATGTTTACGTTCGCCAGTCTTGGTCTGCCCTCGATGTCTGGCTTCGTCGGCGAATATCTCTCGGTGCTGAGCGCCTGGAAGCTCAACAAGCTGCTTGGGTTGACCGTCTTCCTGGTGGTCATTCTGGCGGCCTGGTATATGCTCTGGTACTTCCAGCAGGTGGTGCAGGGGCGAGCGCATAACGAGCTCCCGGATCCGATGGACGGCCAGCTGACCGCCGAGGAACGGGCGATGCTGGCGGCCGCCGGTGACGACGGTCATGACGGCCATCATGGAACCGGGGCGTTTGCGCCGGTCTCCGGCGGAGCGCACGACGACGAGCACGATCCTCACGATTCGTCACTCTGGCCCGATCTGAATCGCCGTGAGTTGCTGACCCTGGTGCCGCTGGCCATCTTCACGATCGTGCTGGGCATCTATCCCAATCCTGTCTTCGATATTGTTGGACCCTCGTTCGAGCGGATCATGGATCCGTTCCTGCGCGGGCCGTTGGGCGGTTAGGGGCAAACCGAGTGGATCTACTGAATCTCGATCTCAGCGGACCTCAGTGGGGGCTCGTCTGGCCACAGCTCACCGTCTTCATTCTGGCCATCGTGCTGGTGTTTGCCGACGCGTTTCTTCCCAGAGAGCGCAAGTTCGGCGCGCTGACCGGGTTGTCGATCATCGGCTATGGCATCGCGCTCGTCGCGCTCTACTGGCAGCATGGCCAAAACGCGGCCACATTCCAGGGCAGCTTCCGGGCAGACGGGTTGACCGTTTTTCTGTCGCTGATGTTGCTGGTGGCGGCGATCTTTTCCGTGCTGGTCGCGGCCGATTACATTCGTGATGCCGCGACCCGGGTGCCGATCGGCGAGTACTACATTCTGCTGGCGTTTTCCGTACTCGGGGCGTTGCTGGTTTCGTCCTCCGGCGATCTGATCATGATCTTTGTGGGATTGGAGCTTTCGTCGCTCGCGACCTATGTGCTCACTGGCTATACCAAGCGCCGGGAGGTCTCCGTCGAAGGCGCGTTGAAATATTTCCTCCTCGGTATCTTTGCCAGCGCCATTCTGCTCTACGGGATGTCGTGGGCCTATGGTCTTTCCGGTTCGACCAATCTCGACAGTATCCGCGCCGGTATCGGCGCAGCCGTGGAAGGCAAGGAATGGTTCGAGGCGTCGGTGCTGCTGGCGATGCTGCTGGTGGTCGTCGGACTCGGTTTCAAGATCGCCGCGGTTCCCTTCCATATGTGGACACCGGACGCATACGAAGGCGCTCCAACACCCGTGACCGCGTATATGTCGGTCATTCCCAAGGCAGCTGGATTCGCGGCGCTGATCCGCATTCTGGTGCAAGCGCTCGGGCCTCTCTCGGAAGACTGGCGCTGGCTGATCGGGGTGCTGGCGCTGCTGACGATGGCCCTCGGGAATATCGTCGCGCTGTCGCAGCACAATCTGAAGCGGATGCTGGCCTACTCCTCGATCGCGCACACCGGCTACATGATGGTCGGACTGGCCGCCTACAAAGAAGGAACCGGATTCGGCGCGGATATCTCGCAGATCATCGGATTGCGTGGGGTTTCCTCGACGCTCTATTATCTGCTCGCCTATGTCTTCATGAATATCGGCGCGTTCGCGGTGCTCGTCTGGATCGAGCAACGGGGCCGGGAGGCAACCCTGGAGGATATCTCCGGGCTGGCGAGCACCGATCCGCTCCCGGCCGCGGCCATGGCGATTTTCATGGTCTCGCTCATGGGTATTCCACCGCTGATCGGGTTCTATGCGAAGTACTACCTGATCGTTGCAGCGATGGAAGCCGATATGCTCTGGCTCGCGATCACGATTGTTATCGCCTCGATGATCAGCGCCTACTTCTATCTGCGTGTGGTGGCGGTGATGTATTTCGGTTCGTCGGACCGGCAAACGAGTCCCGTTCGGACTCCGTTGCTGAACGCCGCCATCATTCTGCTGGTGGTGGGCAATTTGGCGCTGGGACTCTTCTCCGCTCGCGTCGTGAACCTGAGCGATGATTGGACGTCGGCGCTGACCGTCGCGCAAACAGCCGAATCCCCGAGTGCCGCGCAGGCGACGAATCCGTAGATTCGACGTTTTCAGGCGCTCGAACATGGCGGCCGGCCAGGGTGGGCAACGTGTCCATCGGCCGGCCGCTTTGTTTTTCGATTGCGACGGTGAGATGATCGGCATATGTTGACCGGCGAGCTGACCAACCTGCGGGCCGTGGAGCGCGATGATGCCGTGCTCATTCACGGCTGGTTCGACGATCCCGAGGCGATGAGCTGGTGGGGAAACCCGACTCCAGTTATCTCGTTGCACCTGCTTCAGCAGCAGTTGCACATCTGGCTCGAAGACGAGCGAACCATTGGGCATCCGGTCGGTTTCATCGTCGCAACGCTCGACGGTGAGGCAGCCGGTTTTGTCTTGCTGTCCGATCTCCAGCCGATCGACCGAAATGCCGAATTGAGTATCGTGCTGGATCTGGCGTATCGCGGGCAGGGGCTGGGCGGCGATGCGCTGGAGACGCTGATCGCGGTCGCTTTCGACCAGTGGGGATTGCATCGTCTTACCGCCCGATGCGAAGCGGTCAACGAACGAGCGCACGCGTTCTTTCAACAACACGGATTTCGATTGGAAGGACGTTTGCGGGATGCGCGCTTCGTCGATGGAGGGTGGCAGGACGTGCTGATCTTCGGACGCGTCCGCGAGGCCGGTGAGCTGGATGACTGATCGAGCGCAGGACCCCGCCGAGCTCTTCGATGTACTTTCGGCCGATGGTCGACCGCAAGGGTTTGCCAAGCAACGCGCGCATGTGCATCGCGACGGCGACTGGCACGCCGCGATTCACATCTGGGTTTATGGCGTCGATCAGGATGGCCCGTATCTGGTGTTCCAGCGGCGCGGGCGCGGCAAGGACACCAAGCCCCTGCGACTCGACGCCACCGTCGGCGGTCATTTGCGGGCGGGGGAAACGGTCGAGCAGACGTTGCGCGAGGTACAGGAGGAAATCGGCCGGGCGGTTTCGCTGCCGGAGCTCCTGCCGCTCGGGGTCCGTATCGGTGTGAGCGAAGACGAACCGGGGATCCTCGACCGGGAGTTCCAGCATGTTTTTTTCTGGCGGGTGGACGAGCCGCTATCGACCTTCATTCCCAATCCCGATGAGCTCGAAGGGTTGGTGCAGCTTCCATTGGATGACGTGCTTGCCATCTTCGGCGAGGGCATCGTGGCAGCCGATGCGCTGGAGCTGAAAGCTGGTTCGGTCATCCTCACGCCGGTGCTGGTGACGCGCAGCGAGTTCGTTTCGGGGATCGACCGCTATCCATTTCGGGTGGCAATCGCAGCTCGCAATGCGCTTCGCGGGGATCGCTATATCGCTGTCTGATGCTCGATGCGACCCTTCGTTGCCTCATCCAATCATGGTGACCGTTGGAACTCGATCTTGGCGCCAGTTCTGGCGGGAGCGACCGCGCGATTTCTCATCGTGGATGTCGTCGCCGAGGTCGCCATGAATGGCGCCGCTACGTAAAGGAAGACGATACCGGCCGGGTGTCAAGCGCCGATACCGATGAAACCGAGCAGCAGCAAGACGAGTACGATCGCCGCAAGGATGGCGAACAACATTTCCTTGTGCTGTATGAAGAGGACGACGGTCAGCGCCACCCGGACCGTCGGGGTGAGAATCAGCACCAGCAGGCCGGTCAGGATAAAGTCGCCGGACGAACCATGGCGCAGGCCGTCGAAAACATCGGCGGGATGCACCTGTTGGACTTCGAGCTGTTTTCCCAGCGCTTCGTCCAGGGTTGACGGACCGCCATGTCCGCCGAAAAAGTAGAGCATCAACCCGATAATGACGAAGACGGCCGCGATGAGGACCCCGGCCCGCAGTACGCGGGCTAGCCAGATCGATTCCTGGAGGTCGATACCGGTCGGGGGAACGAGCGTTGGCTGGTCAGCGAGAGGGTCCATCAGGCAATCTTCAATCCGCGCAGGAGCATCTGCACCGCGACGCCGATCAGCATGATGATGAAGATGATGCGGACGGTTTCACTGCGAAAGCGGATCAGCAGCCGGGCGCCGAGCATCGATCCGAGCAAGACTCCCAGCGCCACCGGCGCGGCCACGAACGGCAACACATCGCCGCGCCAGAAATAGATGCCCGCGCTGGCGGCTGCGGTGACGCCGATCATGAAATTGCTGGTGGCGCTGGAAACCTTGATCGGTAAGCCCATGGCGGTGTCCATGGCCAGTACCTTGAGCGCGCCCGAACCGATCCCCAGCAATCCGGAGACGAGACCAGCCAGGCCCATCATCGCGAACCCGGTTGGCACGCCTTTGACCGGGTAGGAGATATCGCGGCCACTGCGACGATCGGGATAGGACCCGGGCAGACTGAGTCGCATCGACCACTCATCGCTGTCGAACGGGGCCGACTCGTCCGAACCGACCTTGCGCACCATCGGGAAGACCGTAAAGAGGAGCAGAGCGCCGAATAAGAGAAAGAGGGCTCTGGTGGGAAGCAACGGCGCGATCAGCGCGCCCGCGATGGCGCCCACGGACGTGGCGACCTGGAGCAACGTCGCCACGCGGACATTCGTCAGCCGGTCACGCAGCAAGGCCGCTCCGGCGCCGCTCGATGTGGCGATGACCGACACGATGCTGGCCCCGACTGCCAGCCGGATATCGACCCCGAACCCGATGGTGAGCAACGGCACGATCAATACACCGCCGCCGAGGCCGACCAATGCACCGAGTGCCCCTGCTCCTAACGATGCAAGAAACGTCAGGATCAGATATTCATCGACACCGTGCACTCGCTCATCCTATCGATCACTTTGCGAACCATCGCATTTCGAGCATAGCGGCAGAGCCGCTTTTCTGCACAAACGAATCGGCCTACTCCAGCCGAACTGAAGTGGGCCGATTCGAACATCGCTCGAAACCGATTACGCGGCTGGCGTCGTCAGCCGCCGCAAGACGGTTTGCAGAATACCGCCATTGCGGTAGTACTCCAGTTCGACCGAGCTGTCGATTCGGGCAATGGCTTCGAATTCGATGACCGTGCCATCTGGCTTGGTTGCCCGGATTTGCAGGCGGCCATGCGGTTCGAGTCCCTCGCCGATACCGGTGATGTCGAAGGTCTCGTCACCGGACAATCCGAGCGAGGCGGCGTTCTCGCCTGGCAAGAAGACGGCCGGCAGCACGCCCATTCCGACCAGATTGCTGCGATGGATGCGCTCGAAGCTTTCCACCAGCACCATATCGACACCGAGCAACAGGGTGCCTTTGGCCGCCCAGTCGCGCGAGGAACCAGAGCCGTATTCCTTGCCGCCGATGACGATCAAGGGCACATCGTCATGTTGATAGAGCATCGAGGCGTCATAGATCGGCATATCCTCGCCGGTCGGGAAGTAGCGGGTGATATTTCCCTCGCTTCCCGGAACCAGCTGGTTGCGCAGGCGGATATTGGCAAAGGTGCCGCGGATCATCACCTCATGGTTGCCGCGTCGTGACCCGTAGGAGTTGAATTCGATCGGCCTCACGTCGTTGTTGATCAGATATTGTGCGGCCGGACTGGTGCGGGCAATGGCGCCGGCGGGGGAGATATGGTCGGTCGTCACCGAATCGCCCAAGAGGGCCAGCACGCGCGCGCCATGGATATCCGACAGTTCGCCCGGTTGCGGCGCCAGATCGATGAAATAGGGCGGTTCCTGTACGTAGGTCGATTCGGGGTTCCACTCGTAGAGATCGCCCTTGGGAATCGCCATCGACTTCCAAAGGTCGTCGCCTTCGAACACACCGCGGTATTCATTGGCGAAGATTTCGGCATCGACCGCCTGCGAGAGGGTCTCCTGGATTTCTTCTGGTGTCGGCCAGATGTCTTTCAGATAGACCGGTTCCCCATTCGGGTCGGTACCGATGGGCTCGGTGTCCAGATTGGTGTCCACGGAACCGGCCAACGCATAGGCCACCACCAGCGGCGGCGATGCCAGGAACGATGCGCGCACCTGCGGGTGAATGCGCCCCTCGAAGTTGCGGTTTCCGGAGAGCACCGCGGCTACGATCAACTTGTTTTCGTCGACCGCTTCCGCCACGGGACCGGGCAGCGGGCCGGAATTGCCGATACAGGTCGTGCAACCATAGCCCACGGTATGG
>WBZO01006676.1_pt1 | contig 11053 bp, 15 predicted proteins | sample 5204261 | NCBI WGS metagenome assembly WBZO01 (sample SAMN12412400, study PRJNA552823) | activated sludge metagenome | isolation source: activated sludge from anammox sidestream of wastewater treatment plant... | place: USA: North Carolina | collected 2017-09 | reverse complement strand
GGCTACGCCACCGCCCAGCACACCACTGAGCGACGCGCCGATATTGATGATCCATTTCCGGATCGTGAGCTGGTAGAGCACATCGATGATGGATAGTTTGATCGATTCGCCAATCGACTGCATGGCCGATTTGCCATGCGCGGCGAATTGAATAAATGAGGATTTCGCGGTTTGCTCAACGCCGCCCCACAGGTTGCTCCATTCCTGCGCGGGTTTTCTGGCGGCTTCTTCCGCTGCGCGGGCCGCTTCCTGCTCTGCTTTTTCGACCTGCTTGATAGCCTCCAGCCGCTCTTTTTCCGCAGCCACCAGCTCTTCTTGTTTTTGTGTGGCCAGCGCCCAGGCTTGCGCGCTTGCCATGATCTCCATGCGCAATTCTTCGGTCGGCGCTTTTGCGGCTTCTGTAGCCGCCACCAGCATTTTTTTCTGGATGGTGTTCAGGCCGATCTGCTCGGTTTCGAGTTTCAGCGATGCGATAAAGCGATTGGCGCTATCAATCGATTGTTGATAAGCGCGCTTTTCCGCTTCCTCGCGCGCCCTGGCGGCAGCAATTGCGCGGCGGCTGGCTTCTTCCGCCGCTTTGGCGGCTTCCTCATCGGCCTTTTTCTTGGCAATGGCGGCGATTTCAGCTTCTTGCGCCGCTTTTTGCCGCGCCAAGCCTTCGTCTGCCTGCGCTTTCTCGGCTTCGGATGCGCCCGCTGCGGGCGCATTGCTTTTAGCAATCATCGACGGGGTTTTCAGGCCGATGGTGAAAAACGCCAAACGGTCGAGCCAGTCACCGGATTCGATAACTTCGCGCATGTCTTTTAGGTAACCCGCAAACGAGCCGAAAACCGCCTCAACTCCGCCTTTTACTACATCCGTTCCACCGATGGTTTCTAGCAAATCTCCCCAAGCCGTGCTGGCATCGCGCGTGGCTTTGGTGATTCCTTGATTCATCGATTCGGCAACGCCATCCAGTCCACGCTCTTTCATGGTCTGCAGAATCAGTGTGATGGCTTCGGCTTGTCGGCCGTTTTCCACCAAATCCTTGATCATGTCTTTCTGCGTTTCCAGAAAAGACACGCCGGAGCGTTTTAACGCCTTCAAGCCTTCGTCGGGATTTTCCAGCGCTCTTCCGAGCTGCAACACGGCCGATTTAAGATCGGTCTGCATCACAGCGGCCAGATCGGCGGAAACCTCCAAAGCCTCGCCGAAACTGTCGCGCGACACGTTGCGGAACGTGAGCAAAACGGCCATCGTGTCGCGTAGCGCACCATCGTTGATACCGAGCCGCTCTTTCATGCCGCCCGCCATTTCGTCCAGATCAGCTTTTGTGAGTCCGGCCGCATGTCCGGTTGCGTTAAGCACGGCCGCCAGGCGTAGGTGCGATTGTTCCGCTTCGCCTGCCGCCGTAATGGATGATTTCAATCCGGCCACGAGTGCAGTGCCGACAGCAACACCGGCAGCGGCGGCGCGGGTTCTCAGGTCATCCAGCGCCACTTGCTGGTTTTCATACGATGTAATCGCCCGGTTGCTGGCCTCTACTGATGCGCGCTGCGCTTCGGTCAATCCCATTTGCGCCGCATCGTAAGCGCGCACTTGACTGGCCGTCATGCCAAGCGTATCCGCTTGGCGTTTCAGGTTGGCCGTGAATCGTTCGGCGGCGGCTGCGGATTCGTTGTTGACGGTTTTGGCCGTTTCCCCCAGATTGCGCAGCGCCTCCGCGCCAGCACGCGATTCGGCAGTCAGCGCTTTACTGTCTGCCGTTATCTTGACGCCGACTTCGAGATTCTTGCTCATTTGCGGTTCAGTACCTCAAGCGCTGCGCTTTCCATAGCGATCAACTGATCGAGCATGGCGCGGCGTTTGGTTGGGCGGATGTTAGACATATTTATCGTGCTTTCGATATCAGCGCGAGGAATAGCAGCGAACCGGCCAGATAGACCATCAACATGCCAGCAATTGCCAAGTGACAGAAAAATTTGCAGGGTTTTCCAGTTTTCAGGCCATATTGCAAAATAGTCATCTTCTTGCTCCGCCTCGCTTTCTTCGATCAACTGTTGCCACTCTTCCGGATCGGCGGCACGGTCATCGACCGGCTGCCGCCCGGTACTCTTGCTGCCTGCCGCCCAGTAACGAGCGGCATCGGTTAGTTTTTTGCGGATGCTTTTTTGCCGTGCGACAGTTCCAAATAAGCCGCAACGATTGCGGCGCGGATGTAGGGCACGGATGCGATCAGATTCACGTTTTCGTCGTTAAACTCCATCGATTGACCTGCTTCATCGCAAAGATCGGCATTCCATCCGGTTAACACATTGCGGATCAGATCCTCGTCGTTGCCGCCGCTGTTGTAGATCGCGTTAAATTCAGAGGTGCTCAGGATTTTGAATCTCCCGGTGAACGCGGCTTTAACCGTATTGCCGCCATCGCGCGGGATGCTGACAGTGACGGGCCATGCGATATCTTTTGGTTTTTCGACTTTAAACATGCGACTCTCCTTGGTTTATGGTTGGGCGCGCGCAACGCGCCCGTACATTGTGTTTTGGTGGGGACGGATGTACGTTATTGCGTTGCAATCGTGTATTCGTCGTTGCCTGCCGCCGTTGGGATCAGGTTCAGGTCCATCGTCAGCATCACGATGTTGTCGCCCTCGCTGGTGCGCGGGTTGGTCAATTGCACCTGTCCGGCGCTGATCAGCACTTTATTTCCGGCCGTGGTGCCGTGCGTCATGGCCAGCGCGCCGGTAGTGGCGGATTGGCATAGCGCGATGAAATCTTTCACCGACGGTTTCGGCGCTTCGATTACCACCTGACCTTTGGATTGCCGCCCGGTGAAACTCATTTTTTCCGAGTTCGGCCGGTTTTTATAGACATGCTGATTGCCCTGCGTGATCGTGAGCGATTGCAGCGGCGCGGCATAACCGTGCAAGGTAAACGTCGTGTTGGCTTTTGTCATCGCCAGCGGCGTTTGAAAACCGGTTAAAACCGGCGTTCCCGGCGCTGCTTCCGCTATGCCGCCGTATAGCCCCTCAAACGTCATGTGGATATAGGGGATCGCGCCTTCGGACATGCGGATTTCAGTTGTGCCATACGCACCTAGCATTTTGTGCCGCACGCCGTCCCAATAAAAATAGGCGCTGACCGATTCCTCGCTATCCGATATTGGGCTGTACGTTACCGGCCCGGTCGTCGGCGTAACCGTTTCGGACATTGCGCAACCGCGCATTGCGGCACCGTACTTCGGCACGGTTGCAACCGCACCGGCACCGGCCAGCTCAATATCAAACTCCATTTGCATAGTTTCGCCGACGTCGATCATTCCGCGGCTGCCGAAATACGGCAGCGCCGTGTTGCGCTCGGCGTAGCGGATGTTGATCGGCGTTACCGAAAAATTGGAAACCAGCAAATCATCAGTTCCAACGGCAGGCGCGGCATCGGTGCCGTAGGTCGTTTCGATTTTTAACGTTACAAATTTTTTATTGGCTTTCATTTACGGTCTCCGTTTCGGTTTCGATTTCTCCATCAGGGCGGATGCTATCCGCCCCTACAACGGGGCCTGCAATGCGGATGCGTTTGCCGGTGGCCGGATCAAAGATGTAGCTGCCGCCCATGCCACGAAATTCGTCATTCTGGATGTCAATAGTTGGATTCTCAGGCAAGCCCTGATCTTCCAAAATTTCTCTTATCTTCTTAGCTGCCATTACACGCTCCTGATTAAATGAGATGTTGCGAATTCGTCGCGCCACCAGAGCACGGTTTTGCGCATTTTTATGAGACTGCCCCTGCGTTTTTCAACCGGATTGAACTCCGCGTCCGGCTCCCAGCCGAGCAACGCGGTCCTGATCGCGCTGCGTATCGTGCGCAAATCGGCCTTAGCATGCTGCCCGCGCGGGTCTCTGAGATTCTTTGTTGCGATGGCTACGGCGAAAGTGACCGTGTTGAATTGCGAAACCAGCATCGTGCCGGTCGTGTTTTTGCTGGCTTCGTCGCCGATCTCGAACACATAAGCCGAAGGCGTCTGCTTCAGGTCGATTTCTGCGGAAGCCAGCTCTGCCGAGCCTCCGACCACTTTCAGATCCGGCACTTGGGTTTTAAGCCGGGCTATAATCCATTCGGAGTCGAATACCGCTGCAGTCATGGCCAACCCGCCGTCTTATCAAACACTGCGACACCGGCTTCAAACTCGACACCGCCGCTATCGCCGGATGTTTCGCCCACCGCCAAAGCCAAATCGCCTTTTGCGACCGCTTGCAAAAACTCGATGGCCGCGCCGTTTCTATCCTTCACGTCATCGGGCGCGCCGTTGCCGTGCAGCGAATAGCGCGCAATGTCGCAACTAATGCGTTTCAGCACCGCCGGAACCGTCGCCAGTGGCAGCGTGTAGCGCGATTCCAGGTAGGCATCGACAATACCGGTAGCATCAGCGATCGCTGCCGCGATGACGATCGCATCGATCGATCCGGTTTGATCGCGGTCGGTAAGCTGAATCAGCTCCTCCTCGCCGTAGCGATCGATCAGGTCCTGTTGTGTGCAGTAGGCCATCGCTATTTCGCTTTGGATTTGCCGTCTTTTTTGCCGCTTTTCGCTGCGTCGGAACCAGCGCCGCTATCGGCTGACGCGGAATCTGCAAACTGTTCCTGAACGGTGTTTTGCTTTGCTTCGTTGTCGCCGGATTCCGCCGATCCTGCTTGCTCCGTAGCGCCGCCGATGGCGCTGCCGGTTTCCGGATTCTGATTGTCTTGACCGTCTTCATCGCCGGGGCCGGAAGTCTGCGGATTAACCGCTACTGCGATCGTTTTGATCGCACCGATCTTGATTAGCGGCGCTGCATCCGCCTCATTCATGTCGATCAGTTCTCCCGGCACGCGCAGGCGGCCGTTGTGGTTCAGGGTGTCTATCAGCACTTTGTATGGCATTTTTTCTCTCCGGTTGGTTTGTATTCAGAGGCGCGGCATTGCGCCCCTACGGGTCGATTGACCGGTTACGCAACCGCGTTGATCACCAGGAACCCGGCGTCGGCACCGGCAATGACCGGCGATACGCTATCTGCGCATGGGTACAACCATGATCTATGGCCGTTGTCGTAGTACGCCGCCTCGGAGACCGGATAACCGGATAATTGATAGGTGTAGCCGTAACTCGGCGCGCCCATGTCGGAAACGGGACTGGTGTTGGTGTACGCGAGTATCACGTCCTTGCCCCAAACATCCTGCATATTGCCGTCGGCATCCTGATAAACGCCTTTGCCAATCACTACGTTTTCGACCTCGAACAATCCGGCCAGTATTTCCGGTGTTGCCGAGTCTCGCCCGGTGTATTTGATGCGATCCAATACTTTGGGATGATTTTTGACTTTCCGGAACACTTTCGATGGCAGCAATATTGTGTTCGGATCAACGCCCACCTTGGCTCGCACTGCCTCTTTGTAATCATCCACATCGCGGATAGGATCGCTTGTCCCGGAATAATCCGACCATTGGCTGGTGCCGGACAGCGTCGTTTTATTGCTGGATGCGTATGTCCCCGCTGTGCGCGCAATCGTCGCCCGCTCGACTTCAAGCCGCTGCAAAATGATGTTGCGGGCAAAATTCACCGCGCCGGTCGCCAGATTGATGCTCGGCGCTTGATTCGCAGCCTCTTGCAGATGCTCGATCGGCACCAATCCGCTGATCGCATGATCGGTCAACGCATACGGTTTTCCGGTGTAACCGAATTGCGCTACTGCAACCTTTGATCCGGGCGCGCGCGCCGTGGCATAAAGCCGGAAAGACTCCTTGCCGAATTCGATGATATTGCCGCCGCGCAAACCGACGGGCACAACCGGAAACAATGCATCACCGACGAATGCCGGATTTTTATAACCGCGCGCGATTTGCGTGAGGACGGGATCGGCGACTAGAGGTGCTGTCATTTGAGGCATTTGGCTACTCCTGATTAATTAATCATGTTGTTGCTGGGGCGGATGCAACCAGCCCCTACGGGGTTACGCGGCTGGCAAAACAAATATTTCGATACGTTGCCCAGCGCCGGTGGCTGCCTGCAACGCGATACCCGTTGCGGTGCCGGTGTCGTACGCCAAAGCGCGGGCATCCGCGCCGGATTTGACCTTCGCGCCCTTGGAGATTGGACCGCCCGCTTCGATGATGGCCGTACCGAGAGTATCGACGGTCATCGATGCGCCATCGGCCACCGTCATGCGCGATACGCCGATTGCGGCCGCACCGGCGGAAGAGACTTGCGCGCCCCCTGGTGTTACGAAACGTTCAGCGGTCACCGCGCCGGATGCGGTCATGGTGAGCGGTAAAAGCGAATTGAATTGCATTGTTGCCTCCTGGTTTTATTGATCGACGGTGGATGCGCGAAGCGCTCCCCCTACGAGACGGCGGTCACAGCCGCCAGATAATCGGTGCCGGGGTGCTGCTCGATGTACGCCAGCGCTTTGTCATGCAGCGCGGCGGCTTTCGGGTCGACCTGGAAGCCAGGCGGCACATTGAGCGGAGCACGTGCTTTGCCGGTTTTGCCATCCTCGGCTGAATGCTCGCCAAAATCGACGATTTTCGGGAAGCTGGACAAGGCGGCCTTGAATTTGTCGGCGGTCAGTTGTACCTTGCCGTCGCCCTCGCTGAACTCGAGCGGCTTTTCCTGAGCGGCGATCAAGTCAAGCGCAGCCACAGCGACAGCCTGAGCAACAGGCAATAAGCGCCCCTCACTAACCAGCTTGTCGCAGAAGGCCACATGCGATTCATGCCTGGCTGCGCGCTCGCGTTCAACCAATTGCGTTTGGGCAGCAGTGGCTTGCTCCTGAAATTCGCTGGATTGTGTTTTAAGTGTTGCGTTCTCGGCTTGTAGTGCTGCCACCTGCGCTTTAATCGTTTCGATATCATCGTTTTGTTTTCCTGACATAGATTTCTCCGTGTGGTCGATTTGGCCGTTTTGGCCGGATTGGCCGGATTGCATGAGATTTGCGGCGGGGTGGTAGTACATCGCTTCCTCGTAAATCAATGCGCCGTCGGATTCCGAAAGATTGACCGATGGCAGGCTTTTCAGCGCCGGTGCTGCCGCACCGAGAAAGCCGATGTGCCTGAGATAAAAAACGCCAGGTTTCGGATTAGCCGGGGAATCCGGCAGGTAAAAGCTGGCGGAAACTTTCTTGAAGCGCTTGGCGCGTACCATTTCGACAAAGCTTGCGTCCAGGTCGCGCAGCCTTGCCCACAGCGTTCCGCCCTTGGTTACGAGCGATTCCACCCAGCCCCAGGCAGGGCCGTTGTGCTCCGGATGGCCGATGACCGCCGGTGCATCGAACAGCGCAGGATCGTACGCGGTTGCGGTTGATGCCAGATCAACCTCGGAAAACGTGCGCTCCGCGCCATTCATGGCGGTGTGCGTACCTGCTTTGAAAATGGGGATTTCGATATTCATGCCGGACAGAATAGCCCGGCAGATCATCACTTTAAATTAAAGCGGTTTAAATTTTGATGGGGTGATTGGGGCGCGCAACTAGGGTGCATGCAATGCACCCCTACGGGATGGCATGCGATGCGCCTCTACGAGATGACGTCCAGCAAAAATTTGTTGATTTCCTCGATGATTTTTTCTTCGTCCTCGGCCGAAACGCCGATGAATTCGCGGGCGGGGATATCGTCCCAGAGGTTCGGAAATTCTTCCTTGGTGCCGCCGAATTGCTGCATGGCAGCGTAAATCGTCGGGCTGCCGACCTCAAGGGTATCGTTGCCGGTCAATTGATAATTGATCTGATCCATGAGCGTGCCGGTTTCTCCGGTCAGCGGCTGATCGCGCCCCTTGCGTTTGATCGTCGATGTCGCGTTACGCTCCCACGGCGTGCCGTCCGGGCCGGTTTGGGTTTCAAACCGTTTTTTAGTCGACTCCACCAGCTCTTCGCCGATTTCCAGCAGCGCCGGGCGCGGATTGCCGCCCGCGTCGATCAGGCGCTGCAACATGCGCGTGACTTCGGTATCGTCGTAATCGACTACGATGCGCATGATTAATAGTAAATGTTGTTACGGACCTTGCAGATTTCCAGCGTTGCGGTGCCGGTTTCTGTCTTGGCCAGGATTTTGTCTCCCTCTTCGATGATCAATTCCGGCATGTTGCCGTTGATAATCCGTTGGCACTCTCCGCTAGACCAGTTTGCGCCGGTGCAGACGAAAAAGTCGACACCTTCCTTGCAGTAGACACTGTATTCACCGGCTGGCAACGCGGCTGTGGCAGTTACGCTCGCAGCATTGATCGACATATCAGGCTCGCGCCTGCGGTTTTTCAGATAGTATGCTCGTGACATTTATGTCTCCTTTACGGTTGATAAATCATATTGCTTGCGTTAATCTGTTGTTTCAGAGGCGGTAACGTTTCGGACGTATGCTCAAGGGGCCGGGAAACCGGCAGCATTGAAGCGCCGCCTGCCTTTTTTATTTTTGAGGGCGAGGCGTGGAAAATCGGCTTCCACGTGTCGTAATCCGGACTTTCCGGATTGACGAATGGATGGTCTGCCGTCATCCCGCCTTCATTTTATTTCCCTGTATAATTTACCCTTGATCCTCTCCTCAATCGTTTTGCTCGACTGCCTGAAACCAGACACGATCATGTTCAGTTCCTTGCCTTTTTTCTTGTAATCATAGTTCACGGTGATTTTTACACCCGCATCGTCCGTATCCATCACATAAACCAGTTTCCCTGTTTGAACATCCAGCAGCACCCGGCTGGGTTGCGACAGCATGCGCGGCAACTGCCGCCACTCCGCCTCGGTCAGGCCGTCACCGGACTTGTCATGGCGTGCTTGTTTACTGCCTCTGATAAGCCCCTCTCTAACCGCGATCTCCGCAGTTACCGGTAGCGGCAGTTCTTGTTCGGCAAGCCAGCCCAATGTAAACGGATCGATAGCGCCAACCACCGCAGCACGACCCGTTTGTGGAGTCGCCAGCCATTCATCCAGGGTTTCCGTCCACTGCAACTGGGTCTCCATTGCAAGCGACGGCTTCAATGCTTGCCACATATCAGCACCAAGCCTAGCTGGGAAATTAATCAATTTTTTATCGATCAAATCCTTAAACGGTGTCGAGGTATTTGCTCCCGGCTGATAATCAAAACCGAAATCGATGCCGTTCGGCACCTCGTGTTTGTTGCCGTGGCTGTCGGTGTGCGTGTAGGTTCCGTCATCCGGCGCTGTCTGACCTTTGAATTCCGACTCGCGCACCGCCGTGACGCGGCAACGGCAGCCATAGCCATTCGGCGGGAAGTGCGTTTGCCACCAGGGATCGTCGGCATGCAACACTAACCCCGACCAGCTCACATGCAATGGGCGGGGATGTTGCACGGTTTCGTTGTGGATGTATTTCCAGTATGGCCGCACTTTTCTCAAGTCCGGATCATTGAGCTGTTTGTATAGTCCTGCGGAATAACTGGTTAATAAATTAGTCTGGTAAATTACACGGGTGCGCCAGTCGCGGCCCGCTTTGGTATCAGAACCGGTCCAGCCTTCCCAGCCGTTGCGTTTCACGATCTCATCAAAACGCTCGCGGAATTTGCCAATCGATTCGCCTGCTGCAGCCTTGTTGATGGCATCATGCAGATCATTGAGCAAATCCGCCTTGGCCGCACCGGCAACCATAAACGCCCGGTCATGGGCGGATTTCTGGATATCGTCATAGCGCTCGGATGGCAGATCAATCTTCTGTTTCAGAAAATCGATCTGCTCCTGGAACGGCTTATTAAACTTGCCATCCCCACGGGCGTTGAATGCGATTTGCGTCGGCGATAGCTTAAGCGGCATTTTTCAATCCGGGCAATTCGGATAGATGCAATCCGGGATCTGGGCGCATGCAATGCGCCCGTACATCAATCCCCAGCCATCCAGTCCGTAGGGGCGCATTGCATGCGCCCCACCATTTCCCCATAAACAGAATCGATTTTAAGGGGTTCAATCGGGGTTCACTTTTGATTGTTTCGCCACAAGATGACCCTTGATATATCCCGAGCGGAAAAAACCGCGCAAATCGCTTTTTAAGGCGTTTCATTTTTCTTCCTGCACATCGTAGCGCCCGGACAAGTCGGCGGCGATGAACGCCAGCTCCATGACGTTGACGAGCTGACTGGAATCCAGATCGCCGTAGGCGGCCAGCAGATCGTCGCGCAGCTGCTCAAGCGACTCAGCGTTGTCGACCAGCTCGCGCACTTTGTCCAATATCACTTTGCCAGCATTGGCAGACTGATCCGCCAGAATGTCGGTCTGGCTGTCGCTGGATGTCGGGTCGATGGCGGCTTCGCCGGGTTCGGCGAAATTGCCATCGGTTTTGGCGGTGTTTGCGGTGGTTGTTTTAGGGCGGATGCCATCCGCCCCTACGGGGGGATCATTCGGCGGCGATTCGCGCTCTTCCCAATCGCCGCCGTAGGTTTCCTGGATGTATTTCAGCGTCGGCTTAAACCCCATGCCGGAGATTTTCACGTCGCGATCGATGCGCGCGTTCAGGTCTTCGTCCGAAAACACCCGGTAAACCGTCGGCGGCACAGCACCCGGAAAATTCCATTCAGTCAGCCAGGTGATGATGGTGCGGTTGAAACACTCGGACAGCATGTCACTGTCCGCTTTCAGAATCGCGTCTTTGACCGCTTCGCGCTCGGTGTCGCCGCCGAGTTTTCCGGCGGTGCCTTGGGCGGTGGCGGTTTGGCCGAGGCAGATCATCAGAATCGCTTCGTTCATCTGATCGACGAATCCTTTGTGATCGGCAGCCGAACTCTTCAGCGCTTCGAGCAGCATGACTTCCATGCCTTCCGGTACCACGACGGCGGAATCGCGCTGTATCGCGCGCAATGCATCGAGCAATTTCTGCTGATCCGGTTTGTCGGTGCCGGTCGGATATTTTCCCACTGCCGTCGGCGAGCTGAATTTATCCAGGTAAAACGCCCAGAACCGCGTCACGTTGCGCTTGAGCCAGACCGGCCAGTACAGATAATGCGCCAGCCCCAGGCCATACGGCGCATCGTCGTGATCCGCGCCGAAGGTTGCGACGATAAACTTACGATCCGGCATCAATTCGCCGGGCATGGTGTTTTTGACGGTT
>WBZO01006675.1_pt1 | contig 11055 bp, 10 predicted proteins | sample 5204261 | NCBI WGS metagenome assembly WBZO01 (sample SAMN12412400, study PRJNA552823) | activated sludge metagenome | isolation source: activated sludge from anammox sidestream of wastewater treatment plant... | place: USA: North Carolina | collected 2017-09 | reverse complement strand
ATTTGAAATTTATCTTGCGCTCCTGTCTCATGTCCGCGAGGTTTCCAGCAGGGTTGCTGCAAAGCGCTACCTGTATTACAGTGACTTTGCCAACACAAACGACGACTGGCCTGCCCATTTGTTTTTTAAAAAAAGGCAACGCGGGGAAAACTTGGGAGAGCGCATGGCCAATGCCCTGGAAGCTGTCTTAAAAACGCACAGTCAGGCTGTGCTCATAGGCACCGACATACCACAGCTGAGCACAGCTATCTTAGAGCAGGCTTTTGAGAGGCTTTCTGACCACGATTTCGTGATCGGCCCTGCGGAGGACGGAGGCTATTACCTCATCGGAATGAAAACCTTTCATCCTTCTGTTTTTCAAGATATAACCTGGGGTACTTCTGCTGTTTTTAAAAAAACAGTAGAAAGGATGGAAGCACTGGGGAAGAGTTGGTTCGAATTACCGGTTTTACCGGATGTGGACACGGAAGAGGACTGGGAAAAACACGGCTGGAGCCTGAGAGCTGGTGAGCCAAGGTAAACTTTTGCAGGCAGACTCTGTACAACTACTTATAACCCCCTTGCGTGAAAATGATGTTTATGGAAGGGAGCATTGAAAAGGGACAACAGGTGGACCAGATCCATAAAATCCGCGGTGTTTGATGGCTGCAACCAGTGGCCGGGTTTTTGAAAATGGGTTGTAAAACCGGGTAGTTGCTGTGGCCTGAATCGTTTACCTTTGCCCGGCCAAAATTGAGATCATGTCTAAAAACAGCTTGATACTGCTTTTTTTTCCGGCTTTTTTCTGGGTGAAAATGGAGGCCCAGGATACGCTCCTCTTCGAAGGGAAATGGCCCTATCCGGTTCAAATTGAGCGAGAGACTGAGACCAAAGTTTTTTATAGAAAGTTGAGCGAGCGGGATACGGGACTGTACTACATCGAAAAGCGCTTTATTACCAAAGTTGACTACCAGGATCTTTCCCGGCGCAATTTTCGACCCGACCCCGTTGCCGCCAGACCATTGGACGTCAGAGTGATTGGCCTTGATGGCTTTTCCGTAACAAAGGGCAGCTTGCATGGCCTGAACGATTCGACACTTTTTTTAAAAAAGGCCGGAAGCCTGCTGCAGGGTGGCGGAAAAGTGGAAACTCAACAGATCATCCCCCTCCCTTACAATGTGATTGGAAAGATACAAGTGACTAAACGCAATCAGGTGAGGAATTATGCCCTGGTAGGTGCTGCCAGCGGATTGGTGGTGGGCATGTTGACGGGACTTGCTGTTTTTGAGGACTCAGCCCCCTGTGACAAAGGACCCATCGGAGGTAGGGACTGTGACAAGAGCCTCGTCAGCCCCAAAACCGTTTTTGAAAAGTCTTTGCTGCTTGGCTTTGGTTGTGCCGGTGGCGGTTTTTTGGCAGGTGGCATTTACGGAGCTGTGGTGAAAGTCAGAATACCGATCGGCGGGAAGCGATACCTTTTCAACGACGCAATACCCCGCCTGCAACGACTGGCCTGGATGCAACAACAGGAAGCCCCCCCGCTGTTAAAAACTGGAAAAAAAGAGCGCAAAAACCGGAATTAACCCTTCGTTTTTCATAGTTACTTTCCCCCTTGATTCCGTCTTAGAAACGGAACATTAATAAATTGTACTCATCGTTTTCGGAAAGCCGAAAGTGAAGGTATCTTTTTATAAATAAAACATGCATTCCATTTTTCTTCGACCCGCAGAAGCTGTTTGGATTAGGCTGTCGGAGGTAAAAAGGGCTAAAAAGACGGCTTTTTAGCTTGGTGAGCTAAATTCAAACAGCTCCTTAGCAAGGGCTTCAAACTAAAACAACCCGTAATTTCTTACTTTTGCGTCGCCATGTTTCTAACTATTTTTAAATCAAAAATTCACAGAGTAAAAGTAACGGAGGCTAATCTTAGCTATGTGGGCAGCATTACCATTGATGAAGCTCTGTTGGAAGCGGCCAATATTCTCGAAGGAGAAAAAGTGCAGGTTGTCAACAACAACAATGGCGAGCGGATTGAAACCTACGCCATTCGCGGCGAGCGCAATTCCGGTATCGTATGCCTGAATGGCGCTGCTGCCAGGAAGTTTCAGCCGGGCGATATCGTCATCATCATCGCTTATGCTCTCATGACGCCGGAGGAAGCCAAAAACTTCAAACCAGCTACGGTCTTTCCCGACGAAAACAACCGCTTGGAGAGCAGGTAACCCAACCCCCTCAGAACAAAGAACTTCTGACATTTGGCTGCCTTCTTCAGTCCTTGGGAGCAGGGCAATTAATAAATTGCACCTATCACTTTTAGAGCTTGTTTGTGATTTGGTCACTTGGCTAAAAAACGGCCCTTTTACGCCACTTTCCCCTTTTTCAGTTCCGTAGCACTGCTACGCAACGGAAGAAAGGAGAAAAATTGACGAAAAATTGCTCGTTTTCAGATGCTGTTGGGGTTGGGCTTACCGGTCGGAAAAGACACCTTTTTAACCCGGTAAGCTCCATCCCAACAGCATCTCTGCTCAAGCACCAAAATGCAAACAAGCTCTAAAGAAGCCCGTAGTGGAACTGGTTTTTAAAAACAAAATGTACCTCTTATTTTTCCTTTGATTCTTACCGGCTTCTCAGTATGAAAAAAGCCATTCTCAATTTTTTTCAATTCCTGTTATTTCTGGGCATTGGCGTTGGCATTTTGTTTTTGGTGTTTAAACAACAAAATCAGGCGTACAACGATGATTGCTGCATCCGTCAAATTCCGGAGTGGAATTCTATCCAATCGCAGGAGCAAAAGGCGGCTCTGCTGGAGCAATGCCGTGAAAAAGGCATTGCCGAAACCGACTGCATACCTCTGCTGCAAAAGCTCTTTGCCGATTTCAAAAGCACCAATTTCGCCTGGATAGCTCTCGTCCTTGTCGCCTTTGTCATCAGCAACATCAACCGAACCTACAAGTGGAAGATGTTGCTCAGCCCCCTAGGCTACCGGCCTCGCTTTGCCAACGGCTTTCTGTCCATTTTGGTCGGCTACTTTGCCAACCTGGGGTTGCCGCGCATGGGGGAGGTCGTCAGGGCCGGCCTGCTCTCGCGCTACGAGCGCATCCCTGTGGAAAAGGTGATGGGAACCATCGTTGTGGACAGAGTGGTGGACGTGCTGTGCCTCGGCGGAGCTTTTTTGCTGGCACTCCTTTTTGAATCTGAAAAAATCTGGACATACATCGTAGCTAACAGAAGTGTCGGCCAGGCAGGGGAGATGGGGGGAATATGGCTCTTGCTCCTTCTGGGAGGTGTCATTTTTGTGGGGCTGCTCGTTGTCTTTCGCAATCAGATTTTGAAGAACAGAATTGTCCGCAAAGTCATTGAAATGGTGAAGGGCTTTTGGGAGGGTATTCGCACGGTACGCCACCTGAAAAGGCCGGGTTTGTTCGTGTTTCACAGCCTCAGCATCTGGGTGCTGTTTTTCCTCATGACCTGGCTGGGCTTTCAGTCCTTTCAGCCTACTGCCCACCTCGGTTTGAGCGCAGCTCTGACGGTTTTCGTGTTTGGCTCCTTGGGATTCGTCATTCCTTCGCCGGGGGGCATGGGTACCTTCCATGCACTTGTAATTGCCTCATTGACAACCTTCTATGCTATAAAAGGAGATGATGCTTTCGCCATTGCCAACATTATTTTCTTTTCTGTGTCCATCGGGTTTAACGTACTCCTGGGCCTGATCTCCCTGGTTCTGCTGCCTTGGATCAATAAAAACTACCACCCCGTTGCAGGGCAAAATACTTGACAGACGTGCACTTCGAAGCCATTCAGCTAAAGATAAAGACCTGGCCCCAAGTCGGGGAAGCGGTTGCCCACTGGCGCAGCCGGGGAGAGAAAATCGTATTTACCAATGGCTGCTTTGATCTGCTTCACTTTGGCCATATCCACTACCTTGCAGCAGCCAGAGACCTCGGCGACCGGCTCGTCGTTGGCATCAATTCCGATGCCTCAGTGCGCCGCTTGAAAGGGCCTCACCGCCCTATCCAGCAGGAGGCGTCCCGCCTGCATCTGATGGCTGCGCTTTCCTGCGTGGATGCTGTCGTGCTTTTTGAACAGGATACGCCGCTTGAATTGATCCGGCTCATCCTGCCCGAGGTACTGGTGAAAGGCGGAGACTGGCAACCTTCGCAAATCCTTGGCTCCGATATCGTAACTCAGAATGGCGGTGAAGTTTTTAGCCTACCATTTGTAGAAGGCTACTCCACCACGCACATAGAGGAAAAAATCAGGCTGCCCCGCACAACTGAATGAGAACTTGCTTTTCCTGTTTTAGCCAGAAATAATTAAGGGTTTTTTAATAAAAAATTAAGGGTCGGATTTTGAAAGACTTTAGGTTGGAAAAACTATATTTGCTGCATCTCAGTGGCTTTGAAGTTTTAGTCAATATTTTTTAACATCTTCCAAAATATCCGCAAATGAATGAATCGCCCATTTCTCAAAGATTGACGAATGCTAAAAACGCACTGAAAGCAACCGTCCAAAAAATTCTTGACTTAAACCGGCAACTTAAAGCAATCAGAACTAAGCGTGTAGCGCCGGAAACTCAAGACATCAAACAAGAACTCAAACTACTCAACAAGATGGCCGATCAACAGGCCAAAATCGTTAAGCTTTACGAGGGAAACACCAGAGTTGTTAACCAGTAAAAACTTAAATGCCTGCCGGTTCTCTATAGAGCGGCAGGCATTTTCTCTTCCGCTTTCTTTTTTTCTACTTCCTTTGCCTTCCTTTTTGACTTCTCATCAACTTTTGTAATAGTTTAGAGCATGTTAGCGTTTTGGTGCTGGCGATGAAGGCGAAGAGGTTGCGCAGCCAGGGCGGTGTGCCTGTTTCTTGGGGTTGTGGGCACCCCAAAAAAAACACAGTGGCTGCTATACCCAACTTATAGCCAATACGTTCCTAAGCAGTTGCAACAATTCAAAATAGCCGAAAAAAAGCTGGCATATTATTGCCTGATTACACAAAGGATTATGGCGAATCCAGCTCCAAGCAAAAGCAATCGGCGTAATTTTTTGGCGATGAAAACCACCTTAATTACCTGCCTGCTGGCAGTTTTTTTTTCTGTCGAACTCAATTCCCAGGTTGTCCTTGGGAAAACCTACATCAACGGCAGCCTGGTCACCATGATGCTGGACAAAAATGGGGATACGCTCTTCGTAGCTGATGACCTCATGACCATATCGCTCACTTCCCCGCGCAGCTTCAAGGATGCAGAAGCCTACAACCGCTACCGGCTGTATCTGCGCTATGCGGCTATCGTTTACCCCTATGCCAGGGAAGCTATCGCTGTTTTTAACCAACTAAATCAGGAAACAGAGGAAATGCGCAAAGGGAAAAGAAGGCGCTATGCCAAAAAACTCCAGAAAGATCTCGACGACAAGTTCGAAGAACCATTGAAGAATCTCACCAAAACTCAGGGAAAAATATTGGTCAAAATGGTGGAAAGGGAACTCCAGGTGCCCTTGTACGACCTTATCAAGACTTACCGGGGCGGCCTAACAGCAGGCTATTGGAATACGATGAGCAAGTTTTGGGGCTATGACCTCAAGCGGGGCTATATGCAAGGAGACGACCCTATCCTCGACGCAGTACTCGAAGATTTCATCCTCTCCCAAACAAGCGAATAGGAATTTCCCTTTTGGAGTGAAAAAGGGAAAACCCATTGCACCCATCTTTGTTACGCTTTCTTTACCTCGTACTGCGGGAAGCTGCTCCAACTCTTGAAGGTAGCCCGCCGTGGCCACCGGCAGTTTTTGGGGTGGCTTCGGGTGCCTGGCTGGCAGCGAAATGCTTTAATTGAGCCAGCTGTTGCGGGAGGTCCGGAGGCTTCAAAAATCAGCGGAGTTCTCAAAGTACTACTACTCCCGAAAAGGCGCAGATAAATTGGTCCTCGGTTGGAAGATGCTATTGCCGGCAGCCCAACCCCAGCAACATCTAAAAACGAGCAATTTTTCGTCAATTTTTCTCCTTTTTTCCGTTGCGTAGCAGCGCTACGGAACGGAAAAAAAGGCGTAAAAGTGGCGTAAAAGGGCCGTTTTCAGCCAAGTGACCAAATCGCAAACAAGCTCTTAAAATTCTCTCAAAAATGTGGACTGAAAAAGACAATTCGTTGCAGGCTGTGTTTAGTTTCAAGGACTTCACGGAGGCTTTTGCATTTATGACAGAAGTGGCTTTTCAAGCTGAAAAATCAGGACACCATCCCGATTGGTCAAATGTCTGGAATACGGTCAGCTTTAAACTAAACACTCATGACGCAGGGGGCGTCGTGACAGAAAAAGACCGGGAGCTGGCGAAGGCCATTGACAAGCTGGCGGAGAAATACCTGAAACAGTAGCCTACACCTCGTTTTTGCTCAGTTTTCCCTTATCTTCACGTCCCTAAAAAAGCCTGTACCCAAGGCATTTTTTACTCATTTTATCACTAAACTTCATGGGACGTATGAAAAGGCTCATCTATTTGTTTTCTCTTATTTTTCTATTTATGGCTTGTAAACAGGAACAATCGGCCAATACAAATCAACCCGTCGGCGATGATTTCAAATGGACGACAGAAAGCTTTGCCGATAAGAAAATCATTCGCTATCAGGTGCCGGGTTTTGACAAACTCAGCTTGCAACAGAAAAAGCTCGTTTACTTTCTGACACAGGCCGGGCTTTCTGGCCGCGATATTATCTACGACCAGAACTATCGCTACAACCTGCCCATCCGCAAGGCCCTGGAAAAAATCATATCAGATTACCAAGGGGACAAGACGACCAGCGACTGGAACGAGCTGATGCTCTATGCAAAGCAGGTTTGGTTCTCCAATGGTATTCACCATCACTATTCACACGACAAGTTTGCACCGGGTTTTTCCAAGGAATGGTTTGAAAAGGCCATGACTGATACGGGTATCAGCCTACCACCAGAGGTGTTGGCGGCGATGTTTGACCCTGCCATTGCCCCCAAACGAGTGGATCAGCGGAGCGGCGTGGACAACGTGTTGGCCTCTGCCGTCAACTTTTATGGGCCGGGTGTTACCTCGGCCGATGTAAAAAGGTTTTACGCTGCACATCATGAGAACGAGGCCGAGCCTTTGGAATGGGGCTTGAACAGCCGCCTGGAAAAAGAGCCCAATGGCAAGCTCGTGGAGAGAGTTTGGAAATCGGGAGGGCTTTACGGCAGCGCGATTGACCAGATTGTTTTCTGGCTGGAAAAAGCAGTGGAGGTAGCTGAAAACGAGCCTCAAAAGAAGGCGCTTCAAATCCTCATTGAATACTACAAAACCGGTGACCTCCAAAAATGGGCAGACTACAATATTGCCTGGGTACAGGCAACCGAAGGCGATGTGGATTACATCAATGGCTTCGTTGAAGTTTACAACGACCCGGTTAGTATCAGAGGGTCTTACGAATCCATCGTGCAGATTAATGACTTCGAGGCTTCAGCCCGCATGAAAACGCTTAGCGACAACGCCCAGTGGTTCGAGGACAATTCCCCGCTGATGGACCAGCATAAAAAGAAAAATGTGACGGGTGTCACCTACAAAGTCGTAAATGTGGCAGGAGAGTCGGGTGATGCCTCGCCCTCCACACCCATCGGCGTGAATCTGCCCAACTCCAACTGGATCCGGACCAAATACGGCTCCAAGTCCGTCAGCCTCGGCAATATTGAAGACGCCTATAACAATTCCAGCGGGCCGGGTATGATCCATGAATTCGCCTTCAGCCAGGAGGAAATTGAGCGCTCTGAAAAATACAACGAACTAGCTGGAAAACTCCACACCGCCCTTCACGAAGTGCTCGGCCACGCATCCGGTATGCTGGAACCCGGAGTCGGTCAGCCTGCCCAGACACTACCGGGCTATTCTTCCGCTCTCGAAGAGGGAAGAGCCGACCTCTTTGGACTCTACTACCTGCTCGACCCAAAACTCGTAGAGCTGGGCGTTATGCCTTCCCTGGAAGTGGGCAAAGCAGAGTACGACAGCTACATCCGCAATGGCCTCATGCTGCAATTGCGCCGCATCAAACCAGGCAATAACATCGAAGAAGCTCACATGCGCAACCGCCAAATGGTGGCACTTTGGGCCTACGAAATGGGCAAAAAAGACAACGTAATCGAAAAAGTAGTCAAAGACGGGAAAACCTACTTCGTAGTCAGAGACTATGAAAAACTCAGGGGCCTGTTCGGCGAGCTACTGCGGGAGATTCAGCGCATCAAGTCGCAGGGCGATTTCGCAGCCGGGAAGGCACTCGTTGAGAATTACGGCGTAAAAGTAGATTCGGCTATCCACAAGGAAGTGCTGGCTCGTGCCGAAAAACTCAATATCCCCCCTTATGGCGGCTTTATCAACCCACGCCTTGTCACAGTACTTGACGATGCCGGTAATATCACCGACGTCAAGGTGGAATATCCCGATGATTTTACGAAACAAATGCTGGAATATGCGAAGAAATACAGCTTTTTATAAGCTTGTAAAATGCTTGGAAGTTGTTTGAATTTAGCCCGGTGAGCCAAATCTAAACAGCTTCTAAAGAGAACTATGCGCCGTATGCGAGCTGCCGTCTTCCGTTTTCCTTTAAGCCGCAGCCAGCATCCGTCGTCCCGCAGCAGGAGTAGCCGCAGTCATTTCACTTCGCACGGCTGAGTTCATGGCAGTGGCTACCCCTGCTTTCATGCCCAAGCACGGCAAAGGCAGATTGTTTTTCACGGCGTAGTTTGCCCCCATCAACCCAAGAAGAATCCTGGAAAACAATGCGATCTTAGCATTTTGAAACACCGTTTTTCCAAGAGCAAGAAATCGCAAATGCTTGAAAACGGACAAATTGAAAAGAAATCACTGCTGGTGCTGACGAAGGCAAATCCCGATTGGGGCGAACTGGCAAAAGACTGTGTTTGCTTCGCCAATGCCCAGGGCGGGCGCATCTTCTTTGGCATAGAGGACAAAACCAGCCAGCCTGAACCCTCGCAGCGCATCCCGCCCTCATTGCCTGAACGTCTGGCAAAAGAGGTGTAGCAGCGCACGCTAAGGAACGTGCCGGAAATAAGTAGGGTATTTCGGCCAGTGTATTTTGAGGGCTGGCAAGGCAGTAAAATAGGCGCATAGCCTTAGCTGCGTAACTATTTCACTAACACAGCCAGCGCCCAAAAGACGCCGCCCAAATGCGTAAGTTATTTCCGACACATTCCTAAACGTCAGCGTTTTGCCTCAAATCAAATCTGCTGAAAACGGTGATGAATACATTGAACTATTGGTGCAGCGGAGCGCCTTATCCATTGCTGGCACCTCGAATGGCAGGTACTACGTGCAGGTCAGCGATGAGTGCAAACCGCTTTTGCCGGACGAACTGAGCCGCCTGCTCGTGGACAAGAATGCCTTTACTTGGGAAACCCAACCGCTTTCCAAAGCCAGGAAAAGCGATGCAGATCAAAAGAAACTCGCAGATTTCATAAATGACGTCCGCCATTCCAACAGGGTCAGCTCCTTCGTCAAGGACAAAACGACCGACGAACTGCTGGACTATTATTCCTTCGTTTCGGGGGAGCACCTGACCAATCTCGGCGCTCTTTGGATAGGCAAAAGGGAGCATAGGGCAAACCTGCTTTACGCCCCGGTCATCCAGTTTATCAAGTACGACGAGAACGAGCAGAAAGTCCGAAAGCGGATGTGAGGCGACTACGAGTTGAACCCGAAGGAACTTATCCAGTCCATCTGGAGCGAAATCCCGGACGGCATTTTTCGGAAAACAGTTGCCAACTACGACGAAGTGGTGGTACGTGAGTTGTTGGCAAATGCCCTCGTACACCGCCCCTATACCATCCGTGGTGACCTGTTCATCAACCTCTTTGCCGACCGGCTCGAAGTCCACAACCCTGGTTTGCTGCTATTGGGTGTTACCCCTCAGAACATCTTGCATAAGTCTGTGATGCGAAACCCCCACTTGGCACGGGCCTTTTACGATTTGGGGTTGATGAAACGGGAGGGTAGCGGTTATGACCGTATGTACAAAATCCTGCTCTCCGCCGGAAAGCCCCTGCCCCAAGCCCACGAAGGAAACGACCGGGTCAGGGTAGCGGTCGAGAAACGCATCGTCCGTCGGGAAATCATCAACTTCATGGACAAGATTCGGCAAGAGGTCAATATCCTCAAGTCGAAGGAACTGATTGCATTGGAGTTGCTTGCACAATACCAGGCATTGACTGCTATCGAACTGCCGTCGCTCTTGGGCTTGCGGGAGAGCGACAACTTCAAAGACTGGTTGGGCAAACTGACCGATTTGGGCTTGGTGAAAACGAGGGGAAAAACAAAAGGGACTGCCTACTACGTCAACCCCGTTTTGCTGGAAAAGCTGGACTTTCGTGGCTTGATGAACCTGAAAACATCGAACCCATCCGCTTGCGGAAACTCTCCGGCAGGTACTTACCAGTTACGGTGATTGCTCCATCTCGGATATTCAGGACAGAGTAGGAAAGGAAATTTCGCTGCACATCATCAGGAAGGAACTTGAATTTTTAAACGAGACGGGCGAGATTACCTATACTGGAAAACAGCGGTGGAGGAGGTATTTTATGTTAAAATAGGGAGGTAAATAACTGCTACTTTTGACATAGAAACTAATCAAGGCAAGATAAAGCCAATGTAACAAGCTGATTTTCAACAACCTCTATCTCCATTTTTTTACTCAAAAAAAGTCGGGATTTTCATAGCGTTGACATAGAACGCTCCCTAAGGGCTAAGTCGCAAACTCCGCCCACAACAGGTAATGGTAAGAATTACGGTAAGACAATTAGGTTTCGGTAAGGTATTGATAGGCATATTTGACTGCTATTTGGCCGCAGCATAAGGCATACTTGATTGCACTCACAAAAAAAGCCCAGGCTCATAGCCCAGACTCCAAAAATAATCCCATGAACATATCCAAAAAAGCTCCTACTCATCCGCTTTCACTGCCGTCTGGCTGACGCCCCCAACGACCGAGCTAGCGACAACCAGGACTTTGGCAGCCGCCAGAATCCAGGCAGATAGGGTAACCGGAACGGTTATCAACGTACCACCAATGGCACCCAGGGC
>WBZO01002879.1_pt2 | contig 11059 bp, 10 predicted proteins | sample 5204261 | NCBI WGS metagenome assembly WBZO01 (sample SAMN12412400, study PRJNA552823) | activated sludge metagenome | isolation source: activated sludge from anammox sidestream of wastewater treatment plant... | place: USA: North Carolina | collected 2017-09 | reverse complement strand
GGACGCCGATGCGCGCGCGAACGCTCCACGCACCGCGCGGCGCGTCTCCGGCTTGCCCTTGCCGAGCTGCTCCGAGAGGGGATCGAGCGCCATCGACGGCGCGACCGTCGCGAGCAGGGGAGCGGCTGCCGCACGACGCGCCTCGTCGTCCGAGCGCACCGCCTTGGCGAGCGCATCGCCCGCGCTCTTCCCGCAGCGCTCGAGCCGGCCCATCGCGCGGCGCTTCACCTCCGCGTCGCGATCGGCGAGGGCGCGGGTGAGGAGCTCGCCCGCCGCGCCGTCGCAGCTGCCCGCGCTCGAAGCGACGTCGACGGCGAACGCGCGCGCGCGTCCGTCGAGCTCGTCCCAGCGCTTGGCCACCGCGGCGAGGGCGTCGTCGCCCGATCGACGGAGGAGCGCGGCCGCCTCCTCGGCGCGCGGTCCGGACAGCTCCTTGGCGACGTCGTCGAGCGAAGCGCCGTCGGCGTCGAACTTCGTGATCGCGGAGACCTCCGCGATCGAGACCTCGGGCGCCGGGCCGCGCGCGTACGCCTCGTCGAGCACGACGGCGACGCACGTGGTCTTCACCGGCTTCGGGAGCGGGACTTCGTACGCCTGGCCCGGCTTCGACCACGCATCCTCGGGCATCGTGACGTGGAAGAGCTCGTCGTCGGTCGCGACGAAGAACGTCTTCGGCGCGGCGCCCGTCGTCTTCGGCGAGGGGGGCGCGATGGTGACCGCGAGGGCATGGATCGGCACCTCGGAGGGCGCGCGCATGGTGGCGAACTCGCCGTGGCCGTCGCCGGAGCGCTCCTCGGTCCACACGGTCTCGGGCTTGCCGTCGGTGAGCGCCGCGGCATTCGCCGAGCTGCCGCCGGTCGCGAAGAGCACGCGCCCGAGCGGCGGCTTCGCACCCGCGGAGCGCGCCTGCGCGACCACGCGGGCGGCGCCGTCGCGCGCCTTCTTGTCGATGCGCGGGAGCGTGGCGCCGCGGAGCTGCATCGTCTTCGGATCGAGGCCGCGCGCGCCGATCGGCGTCGTGGCCTGGCCGCAGATGCGCGTGTCCTCGCGCGTCTCGGCGACGATCACGAACTTCGATCCGCCCTCGCGATCGTAGAGGAGGACGACGTCGCCCGCGCGATCGCCCTCGGAGCCGCGGGTGTAGCCGGTGAGGCCGACGAAGATCGGCGCGTCGCTCTGCCCCGAGACCACGACCTCGAACGCGAGGTCCTTGCGGCCGGCGTCGGGGATGCGCGCGTGGACGACGCGGCGTCCGTCGCCGACGGACACGACGTCGACGGAGCTCGCAGCCGCGTCGATGCGCGAGCGATCGATCGCGATGGGGATCGTCGTCTCCGCGGCGCCTTCGCGCTTCACGCGGACGACGCCGGCGGACGCATCGATCGACACGTCGACGCCGGGAAGCCCGCCCGCGGCGGGGGCGTTCGCGTGGATGCTCGCGAGGAGGACGGACGCGAGGAGCTTCATGGGCAACACCTCGATATCGTTGAAGGCCGCGCCCGACAAGCCGCGGCTTTTTTGCCCGGTGCGGAACCCCCGTGTCATTCGATGGCCCATGCGACGGTCCTGGGTGGCGCTGGGCGCGGTGGTGCTCCCCCTCGGGCTCGCGCTCGTGCTGGTCCCGGCCGCCCGCCGTTCGCTCCGCCCGGAGGACGGGCGCGGACCGATCGCGCGGCTCTCGCGCGCCGCGGCCGACACGGCGGCCTCCGCGCCGCCTCCGCCGACGCTCGCGGGCCTCGACACGACCAAGCTCAAGGTCTCGGACGACGTCGTCACCGCGCCGCTCGCGGACGCGAAGAAGGTCGCGCGCCTCACCGTGGATCCGGGGCTGCAGAAGACGACCGACGCGATCCTCAAGCTGCACCACATCCCCGAGGCCGCGGTGGTGCTGATGGACGTGCAGACGGGGAAGATCCTCGTCTACGCGAGCCACCTCGAGAAGGCACCGCACCGCGACCTCTGCGTCGAGGCGACGGCGCCCGCGGCGAGCGTGTTCAAGGTGGTGACCGGCTCGTCGCTCGTCGAGAACGCGGCGATGACCCCGGATCGCAAGGAGTGCTATTCGGGCGGCGAGCAGCGCATCCACGATCAGGACCTCGTCCGCGATCCGAAGCGCGATCGCTGGTGCACGACGCTCGCCGGCGCGATGGGGCGCAGCATCAACACGATCTTCGCGCGCCTCGCGCTCGAGAACCTCCCGCCGAAGAAGCTCGAGGAGACCGCGCGATCGCTCGGCTTCGGGGCGCCTCTGCCCTTCGACGTGCCGGTGCAGGCGAGCGCGCTGAACCTCCCCGAGGACAACCTCGGCTATGCACGCACCGCCGCCGGCTTCTGGAACACGACGCTCTCGCCCGTGCACGCCGCATGGCTGAGCGCGACGATCGCGCGCGGCGGCGAGCCGGTGCGGCCGGTCCTGGTGAGCGAGATCGCGGACGACAAGAACAAGGTCGAGTGGTCCGCGCCCTCGCTTGCGAACGGCGGCCTCGCGCAGAAGCGCGCGCTGAAGGCCGACACCGCGCAGGCGGTCGCGACGATGATGGAGTCGACCGTGAGCGACGGCACGTCGTACCGCGCGTTCCACGACGGGCACGGCAAGTCGTTCCTCCCCGGCATCTCCGTGGCGGGAAAGACGGGCACGCTCACCGACGGACCGCAGCAGCGCTTCTACACGTGGTTCACGGGATTCGCCCCGAGCCGGCCGTACACGCCGCCGGAGGCGACGACGAAGGACGGCGAGAAGCCGCCGCAGCCGCGCCAGGTCGCCGTCGCGGTGCTCGTGGTGAACGAGCCGACGTGGACGGTGAAGGCGAACGTCGTCGCGCGCGAGGTGCTGCGCGCGTACTTCGCCTCGCAGCACCTGCCGATGGTGACTCAGCCGTCGACGACCCCGGGCACGAAGCAGCGGCGGCATCGCGGCTCGTAGTCGGCGGCGCCGCCGACGAAGAGCTGACCCTCGGTCCCGACGAGGCGCTGCGATCGGCAGGCCGCCGCGCCGCAGCGGTTGCAGACTGCATGCAGCTTCTGGACGTACTCGGCGACGCTGAGGAGCGCGGCCATCGGTCCGAACGGGCGGCCGCGGTAGTCCTGGTCGAGGCCGGCGCAGATGACGCGGATGCCGGCGTTGGCGAGCTTCTCGGCGACGTCCACGATGCCGTCGTCGAAGAACTGCGCCTCGTCGATGCCGACCACGTGCGTCGTCGCGACGTCGACGTACGAGAGGAGCTCGGCCGAGCTCGAGACGGCGGTGGCCTCGGCCTTGAGCCCTTCGTGGCTCACGACCTTCACGTCGTCGTAACGGTTGTCGATGCGGGGCTTGAACAGCAGCACGCGCTGGCGGGCCAGGCGCGCGCGCTTGACGCGCCGGATCAGCTCTTCGGTCTTGCCGCTGAACATCGAGCCGCAGACGACCTCGATGCAGCCGGACCGCGCTCCCCCGTGCACCTGCTGCGAGGCGAGGTGCTCGCCATGGGGGCCTCCGTCGTGGCGGGTGCTCATCGAAGCCGGGCGATACTCGCCGTCGCGTCGGAGGACAAGGGTGGCCGGTCCGCGACGACCGCGGACGGCCCGCTTTCCCCGACTTTCGAGGGCCCTCCGCGCAATGACGCGGCGCGCTGCTGGTGCGCGCTCGGATGTGCCGCGAGGTGCGCGAAACGGGCGAAACCTGAAGCGAGAGGCTGGGGCAATTTGATCGGGGTGCACACGTGGTCAGGCCCCGTTAGGCCCGTAGACGTGGACCGTGGGGATGCTAGATTGGGCTTGTGGAAGTCGTGCTCCGCAAGCTCGGGAAAGGTTCGCGCGCCGTCGCGGGCCGTCTCGTTCGAGCGCCGCGGAAGGGATCGGTCGTCGTGATCGAGTTCCCGGACGGCATGCACGAATACGTGACCACGCCGGTGAAGCGCGTGCTGCGTCTCGCGGGGCGCGAGGTCTTCTACATCGAGACGATCAACAGCCGCTACCGCCTCGAGGTGCGTAGCCGCGAAGACGCCGTCGCCGAGAGCGCCGGCTGAGCCGCACGCGCAGTGCTTGACGGCGCGGCGGAAGTCGCGTTTCTTGCCTCGCGACATGGGCAAGTTCGATCGTCGCAACTCGATGAAGATGAAGCGCCGCAAGGCGCAGGTGAAGAAGAAGGCGCGCCTCAAGAGGAAGCGCACCGCGTCGGCCAAGCCGGCGACCGCGCCGAAGAAGGCCGCCGCGAAGAAGTCGGCGCCGCCGAAGTCCGAGAAGGCCTCGGGCTGACCGCGCTCAGCGCCTCTTCTCCGCCAGCATCTCGGCGTCCGTGAGCGCCGCGCGGAAGATGCGAACGCCGTCGAGCGCGCCCTTCAGGCCGTTGCCGTAGTTGCTGCGTCCCAGCATGAGCTGCGTCGCGCGCCGCGGCGTCGCGTCCGCGATCCCCTGCGCGACGCGGATGCCGTCGAAGTAGACGCGCGCCTCGGTCCCGTCGACGACGACGCCCGCATGGTGCCATGCGCCCACGACGTCGGGCACCGTCGCCTCCGCGATGTGCCCGGCGCCGTCCCAGTAGTTGAGCGCCGTCGGGCCGTGCATCTCGATGCCGTAGGCCGCGTCCGTGTCCCCGTACGAGACCGAGACGAAGACGGCGTGGCTGGGGACGTCGTCGAAGCGGACCCACGCCATCATGGTGAGCTTCGCGCCCGCGTCGCGATCGAAGTCGGCGTGGCCGGGTGAGGAGAGGTAGCTCGTCGGGCTCCCGTCGAGGAGGAAGGCGCGCCCGGCGACGCCGCCCCGATCGGCCGTCCAGCTCCCGCCGATCGCGAGCGCATGGTGACCGTGGCCGGACGCGTCCATCGCCGTCGTGCCGTTGCCTTCGTCGAACGGCCAGTCGCCGACGAGGGCCGATCCGGCGTCGACCGGATCGGTGCCGTCTGCGCCTCCGTCGAGCGCGGCCGAGTCCCGCGCGGTGCCCCCGTCCGTCGCGGCGGTCGATGCACCGCCGCCGCTCGTGCGGTCGCCGTCGGAGAGGCCGCTCGTGTCGACGAGCAGCGAGCAGCCCGCCGTGCAGCCTGCGACCACGACGAGGATGCGACGGCGCATCGCTCGATGATAGCGGAGCTCAGGGCTTCGGGGCTTCGGCCGGTAGCTCTTCGTCGGCCTGCGCGGCGCCGCCGCCGAGGCGGATGGTGGGGAACTGCGCGTGGCGCGGGCCGGAGGGCGCCGCCACCGGGACGACGTGCTCGCCGAGGAGACCGACGTCGCCGTCGACGCGCGTCTCTTCGACCAGCTTCCAGTCGCCCTTGTAGTCGTGCCACTTCTGCCGGAGCGTGGTCGTGCGGAGATCGCCCTCGTCGACGCGGTACCACGCGACCCGGACGATCATCTCGGCGTCTTCCTCGCCCTTCATCATCCGCATGCCCGCCATCTCGTAGTCGGCGACGCGGATCTTGCCGCCCCAGCCCTTGCGCCGCTCGAAGAAGGCCTCCTTGGCCTTCGGCGCGACGTGCTCGGCGGCCATCTCCATGCGGCCGAACCGCGCGTTGACGTTGAGCTCGCTCGCTGCCTCCTGCGCGCGGGCGGCGCTCGACTGGTGAGCGACGGGGCAGCCGCAGAGGAGGAAGGTGAACCCGAGGGCGAGGGCCAGGCGCGCGCGCATGCGTCGACCGTACGCATGCAGGGTGGCGGTGGGCCAAGTTTCCGGCGCGCCGTCAGCTCAGGCGGGCAGGGGCTCGCGGGCGCGGACGCCTCGGTAGCCCTTCACCACGCCCCACGCTCCGACGACGAGCAGCGCGACCATCGTGACGATGACGAGCGCCATGAAGAGGAACGCGAAGACCGGCCCGAGGCGGTCGATCTCGTGGGTGAGCGTGATGGGGTGCATGAGGACCTCCGCTTGCGGAGGTGCATTCGCCGTGCCTCAGTAGGGCACCGCGGCGACCCAGTAGAGCTTGTCGATGCCGCCGCTCGCGAGGCCCTTCGCGTAGCCGGCGCGGAAGGTGAAGCTCGCGATGTAGCCGAGCGTGAAGTCGAACCAGAGCTCGCCGCCGACGCCGGTCTTGAACTGTGCGCTCGAGAAGACGTCGAAGGCGCTCCCGTAGTCGACGAACGCGGCGCCGTTGATGCGGTTGAGGAACACGGGGAGCGTCGACGGCCCGCGATCGATGTTCACGATCGGGAACCGGTACTCCGCGTTGCCGAGCACGTAGCTGCGTCCGGCGAGCGCGACGGGCTCGTAGCCGCGCAGCACGATGCCGCCCTGGATGAGCGAGTTGCGGATCGTGTCGACGAGCGGCAGATCGACGAACCCTCCGACGAAGAAGGCTCCGCGTCCGGGGAACTGACCGCCGCTCGTCCCGCCGCCCGCGTGCAGCGCGAGCGAGTGATGCCGCAGCCACGGCATGAGGTAGTAGGTGTAGAAGTCCGTGTTCGCGGCGAAGCCGGAGAAGTCGCTCCCGAGCGCCGGGTCGGTGACGTCGAACGCGAAGTACGCGGCGAAGCCGCGCTCGGGGCCGACGCTCCAAAGGTAGCGCTCGGAGTTGCTGTAGCCGTAGCCGAGGTGGAGCGTGCTCGCGAGGCCGCGCGGCGGGATGTTCGGCGTCTCGTAGGGATCGAGCTTGTCCACCGGCATCGGATATTCCGCGCCCGTGCGCGCGATCGAGTGCGTGATGACGTAGATGTTCGAGTCGTACGCACGCGGGTGCGCGAAGCTCACCGAAGACGCGAAGCCGGCGACCTCCTGCACGACCTGCGGCTTGTACTGGCCGATCGAGTAGCCGCCGCGCGGCGCGATCGTGCGGAACACCGAGGCGCTGAAGTCGAACGGCAGCCGCGAGTAGACGTACGAGAGCGAGCCCTGGAGCTCGGGCTTCTCGACCTCGGTGGTCGTGCTCGCGGCCACCGAGTGCAGGCCGGCGATGTCGGTGCCGGAGGCGCTGACGATCACCGACTGACCGAAGTTGCCCGGCGTGACCTGGACGCCGAAGCGGCGCGGCAGCAGCGTGGGCCAGGCGTTGTACGGCCTCGGCGTCCATCGGCGGCGCGAGATCGGCGGCGCGGGCGGGCGCACGTCCTGGTACTCGGGCGCGTCGGTCCAGGTCGCCTCGTCGATCGGCATGGCGAACAGATCGAAGCCCGCGTGCGTGTACCCGATGTACGCGAGCGTCTTTCCGTCCGGCGACGGCTCCGGCATGTACGCGCCGGTCAAGACGTTGGTCACTTGACGCAGCCGCCCCGTCGCGAGCTCGAACGCGTACACGTTCATGACGCCCGTGCGATCGGAGTGGAAATAGAGGAGGCGGCCGTCGGCGGAGAAGGTCGGGTTGCCGTCGGTGGCGCGGTCGTGCGTGATCTCGCGGATCGTCCCGTCGCGGACGTCGACGAGGCGGATGTCGCGATAGCCGCCCCGCTTCCAGATGCTGTACGCGACGAAGTTGCCGTCGGGAGAGAAGCGCGGGGCGAACGCCTGCTCGAGGAAGGCGGTCGGCACGAGGGGCCGCATGTTGGCGATGCCCTCCGGCTCGAGGTCGGCGATGTGGATCGCGCGCGTTCCGCTTCGGTTGACGGTGAAGACGATGTGCCGGCCATCGGGCGAGACCGTCGGGTGGTCGGTGCGCGCGCCCTTCGCGGTGATCCGCGTGCGGCCGCCGTCGGGCGTGCCGAACGTCGATTTCGCGCCCGGCGCCATGCGCTCGAGATCGCCGAACGCGAAGACGTTCTTGTAGTACTCGAGCGAGCTGAAGACGAGGCCGCCGTCGGGGGTGAAGCTCGCGTACGACTCGGTCGCGGTGCGGGCCACGAGCTCCGTGTCCTTCACCTTGGTGACGGCGCCGCGCGCGTCGCGCTCGACGTCCACCGCGAAGAGCCCCGGGCGATAGTGCTGGTCCTCGCGGTAGTAGAGGAGGCCGCCCTGGTGCTCGGCCCACGCGCCCTTCGGGATCCATCGCGGGTAGCGCGCGATCTGTCCGCTGTACGTGAGGCGCTTGCCCTCGCGCAGGCCCTTCGCGCGGATGTCGTTCGCGACCTGCGCGTACGTCTTCTTCATCGACGCGATCCAGGCGGGGTAGAGCTCCTCGTAGGTCTGCCCGGTGGCGCGGCGGATCGATCGATTGAAGCCCCACGGGATGATCTGTCCGCCGTAGTCGCGCGAGACGCGCGTGATGACGTCGGGGCCGTACGTCGCGACCAGCCAGTCGATGAAGTACGAGCCGTACAGGTAGTACAGGTTCCCTTGCGGCCAGCGGCGGACGATGTTCGAGATCTGATCGAGCGTCGCGACGTTGTCCTCGAGCACGTCGGCGCGCATGAACATGTCCCACATCGAGTTGCGAAGGCGGCCGGCGCTCGTCCGCGCGCTCTCCTGGTGGACGCCGATGCCCTCGAGGATCCAGCGCGGCTGCACCTGGTTCGGCGCGTAGGTCTTGCCGACGATCGCGTTCGCCAGCGCGGCGAGGCCGTGGATGTTGTCGGTGTGGAGGATGTGCGTGTACTCGTGCGTGACGAGCTCGAGGTACCAGTCGTCGACGTCGCCGAGCGGCGACATGTCCTCCGGCGCCGTGACGAGGAGCTTGATGGCGTTGTAGGGCAGCGCGGTCGCCGAGCCGTTGGCGCTCTCGGCGAAGTCGGTGAGGACGATCTCCGTCTTCGCGCCGGGCTGCCATGCCATCACCTGGGTCATGGTCCCGTGGATGTCCTCGCAGACGTTGGCGACGTGCTGCGCGACCTCCTCGATCCCCGAGTGGTAGGTGATGCGGAAGTGCTCGGTCTCGATCGTGTACCAGCGGAGCGACGGATCGCTCGCGGCCGATGCCGCCCGCTCGCCGGCGAAGCAGACCGCGAGGAGCGCGAGGAGGAGGACGAAGAGCGCGCGCACCACGTCCGTTCGTCAGCTCGCCACGAGCACCGATCCGCGTGCATCGTCCGGCGGCACGCAGATCGGCTCTTCGTAGTCCGGCGTGATCACCGTCGTCTCGGGCGCGTGGAGCCTGACCTCCGAGACGAACCCGTCGAGATCGATGCCGGGAAGGAGGTGGAGCCCCCGCTCGAGCGGCGCGAAGAACGCGTCGTGATGCGTCGGCACGACGAGGCTCGGACCGAGCGCCGAGACGAGCCGCGCGACGTAGTTCTCGGTGCCCTTCCGTCCGGCGAGCCCGGCGACGAGCACGTCCGCGCGCTCGCCCTCGAGCTCGGCGTCGACGAGGTCGGCGCTGCCGTTGTGGTAGACGGAGACGCCCGGCGCCTTGACGAGGATGCCGAAGGCGCCGCCCATCCGGTAGTGCCAGGCGCGCGCGGGCGTGCGCGGCACGCCGTGGACCTCGCCCGGGAACGGCACGCGGCCGAGGACGATCTTGCCGTGCCGGCTCGGCACGAAGCGCACCTCGACGTCGCCGAAGCGAACGACCGCGCCGCGCGAGGGGATGCGCACGAGCTGGTCCTCGGACAGGCCCTCGGCCGCGCCCCACGCGCAGGTCGACGCCGAGCCGACGAGCTTCGCCTTCGCGATGCGCGCGATGCGCGGCGCGTCCGCGGCGTGGTCGTAATGGGAGTGGCCGCAGAGGACGGCGTCGACCTTCCTCGGGACGTGACGAGCGATCGCGAGATCGTCGGGGACCATGGGGCGCAACAGGCGGCGCAGCCCGGGCCGCGTGATGAACGGATCGACGAGCAGCGTCGTCTCCCGCGACTCGATCACGAACCCCGCGGTCCCGAGCCAGGTGAGCCGGACGCCCCATCCCTCGCCGCTCCCCTGCGGCCTGAGCTCGCGCTTCGGGCGGAAACGCGGGAAGAGGCGCTCGTAAAGCGGCATGGGCTGCGACTATACCGTGGATCCGGAGCCAGACGATGCTGCGCGCCAGCCCGATCATCTATGCCCACCGCGGTGCGAGCGCGGAGCTGCCCGAGAACACCATCGCGGCGTTCGAGCGTGCGCTCGAGCTCGGCGCCGACGCCATCGAGACCGACGCGCACATGACCCGCGACGGTCGGATCGTGCTCAGCCACGATCCGCACCGGATCCCGCAGCAGACGCTCGAGCAGGTGCGCGCGTGGAAGGCGGACGTGCCCACGCTCGACGAGGTCCTCGAGCGCTTCCCGGGCGTCGTGTTCAACGTCGACGCGAAGCAGACCGAGCCCGACATGATCCCCGCGCTCCTCCGCGTCATCCGCGCCGCGCGCGCGACCGATCGCGTGCGCATCGCGAGCTTCTCCACGCGGAACCTCGAGCGTGCGCGCGACCTCGGCTACGAGGGCGAGACCGGCATGAGCTCGAAGGAGATCGCGCGCGTCATGTTCCTCCCGCGCGCGGCCCTCCGCTGGGTGCGGGTCCCGGGCCACGCCGCGCAGGTGCCGCGCCGCGCGTACGGCGTGCGCTTCGACACGCAGTCCGCGATCGATCGCTTCCACCAGCTCGGGCTCCGCGTGGACTTCTGGACGATCGACGATCCCGAGGAGGCGCGCCGCCTCTTCGCGATGGGCGCCGACGGCGTGATGACCGACGATCCGCGCCGGCTGTGCGCCGCGCTCCGGCACGACGCCTGACAGGCTGGTGAAGAGCGGCGGTCGGAGGATCGACGGCGCGATGCACGACGGAGCCCGAGGCGAAGTGCGTTGCTCCCCTCGGAGCGCCGACAACTGCGTCCCCGAATGAGCCGATAGCTCCTTCGCTGCACGAACTCAGCGCTGGCTCGAGCGAGGGCGTGCACGCTTCGTGCAGCCGGCGGCTGGTTCGGACAGCGCCTCGACCGTCAGGCGGCGCGATCCGCTTGCTCTCAAGGAGACTCACCATGAAACGTTCGTTCACTCCGCTCGTCCTCGCGACGGCATCGCTCTCGCTGGGTGCGCTTTTCTGGATCGGATGCGACAGCGACGAGGACGAGACCACGAGCGCGCCCCCGGCACAGCCGACGCCGACGCCCACACCCACGCCCACGCCCACGGAGACCGCTCAAGTTCGCGTGGTCCATGCTTCACCTGACGCTCCGGCGGTGGACGTCTGGGTGGAGGGGCAAGCCGCGCCGGTCGTGAGTGGCGCGAGGTACGGCGACGCGAGCCCGTACCTCACTGTCCCGGCGGGGACGTACAACTTCCAAGTTCGCCCGGCGGGGTCGTATGC
>WBZO01006673.1_pt1 | contig 11060 bp, 8 predicted proteins | sample 5204261 | NCBI WGS metagenome assembly WBZO01 (sample SAMN12412400, study PRJNA552823) | activated sludge metagenome | isolation source: activated sludge from anammox sidestream of wastewater treatment plant... | place: USA: North Carolina | collected 2017-09 | reverse complement strand
GCCGGGCTGGACGCGCGAGGTCGAGAAGATGATTCGGTGGGGCGCAGCCGTGACTGACACGGAGAAAGGGCCGCTGGTTGATTACCTGTCCAGGAATTTCGGGCCGCGACCGTTAAACAACCGCTAGAAGCTCCTGGGTTCGCATCGCTTCCAGCGTGCCAGTGGCGAGAAGCGGATTGAAAGGAAATGGGTTGCTCGCCACTGGCACGCTGGAAGCGATGCGAACCCAGGAGCGGCGTTCATTGTTTCAGGGTTTCGCTGAAGATATGAACTACACTCTATTTCTTTCCTAACTTCTCCAATCTTTCGCGAATGGTTCGCGCCTCATCGCTTCGCGGATAACGCCGCGCCAGCTCACGATAAGCCGCGCCATCGTAAACGAACCGATCCGCAGCCGCGTCGTAATCGAACGTCACGCCAATGCGGTTGTACCGATCCAGCCCGGCGAAATTGAGCATAAAGTCGCGCTTGCTTACCTCGGCGTCCGGCTCGCCGTCTCCGACGCGGCGCTTTGCGTCTCGCGTCAGCCTGTCAGCCGCGCCTTCCGCCGCCTCGCCCAGAATCATCAAAGCTTTCGGCGCGAACTTCGTTGACCGGAATTCATCGGCGCAGAGTCTGGCCAGCCGCGCCTTCGTGAATTCGTCTCTCGTCTCTTCGATCAACTTCATCAGCTTTTCGGCGTCTGCGGCGCTGCCGGGCCTGATCACGGCGTCGGCCAGAACCCAGCCGCGAGTGTTGCGCGACACCGCGACGCGCAGGAACTTCGCGCCGTCTTTGGCAGTGGCCGCGCCGAGAACACCCACGCGGCGGCCTCGGCGCAGGCGTTGTTCGAGCGGAGCTTTGACATCAGGCTGAGCGCGCAGCGCCGACAACCTTTCGTCGAAAACGACCGCCCGCTGGCCGGGCACGAAAACATTGCGTCTGGATTGAGCCGATGCTGTCAGTCCCGCAATGAGCGCGAGCGACAGAGCGGCGATCAAACGAACATGCGAACTGCGAATGCGAATAAACGCGGAAGGACCTGTGGACATGGCTTTCCTCCTGAGTGGCTGCTTTGCTGAGAAACGCGGGCAGCGGCAAGACTGGCTGCTCGCACGACTGAAAGCGATTTACAACTGACTACTTGTTGCGGCCCACCGCGACCTTGCGCTGAGAGCGGGCGCGCGCGACGGCCAGAATAAATTTCTCGTAGTTGCGGCCGTAAAGCCGCTCCTGCTCTTCGACGGCTGTCAGGTAATCGTAGATGATCAAACCTTTGCCCTGCGGCGCGGGCGTCAGGTGTTCGGCGAAAAAGCGGTAAGGCAGACTCTTGCGCGCCACTTCTTCGCGCCATCGAGCGACGATCTGGATCGGCAGAAAGTAAACTTCGCTTCGGCTGCTGAATTCGACCAGGAAACCCGCGACGGCGCCGAAACGCGCGGCGCGTTCCAGAAACGTGATTTGGTGCGCGTGCAGGTTGTCAAAGTCGAGCAGGTTGCGCCGGGTGGTCTTGGCGTCGTAAAAGATCGCGCGGCCTTCGGGGGCAATCGTTCCGCCGTAATCAGGCTCGGCTTTCGATTCGGGCACGAACCGCCGCCAGTCGGTGGTCTTGCGCTCTTCCCTCAACCGGCAGAGTTCGGCGTAAGAGATGCGCGGTTGCTGGCCGCTCGAACCGAAATCCATACTAACCGCTGGCAGAGACAACCCGCGCCGCGACTCGCCGCGTTCGATCAGATATTTTCCGGGAATGGCTTTGCGGGTGACGCAGGCTCGTCCGGCGCGCTCGTAACCTTCGTTGATTCGGTTGACCGTCTCCTGAAAACCGCTGCCGGTTTCCGCGCCACGACGTTTGAGGTTCATAGTAAAGAGTAGGGAGTAGGGAGTAGGGAGTGGGGAGTGGGGAGTGGGGGAGGTGGCCCCCAACTCCCTATTCCCCACTCCCCACTACCTAGGCCTGCTGCTGCATCACAGCGTCGTCAATCTCGAAATTCGCGTAGACGCTCTGGACGTCGTCGTGATCGTCGAGCGCTTCGTAAAGCTTGAGCATCTGGGTGACCTGGCCGCCTTCAAGCTTGATCGTGTTTTGCGGGATCATCGCGATTTCGGCTGAGATCGGCTCGATGCCTTTGCCTTTGACCGCGTCGAGAACGGTCATGAAATCTTCGGGGGCCGTCAGCACCTGATAGCTGTCGCCGTCGTTCTGCATGTCTTCGGCTCCGGCTTCGAGCGCGATTTCCATCATCTCATCTTCGCCTTTCAGCGCGGCGTCAACGATGATCTGCCCCTTCTTGTTGAACATCCACGCGACCGATCCCGATTCGCCGAGGTTGCCGCCGTTCTTCGAAAACAGGTGACGCAATTCAGAAACCGTGCGGTTGCGGTTGTCGGTGGTCGTGTTGACCATGACCGCGACTCCGCCCGGCCCGTAACCTTCGTAAGTGATCTCGTCATAATTGACGCCTTCCAGTTCGCCTGTGCCGCGTTTGATGGCGCGGTCAATCGTGTCGTTCGGCATGTTGCCGGCTTTGGCGTCGTTGACGGCCTTGCGCAGGCGCGGGTTCTGGTCCGGGTCGCCGCTGCCGCCGGTGCGCGCGGCGATGGTGATTTCCTTAATCCATTTGGTGAAGAGCTTTCCGCGCTTGGCATCGAGCGCGCCCTTCTTGTGCTTAATTGTGTGCCATTTAGAATGCCCTGACATAGGCCTGTACCTCTCTCTGATTTATGTTTGACGCGGGAAAATGCGTGAGAAAGTAGACGGCAATATAGCACGCCGGTTTGGAAATCGTAAACTTGTATGCTTGACGCGGCGTGGTGAGAGGCTTCACGATGCGGCTATGGCGAAGACGCTTTACGAAAGGACTTTCGAACGTGCGCTCAACCTGCTCTCCTACAAGCCGCGCAGCCGGGCCGAAATGCGCGCGCGGTTGATGGAAAAAGACTGGTCGGATGAAACAGTCGTGGATCAGGTAATCGCCAGACTCGAAGAACTGGGTTATCTGAATGACGAGCAGTTCGCCGCGAATTTCGCCAGTTCGCGTTTGACGGCGAAACCGCTCGGCCGCACGCGGTTGCGGCGCGACATGCAGCGCAAGAAACTCTCATCAGAAACCATCGAAAGCGCGCTTGATGAAGCCTACGATCAACAGAGCGAAGAAGAATTGATCCAGCGCGCGATCAACAAACGCCTGCGGTTGAAAGGCGCGCCGACCACGCGCGAAGAGACGAAGAAGCTGTTCGATTACCTGATCAGACGCGGATTCAGTTACGATCTGGTCATCCGCAAAGTGCGCGAGGCGGGCAAAGGCGTCGAGACGGTGGATGAGAACGAATAGCGGGATTGCGGCAGGGCAATTTGGCAAATTGCCCCACTTACGCAAAAGCAACATTCTCCGCTATACTCCTCATCACAAGCGCGGAACAAACATCGTCCACAAACGAGGGGGGAAATGAAATGAGAAAGACTTCGTTCGCATTGCTCATCGCAGCGTGCGTTTTGACTTCATTGCTATCCGCATTGGCAGCATCGGCGAAAATCCATCCGGTCAAATCCGTCGAGCCTTCCGCTCAGAAACAAGGCCCGCAACTTCCGCCTGAAGAAATCATCCGCCAGTTCACGAAAAAAGAGAGCGAGTTGCTGGAAGTCTGGAAAGAGTATTCCTACGTGCAGGAATCGAAGATTCAGTCGCTCGGCCCGGCGGATACGATCACGGGAGAGTTTTATCAGGTCTCCGAATTCGTCTTCAACGACGCGGGTCACCGCCTGGAACGCATTATCAAAGCTCCGCCGTCAACTCTTTATGAAGTCAGCCTGACGCCCGAAGACAGGAACGCGTTTATCAATCTTCAACCGTTCGCGCTGACCGCTGAAGAATTGCCGAATTATTTCGTCAGCTACGTGGGCAAGGAGAAAATTGACGAATTGAACACCTACGTCTTCGACGTGATTCCGAAAGCGATGTCCAACCAGCGCGAACTCGACCGGCTGCGCAAGCAGCATATCGAGGGCAAATTCTTCCAGGGGAAAATCTGGGTTGACGATCAGGACTTGCAGATCGTCAAGACCGCCGGAAAGATCGTGCCGGAATTCGATCAGCGTTTCGTCAAGTTTGAAACCTACCGCGAAAACATTGACGACCGCTACTGGTTTCCGACTTACACCTACGGCAGCGAACGGCTGTTCTTTCCAAAAGGCGGATCGGCTCACATTCGGATGATCATTAAGTATAAAAACTACCGCCGCTTCTCGTCAGACGTGAAGATTCTGGGCGTTGAAGAGGTCAAGGATGAGAAGCCGGACAACCCCGGCGAGGCAAAAGCCGGCGAGACAAAATCAGGCGATGTGAAGAAAGACGAAGCAAAGATAGACGAACCGAAGAAAGAGGAAACGAACAAGCCTAAAAAGCGTCCGCGTCCTTGATCATCTTTGTCTTTTTCTTCTCGCGCAAAACAACCAACAGCAAACAGAGGGCGGTTGCGATTGAAACAACCGCCCCAATTTTCAACGACGCCGGACTGTAGATCATCTCGACCTGATGTTTGCCCGGCGCAAGCGCGACTCCGCGCAGGTTGTAATTGACTCGCAGCAACGCTGATTCGACGCCATCAACTTTCACCCGCCAGCCAGGATAAACAATCTCGCTCAAGACCAGAATTGACGGCCTTTGCGCTTCGGCTTCGACCAACATCCGCGTGGGAGCGCGTTTGAGAATGCTGGCCTTCGCAATCTCCGGCGCTTTCTCGCTGGCCTCTTCCGCCGGATTGATCAGACCCATTACGGTTGGATGCAGCGACGCGGCGGTCGCGTGATCAACCAGCGCAGTCGTGCGCGGGTCGAAACTATCGCCCGCCAGTTCGCCCCGAATCAGTTTCAGTTGATCGCCTTCGTAAGCGACTTTGACTCGATCAACCAACCACGCGTGCGGCATCGAGCGCAGATTTTCAAAGATGCGGAAATCGCGGTAAGGCATTGTCTCGCTGCGTTCCGGGATTTCGCGCCAGCGCGATCGGTCGCTCAAACCTGAACTGGCCGTTTGCGACAGTGTGGTCGAACGTCCCAGCGCAACCTCGAAGGCGATTTTTTTGATACTGATCGTAGCGCCGCCGCGCGCTTTCGCTTTCACCTGAACTGTAGGCGATTGGCAGGCGCGTATGTTTTCGGGCGCCTCGACGCGCGCGATGTACGAATGAGCCTGAAAGCTCGACGATGCATCGCCGTTCCAGCTTTCGGCGATTTTCGCGCGCGAATGTTTGACGACGCTTCGCACGTCGGCGCGGTCGTAAGCCCATTCCGAAGTGTCCCGCCCCGCGCGCAACTCCGCCCGCCATTGCGAGCCGGAATCGCAGTTGACCGTGACTTCCGCGACTTCCTCTCCATCGGCGATCTCAGCCGAATTGGCCATCGAAGAAATAACGGTCAGCGAAGCGCCGCCGCTGGCGTTGGTCTCGAAGACAGCGCTTCCGCCGCTTCTCAACTCCACAGGCTGCGTTTGATCTATTCTTGGCGCGGATTGATCAAAGTACGAGGGCGGCGCGAAAACATAACGCGCGTTGAGCAGATCGAGCGTTTGATCCTGCGAATCGAGCAGCGTTGGGATGAAGCTGCGCCCGGCCTCGTCAATCCCGCTGAAGGTTTTGTATCGCTCGTTAAGCACAGGGTCGTAGCCCGTGACCATTTCGCTGCCGTAAAACCAGAACGGGCTGAATTCGCCCGAAGCAGGATCGAGCATGACGTGGTACCGGATCGGTTCGCGTTCGCTCTGCTTCACGGCCAGAGCTTGCGGCATCGCCGTCCCGACAAGCGTTTCGTATTTTGCGGGATTGGTGATCGGCGCGAAGGCGGCGTAAAGGTGGTAATCAACGATCAGCAGCGCCAGCAGCAATGCGAACCAGCGGCTCCGATTCCGCAAGCGCGCGAAGATCGCAACCGTAATCAGCGCGCAGACGGCAGTGATCATAGGCAAATAAAATTCCGCGCCCGCTGTTTGCAGGAATCCGCGCGGCGTGGAGCCAAGATCAGGCAATGATCTGATGAACGCTTCGGCCACGTCTCTGCGCCAGAGAACGAATCCCCCGGCAGCGACGCACAACGCGGTCAGCGACAACGCTGCGATCTGCGTGGTTCGCGCAATGAATCGGGATTCTTCACTGAGCAGCCTGTCAACGGCGTATCCGGCCAGCACAGCCACAGCCAGCGCGACTTCCATCCAATGGCGGTTCGGGCTGCGGAAATTGCCGATCACCGGAACGTGAAAAAGCGCGCGGGCGACGGGGCCGGAGTATTTGCCGAAAGACAGAATCACGCCTGCGACGGCGGCGCAGCTCCAGAAAATTCCTACGTTGAATCGCACGCGCCACGCGTAGGCCGCTCCGGCAATCGCCAGCGACAGCGCCGCCACGCCCAGATAAATCTGCGCTTCGTTGTGGTGCCAGTAAACGCCCCAGTACGGCATTCGATAAATTCCCTGCCCCTCGCCGTGAAAGAACGGGAAGAGCGTGGTCACGAGCGACAACGGGTGAAGTGAATGCAGCGTGAAAAGCTCGAACGGCCATTCGCGGCGAACCGACTGGCTGGCGAATTCGGCGGCGGGCAGCAATTGCGCGGCTGACAGGCAGGCGCCAGCGATGAACATCAGCGCGAATTTTGTCAGAAAGACGATTCGGGATTTGAGATTTGAGATTCGAGATTGCGGTTCGCCATTTCTGAAGAATGAGCAGAAAAGAGCATACGCGCAGGCCAGCAGCGACGAATAGATCAGCGGCTGCGGGTGCGCGGCGAAGACCTGCCACGCGACAATCAGCGCGCCTCCGGCGACGTAGCGCCATCGGCCTTGTTGATACAGCCGCTCGACGAAATAAAGAACGAAGGGCGCGAGCGCGACGATGTGCAGGAATCCGGGGTAGAGCGTGCGCGCGACCAGGAAGCCGCTCAGGCCGTAAATCACGGCTGAAACGACGGCGGCGCGGCGATTGAACCCGATGCTGCGCGCGTAGGTGAACGCCGCAAGCAGCGCGATGGCGAACCCGATTTCGAGCGAAATCGTCAACGCGCGCGATGTCGTTTCGATCAGGTAAATCCAGTTGATCGGGTTGAGCACGCCCGCCTGCCATTCGGCGAACATCGGCGCGCCGCTGTATTGATAGGGGTTCCAGAGCGGCAGGCTTCCCGATTTGATCTGCTCAGCGACGAATTTGTATGCGGGGAAGAACCAGAAGACGGCGTCTTTATCGCCGAGCGTTCGCTGGCCAAGCGTCTCCCGCCAGAAAAAGATCGGCGGCAGGGAGACCAAGAAAAAGACAACAAGCAGATTGCGAGTGCGAGGAGTCAAACGTTTTTTCGGTTCACTTGAGATCATCGAGTCTGATCGTTCCCGGCGACCTGAATGAATTCCACGGCTTGCGATTCTCTTTCGGCCCCAGGTCGGTCACGCGCAATTTCAACGGCCCTTTCGAGCGGAATGGCATGTCGAATCGCCCTTCGTCCATTCCCGGATCAGGCGCCGGAAAGACCGAGAGCCGCGCCATGTAGCGGACGTTGAGCCGCTTCCAATTCTCCCAGTTACCCGCCGGATCATCAATGGCCACGCTCTTGCGCCCGGTGTAAAGATAAACCATCGCGGGGTTCTCCGACGCGACAACCGCGTCCGCATCAGCTTTTTCGCTGATCCAGTCGAGCGCCGCGCGGTTTTCATCGTAAATCGCCCGCCAGGGCAAATTCTCCGCAGGCGAAAGATCGCCGCGCGCGCGCAGATAGGCCGCGTGATCGAACAGGTAAAGCGCCAGCAAACATCCCGTGAAGATCATCAGCGCGCGCCAGGGTTCGTGATGCAATTTGACCTGAAGCTTACGCCGCGCGAATTCATGAATTCCGCGCAACGCCTCGATCAGGTAATAGAGCAGGAACGGCGCAATCGGCAACAGGAAACGAAACGTGTCCCAGGGCCACGCGATTGTTATCAGCAACGTGAACGCGACGACGAGATCGGCGAGCATTATTTTTCGCCGCAGGCTCATCGCAAACCCGACGACGATCAGCAGGCTCAAAACGTAAGAGAAGATTTTCTCCGAATCGCCTTTCTCCAGCGATTCTTCTCCGCTTATTTTCGGCGAACGGTAGAAGGTCGGAGTAAAAAGCATCGCCGCATTGTTGCTGACGATCTTCATCGCATTCGACCACAGGCGGTCGGTCAGTTCGCGCGACCGGATCACACCCGATGATGAAGCTCCCGCGCGGCGCTGCCAGAACTGAACGGCGTAATCCTGCACGATCATCCCGCCCTGCTCTGCGCGTTGTTCGGGCGCGGGCGCATGCAGCCGCGCATAGATCATCCAGGGGCCGGCGAATAAAGCTACGGCGGCGGCGAAGAGCAACGCCGATTTCCATCTGCGTTCCTTGAGCAGATAAACGACACAAGCCGCGATCAACGCCAGTCCGATTGATCGCGTCAGAAAAGCAGCGGCAGCCAGCGCGGCCCCGGCCAGAACATAACGCCATCCGCGACGCTCCTCCCGCGTTCCCGCTTCGATCACGACGACCACCGACAATTGCAACAGCGTAAAGACGCATTCCGACATCAGCGACGATGTGGCCAGAAAGACCAGTCCGGGAATCAGCGTGATGGCGAGAGCCGCGAGCAACGACAACAGGCGAGGCCATTTGCAGTCGCGCGTGAAATGGAGGGAGCTTAACCAGCCAACTCCCGCCATCGCCGCAATCGAAACCGATTTCAGCAGCCAGATGTTGTCGGGGAACTTTGAAAATAAGCGGTACGCCAGCGAAAGCAGGAATGGAAAGACCGGCGGGTAGACGGGAAGAATTCCTGGCGATGGCGAATTGATTAGTTGATAGCCCTGCCCTGTCGCCAGCGATTTCGCCAAGAGCGCGTACCACGCGTCATCCACAAATAATCCGACGACGGGATCGAGCCGCAGCAGGTAAATTGCGAGGAAGATCAACAGAGCGGCGGACAGACAGGCGATCCGGGCTTTCTGATTTGACGCAGCTTTTGCCCCTTGCGCGACATCGTGTCTCGTTCGCGCTTCCGGCTGCCTGGCCTTCCGGGACTTCTGCTTCGTCATATCTAACCCACCTCTGGCTCACCTCTGGCTCACCTATAAATTTCACCAGGCCGGGCGCGCGTTCGGCGGCCCCAGATCAATCACGCGGAAGTTGACGGCGCCTCTTGCGCGGTAAACGGTGTTGAACTTTCGCTCGGACGGATCAGGAATTTCAGGAAAGACCGACGCGCGAACCAGATAGCGCACGCCCAGACGGTTCCAATTGTCCCAGTTTTCCACCGGATCATCCGAAGAGATTGTCTTGGCGCCGGTGTAAAGATAAACCAGCGGCGGGTTGGCAGTGGCGATCACATCGGTTTTTGCGGCGTGTTCGTTGATCCACTTAAACATCGCCTCGGCTTCGTCAAAAATTTGCAGCCACTGCGGACGGTCGAGGCTGTCAAATTTCTTCGCAATGAACGTCATGTTGCCGTAAACGTTGACCGCTGCAATCAGCAGCACGAACGCCGTCGCTGCGGCCCATTGCCGCTGGTCGTCGCTCTTGCGCAGCAACAAATAGACGGCGCGGATTCCCATCACGAAATAGAAGATCACGAACGGAATCAGCGGCAACACAAAACGAAAAGTTTCCCAGGGCCACAAGACCGTAATCGCCAGCGACAACGGCACGGCCAGTTCGGCCATGGTCATTCGCTGACGCATCATTGCTATCAGGCCGATGATTGCGAAAACGCTCAGGAAAAACGAGACGCTCCACGTCGAGCCTCTGCCGCCCGCCTGCACGTCTTCGCGCTGCGCTTCAGCGAACGGGTCGCGCATCATTTCAAACAGCGGCGTGACCACAATGCGCCCGACATCGCGGCCCGTGATCTCGATGATGTTGCCCGCGACCCGCTCCGGCAAATCTGCGGCTGTCACCGTGCCGAAATGAGTGAACCCAGCGCGCTTTTGCCAGAACTGATCCGCGTAAGGCAGCACGATGTGGCCGCCCTGCTCTTTGCGCTGCTCCGGCGTGGGAGTGTGCAAACGCGTGTAGATCGTCCAGGGGCCGGCGAACGCTGCGACGGCGACAGCGAAGACGATGGCTGATTTGATCAACCTGGCTTTGAGCAGATACAAAAATCCGGCGACGACGAGCGCCACGCCAATTGACCGAGTGAGAAACGCCACCGAAGCCAGCGCGGCGCCGGCCAGCGCCAGTTGAATCCCGCGCGCGCCCTGTCCTGCGCGGACGCATCTTTCCATCACGACGATGGTCAACAGGAAAATGAGCGCGAAGACGCACTCCGACATCAACGTCGAGGTCGCAATAAAAACCAGCGGAGGGCTGACCACCGCCGCGAACGAAATCCCCAGGGCCAGATGCGCGGGCAGTTTTCTATCCCGAACAAAATAACGGTAAGCGATGACGCCGACCGCCATCATCGCCACAACCGAAACCGACTTGAGCAGATAAATGTTATCCGGGAAGCTGGGCCAGATGCGATAAAACAACGAGAGCAGGAACGGGAAGGCAGGCGGGTAAAGCGGCAGAATTCCAGGCGAAGGCGAATTGATCAGTTGATAACCCTGCCCCGTCGCCAGCGATTTCGCCAGCAGCGCGTACCAGGCGTCGTCCACAAACAAGCCGACGACGTGATCCAGACGCAGGATGTAAATCGCCAGAGCGCCGATCAAGGCCAACAGGCTGGCAATCGTGATCCAGCGGGAAGGCTTCGATTCCGCGAAACTTTTATCCGATTCAGCTTCGCTCCCGGACTCTGCGGCCTGACGTTCAATCGCTTCATTAGCCATAAGAGGCTCCTTGAGGTAGATGTGTTCGAGGTCAAAACTCAGAGCGGTTCAGGAAAACCCGCCGGTTCGATTTCAGATTGATTGGGGCGGTAGAGGCCGCTGCGACAGTGTTGAGATGACTGCCGCGACAGGATCAGCTTCGGTTAGGGGTGATGATCGGGGGCAATATGCCATATGCAATATTGAATATTGCATATGGCATATGCCCTGCCTTGTCTCCTTGCTCGCGGGCATGGGTTGTTAAGCTGCCCAACCCAACGAAAACTCAGCGA
>WBZO01006672.1_pt1 | contig 11060 bp, 8 predicted proteins | sample 5204261 | NCBI WGS metagenome assembly WBZO01 (sample SAMN12412400, study PRJNA552823) | activated sludge metagenome | isolation source: activated sludge from anammox sidestream of wastewater treatment plant... | place: USA: North Carolina | collected 2017-09 | reverse complement strand
TGCGGCGTGCGGTCGCTCAAAGAGGCAGAACATGCGCGCATCATCGGCCTGGATCTGATTATCACCGACCATCACCACCCCGGCAACGAGCTTCCACAGGACACGAGGCTCATCAACCCGAGACAGCCCGGCGAGACTTATCCGGACAGCAACCTGGCGGGGGTGGGGCTGGCCTATAAACTGGCCTGCCTCCTGCTCGAGCCGTCCAGCGCGGAGGAATATCTGGATCTGGTGGCATTGGGCACGGTGGCTGACCTGGCGCCCCTGGCTGGCGAGAACCGCCACCTCGTGCGCCGTGGCCTGGAGTGCCTCCGCCAGCCTCAGCGGCAGGGCGTGAAATCCTTGATCGGGGCAGCGGGGCTCGACCCGCTTTCGATCACCGCTGAAAGCATCGGCTTCATCCTGGGCCCGCGCCTGAACGCGGCCGGCCGCCTGCGATCGGCACAGACAGCATTGGAGCTGCTCCTGACCAGTGATGTCGATGAAGCCGGCCGGCTGGCACAAGAACTGGGGAAACAGAACCAGGAAAGACAGGAAATAACGCGCGAAATTCAGGCCAGCGCCGAGATATCCGTCCTGGGCGAGGACCTCGAAGCGCTGCTGCTCTTTGCGGTGGATGAATCATACAACCCCGGCGTGATCGGGTTGGCGGCGGGACGCTTGCTCGAGAAGTATTACCGCCCCGCGATTGTCGCCCACCGCGGAGAAGAGTACACGCGTGGATCGTGCCGGAGCATCCCCGAATTTCACATCACCAAAGCCCTGGATCAATGCGCAGACCTTTTGGTGCGGCATGGGGGCCACGCGGCTGCGGCGGGCTTTACGGTCATGAACTCGAATTTGCCGGAATTGATCGAGCGGCTGAAGGGCATCGCCGCAGAAGAGTTGGGGGGCATTGACTTACACCCGGTGTTACGTGCAGATATGGAGATAGAGTTATCGGACCTTCATCCACGCCTGATCAAAGAGCTCGCCTATCTCGAACCGACCGGGAACGACAATCCACCTGCGCTGTTCGTGAGCCGCAACGTGCGCGTCGTGAGCAGCCGCGCCATCGGAAAAGACAACAGCCACCTCAAGCTGGCGGTTACAGATGGAAACATCACCTATGACGCAATTGCGTTTCGCCTGGGGCATCTCCAGGCGGATTTGCCGCGTGATAGCTGCATCGATCTGCTCTATTCTTTCGAGTTGAACCGCTACAATGGGAAAGAAATGTTGCAGTTAAACGTCAAAGACCTTTGCCCCGCCGGGGCGAGCGATTGATCAATTCGTTTTAGCTGGTTGCCCCGCTCGCGCCGGCGCTGTAGAAATACTCGCCGCGACAAGAGGCCGTTATCCCGAAATTGCGTTAATCAACAAAGCGATATTTCAACAGCGTCCACACCGCGACGATCGCGTCTTGCAGTTTGATCTTTTTCCCCTCGCTGTAATCCCGTGGGTTGAAAGTTATCGGCACTTCAAAAATGCGAATTTTTCGTTTGAGGATCTTAGCGGTGAATTCGGGCTCGAAATCGAAGCGCCGGGCGTGGATGGTGAGGTCAGCAACCACCTCGCGGCGGAATACTTTATAGCCCGTTTCCATATCGGTCAGGATGTTGTCGTAAAGGATATTGGTCATCAGCGTGAGCAGTTTGTTGGCGACCATGTGCCAAAAAAGAGTGGGCCTTCGCGCAGCGCCCAAAAACCGGGAGCCGAAAACAACATCTGCGAGCCCTTCTTCGAGCGGTCGAAACAGCTCCGGATAATCGCGCGGGTCGTATTCCAGGTCGGCGTCCTGGATGATAAACACGTCGCCGCTGGCATGTCGAAACCCCGTCGTGACTGCCGCGCCTTTGCCCTGGTTCTTTTCATGGAAAACTGTCCGTATCTCCCCGCGCTCCTGCAGCTCAGACAGGATATCCCGCGTGCCGTCCTGCGAACCGTCATCGACCACCAGGATCTCGTCTACCAATCCCGTTTTTTGGACACGTTTGATAATCTCTCTAATCGTCGCCTGTTCGTTGTAAGCTGGAATGATGACCGAAATTTTCATCAGCGCATATACCCTCTATCCTGAATTTTGTAGACCATGATGCAAATAGATTATAATCGCCATTGGCTTAAGATCAAATACCCCTGGAAGGTGCGGAATGCTAAGCGATCAACCAGCAACGGGCTCCGGACTGTTGAACGTGCGCGAGATCGATCGAGGCCTGTTTTTCCCCCCGCCGATCACGAAAATCGAGGATACCGGCCTGTCGGGGCTGTGGCTACAGGACCTGGCGTTAAAGCTGTTGTACTATCAGGGCTACCTGACCGGTTTTCGCGTCGCCGAAGAATTGGCGCTGCCATTCCCCGGTGTGGTCGACCAGTTGATCGAGATCCTCAAACGGGAGAAACTGGTCGAGGTGAAAACCGCCCAAAACGCCGCCCTGGGCGAAGGCGCTTACGTTTACGGGATCACCGGGCTGGGAATTTCGCGGGCGCGCGAAGCGCTGGAGCGCAGCCAGTACGCGGGGCCCGCGCCGGTGCCGCTCGAGGTGTATATTCGCTCCATCCGGGCGCAGGGACGGGATCGAACCGTAGTGAAGGACAGCGACTTGCGCAGGGTGCTTGCCCACCTGGTGCTCACCGATCGAACCTATGAGCGCATCGGGCCGGCGGTCAACTCGGGGACGTCGATATTCCTCTACGGCCCACCTGGCAATGGCAAAACCAGCATCGCCCGGGCGGTCGGAAACCTGGCGCTCAACGAGAGCATGTACATCCCTTACGCGCTTTACATTGACGGGCAGGTGGTGAAACTGTACGATTCAGTCAACCATAAGATCATCCCAGAAGAAGGAGGGAGAACCGGCACGACCGGCGGGTTGAAATTCGGCACAGGCGGGATAAAGCCTGGAACAGGCGGGTTGAAACCCGTCACCGGTGGGCTGCGGACCGGCGCGCCGGGCGGCAAACCGGGCACCGGCGGGCTAAAACCCCCCACCGGAGCGCTGCGGTTGAACCCGCGCCGGGATATGCGCTGGATACACATCCATCGCCCGTTTATCATGGTCGGGGGGGAGCTGACCCTGGCCGGGCTGGACCTGGTCTTCGACGACGTGCACAAGTATTACGAAGCGCCGTTTCAGGTAAAGGCCAACGGCGGGATCTTGCTAATCGATGATTTTGGCCGGCAGCAGATCCGCCCGCGCGACCTGCTGAACCGCTGGATCGTCCCGCTTGAAAACCGGATCGACTATCTAACCCTGCATACGGGCAGAAAAGTCGAAGTTCCCTTTGATGTCCTGGTGATCTTCTCGACCAACCTGCCCCCCAAGGACCTGGTGGACGAAGCCTTCCTGCGCAGATTGCGCCACAAGATCGAAATCAAAGACCCGTCGTACGAACAGTATCGAGAAATCTTCAAAGACGTCGCGGGGTTGAAAGGGGTGACCTACAGCGACTCGGGGCTGGCTTACTTACTCCAAGAGTGGTACATCCGCCGCGAGCGAAAATTGCGCGCCTCTCATCCCAGAGATCTGTGCGACCAGATTTTAGATATGGCCCGTTATCTCAACGTTGCGCCTGAAATGTCTCCGCAGATGATCGACAGGGCAGCGGAGGCTTATTTCGTCGAGCTATAAAGGATGTTCTTCCCAAACCTGCCTAAACCGGCGATCATCGCTCACCGCGGCGCCAGCGCATATGCCCCCGAAAACACCCTGGCTGCCTTTACGCAGGCGTTGCGCCAGGGCGCAGATGCTATCGAGCTGGACGTCAAACTCTCGGCCGATAAACGCGTCGTCGTCATGCACGATTCAACGGTCGATCGCACCACGCCCATGAAAGGGCGCGTGCGAGATTTCGTCATCGCCGACTTGCGCCGCATGGATGCCGGAAGCCATTTCGATATCGCGTTCAAAGGGGAACCCGTCCCCACTCTCGAAGAGGTCCTGAAAGCGGTTGGGTTGATCACCATCCTGAACATCGAGTTGACCAATTATGCCACCCCCTTTGACGAACTGCCCGCCAGGGTTGCAGAACTGGTCAGACAGTACAAACTCACTCAGCGGGTGTTCTTCTCGTCCTTCAACGTTATTGCGCTCAGGCGCATCCAATCCAGCCTGCCCGAAGTCCCGGTGGGACTGCTGACGTTCCTGGGGTGGAAAGGCGCATTGATGCGGTCGCTGCCGCGGAGCATCATCGATTATCAGAGCCTGCACCCCGAGCGGCGTGATGCGACGATGGGGTTGATCGAAAGGGCTCAAAAACAAGGGCGCAAAGTGTTCGTCTACACCGTGAACGACGAACAGGATATCGAGAGGCTCTTCGAATACGGTGTGGACGGCATCTTCACCGACGATCCTCTACTGGCTAAAAACGTGCTTGTCAGAACCCAAAGCGCTATTCATTAGGACGGCTGGACGAGCGATGATTCCCGAACGGTGGCTTTTCGAGGCTCAAGAACGAATTTCGCCCTATATTCTACAGACGCCGACCCTTTATGACGCGGATTTGCAGACCTACTTCAAGTGGGAGAACCGCCAGATCAGCGGGTCGTTCAAGCTGCGCGGCGCTTACAATAAAATCCTCACTTTGCAGCCCTGGGAGCTCGAACGCGGGGTTGTAACAGCCTCGGCCGGGAACCACGGGCTTGCGGTTGCGCTCGCCTGCCAGCAGCTAGGGGCGCAGGCGACGATCTTTGTCTCTGAACATGCCGTGCCGGTCAAAATCGAGGCGATTCAAAACACAGGGGCGCAAATTCGCGCCGTCCCGGGCGGCTACAGCGAAGCTGAACAAGCCGGGATCAAATTCGCCCGGGAAAGCCAAGGAACCTGGGTCTCGCCCTACAACGACGGGCAGGTCATCGCGGGGCAAGGCACGCTGGCTCTGGAAATCTTGCAAGATTTACCCGATATCGATGACCTGACCTGGATCGTGCCGGTCGGAGGCGGTGGATTGATCTCCGGGATCGGCGCCGCGCTTCGGGCGCATGAAAAGCGCTCCCAAAGAACTCTGAGGCATCGCCTGGTGGGCGTGCAATCCGAAGCTTCGCCCTTTTTCCACGCCTTATTTCACCACGGAACGCAGGACGGCGTACAAGAGGAGCCCTCTCTGGCAGACGGCCTCGCCGGCGCGGTCGAGCCGGGCTCGCTCACCATCCCCCTGGCGCGCAATTTCGTTGATGAGATGGTGCTTGTTTCCGAGGAGCAAATTGCGCGCGGGATGGCATTTGCGTGGCATCATTACCAGGAAACCATCGAGGGCTCAGGCGCGACCGCGCTCGCAGCCGTTTTATTCGGCAAGGTCAAACCCCGGCCGGCGGTCGTGGTCATCTCCGGAGGGAACGCCCAGCCCGAAATCCACCGGCAGATCGTCGCACAATTTCCCGGCTAGAGACGCCCCATGGTCGAAACCGAGATCACGCCCGATGAAATTATGGTGTTTTGCATTGCCAACCAGGTACGGGATGGTGAGATCGTCGCCCAGGGGCTTGCCACCCCATTGATCGCGGCCGCTTATTTGCTGGCCCGCCACACACACGCCCCGAACCTGTACTTCACCTCCGCCATCGGTCAGGGGGTTTGCCGTGACCCCGCGCCGCTGGGGCTGACGCGCGTGGAAGAGCTCTGGCTGGACCGTTCGCTCAACAACGTTGGGTTTGTGCGAGCTGCGGCTGACATGCTGCCACGTTTGCGCCCCCTGGAGTTCTTTCGACCGGGCCAGGTCGACCCGGCGGGAAATTTCAACAACATCGCGTTCGGGAAGAACTATCTCGCCCCGCGGTTGAGGCTGCCCGGCACGGGCGGAATACCCGACGTGACCACTTATATTGATGACATCTACCTTTACGTGCCGCGCCATTCGCGCCTGACCTTTGTCGAAAAACTTGATTTCCTCTCGGGGCTTGGACATCACCCTGCCCGGCGCTGGGGTTCAGGCCCGCGCTATCTGGTGAGCGACCTGGGGCAGTTCGACTTTGCGGCCCGGGATGCCGACGGAAACCCCTGCATGCGCCTGACCAGCCTTCATCCAGGGGTTTCGATAGCCATGCTCCAATCGCACACGGGGTTTCCCGTCATCGCCGCGCCCGACCTCAAGGAAACGCCGGCCCCCGATCCGGAGGCGCTCAGACTGTTGAGAGAGGAAATCGACCCGCTCGGCATCCGGCGGCTGGAATCGCTGAGCGGCGCCGCCAGACGCCAACTGCTCCGTCAAATCATCGCCCTCGAAAAAGGCCGATAATTCGCGCCAGCCCAACCCGTCTCGGTTTTTGTCCCAAGATGCGCTAAAATATAAGCATGCTTTGGAAGAAGAGACGCCCTTCCGCCGGAAGCGTTTTCCTGGCTCTGGTGGTTGTATTTAGCATTGTTTTTTCGGTGCCCCTGGTTTCAGCCCAGGAACCCGTCCTTCAAGCGCAAATCGAAGCCGAAGCGCTGCTGAAACAAATGACCCCCGAAGAGCGTATCGGCCAACTGTTCCTGCTCACCTTCCAGGGCAGCACCGTCATCCCCGATTCTCCCATTTACAACCTCATTCATGACCGGCACATCGGCGGTGTTGTGCTGCTGGCAAAAAGAGATAATTTCACGCCCACCGGTAACGATCAAAGTACGATACCCGCAAATGCTCAGGCGCTGATCCGCGAGCTGCAACTGACCGAGTGGAACTCTGCCCAGAACGATCAGGTCAACCCGGCCGATGGGCGGTCTTACCGCCCGAGTTACGTGCCATTGTTTATAGGGACCATTCAGGAAGGCGACGGCTATCCCTATGACCAGATCCGGGGCGGAATCACCACCCTGCCCAGCCAGATGGCAATCGGCGCAGCCTGGACGCCCGCCTTAGCCGAACAGGCTGGGAATGTGCTGGGGAAAGAGCTTTCATCTATCGGGATCAATATGCTCATAGGCCCCTCCCTGGACGTGCTCGACCTGCCGCAAAATGAGATTGCCAGCAATCTGGGCATACGCACCTTTGGCGGCGACCCATACTGGGTTGGCGAAATGGGGCGTTCATTTATTCGCGGCGCTCATCTGGGCAGCAATGGAAGGATGGCCCTGGTGGCGAAACATTTTCCAGGACATGGAGGGTCAGACCGGCTTCCAGAAGAAGAAGTCGCGACGGTGCGGAAATCGTTGGATGAACTCAAGAGCATCGATCTGGCGCCATTCCTCACGGTTACCGGGAACGCGCTCTCCCCCGAGGAGACTACCGATGCGGTGTTGTCCTCGCACATCCGTTATCAGGGCCTGCAAGGGAACATCCGCACGACGACCCGGCCGGTCAGCCTGGATCCACAGGCGCTCAACCTGCTCATGGAGCTGCCTGGGCTGGTAAACTGGCGCAAGAGCGGCGGGTTGGTCATCAGCGACGACCTGGGCAGCATGGCTGTGCGCCGGTTCTACGAACTGACAAACCAATCGTTCGACCCCAGGCGGGTGGCGCTCAACGCCTTTCTAGCTGGGAATGACATCCTTTTCAGCGCGGACTTCTCGACCAACAACAATCCGGACTCGTATGAAGAAACGCTGCGCACGCTGGATTTCTTTGTCCAGAAGTATCGTGAGGATTCCGCTTTTTCACAAAGAGTCGACGAATCGGTGACGCGCATCCTGATGCTGAAAAACAGGCTCTACCCGGGGTTCGATCTCGAAAGCGTAGAGCCGGGCCTCGCCGACCTGGACCAGGTGGGAAAGAACAGCGCGGTCACCTTCGAAATTGCGCGCAACGCCGCGACGCTGCTCAGCCCGTCTCAGAGCGAGCTCGACATCACCATCCCAGACCCCCCGAACCAGAACGACCGGATCGTGTTTATCGTCGACTCGCGCACATCTCAGCAGTGTTCAAACTGCGCCCAGATGCCCGTGCTGAGCACTCAGTCGATGCAGGACGCCGTGATGCGGTTGTACGGTCCTCAGGCAGGAGGGCAGATCTTATCCAGCAACCTTTCTTCATATTCCTTTGGCGACTTGCTCAACATGCTGGATTCGAAGGACGCGAACTCACCGCTGGAAGACAGCCTGGTGCGGGCGCATTGGATTATCATGCTCCCCATCAGCGACACGGGGCCGGCGCCGGCGTTCCAGACGCTGAAGCGGTTCCTGGCCGAAAGGCCCAGCCTCTTCCAACAGAAGCGTTTGATCGTTTTCGCCCTCTCCGCCCCCTATTACCTGGATGCGACCAATATCTCGAAGCTGACCGCCTACTTTGTGCTGTACAGCAAAGCCTCGCCCTTCATCGACACGGCAGCCTACCTCCTGTTTGGAGAGCTGCGCGCGATCGGCTCACCACCGATCTCCGTGCCGGGCACAGGCTACAATTTGAATGAGGCGCTTTTCCCGAACCCTGACATCCCCATCCTGCTCGAGATCGACCAACCATCGGCTACGCAGGTCATCACCGGGACGGTCACCCCGGTTCCGGTCGCCATGCCCGAATACCGGGTCGGCGACGTGATCCCCCTCCGTGCGGGCGTGGTTCTTGATCACAACGGGCATCCGGTGCCAGACGGCACCCCGGTCTCCTTTGTCTTCTCTTTCAACGGTGAACCGACCACCGTCAGGCAGATTGCCTATACTCAGAAAGGCGTCGCCCGGACGACCTTCACCGTGACAGGCTCAGGGGCGTTAGAAGTTTCAGCCGAAAGCGAGAACGCCCGCTCCGAGCCAATCAAGCTGGATATCCCGCTCCCCGATGGCGCGGCGCCCACCCCCACGCCATCCCCGGAACCGACCGCATCGCCGACAGACATCCCTCCGTCTCCCACGCCCGAACCGGTCGTCACCCAGCCGGGGAGTCCCCCCCCAGCCAGACAGCTCAACCTCGAAGAGTGGCTGATCGCGGTGGTGCTGTCTATCGGGACAGCCCTCGGTCTTTACCGGCTGGTGGCCCTGCTGATCAACCCTCGCTGGGGGTTTCGGTCTGCGATGCTGGCGATGATCGGCGGCTTAATGGGTTACAGCTATCTGGCAATTCGCCTCCCCTTCAACGACCCGGCTTCTGACGAGCCGCTCGCTTTGATGGCTTTACTGACCTCGCTGATCGGGATCGCGTTGGGGCTGCTGATCGCGCTGGCCTGGCGCTTCCTGGTCAATCTGACCCGCCAGGTGCGTTCGCGCCAGAGCTAAGCGGTTATTTCATTAAGGTTAACGCCAGGCTGACAAAAAGCAGCAACGCCGAGAACCAGATCAGGACCTGCTCCACCGGAGATGATAGCAGGTCTGCCAGCGAGGGGTCTGGAAGGCTGGCGCGGGGTTTGATCACCGGATCCCAGCTTCCCAGCAGCGTCTCACGGAAATCGCGGATATTTTCGGGTCGTTCGTCGGGGTGTAAATTCATCGCCCAGAGAATGGCGCGCTCAGTTCGAGGGCTGAGGTCGGGATTGATCTGGCGAGGCGGGACGAGCGCATCGGGGTTGAGGAAAAGCTCGCGCGCCTCGGGCGGTGGATGGTTCGTCGCCAGATGGTAGAGCGTCGCCCCAAAAGCATAAATGTCACTGCGGACGTCTGTATGACCTGTATCCCCGCCGTACTGTTCGAGCGGCGTGTACAGCGCCGTGCCGCGCCCTTGTAAGATGGTGATCGTGACTTCATCGGAAGCGAGTATCTTTACCAGCCCAAAATCGACCAGCTTGACCAGCCCGCTGGGGGTCAGTTTCAGGTTGCTGGGTTTGATATCCCGGTGAAGGATCGGCGGGTTCTGACCGTGCATGTAGGAAAGCGCATCGGCGATCTGGCTGGCCCAGTTCAAAACATCTCTTTCTGCCAGAAACGCCGATCGTTGTTTGGCTTCGTTAATCATCATGCGCAGGTCTTTTCCGGGCACGTAATCCATCACCAGATATTCCCGCCCGCCGGAGGAGAAGAAATCCGACACTTTGGGCAAATTCGGATGATCCAGCCTGGCAAGCACGGTGGCTTCGCGCTGGAATTGATCGCGCGCCTGCTGTAACAAATCCGCGGGAAGGCTGCGGTCGTGCTCAACTTCCTTCAAGGCGCATTGGCGGCCTTCCAGGCGAAGATCATCGGCGAGGTAAATGCTCCCCATCCCCCCCTGGCCGATAATTTTCACAATCCGGTAGCGGCCGCGCAAGATTTCGGAGGTTTTTAGCGGCGTTGGCATGGTCGTTTACAATATAGCCCGGTTTTTTCCTGCGCACGATCGAACACAGATGATCGATTACGCATGATTCATGATATTATACCTGTGGAGATGCAGCTATGGAGAAATATGGCGACGAAGTGCCGTTCTTGGTCGCCCAAAACGGCCCGCTTAACGGCCAACGCTGGCCTTTGCGAACCGCCCTGGTTCTGGGGCGCGAACCCGATTGTGACATCGTCATCGCCGACCGCCAGGTTTCCCGCCATCACGCCCGCCTTTCCATCGACCAACACGGGATCGTGCTGGAGGATCTTGGCAGCAAAAATGGCACGCATAATAACGGCCAAAAAATCGAAATGGCGACCATGCTGCAAGATGGGGATGTGATCCAGATCGCCCTCGCCCAACAATTCGTCTTTCTAAGCTCAGACTCGACCATCCCGTTGGAAAACCAGCCGGCGGAGGCCAGAGATCACCTGGCAGGAGGGGTGCATTCCGTCCCCATCCCGCCCGAGATGAGCCGGTTACGGCTGGAAAAAAGATCCCGGCGGGTCTGGATCGCCATGCCCGCAGGCGAACAATCCATCGACGAAAAGGAGATTATCCCTCCTCTGTCGGTCTCTCAATTCAAATTGCTCGAAGTGCTTTACGACAACCAGGGCCGGGTGGTCTCCCGTCCGGACCTGGTGAGCGCAATTTGGGGCGAGGGCCAGGCTTTCGAGATCTCAGAGCAAGCTCTGGACGCCCTGGTTCGACGGCTGCGAGACCGGATCGCCCGCATCGACGCGACACATGAATACGTCGTGACGGTGCGGGGACACGGACTGAGGCTGGATAATCCCCTGCTGTAGGAAGCTGCTGTTACATCCTTCCGGCAACGCTCCTCAACTATTGCTTGAGGTTGCGCTGCATCGTGAAGCGCAGCGCCTGGCGGTTGGCTGCTGTCACATGCTCTGCCAGCTCTTTATCTTCGCCGGAGCCTGCCTGTA
>WBZO01006671.1_pt1 | contig 11062 bp, 7 predicted proteins | sample 5204261 | NCBI WGS metagenome assembly WBZO01 (sample SAMN12412400, study PRJNA552823) | activated sludge metagenome | isolation source: activated sludge from anammox sidestream of wastewater treatment plant... | place: USA: North Carolina | collected 2017-09 | reverse complement strand
CCTGGTTGATGCCGGCGTAGGCACCGCCTCGGACGCGACGATTGCCATGGAATTGGGGTGTACCGCGGTGCTGATGAACTCGGCGATCGCGCACGCCAGAAACCCTGTCCAGATGGCGAAGGCGATGAAGCTGGCGGTTGAGGCAGGGCGGCTCGCCTATCTGGCCGGACGCATGCCGCGGCGGATGGGGGCGGACCCGTCGAGCCCGCTGACCGGGCTGATCCGCTGACCAACGATCATCCGTCGCAGAAGACTGGAACGAGAGGGAAACGTCGATGCAGATGCAAGCTGCAGTCTTCAGGAAAGTGCATGAGCCGCTGACCATCGAAACCGTGGACATCGACAAGCCATGGGGACGGGAAGTGCTGGTACGCACGGTGGCGACCGGCGTCTGCCACAGCGATCTTCATGTCGTGGATGGGTTGAGCCGGTATCCGCTGGATCGGCCCTTCGTGCTGGGCCACGAGGGATCCGGCATCGTGGAAGCGGTCGGGCCCGACGTCACGACCGTCCATCCGGGCGATCATGTCGTGGCGTGCCTGTCCGGCTTTTGCGGCACGTGCCAGCAATGCCTCAGCGGTCACCCGAATCTATGCACCGGTGGTGTCGTCACACGGCCCGAGACGTCCACGCCGCGGCTGTCGCAAAGCGGCGGTCTGGTCCGGCAGTTTGCCGGCATCGGCAGCTACGCCGAAAAGATGCTGCTGCACGAGAATTCGCTGGTCCGGATTGACCCGGAGCTGCCGCTGGACCGCGCGGCCCTGGTCGGCTGCGGTGTTCTGACAGGTGTCGGCGCGGCCTTGCGATCGTCAGGCCTGCAGGCGGGCCAGACGGTCGCCGTCTACGGTTGTGGCGGCGTCGGCCTTTCGATTATCCAGGGCGCGCGGATCGGCGGTGCCAGGCAGATCATCGCCGTGGACATGTTCGAGTCCAAGCTCGAGATGGCCCGCGCGATGGGGGCGACCCACACCATCGACTCGACGCAGGACGATCCGCCGAAGGCGATCCGCACCATGACCGGCGGTGCGGGCGTGGACCACGCGTTCGAAGCAGTCGGTCTGTCGAAACTCGCTCGGCAGGCGATCGAAAGCCTGGCCATCCGGGGAACGGCCACCATCGTCGGTGTGCTGCCGGCGGATGCGACGATCGAGTTTCCGTGGATGGCCATCCGGCCGGAATGCCGGGTCCAGACCTCTCGCATGGGGTCCAACCAGTTCCGGACCGACATCCCGACCTACCTGGAATTCTACCGCCAGGGGCGACTGAAGCTGGACGAGATGATCAGTCGCCGCGGCCCGCTGGGGGACATCAACGAGGCGTTCCGCGCGATGAAGGCAGGCGAGGTCGCGCGTACCGTTCTGACCTTCGACTGACGGCGGCGCCGACCCGCTCAATAGGGCGTGTCGGCCAGCCCGACCGGCAGCAGCGTCGACGCCAACGGGAAATCAAGGCTCCAGGCGGCGCCGAGGTGCGCCTCGATCTCCCAGCCGGCCATTCTGATCCGCGATGCATGGTTGTCGGTCACCGCATTGCCACGGCCGATCGATGTCCCTCCATACGGATAGTGCAGTGCACAAGCAGCGCTGCCGTGCTGCAGCGGGGCACTCAATGTCAGCAGCAGTTGGGTGTCGTTCAGCCGTGAACAGGCCGTAGCCGGCACCACACGCCCGGTGCCGGAGACGACATCGCCGTCGGTGATCGCAAAGCCTTTTCCCGCCGCAGCCTGTCGCGGCACGATCAGGTCGTCACCTGCATCGTGCTGCACTGTCACGACGATCTGCGTATCGGACTGACGATAGGCGTAAACGATCCTGGGGCCGCCAAAGTGCGGAATCCCATCGGGCAGCGAACTCAGCGAGTCACCGTATCCCGCCGACATCAAGGCTCTGGCGACAACCGGTGCCGCAAGTCGGGCGAAGCGGCGATTGTCGTCGCCATCGCGATGTGCGGGATCGCCGCCTGTGGTCGTGCCCGTCACCTCGTCCCAAACGGCGCCCCTTGGATTGCTGTCGGCTGTCTGTGGGTTCCCGATGACGACGTTGCGCGCCGCATCCGCCGCCAGCGACGCGACTGCGCGCTTGTGCATCGCCATGCCGGCATCGGTTCCGTATGGAATGGCGCTCCACCAGACCAGCGGCAACTGCGCGGGCGGCTTGTCGATCAGTGCCCGTTCAAGTTCCAGAAAACGGCCGGCTGCCAGGGAGAAGGTGGTCTGCTCGTCTGATGTGCGGAGACTGTCCGTCTCATTCCATGGCCACACAAATGCACATATGTCATTCCTGTCCTCGACGGGCAGTGATTGGATGGCCGCGGCGACAGCCTGACCATCCTGCCCGAATGGCCAGAGATTCGCCGGTGTCCCGTCCTGCGGGTCGGATACGAAACTGCCGGGATAGGTGCCTTCGACTGCGGGGTAGAGGCCGTGTCCGCTTTGCATCGTGTAGCTTCCCGGACCGCCTGTCGTCGCAAGAATATTGCAGGCCAGCGCGCCCAGGTACCACGCGATACCCTGCGCCAACAGAGCGGCGGCGCCGTCGGTCACGGTGTAGTTGATCGCGTTGGATTGGCCGTTGAAGATCAGATAGAGCCCTTTGCGTGCTCCCCGGCGCCAACGTGACGCGTGCTGGAGCAGGCTTGCGACGTCGGTGTCGGATATTGCCGACGACCAGGCAGCGGCCTCGTGAAACCAGCACTGGGCCGCCCCCATGGCAGTGCCGTCATGCAGCAGCAGCAACGGCGAGTCGGTCCCGGTTGACAAAGGATTGACTGCGTTGGTAACGACCCGTTCGTCATCCAGCCATACATCCACGCCGGTGACTGGCACGCTGCGCAGCACGATTGAATGAGTGTGGCGTCGAGACAGGTCGGTCGTCAGCGTGATCGGGCTCGTGCCGGGGAACAGGACCAGGCGCCGGCTCGATGCCGAACTGTCGGCCTGCAGCAGCGGTAGGCCGTTCCAACTGATCAGGGTGATCGGAGCCGAATCCTGCCCCGACCCTTGTCGCAGGTTGGGTCGCGACCAAACGAGATATAAGGTCCACGGCATTTCGGGCCTGACGCCGACATTCGATACCGTGAACCCCAGGTCGGGATCGAGACAGGGTGCTAGTGTGCCGGGTGAGGTGGCGATGCGGCCAATGCCGCTGAGAAGCCCGGAGAGATGACCATTTGCTGTCGGCAGAGTGCCGGCGCCAGCGTGAGAATACGGCAGCAGATCGGTTCCGCCGGCAACCTTGTTTCTGATGCGCGCGACGGGCGTCAGGCAGTCAGTGACCGGGACGGCATCGGATGCCATCAGATCTGCGAACGTGCTTGCGTCCCACCAGCCGAGCAATCCTGGGATAGCGGGTGGCGTGGTGGTTCCGGTGTCGGGGGGCGGAACGTCCGACGCCGCGCTGAACGGTCGGGCAAGACCAAGCATGCCGGCGCCAAGGCTCATGAGCCGTCCGGGCCCGACAAGGACGATGCTCATTTACTGAACCGTGAAGGATGTCTGCAGGACGCTGGTCGCGCTTCCGTCGGCACCCTCGGCCCAGGCGTACCATGTGCCGGCGGAGGCGGGCGTCGGCACATAGGCGCCCCAGATATCGTTGGTGACGTGCAGCGCGGTTGTCCAGGACGTCGGCGGCATCGTCGCGGATTGCGAAAACCCGAAGCGAATCGCGGCGTCCGCTGGTGTGACATGGGCGTTGACCCCGATCGCCCCCGACCCGGACGTGTATGGGCCAACCGGCACCATGTTCCATTGGATCGAGGTGACTGCACCGGTGGGCGGCAGCGTGGTCGCACTGACGACCTCGCTTGCCGGACCGGATCCGCTGTCGTTGTTGGCGATCACGCGGAATTCGTACGTCGCGCTGGCGGTGAGGTTGCCTACGACGGAGGACGTCATGGTGAGTCCTGTTGCGCTACCGGTCCAGATAGTCGCGCCGGCCAGTCTGTATTGCAGGGTGTAACTGGTAACAGCGCCTCCAGACGCAGGAGCGTTCCAGGATAGGGATACGGACTCCGAGCTCTGCGTAACGGCGGAGACGCTGCCTGGTTGTCCGGGCAGCGCGACGCCGGCAGTCGTTCTGCTCGCAACAATAGAGGATAAAGCGCTTGCCCCGGCGATGTTGAACGCGATGACCGAGAATTCGTACAGGGTATCGGGCATCAGGTCGCCAACCACATGACCGGGCACGCTGAGATTGGTGGCAGCGACGGACCAGGATGTCGTCCCGGCCACACGATACTGCACAGCGTAGTTGAACGGCGGCGTGCCGCTGAGTGGCTGGGACCAGCTCAACGTGATGCTCGATGCGGTCACGCTGACAACGGCTGGATTCTGTGCGACCCCCGGCAGAGTCACAGACACCGAAGGTTCAGGGATCGAGGCGTAGACCAGGTTTCCGAATGAATAGGCGAAACAGCGGACCTGGCACGCCTGCCCCGCAGGCAGGATGCTGGTTCCCGACGAGGTTCTGACGCCCGGCCCGAATGTCACCGGCCCGCTGCTGAGATTGATAACCTCGCAATGAAACCCCAAACCCATATTCGCAAGGATGGGTGTGAGCGTCACGGGTTGCGAGCAGATCAGAACGCGGCCATTGTGAATCGTCGTATCCAGCACCGTGTCACTGGTGAGTTCCACGACCTGCAGCCGGATCGTTGGGACTTTCGATAGGATCCAGTTCCATATTGCCGCAAAGCTTTGCCGCGACATCACGTTTCCGTTCTGCGCAACCCAGACCAGATCGCTGTCGTTGGCTGACACGGCGGGGCTGACCTGATCGATCGTGACGCCTCGCAGAAGATCGGCGACGGTAATCGATCGGCCTGTCCCTGCGCGGTCGATTGCAACAAGATCCATTGTCGTTGCTGCTGAAACCCTCGGCAACGCCGAGACCGCCGTCGTGCCTTGCACCCCAATCTGCTCGGCGGTCGGCCACACCGCGGATATGACCCCGTGTTCATTGATCACGATATGGGAGCCGGCGCCGAACATGGTGCGCACTGCTTCCAATGGCAGCGTCTGCAATTGGCCATCCCGGCTGACGACAACTCGATCATCTTCGGACAAGGCCACGCCTGGCACCAACGTACGCAAAGGACCATCCGCGGTTGCGAGAGTGCCCTGGTTCATGATCAGGCCAGCGCCAACGGCAACCGGCTCCGGCCCCCCTGCGCCGAGGCTGGTCCGGCCCAGCAATGTCCCGGATTCGATGGTGATGGCTGGCTGCGTTTCAGACAGCAATACGCCCAGGGACGCCGCACGCGCGACGCCGTCCTGACTGACCGGTACTTTATCGGATGGCGCCACGCTCTGCGTTGAAGGAAGTTCGGAAATCGTCGGCATGAAATCTTTCTTTCCAATAAGCTGGGTATCGGCTTTCACCGTCAGACGGTGACCTGGGTTCCACTGCAGACGGAGACCCATTTGACGCCATCAAAAAAAACTTCAACGCCGGTTCCGGCACCCGCGCCCTCGGACGGCTTGCGTCCGTCGGTGGCAAACGCCTTCGCTCCTGCCGCAACGCCTGTCGGAAGATGCGAAACAGTGTAGGACGGCATGACGGGTGGCGCACCAAAGCGCGCACCCATGGCATTACAGCGGAAGATTTCCCGCCATGTCGAATTGCCGTCCGAGACGATATGATAGCGGTCGTGCTGGCGAAGCGTGACCGGGGCCAGATCAATGAGATCAGTGCCTTTGGGCGCTATCGAGACGGTCCCGCTACCCAGTGCGGAAAACGTGAATCCCGTGCCTGCGGCCACGGAATTGGCTGCCGGAAGCGTCACTGTGTACGTGCTGCCGCCAACAAGGAATATGATGTTCCCGGCGAGATAGGCATCCAGATTGGTGGTTGCGCTGATGACATTCTGCCATCCGACGGAAATACCCTTTCCAACCGCGTAGGACAGCACCCCCTGATACCATCGGAGCGTTCCTGTCGTGCTATCGAATGCGAGTCGATTGCTGCCGGTCGGTTCGAAGGCGATCGAGTGTCCTGCGGCGAGCCTGATCGCTGATGCACCGGGCAACTGTTGCGACGCTGTCGTGTCCAGAATGGCTGTCGCGAACGGAATCCCGACATTGAATACTTTGTAGGCGCGCCCCGACGACCCGGCTGCCAGATAGACGCCAATAATGTTGCCGACCTCGACCGGCGCACCATTCCTGTCGTGCTGCGCAACGACAAGCGATTGAATCGCCCTTGATCGGGCATCATCGGCGCCATTGCCGACCCAGTCCATCTCTACCACGAGGGAAGCGTTGGCCCAGCTCGACGGTTTGCCGGTTGCGTCACGGTACTCCAGGCAGGCCGCCCAAAGCTCCGGTTGGCTGTAGGGCACGCCCGACTGGTCGGTCGCAATGGTCTGTCGGACGGTTTGTACATAACGCCCGACATGCTGGGCGGGTGCGGAGGCATTCGGGGTTCCGTTACCGGCCCATACGACCCGATCCACGCCTCCCCAAACAAAGTTTGCCGGGCTGTTGTAAATGATCGTATCGGATCGGTTGTTGGCGATGACGGTCGCCTGTCCACCGTCGTGATTGACGATATATGACGTGTGGAAGGCGGAGAAATCAGTTACCTGCGAGCGTCCGAGCGATACCGATGTACCCGATGTCGAGTGACCAACCACGATGCCTGGCAGAGTCAGGGAAGAAGGTATCGTTCCTGCCGGGATCGAATCGGACAGCAACGATCCGGCATTCGTGATCGTGCCGTCGACAATCCACTTCACCCGCTTCGTCAGTGCGACACCCCAGGTGGCTGGCGACTGAATGACGGCTGTCCCGTTGGGAACATAGATTGTTGAACCGGCAGGAGCGGCCTGGTAGGCGGCCTTGAACGCCGCGGTGTCGTCCGTCACGCCGTCGAGCTTGGCGTTATAGGGTGGCAGGGTGATGTTCAGTACACGATCCCGGCCGGGGTTCGCATCGACATACTGCTTGTTGACGGCGTGATCGCTTGCCGTCGGAGGCGACTGGAGTGTCAGGGCACCGGACAAGGTTCCGCCCGTCAGGCGGAGCGACGTGCCGACCGACGTGTCTACATAGGATTTTGTCGCAGCCTGCAACTCAGCCGTCGGATTGCCGGCGAGGATCAAGGGGCCGGTCAGGGTTCCACCACCGGCGATGGACGCAGTCAACTTGCCGTCAACGTACCGCTTTGTTGCGGCCTGACCATCGGCTGTAGGATCGGTACTCAGGATCAGTGGACCGGTAATGGTACCGCCGGACTTCGGCAGCGTGTTACCGGTTTGCGCATCGACATAGCCCTTTGTCGCGGCCTGCAGCGGTCCGGTCGGGTCGCCTGTGAGAGTCAACGCGCCGGTCAACGTGCCCCCGCTTCGGGACAGCCGGCCATCAACATACTGCTTGGTTGCGGCCTGAAGCGCTGCGACCGGATCACTGGCGAGGCTGAGCGCACCCGTCAGGGAACCACCCGCTTTTGCCACGGCATTGCCAAACTGTGTGTCAACGTAACGCTTGGTGGCGGCATGCGTCGCGGATGTCGGATCGGACGCCAATGTCAGCGATCCGGTCATCGTATCGCCGGCTCGCTGAATCCTGGTATCGACATACTGCTTCGTGGCTGCCTGCAGTGCTGTCGTGGGATCTGCACTCAGGCCCAGCGCACCGGTCATCGTCGCCCCGGCCAGTGAGATGAAACCGAATGCCAGCGAGTCGACATAGCTTTTACTGACTGCGTGCGTTGGCAGCACCGGCACGCCAGCCAGGCTGAGACTGCCGGTCATGGTCCCGCCGGCCCGCGGTACAGCATTCGCAAACCGGTCGTCGACGTACAGCTTGGTGGCGGCATGGGGAGGGGACACAGGTTCAACGGATAGAGACAGATGCCCTGTCATCGTTGCGCCGGTAGCCTGCAGAGCCGACCCGATCAGGTCGGCCAGCTTCGAACTGACCGACGATCCCGTCGGGGTCACGACAGTCTGCGAGACATCGACGTTCGGAATCGTTGCCAGACCGCTGACCAACTGCCGGTAGGTGACCGACGCGTTCTTGCCGTCCTGGCTGACGGCAATCAGGTCTCCCCCGCTCGGGACTGTACCCGGCGGTTGATCGGCGACCGCGTAGGAGCCGCTGGCAGCCGTAAGCGTGCCGGCCGAAAGTATCAGATTCTCTCCAACGACGATCGCCTCGGGTGCGCCCGCATTCTTGCTTGTCCGACCGAGAAGGGTTCCGCTTGCAGGAGTCAGAGCGGTTTGAACGCCGGTCAGCAGTTGCGCGCGCGTGACCTTCTTGGTGATACCATTCTGATTGACAACCAACTCGTCGGAGTCGGTTGCGGCGTTGGCCGGCGTGAGTTGAGAAATTGTAGGCATGAAATAGGCGCTCCAGCGGAGACTGCAGGGGGCGGCGCGCTGCCGGGTCGACTCTGATGCTGTGAAACGGCGGGTGTCCGAACCCGTGATCCGGCGCGAGAGCGGGATGACATCGCTTTCGCTCAGCCATCCCGCTCTGGCTCATTGTTTAGTCGCGTGATTCAGACCTCCGGCGATTCCGCCTCCGGTCATCAGGCGCTAGGTCACAGCCAACACCGGATTTCCATTCTGATCCGTCAATATCAGGCCGCCGCCCAGCTCGATGGCATTCTCGGGCACGGGTGGCGTCGATAGGCTCAGGACGGGAAGCAATACGCTCCGCTGCACGACGCGGCCGCTCGTGGTCCTGATTTTCAACGTGACGGTATAGATGACGCCGGCTTCTCCGCCGGAGATCCAGAGCACAACCCGGCTTCCGTCGGCGATGCTGCTGTTAAGGACCAATCCCCCCGCGACGTCTGGTGAGATTTCGACGTGTACTTCCGAGATCGAGTCCCCGTCGTTTCCAATGATTGCGGGTCGAATATCAAACTGATAATCCAGAACGTCCTTTGGGTCCTTGGCTGCCCAGTTCAAGGGTGGTGGGGCTGTTACCGTTGAACCGCGTGCGACCGGGACGAAGGAGTCGAGGACGGCGATGCGACTGTCACTCGGCCGCCAGAGATGTGCTACTGTTCCAGACATCGTTGTCAGCCTTCCCCCGACATGTCCGTGTGGCTGTCTGATTCCGCTCCGCTATCCGGCTGATCTGAAGCGGGCTGATCGAGAACGTGCCTCGCCACCGCCGCGACGACGCGTGCGGAACGAGTTGCCACGGCGGAATGTGGTGACGTTACGAAATGCTCGCCGTCAAGGAATGTGCCTATGCGGATCGCCATGTCGGGCTGCACGGGTATCCAGTGAACCGATGGATGAAAGAGCGCCGACGGGTTCCGGTCAAAACGCGAAAGCTCGACGACGCGACTGTCGAAGATTCTGGCAAAGCAAGGCATTGCATTCTCACCAACGAACGATGACCAGGCCGGCGCCACCGGACGCACCGTCATAGCGGGTCTGGCCGTCTGCGCCGGTCCCGGGCCCCGACGCGCCGCCCCCTGGAAATGTTCCAGGAACGCCGGTTGTGCCGCTGTTCTGTGCGCCGCCCATCGGTGCGGCTCCACCGAGCCCTCCCTGACCAGCGTATCCAGCCTGGCCGGCAGAGCCGGTCAGGTTCACGTCACCCCCGACGCCTACCCCTGCCGGGGTTGCGCCGTGCACTGGCGACGCAGCACTGGCGAGGTAGTTCAATGAACCGCCGGTTGCGCTGACATATTGGCCAAAGCTTGAGCTTCCGCCGGTACCTGGCGGCGTACCGCCAACCGTTCCCGCGGCACCCCCGTTTCCGACGGTGACCGGGATGATCTGACCGGGAATCAGGCCGGTCACCCGTTTGCGCGCGTAACCACCGCCCGAGCCTCCGCCCGCTGCCATCCCGGATGCCGACGCATAGCTGCCGGAACCGCCGCCCCAGACCTCGACTTCGACCTGCGACACGCCAGCCGGCACGACGAAATTGTCGGACGCGGTGAACATGCGTGATCCTGATCCGAATCCTGGTCGTAACATTGGCAATTTCCAGACCAGGAATGGGGCTGTCGGATGGGATACAATGTTGCCGGCCGTAACCGTCGTCTGACCATAGTTGATGGTAATCACGTACAGCCCGACCCATCCGTTATCGACAGGGGGTGTGTTCTGACTTCCGACAGCCGCTGGCACGCCGGCCTTCAATTGCAGTTGCACGCGCTGCGTGCGGTGCGTGTTTTGTGCCAGCCCTGAATTGGCCGGCCCGCTATACGGCTGTGCCGGGTTGGCGGCATTGTAATACGGCAGAACGACGGGGTTCACGTCCGATTCCTGGAATGCCGCCTGAATAAGGTAGTTGATCGCGAAGCCGGACGTTGTCGGTGCCGCCAGCGTAAAGCTGGTCGACGACGTGTTGATTCCCATCTTGACGAGCGGCGTGCTGTTGTCCGCGGGCAGGGAGCCGTAGGGAAGCGCATCCATGACCGAGACCTGACAAATGCTGCCAGGACCTACAGTAACTGTCATGGAGGCGGGTGTCGTCGCCTGGCACACCAGGCCATCCACACAGGGAGCGTCGCCGAACACCGCGCGTGCGAGATAGCCGATCGCAACCATCGCATTGCGGTTCAGCGAAAGAAGATCCGAATCGAGCGGAATGCTGCCCGGATAGACAAGAGTTCGATCCATTTGGTTCCACCAGTGATGTCGTCTCAACTGACGATGCGCAGCCAGGCCGTCGCAGTCAGCGGGAGGACCCTTTGCACAGCTCGATTGATCTCTTCGTCAGAGATCGCATTTCGGATGCTTGTCAGGTCGCTGTAGGCACTGAAACCGGTGTTGAAGCTTCCCGTTCCCCAGCCGGCAACGCCCAGGCCGCTGGCTTGTGGTAGACGATACGCAGTGACAAATATCTGATACGGGTGCGTCAGACTGCCCCAACCGCCGCAGATCCCGTACGCGAGTGAGGTCGCGGACGGTGTCGCCAAGCGTCCGTAACAACCTGTGTCCAGCGGCCGTCGTGGCTCGAAAACCACGGGCGGCCTGCCGGTAAGATCAAGCAGTACGGATTCGAGTGCTGCTCGCGTGCCGCGGGTGCGGAAAATCTCCCGTGCCGCGCGAGCACGAAACGGCTCATCCCCTTCGTCACGACGACGAAGAA
>WBZO01006670.1_pt1 | contig 11064 bp, 9 predicted proteins | sample 5204261 | NCBI WGS metagenome assembly WBZO01 (sample SAMN12412400, study PRJNA552823) | activated sludge metagenome | isolation source: activated sludge from anammox sidestream of wastewater treatment plant... | place: USA: North Carolina | collected 2017-09 | reverse complement strand
GCGGCGAAGAGGTAGGCCTGGTCGGCGATCCAGAAGACCAGCCGGTCGAGCAGCAGGTCGCGGACCGTGCCGCCGCCGAGCGCCGCGGTGAGCGCCACCAGCACCATGCCGAAGAGATCGATCGGCTTCCTCCCCGCCTCCAGCACGCCGGTCGTGGCGGTCACCGCCACCGCCGCCATCCCCACCCAGTAACTCAGCCCGTCCATCGCCCGCGTCCGCCGCCGTGAGGTGCGCATCGTAGCCGCGCCGGCGTTTCCGGTTTTGCGCCGCGCGCTTTAACATGCAGGGATGGAGCCGCTCGCGGGCATCCGCGTCATCGAGTTCTGCCAGATCGCCGCCGGCCCGTTCTGCGGGATGCTGCTCGCCGATGAGGGCGCGGACGTGATCAAGGTCGAGTCGCCCGAGGGCGACGGCATGCGCAACTGGCCGCCGCTCACGCGCCCCGCGTCCGATGCGGCGGCGCCGGGTGACTCGGAGAATTTCGCGTCGGTGAACCGCAACAAGCGCTCGGTCGTGCTGAACCTCAAGGACCCGGTCGACCTCGCCGCCGCCCGCGCGCTGTGCCTCGCCGCCGACGTCGTGATCGAGAACTTCCGCCCCGGCGTGATGCAGCGGCTCGGGCTCGGGCACGAGTCCCTCGTCCGGGACAATCCCGCGCTCGTCTACTGCTCGATCTCCGCGTTCGGGCAGGAGGGCCCGCGGGCGCAGGAGGGCGGCTTCGACGTCACGCTGCAGGCGATCGGCGGGGTCATGAGCGTCACCGGCGAGCCGGGCGGCGCGCCGGTGAAGTCGGGCGTCCCGCTCACCGACTTCGCCGCCGGGCTGTACGCGGCCTACGCGGTCGCCGCCGCGCTCCGGCGCGTCGCGGCGACCGGGGAAGGCGCCCACATCGACGTCCCGATGCTCGGGACGACGCTCGCGATCGCAGCGCTCCAGACCTCGGAGTACTTCGGCAACGGCCGCGACCCGGTCAAGCTCGGCTCCGCGCATCCGCGCAACGCGCCGTACCAGGCGTTCCGGGCGCAGGACGGATACTTCGTGCTGGCGGCGGGCAACGACGATCTCTATCGCCGCGCGTGCGCGGGCATCGGGCGCCCGGAGCTCGCCGACGACCCGCGCTTCGCGACCACCGCGCTGCGGGCGCGCAACCAGGCCGCGCTGAAGGCGCTGCTCGAGCGCGAGTTCGCGCGCGCCGGCGCCGAGGAGTGGCTCGCGGTCATGCGCCGCCAGGGCGTGCCGTGCGCGCCGATCAACACCTATTCCGCAGCGCTCGCCGACCCGCAGGTCGCCCACTACGGCTGGGTGCAGCCGCTCGAGCTCGCGAACGGCGCGCGCACGCGCACGTTCGGCTCGCCGCTCGGGCGCGCCGGACCCGTGCGCCGTCGGCCGCCGGCGCTCGGCGAGCACACGGCCGAGGTGCTGGCCGAGCTCGGCATCAGGAGGACCGCATGAGCAATCCGCAGCGCTTCGGCGCCTTCATCGCTGCGTTCTCGGCGCTCGTCGACGCGGACGGCGCCGACGAGCGCAGGATCTTCGACGCGGGCGGCAAGCTGCTCGCGGACCTGGTGCGCCACGACGACTGGCTGCCCGAGGCGTTCGCGCGCCCCGGCGCCGACTCCTATCGCCAGTACCTGCTCTACCGCGATCCGCGCGCGCGCTTCTCCGTGGTGAGCTTCGTCTGGGGACCGGGCCAGCGCACGCCGATCCACGACCACACCGTGTGGGGCATGGTGGGCGTGATGCGCGGCGAGGAGCGCTGCGAAGAGTACGACGTGCCCACGCCCGGCCGGCCGATGACCCCGCGCGGCAGCCACCCGGTGCGCCCCGGCGAGGTCGACTTCGTCTCGCCGCGCGTGGGCGACATCCACGTCGTCTCCAACGCCCTGCCCGACCGGCCGTCGATCAGCATCCACGTGTACGGCGCCGACATCGGCGCGGTGAGCCGTCACGTGTACGACCCGGCCACCGGCGCGCCGCAGGCGTTCGTGTCCGGCTATCACGGCGCGGCGCAGCCCGGCTTCTGGGACCGCCCGGCCGGGACGCGCGCACCGGGGGGATGATGCGCCGCGCGCCGGCCGGGTAGCGGCGCGTCGAGGCCGGCTTCCCCGCCCTACCCGTGCCGCGGCACGAACTGCGGGTCGACCGGCATGCGATAACCCTCGGCGAGCCGGTTGGTCTCGTTCGCGAGCCCCACCACCGCGAGCAGCTCGGCGTACTGCGCGTCGGTCATGCCCTTGGCGCGCGCGGCCGCGACGTGCGAGTGGATGCAGTACTCGCAGCCGTTGGTGACGCTCACCGCCACGTAGAGCATTTCCTTCACGAGCGGGTCGAGCGCGCCCGGCGCCATCACCTGCTTCACGTTCTCCCACAGGCGCCGCATCGTGGGCGGGTGGGCCGCGAGCGCCTTCCAGAAGTTGTTGACCCAGTCGGTCTTGCGCACCGCCATGATGTCGTCGAAGACCGCGCGCGCCTCCGGCGCCGCCTCCGCGTACTCGACCATCTTCAGCATCGCCATCGCCGTTTCCTCCGTGCATCCGTTCGGCTATTGTATGCGTACGAGGTGCGCGGGCCGCGCAAGGAAAGCGCCTTGCGCGCGACCAACGCCTGCGACCAGGAGACGACCATGGACGACAAGACCGCCGCCAAGATCGTGAAGACCGACGCGGAGTGGCGCAGGCAGCTGACCGACGAGCAGTATCGCGTCGCGCGCAAGCACGGCACCGAGCGCGCCTTCAGCGGGCGCTACTGGGACCACCACGAGCAGGGCATGTACCGCTGCGTGGGCTGCGGCGCGCCGCTCTTCAGCTCGGCGCACAAGTTCGACTCGGGCACCGGCTGGCCGTCGTACTGGCAGCCCGCCGCCCCGGAGGCGGTCGAGACGCAGGAGGACGCGAGCTTCTTCATGCGCCGGACCGAGGTGCACTGCGCGCGCTGCGACGCCCACCTCGGCCACGTGTTCGAGGACGGGCCGCAGCCGACCGGGCTGCGCTACTGCATCAACTCCGCCTCGCTCGAGTTCGACAAGGGCTGAGCGCGCTCGCCGCCGGACGGCGGGCGGGGGCGGACGGCCGGCGCGCGGCGCGGCGCCCGGGGGCTGGCGTCCGTGGGATAATGCCGCCCGCATGAAGTTCCTCTTCGACCTCTTCCCGGTCATCCTCTTCTTCGCCGCCTTCAAGCTCGCCGACATCTACGTCGCGACCGGCGTCGCGATCGCGGCGACGATCGCGCAGGTGGCCTGGCTCAAGCTGCGCGGCCGCAAGGTCGACACCATGCTCTGGGCGAGCCTCGCGATCATCGTCGTGTTCGGGGGCGCGACGCTCGCCCTGCACGACGAGACCTTCATCAAGTGGAAGCCGACGATCCTCTACTGGCTCTTCGCCGCGGTGCTCGCGGGCGGGGAGCTCTTCCTGCGGCGCAACCTGATCCGCACCCTCCTCGGCGAGCAACTGCAGCTCCCCGATCGCGCCTGGCGCACGCTCAACCGCAGCTGGACGGGCTTCTTCGCGTTCATGGGCGCGGCGAACCTGTTCGTCGCCTACCGCTTCTCCACCGACGCCTGGGTCAACTTCAAGCTCTTCGGCGGCATCGGCCTGATGCTGCTGTTCGTGCTCGCCCAGAGCATGTTCCTCGCGAAGTACGTCGAGGAGAAACCCTGAGCGTGCTGGCGGACACGATCCGGGCGCGGCTCGCCGCGCTCGACCCGGTACGCGTCGAGCTCGTCGACGAGAGCGCGCTGCACGCGGGGCACGCGGGCGCGCGCGGGGGCGGCGGGCACTTCCGCCTGACCATCGTCTCGCCCCGCTTCCGCAACGAATCCACCCTCGCGCGGCACCGGCTCGTCTACGCGGCGCTCGGCCCGCTGATGCGGCGCGAGATCCACGCCCTCGCGATCGACGCGCTCGCGCCCGACGAGGCCGCAGCCGTCACCCCTCCTCCCTCCAGAAAGGAATCCGCATGAGTTCCGCGTTCCCCCGACTCGCCTGCGCCGCGCTCGTCGCGCTGGGCGTCTTCGCCCAGCCCGCAGCGGCCCAGGACAAGGCCGACAAGAGCGGCGCCGCGGCCCGCGTCGCGACCGTCAACGGCGTCGCGATCCCGAAGTCGCGCGTCGACATCGTCGTGCGCGCGCAGGCGCAGCGCGGCGTTCCCGACAGCGAGGGGCTGCGCAACGAGATCAAGGAGCAGCTCATCGTGCGCGAAATCGTCGCGCAGGAGGCGACGAAGAAGGGGCTCGCGAAGCGGCCCGACGTCGTGGCCCAGACGGAGCTCTCCCGCCAGGAGGTGCTCTGGAGCGCCTACATCGCGGACTTCATCAAGAACACCCCGGTCAGCGACGCGCAGGTCAAGGCCGAGTACGAGCGCGTCAAGGCCCAGCGCGGCGACAAGGAGTACAAGGCGCGCCACATCCTGGTCGAGAAGGAGGACGAGGCGAAGCAGGTCGTCGCCGACCTCAGGAAGGGGCGCAAGTTCGAGGAGCTCGCCAAGCAGTCGAAGGACCCCGGGTCGAAGGACCGCGGCGGCGAGCTCGACTGGAACGCGCCGGGGGGATACGTCAAGCCGTTCGCCGACGCGCTGACGAAACTCCAGAAGGGCAAGTACACCGAGGTCCCGGTGCAGACCCAGTTCGGGTGGCACGTCATCCTGCTCGAGGACGTGCGCGACGCCAAGTTCCCGACCCTGGAAGAGGCCAAGCCGCAGATCGCGCAGGCGCTCCAGCAGCAGCAGTTCGCGAAGCAGATCCAGGACCTGCGCGCGAAGGCGAAGGTGGAGTAGTCGCGCGCCGCCGGGGCGGCGCTAGAACCCGCTCTCGACCTTCCGGATCGCGGGCAGCCGCGCGCGCACCAGCCGCTCCACGACCTGCTTGAGGTCGAGCGGCCCGCGCGGGCATCCGGCGCAGGCACCGGTCATCCGCACCCGCAGCACGCCCGCCGCGAGCGACACGAACTCGAGATCGCCGCCGTCCCGCTGCAGGATCCGGCGCGCCTCGTCCACCACCGCGCGCGCCGCCGCCTCGGTCGGCGGCGGCCCCTCGCCGCCCGCGTGCGTGGCTTCGAGCTCCCGCTTGAGCTGCGCCTGCGCGCGCGAAAGGCGCAGCGCGGCGACCGGGTCGGTCTCGTACAGCGCGTCGAGCTCGGCCTCGGTGTAGAACGGCGCGTCGAGCTTCACCCCACCCATGCGCGCGCGTTCCGGAACATCCGCAGCCACGGCCCGTCCTCGCCCCAGCCCTCCGGGTGCCACGAGCACTGCACGGTGCGGAAGACGCGCTCGGGGTGCGGCATGAGGATCGTGAAGCGCCCGTCCGCGGTCGTCACCGCGGTGATGCCCTCCGGCGAGCCGTTCGGGTTCAGGGGGTAGCGCTCGGTCGGCGCCCCGCGGTGGTCCACGAAGCGCGCGGCGACGAGCACGCGCGCGCGCGCCGCCTCCGACGCGAACACCGCCCGCCCCTCCCCGTGCGCCACCGCCACCGGGAGACGGCTCCCCGCCATCCCGGCGAAGAAGATGGACGGGCTCGGCGCGATCGCCACCGCCACGTAGCGCGCCTCGAACTGCTCCGAGCGGTTGCGCACGAAGCGCGGCCAGTCCGCCGCCCCGGGGATGAGCGACGCGAGCGCGGCCATCATCTGGCAGCCGTTGCAGACGCCGAGCGCGAAGCTGTCGGCGCGCGCGAAAAAGCCGGCGAACTCGTCGCGCGCCCGCTCGTTGAAGAGCACCGATTTCGCCCAGCCCTCCCCCGCGCCCAGCACATCGCCGTAGGAGAAGCCGCCGGGCGCGGCCACACCCTTGACACCGGCGAGCGTGACGCGGCCCGCGAGGATGTCGCTCGTGTGCACGTCGAGCGCCTCGAACCCGGCGCGCGCGAACGCCGCGGCGAGCTCGACGTGGCCGTTCACCCCCTGCTCGCGCAGGATCGCCACGCGCGGCCGCGCGCCGCGCGCGACGAACGGGGCGGCGACGTCCGCGGCGGGGTCGAACGCGAGCTCGATCGTCAACCCCGGGTCGCGCTCCGCGAGCACCAGGTCGAACGCCTCGCGCGCGCAGTCGGGGTCGTCGCGCAGCGCCTGCATCCGGTACGAGAGCTCCGACCAGGCGCGCTGCAGGTCCACGCGCCGCGCCGCGAGCACGGCGCGCGCGTTGCGCACCAGGCGGATCTCGTCGCGGTCGTTCGGCGTTCCGACCACCTGCGCGAGCAGCCCCGCCGCGGCGAGCCGCCGCATCACCTCGTCGCGATCGGCCGTGCGCACCTGCACGAGCGCGCCGAGCTCCTCGGCGAAGAGCGCGGCGAGCGCGCGCTCGAGGTCCCGCCCCCGCATCAGCTCGGGACGCCGCTCGTTGCCGTCGACGTCGTGGGCGAGCGGGTCGTAACAGAGGAGGTCCAGGTTCAGCGTCACGCCGCAGCGGCCGGCGAACGCCATCTCGCACGCGGCCGCGAAGAGCCCCCCGTCGGACCGGTCGTGGTAGGCGAGGACGAGTCCGTCGCGCGCGAGCGCCTGGATCGCGCCGAAGAAGGCCTTCAGCGCGGCCGGGTCGTCGAGGTCGGGCGCCCGGTCGCCGATCTGCCCGTGCACCTGGGCGAGGATCGACCCGCCGAGCCGGTTCTGCCCGCGCCCCAGATCGATCAGCACCAGCTCGGACGGCCCGCAATCGGTGTGCAGCTGCGGCGTGAGGGTGCGGCGCGCGTCCTCGCACGGCGCGAACGCCGACACGATCAGCGAGAGCGGCGCGACGACCTCGCGCGCCTCGTCGCCCGCGCGCCACGTCGTGCGCATCGACAGCGAATCCTTGCCGACCGGGATCGCGACTCCGAGCGCCGGCGCGAGCTCGAGCGCCACCGCCCGCACCGTGTCGAACAGGGCGGCGTCCTCGCCGGGGAAGCCCGCCGCCGCCATCCAGTTGGCGGAGAGCTTGACGCGCGCGAGGTCGGGCACGCACGCCGCGGCGAGGTTGGTGAGGGCCTCGCCGACCGCCATCCGCCCGGAGGCGGGCGCGTCGATCACCGCGAGCGGCGCGCGCTCGCCGAGCGCGAACGCCTCGCCCGCGTAACCGGCGAAATCCAGCAGCGTCACCGCACAGTCGGCGACCGGCACCTGCCACGGCCCGACCATCTGGTCGCGCGCGCTCAGGCCGCCGACGGTGCGGTCGCCGATCGCGACGAGGAAAGTCTTGTCGGCGACCGCCGGTGCGCGCAGCACGCGATAGCACGCGTCCTCCAGCTCGATCGCGCCGAGCGCGAGGGGGGCGAGCGGCCGGCGCACGCGCGCGGCCTCCCGCACCATCCGCGGCGGCTGGCCGAGGATGACGCCGAGGTCGATGTCCACCGGCGCGTTGCCGAAGTGCGGGTCGGCGACGGTGAGATGCCCTTCGGCCGTGGCGGTGCCCACCACCGCGCACGGGCAGCGCTCGCGCGCGCAGATCGCGCGCAAGGCATCGAGGCGCTCCGGCGCAACCGCCAGGACGTAGCGCTCCTGCGCCTCGTTGCACCAGACTTCGCGCGGCGTCATGCCGGGATCCTCGCTCGGGGCCGCGCGCAGGTCGATGCGCGCCCCGCGCCCCGCCGCGTGCACGAGCTCGGGCAGCGCGTTCGCGAGTCCGCCGGCCCCGACGTCGTGGATCGAGAGGATCGGGTTGTCCGGCCCGAGCGCGGTGCAGCGGTCGATCACCTCCTGCGCGCGGCGCTGGATCTCGGGGTTGCCGCGCTGCACCGAGTCGAAGTCGAGGTCGGCGACGTTCGCGCCCGCCTCGAGCGAGGAGGCCGCGCCCCCACCCATGCCGATCCGCATCCCCGGCCCGCCGAGCTGGACGAGCGCCGCGCCCGGCGGCACCTCCGCCTTGAGCGCGTGCAGCGCGCGGAGGTTGCCCAGCCCGCCCGCGATCATGATCGGCTTGTGGTAGCCGCGCGCCACGCCCCCCGCCTCCATCTCGAAAGTGCGGAAGTAGCCGGCGAGGTTGGGGCGCCCGAACTCGTTGTTGAACGCGGCCGCGCCGATCGGCCCCTCGAGCATGATCGCGAGCGCGGAGACGATCCGCTCCGGCCGGCCGAAGTCGCGCTCCCAGGGCTGCTCGTAGCCGGGCACGCGCAGGTTGGACACCGAGAAGCCGACGAGTCCCGCCTTCGGGCGGGCGCCGCGCCCGGTGGCGCCTTCGTCGCGCAGCTCTCCGCCCGCCCCGGTCGCGGCCCCGGGAAAGGGCGCGATCGCCGTCGGGTGGTTGTGCGTCTCCACCTTGATCAGCGTGTGGGTGAGCTCCGGGTGCTCGGCGTAGCGGCCGTCCGCGCCGGCGAACCAGCGCCGCGCCTGCCGGCCCTCGATCACCGCGGCGTTGTCCGAGTAGGCGAGCACCGTCCCCTGCGGGTTGCGCGCGTGCGTGCTGCGGATCATCCCGAACAGGCTCTCGTCCTGCGGAACGCCGTCGACGATCCAGCGCGCGTTGAAGATCTTGTGCCGGCAGTGCTCCGAGTTCGCCTGCGCGAACATCGTCAGCTCCACGTCGGTCGGGTCGCGCGCGAGGCGCCGGAAGGCGTCCACGAGGTAGTCGATCTCGTCCGCGGACAGCGCGAGCCCCATGGCGGCGTTCGCCTGCGCGAGGGCGGCGCGGCCGCCGGCGAGCACCGGCACGGTCGCGAGCGGGCGCGGGTCGAAGCGCCGGAAGAGCCGCTCGGCGTCCGCGAGCGCACCGAGCACCGACTCGGTCATGCGGTCGTGCAGCGCGGCGGGCACGCGCGCGTCCGCGGCCCCGTCGCCGGCGACGCGGTAGGCGATGCCGCGCTCGATGCGCGCGACCGGCGCGAGCCCGCAGTTGCGCGCGATGTCGGTCGCCTTCGAGGCCCAGGGCGAGATCGTGCCGAGCCGCGGGACCACCAGGTAGAAGACGCCCGCGGGCTCCGGCCCCGCCTCCTCCGGCTGCGCGCCGTAGCGGAGCAGTTCCGCGAGCACGGCGCGCTCGGCCGGATCGAGGTCGCGCGTCGATGCGACGAAGTGCCAGTGGGTGGCGGCGGCGACGGTGAGACCGGGATGGAGCGCCCGCAGGACCGACTCGAGCTTGGCGCGGCGGAACGCGGAGAGCGCCGCGCCGCCGCGCAACTTCAGGATGGGCATGACGCCCGCGATTATACGGCGCGGCGCGCGCCCTCCCGGGCCGCTAACGCTTGACCGCGAGCTGCGTCGGCGTTCCCGATACGACCAGCGTCGCGCGCACGCTGGAGCCCGGGGTCTTCATGTCGGCGCTGAAGCGGCCCGCGAGGGTCTTGCCGCCCTCGACGTCGAGCGCGCCGCTCGCCTGCATCGGCCCGCCCACGATGCGCACGTTGCGCAGCGCGGCGCGGCCCTCGCCGATCACCGCCTGCCCGGTCATCTCGTCGACCTTGGTCGACCCGCCGACGCTCTTGCCCGATTGCAGCGTGCGCGGCAGGTCGACGCCGTTGATCATTCCGTTCTGCAGCGCGAAGCTCCATTCGAGACGCGCGCCGCCGCCGAGCTGCTCGAGGGTCTCGCCCCGGGCGGCGACCGTCATCGGCCCCTGCACGGTCCCGGACACGATCGGCGTGAGGAGCTTCGCTTCGAGGCCGCGCGCCTCCAGGTCGCCGTCGAACGCGAGCGGTCCGGCCCAGCGCAGCGTCCCCTTGCCGCGCGCAAACCCGCCGAGGAGCTTGGCGTCCATCTCGGCGACCGCGAACTCGGACGCGGTCGCCACGCCCTTCACGCTCAGCGAATCGACCGCGAACGGCAGCCCGAACAGCGCGCCGGCGCCGCCGAGCGACGCGTCCACCGCCGCGCGACCGGCGCCCTGCGGCTGAATGTCGGCGGACAACGTCTTGCCGGGGTTCGTGACCACGATCTTCTGCACCGCGCCGTCCCCGAGAAAGGTCACCGTCGCCTCGAGCTCGGGCAGGTTCAGCCCCGGCGTCACGACCTTGACGCCGGTGGCGCGGATGCGCTCGATGCCGAGCGCGCTGCCCTGCGAGCGGGTGAAGAGGATGCCGGCGAGTCCCGGCGCATCGAGCGTTACGCCCGACAGCTCGAGCGCGCTCAGCACCGGCGCGTCGGAGAACACGGCGCTGAACTCCGGGGTCGCGGACACCGTCGCGATGCGCACGTTCCGGCCCGCGCCGACCGTCACGTTCTCGAACCGCAGCGCCGGCGAGGGCACGAGCGAGATGCTGCCCGAGCCGATCTTGACCGGCTGACCGAAGCGCTGGCTCGCGAGCGCCTCGTACTTCGGAATGTCCACCGGCATGAACTGCAGGTAGACGAGGCCAGCGACGACGAGCGCGGCCGCGGCGAGCGCGACGTACTTCCCGAACCCGACCTTGCCCCGGCCGCTGCGGATCTTCTCCAGCCGCGCGGCCACCTCCGCGGCGTCCTTCTCGCGCTCCTTCTCGCGCGCGGCCGCCTTGGCGTTCGCCTCGGCTTTCTCGCGCGCGCGCTCCTCCCGGCGCGCACGCGCCGCCGCTTCGGCTTCCGCCTTGGCGCGCGCCTTCTCCTCGTCTCGCGCGCGCCGCTCCGCGTCCCGGCGCGCGCGCTCCTCTTCGGCCTTGCGGCGCGCGGCCTCCTCCGCCTCCTGCCGGGCCCGCGTCTCCGCTTCCGCGCGCGCCCGCTCTTCCGCCTCCCGCCTGGCCTGCTCCTCCGCCTCGCGGCTCGCGCGCTCCTCGGCCTCGCGCCGCGCCGCCGCCTCGGCCTCGCGCCGCGCACGCTCCTCGCCTTCGCGCCGGCGGCGCTCCTCCGCGTCGCGCCGCGACTGGTCCTCGGCCTGGCGCACCCGCTCCTCGAGATCGCGCCGGATGCGCTCCTCCTGCTCGCGTTGCGCGCGGCCCTCGACTTCCTTGCGCGCGGCCTCCTCGGCCTCGGCCTGCGCCCGCGCGTCCGCCGCGCGCCGCGCCGCCTCGTCGGCTTCCGCACGCGCCCGGGCCTCGGCTTCGGCACGCGCCCGGGCTACCTCGTCCTTGCGCGCGCGTTCCTCGGCCTCGCGCTTCGCCTTCGCTTCGGCCTCCGCCTTCGCCCGTGCTTCGGCTTCCTTGCGCGCGCGTTCCTCCGCCTCGCGCTTCGCCTTCGCTTCGGCTTCCGCCTTCGCCCG
>WBZO01006669.1_pt1 | contig 11066 bp, 10 predicted proteins | sample 5204261 | NCBI WGS metagenome assembly WBZO01 (sample SAMN12412400, study PRJNA552823) | activated sludge metagenome | isolation source: activated sludge from anammox sidestream of wastewater treatment plant... | place: USA: North Carolina | collected 2017-09 | reverse complement strand
ACACCTCTTGCGGAGAAAGGTTATCGTCCGCATAAAACATGGGATAATCGCGGTCAAAGACCATCATGAAACGGTTGAGTTCGCGCACCGCGGCAAACGAGTTGGGCAAAATATGCTGAATGGAAATGACCGGGTTAAATGCGTTCGGGAGCACGAGGAACCCGCGGATTGCAAAGGGGTCCCCAACTTTTTCACCAATTTTTCGGGCGATGTACGCAATATCAATGAACATTCCCGAACCTGTGCCGCCCGCCAGGGAAGCGACAAGATAAATTTCAACGGGTTGGCGTTTCTGATTGGCTTTTTTCACGTCCTCGAATGCTTGTTGAACCTTGCCCAGAATCTTGGAGCTATTTTCTCCCTGGGAAAGGTCATAAAAGACTGCCATGCGCCCAAATTGCCGCTTTTGTCCCGCGCCTTTGGCAATTTCAAAGGCATCATCATCGGTAGATTGCAAATAGTATTTTGCTTGGAGCCACGAGCGCAGATGGGGGTGCATGTTCTTCTCGACAATCTCTTCGCACATTTTGCGAATGTTGCCACCCAAATACACAAACTCACCCGGTCCGAGCGTGACATTCCCCACCTGGGCGCGTTGTTCACTCTGCTCCGTTTGAACCAATGCCTCGGTCTTTTCGCTCGTCGTGTCGAACCCGAGCAGCTTGACTGTGCTTGGCACTTCGCCGAATGTGTCGAGAAGGTTCTTTTTGAGATAAGTGAGCACCCACTGTCCCGTTCCACCGAGACCGATTGCAATCGTGGGATTTGCTGTATCCGTAGCCATGATTTCGTCTCCTGAATTGTGACGGATGACAGGTGACGACGACACATCATCACGCTGCTGTCACTTGTCAACCGTCTTGTATTTGGGTTATCAATCGCCTGCATAGCGAAATTGATACTGTTCTCCGCTCTCGGTTTTTTCCGCGATAATCTTTTGTTGTGTTTTCTCGTACAGACGCTTCGGAGGGCTGTGTTTGCCAAGTTTGTTCACCCATTCCACCTGAATCCCTTTTTCTTGATTGTTGCCCCTTCCTTTGCTGGCATGTTTAACTTTGATTTGTTTCAAACCCAATGCGGGTGAAATCTGCTGGCGCTTGATTGTGATACAGGCGCTCTGTCTTCGGGTAAGCGGAAATTCCTGAATCACTGTGGAATTCAGTCCGGTTGTTTCCGCAATCAATGTGCCTTTCGGTTTGGGCAGTACAAAGCGACACAGTATCCATCTGCCAACGATGATGATTGCGACAATGATGACGAGTGCAATCAAAGCATACCACGCCGCGTAATACCAAAGCGGGTCGCGCAAAGCAAACGATGCAACTTGGTCGGGGTATGCGCCAAGCGTCGGTACATTACCCAGTGCAGTCGCTTTTATACGAACTGTCGCAGTGTAAACTCCTTCCGTGTTCAATTCGGGCAAATCGGTTCCATAAATTGTTTGGCTGCCCGCAATGGATTTGAGCTCAACATCTTGAACGCGCGACTTGGCCTGAGCATCAATAACATCGAGTTTGAGTTCCACATTGCGAAAGAATTTGTTGGCTTCGGCTGTTTGATTGCCGTAACGCCACTCGGTCCGAAGCGGCATCGGCATCAGGGACTGTGGCAACATAGGCGGCAGATACCAGTAGTGAAGCCAATATTCGGGCAAAGGTTGTGTTGCATCGGGCGAAACGATGCGCAAGAACGGCAAATTGCTCGTAACGTTGATGGCACGCTTGGCGCGAAACGCAACAACTTCAGGGTCGCCAGGGCGCGGCGCGGTATAGCCAACGATTTCGAGCGGATACGCCGCTGCCTGTTTCAACTCCCAAGTCACGGGCGCAAAGTAATATCCCGGGCGATTCGCGTCAGGAGTTAGTTCAACCGTGTCGCTTGCGCCGTCCGGAAAGTTCATGACCGCTTCGATTCGCAGAGGATAGTCGGGGTTTTCTTGGGTTGGATTGTTTTGCAAATCACGCAATTGAATTTCCACCGACGACAATGGCGCATAAGCGGGATGGTTTGGCCCGGGGCGCACAACCTCGACATTTTCGCCAACTTGAAAACTTGCTTGACTGCTGAATACTTGCGCGCCGCTTGGGTCGTATAGCGTAAGACTCGCCGTGTATGTACCCGCGTCGGGAAGAAAGGTGGGGGTCTTGACGCGATAGGCATTGTTCTCAAGCACAGGCGCGGGCAACTGAATATCTTTCCCATCAGGCGACTTGAGTTTGAGCGAGACGGTCCAGGGCAGTGTGTTAGGCAAGGCAAGCGGCTTGTTGTCCTTGTCGAGGAACTCGAATGCCAATTCATTCAAGGGTCTGTACGCAAGATGCGGTGCAGTTGGCGTGAGCAAGTGCATACTCGGTGTGTAAACTGGAATTTCGAATTTTTGCGCAAAGATGGGAAACCGCACATCGCTCGTATTTCCCGCTGCCTGCGCTTGTTCAAAGAGACGTTGGCGGCACTCTGCAGGCAGATTAGAGACATTTTTCAGGACGGTCGTGCCTCTGATCGTGAAAATGTGGGCAATGGGATTCGTCAACAGAATCGGGTTTGCGGTCGCGTATCGCCCTGCGCCGGTTTTTTGAATCGTTATCGTCTTTGACACGTTCGCGCCTGCGGCAACGAGTTGGGTGTCAAACACGATGGGATACGACGCGTCCTCGTCAATCAACGTCCCCGATGGGTCACGCAGCTCCATTTCCAACGTCAACGGCAGAATCACAGGGTGCGCATCATTCGGCTTGGTCAGGCGCATGTTGTTAAAGACGACTTGAGTAAAGACATCCACTTTGCCCGTGCCAACGCGCTCGCTCAGCCAACACCCCGCCTTTGGGTTTTCCATGACATACATCTCGTTCGGACCTGTGGCTTGATAGCCCGAGACGTCTCCACCGGGTCGCGGAGGAACGAGCGTTCCATCAGGACGATATAACGAGAGTTTTGCGTCTTTATCGTACTTGAAAAAACTAAATTGCAGCGACTTGGCGTAAGGTTGGATGAAATGCGCGCCCAAGTCCTGAAGTCGGCAAGCGGTGGTTGATGCGCCCCGTTCATTCAAAAAAGGACACAGTTTCGCGACAACTTCTTTGTTCACTTCTTCAATTTTGCGGACGCGCAGAACATTGTCTGCCCCGAGCATAGATTTCCACTGTTGTTCGACGAGGGGCCAATAGGCGTCTTGGTCGTCAATCCCAATGAGAAACGTTGGAAATCGTTCGCCGCCGAGTTGGTCTGCGTAATAGGCGGTGATCTCTTTGAGGTATTCAGACAAAGACAGCTGGCGGTCGTCAAAGGGACCGCCATCCGTTATGAGCACGATTACGCGCTGTCTTTGCCCGTCGCTAATCTCACTATCGGTCGAAGGCGGAAAAATTTCGCGCACTAATTTGAAAGCGGAAATGAAATTCGTCGCGCCCAGCGCTTCGCTAATGACTCGACTCTTGGCGAGATCAATGTCCGATTGATTCTTGAGCGGTGTCAGATTGACCATGATGTGCGTGCGTTCTGGCGAGCCAAATCCGATCACAGCCACTCGATTGGTGCGTTGCGGATTGACAAAGTTGTTGTCAAATGCCACATAATCAATCAAGTAGCGCGCCGTGTACACGCGCCGCGTTTCAGGGTCGGTCCTCAAGGTAGAAGGCGCTGTCCCGCTCATGCTGTTGGATTGGTCAATCAGAAGGATAAGGTCAATGCCGGGTGGTGTATCGGCGGCGGATGCAAAATACGCGAGCCCCACACCTGCCCAGAGCAAAAACACAAGAAATAAGACGAATCGAATTCGCATTTCGCAATTCTCCCTGTACGCTTCTCAATTGCCGCACACGAGTAATATCCGATTACTTTTATGACTAATTGGTCTGTCGTCTAAACTGATGTATCCATAAATCCAAAAAGTCCCATTAATCCCTTCATCCGTAATCCGAAATTCTCTTGACCCGGCTGCTTGCGGCTCGGGATAGTTTCCTCCAGCGCGTGGCTCTACCTGAGGAGTTGGATGATCGCGCTCGACACGCAACGAGAAACGTTCATTACCCTGCAAATGTCGGATCCATCCCCATGCAACCACCGTCTTTCTGCATTGACTGAAGGAAATTTCTCCTCTTACAATTTTGATGTATGGTGCAGGCAAAAGCGTAGGTTCTTCTGCTCCGGGAGTATTAGGTGTCAATGTCTGAACAGTCGGTGTTTGTGTTTTTTGTTCGGCAGTTTTGTTATAGCGTGGCGTGACTGAAACTCTCTGAATTGGCGTGACCGCTGTGTTGGCAACAGGGGTTGCACTTGGTATCGGACCAAGGTTTGGATTGGGTGTGGCAGTAGGCGGCGACTCGGGTGCTGGAAAACAATCTTCTTCCGCTTTGATCTGGATTACTTTTACAAAGACGCGGAATGCATCTTTCCTTTTTTGGCAAAGTACTTTGTATAGACCAGGCAGTACATCGAATTGAGTATCTTCTCGCCAATGTCGTCCCCATTCTTTCGCTTTTTCATGTGCTTCAATGGCGAGTGTAATGAGCTGAAAATCAGCGTAGATCGTTGATGTATCGCCTGGCACTGAACATGGTTGTGTTGAAACTTTTTGGCTACTCATTGCCGCAGCTACTGCAATGTAAAAAGGATAATCTGGTTTTCGCTTGACAATCAATCCAGACGGCCAAAATGACCATTCATCTACGATCAAACGGGCATTTTCAAAATGCTCTCGAGCTTGACAATAGTCAGGGAATTTCGAGTCAATTTCTTGAATCCCTAAACCAAACTCAGTTTCGGCTTCCTGCCGCTGAGCGTCACAAAGAGCGACTCCTAACAGCACGCACGACAGAATGAATAGGACGACAAGTGCTTTGGTCAGAATGGCGCCGTTCATAGTGCGAGTCTTTCAGTCAGTTGGAGTATGTGGAAATTCCCACCAAATTACAATCATACCAAGCACGAAAACTAGAGCAGCGATCGTTATCCCAAATGGATATTTAATTGGAGTATTGGCATCCAGATAGAAAACAAGCGCCGTAACACTCAACACAAACGAAATCAAGTCCCCAGCTTGCGCAATTGAATTAACCAGATTACGCAAATAGCGCCGCCACCGCGGTTGGTTGGAACCTACGAGATAAGCGAGATCCGTCCGAAGTTTTTCGTTGGAAAAAATTGTTTCCGATTGCAACAAGTGTCTTAGTTCGGCAATTTCCCTTTCGAGCGCAATTAACCTATCATTCGGGCTAACTTGCTTCGCCTCGATATTGCTCAAACGTTTCTCAATGGCATCAAGCCTTCGTGTGAGTTGTCCCCAATTTGACATGGTATTCGTTGATTCCATAAACTATCTCATCACTCTCTGTGCAGAGAATCGCCCATATCGCAAAATCTAGGATTTGTCTTTTCCAATCAATTGGTTTGATATACTTGCATTCAAAACTATTTCTGCCTTTGGTTTGGTCGACTTTGTTCTATTCGCAACGTTGGGCTTTTTTGTTTTGGTTTGGTTCGAGCTGACAGATTTAGCCAACGATAGATATTTCCGGAACGCGTCAAAATCCTCCACACTCATAATCACCGCCATCGGTCTTCCAAATGTCTCGACGAGAAAAATCTCCCCATTGTATTTCACCCGCTCCATCAAATCGCGCGTCTTGGTGCGCAGCTCGGTCGAGTTGATTGTTTCCGGTTCCATGGACTCACCTTTTCCTTCCGAGCGCCCAGCTGTGCTCGATTCGTCGTCTCGCCAGCGAGAGTTGCGCGGATGCGCAGCTACGACAGACTGTGCCGAGTTGTACATGTATATTGACTTGCATCATCGCACAGTTTCGGGTAGAAATCGTTTCAATTCACTCTCGCGTGACTCTCGCGTAACTGTCACGCAACTGTCACACGCTCGAATGTCTATGCGTTACGCTCCATATCGGCAATCACTTGCGCGAGGCACTGGACCGCATCGCGCCGCACGCGGTAAAAGGTGCTCGCGCTCATGTTCAGCTGCTGCGCGGCGAGCTCGTTCTTGATTTGCTCCACATATTCCTTTTGTAGCACGTGATGGTAGCGCGCTTCGGCGGAATGATGTCCGCAGTCGAGCGACCGCACCTCCCCCATGGCATAGTCGAGCAATTGCTGCAACGCGCGCCCGCGTGCAAGCGCGGAAATCTTGCTCTTGTCCCCCAAAAGAAATTGCGTGAGGCAGTTGAGATTAGACAGGGGATGCTTGCTTAATTTGTCAATTTCCCAATAATGTTCTAACGCGTCCGAGACAAACGTGATGAAATCGGCCGAATTGATTTGAATGTCGCCCATCCTATTTCCCCTCTCGATGCGTTTTGATGATTGACAGTTCGAGAAAATTTATTTATCTTGTAGCAACTGTATGGAATTGCTCGAGATGTACATGTCTTTATATACATGACGCGTTTTATAGCGTTTTTCTTTCAACCAATTTATTCTCTAGATGCGAGGCGCTTCCATGTCCTCATTTCCGACCCATCTCACTTTGCTGGTTCGCCGACGCCTTGCGCGTTACTTGGCTCAACACTCCAGCGTTCCCTCGAGCGATTTTTTGCAAGCTGTGCCGGAGCTTGTCGCAATCCTTCGCAAAAATGATGTCTCGGGACGTTATGACCGTTTTCAGAAAAACGAGCGACCGCGCTTGACGCCCACGCGATATATTGACCGCGTAATTTCAAATTGGGTGGCGGAACGAACGCGTTGGCGTCAACTCGCCGAATATCAAGATGCCGCGTGGCAAGCATTGTGCGCGCGTCAAACGCGCGCGGCGGAACTTTGGCTTGGGTCCAGACGTTCCTTGAAGGGATTCACGGCTGACGATTTCGCGCAGCAAGCAATGATCTTGATGCTGCGCGCCGAATATCCATTCGATGTAGAATTTGAACCCTGGACGCTCACCATTTTGCATCGCGTTATTTTCGGCCGAGCGCGAGTCCAAAAAGATATGTTGGATCATCAACCCGATTCGTTTGAGGAGTTACTGCAGCTAGGGGACGTGGAAGGAACAGGGATTGAAAAGCAATTTGCGGACCCGCTCGCGCATAAATTTGCGCAAATGCTCCAAGATCACGAACTCTTACAGCGCGCGCTAGGACAATTGCCGCCGACGCTGCGGAATGTAATCGAGTTGTATTATTTGGAGGGGCTAACCAACGAGGAAGTTGCTCGTAAATTAAGCGCGTCAATCGCCGTTATCTATACACGCCATCATCGCGCCCTGAAACGCTTGCGTGGCCTTTTGACCAGATAACCGATGTCAGAAATGTGCTGTTTGCTACATCAGTACAAATGAAGGATTTTACTTTTCAAGGAAATGTGATGCCGTCTAAAAAACTTCGAGACCACCCAACAAAAAAGAATAAACCTTTTGTGCGAAATGTTGCGCGCTCGCCGCAGGAATGGGAACAACAGCTTGCCGAACTTTATTCTGCGCTGCGTGAACCCGATTCACCATTCCAGCGCCTTCATATTGAAACGGAACAAGTTCTTCCGCTCTATCTCGCGCAGGAACGGCGGGGTGAAAACGCCGCGCAAAATTTTCCTTTGATTCATCAACATCTCCAAGCATGTTCGCAGTGCAATATCTTGTATCAACGCCTAAAAACCGCGTTAGCCGCTGCAAATCCGCAACCGCGCGCGGCGAACGCGCGGCAAAATCGAGAGATTGAATCTTTGCCGCGCAAGGCCCCTGCCCTGCAAATTATTCAATCTCCCGCCACCCCGCGCGCGCCCGCTCAAGTTCGATTCGTCCTCTCTCCCTCCGCGCTTTTATCGCGCAGCCAACCAAGTTTTGTTGCGCGCGGCGCTATGCCGCTATCGGAGCGTCTGCTCTTTAGCGCGCAGGTGACATTTGACAAACATCCGCTTCTTGTACAAGCTTGGTTTGCGCCTGCGCGCAAGAAAAATTGTGTGAATGTGCGGCTGGAACTGGCTGTGGCAACCACAATCGCCCGCCGCGCGCGCGCGATTTTGGATTGGGGCGAACATCATCTCGAAAGCAAATTCACGCGCGGCTCAAGCACGTTTCCAAACCTTGCTGTTGTTCCAGCTGATTCTCCTATTTCTCTCACCCTCCAATTTTCGCCCCATGTACGCACTCGCTCGCATCCGCGACCTCGCTCGACAAATCGCGTATCAAAACGCGCAACCAAAACACGCGCCAGACAAGTTTGACCTCGCTGCCGTTTGCACCCAAAATCTCTGCCACGTTCCCTCAGCCCTCTGGGAACAATTCACACCGCGCTCGCAATCCCGCGCTCGGTTTGGCGCTGGGTGCGGGCTGCACGCGATTTCGAAACGCGCGCGCAAGCCGTCATTGCGCGCGGCAATGGACACCGTACTCGGGCGCGCGCGTTGGTCGCATCGCTTGGCAAGTGGACGGCGCGGCGACGACAAAATTGATAGCGTTGTTTTACAAGAACTTTAGTGTGGAGAATCCATTAGCGCGGCGCTTGGTTCCGCGCCGCGCTAACTCATTTGACAGGGCGCGATGCCGCTCCAATGGGCGCCCTTTGTGGCGATTGGGAATGTGTGATGCGAGAGAGCCACAGCATTTGCTATGTCTCTCTCGCATACAACTTTTAACAGCCGCTACCGTGACATGGACTGTCCGAATGAGTTGGCGTTGGCTCTGCCGCCACGCGTACGACGATGGGGCGCTTGGGAACATGCGTCCCCATTGCAACCAAACTCAGCGGGATTGCAATGGCGAGCGCGATGAACAGACTAACCAGCATTTTGTGAATATGAGACATTGAGGTTTTCTCCGACATACAGTCACTCGGTACAGGTATCGAGCGTTGTGAGTGACTGCGTGCCGCCTTTCGTTTGAATCTCAAAGAGAAAGGACGCGAACCCCTGTCCAATTCAGACAAAACCGCAAAAATGTTTTACAATGGCTTTACCGTGTGAGAGATGGGAGAATCCTTTGCAAACAACATCGCGCGTGAATTAAGCAAGCGCGATTGGCGCTTGGCGGAACCGTTCAGGGAATTTTCTGTGGCGGTGGAAGCTGAGTTGCGCGCACAGGGACATGACCCCGCACACGCGGAAGCAACTCTCATCGCGCGCATGGTCACGCGTTGTTACTCGCGCGTCTTGTATCTCGCCTGTGGGGAAAAAAGCGCGGCGCGCGAACGCGCGTATGTGGAAGTAAAGGCGTTCCTTTTCGCGCACGCGCGCCATCTGTTAGTTGAAGAAGGGGAGGTGGCGCAAGACCTCACCCAAAAGGCGCTGCTTGAAATCTTGGAGCATTACGCCGAGTGCAAAAATGGAGACGCCTTTTTGGGGTGGTGCAAACAAATTCTCGTACACGAACATCTGGACCGCCTACGCAAGCTCTCGCGCACGCAGAAAACGCCGCATGGAAAAAAATACACCAAACGCATACTGTCATTGGATGCCATTGCGGAACAAGCGGAAGCGGACGAACCGCGCGTAATGACGCAGGACGCGCTTGCACAGACACAAAACGTAGTGGGCGCGGCGCTGCGCGCGCCGATGCTCGAGATTTTTTTGGAAACGCTGCGCCGCTGTTTGAAAAAAGAAATCCGCGTCCGCGTGCTGGTGGAACTTTATTTCAATGACAAATCATTTGTCGAACTCGCCCAAGAGCTCGCGCTTTCGGCAGTCAACATCCAAGTCATTAAATCGCGCGCGCTGCAAAGCTTGCGTGAATGTGTGGAGATGAAACAGCTCTACGCGACGTGGCACGCGTAACAAATGCCGAGCCGCTGACGACTGTCCGCTAATTTTGAGATGAACCCATCCGACGCCGACAACATCCCCGCGCCGCTGAAACGTTTGCGCGACGCGTTATGGGGTGAACCCGAAGACGACATTTCGCACGCGGAATGTCGCGCCTTGCTGCCCACATTTGTCCAAGCCGAAGCCGACGGCGAACCCGTTGCGAAACTCTATGCGCGCGTCAAACATCATCTCGACCACTGCGACGAGTGCGGCGAGGAATACGCGTTGCTGCTCGACCTTGAACTTGCAGAAGTGCGCGGCGAAATTGAATTTGCGTCAGCCATCTCGCCCGCCGCGCCGCGTTCGCTCGAACAAACGCTTCAAGAGCTCGCGCGTCGGATTGTCGAATCGCTCGCGCCCGCATCGCTGCCCGAGTTTGGCGTGATTGCCGAAACTTTTTTCGCGCGCGTAGAGCAATTGGGAACGTTTGAATTGCGTCCCAGCGCGGCGCAAGCGCTGGGTTTGGGTAGGCGCGACACGAACCCCGCGTTGAACATCCTCGCCGCGAGCTATGCCGCGACGCAAACGTTGGCGCGCGAAATCACGCGCGCGCAATTTGAAGAATGGATAGCGCGCGACACACTGGAAACAGAAATCGAAACGCGCGCGGATGCCGCCGCGCGCGCCGTCGGTATCCAACGCGAACTTGCCGCGCGTTTTGCGCGCGTGTATGCGGAACAAATCGCGCGCGAACCGGACGCGCTCCGTGATTTGCTTTCATAGCGCGCCGCGCACAAATTTCAATTTTGAATTTTCAATGGTGACGGGAACGTTGCGCGAGAACGGGAACGTTGCGGCGAACGTTCCGTACGGCGGTTCATATTTTTCGGCGTTAGAGAACGCCTCCTACGCACGTTTGACGTTTCATCCTTCATCCTTCATCCTTCATCCCTCATCCTTCATCCCTCATCCCTCCCATGCCTCCCCCGCGTCTCAACCTCTTTGCGCTGCCCAGCCGCACGACGCTTTTGTTTTTTCTGATTCTCGTCGTCGTTTATGTTCCCATTTTGGCGACGTTTTTTTCGCCATCGCCCGTGTGCGCGCCGTGTTTGTTGCTTGGCATGATTCTGTTGCCCCTGCGCCATTTTCTTCGCGCGCCCGAACGTGTCATTGAACAACAGCATCTTGAATCCATTGCGGAGAACGACGCTTTGTTGCAACCTATCGCGCAAGCGGCAACTGAAACGGCGCAGGTTGAAATTCCGCGCGTGATGGTTTCTACTTTGGCAACAAATAGTGTGTGGACGTTCGGCACATTTCGCCGCGCGTATTTCGGATTTTCCGTAGCGATGGCGCAAGAGCTGGGGCGGCTGCTGCAAGGCGGAACGGAACGC
>WBZO01006668.1_pt1 | contig 11069 bp, 12 predicted proteins | sample 5204261 | NCBI WGS metagenome assembly WBZO01 (sample SAMN12412400, study PRJNA552823) | activated sludge metagenome | isolation source: activated sludge from anammox sidestream of wastewater treatment plant... | place: USA: North Carolina | collected 2017-09 | reverse complement strand
GTCCATGTAGTGGGTCGTGAGGACGGCCGTCGTCCCGCGCGCGGCGATGGAATGGATCTGCTCCCAGAAATCGCGACGGCTCACCGGGTCGACGCCGGCGGTCGGTTCGTCGAGGAAGAGGAGCGGTGGGTCGTCGATCGCCGCGCCGGCGAGCGCGACGCGCTGCTTCCAGCCGCCGCTCAGCGTCCCGGCGAGCTGGGTGCGGCGGCCCGTGAGCCCCGATCGCTCGAGCACCTCGTCGACCCGCGCACGCCGCTTCCCGAGCGGGACGCCGTAGATGCCGGCGTAAAACTGCAGGTTCTCGACGACCGTCAGGTCCTCGTAGAGGCTGAAGCGCTGGGTCATGTACCCGATGGACGTCTTGATGCGCTCCGCATCGCGCGCGATGTCGTAGCCGACGACGGTCCCTCGGCCGCCCGTCGGGTCGAGGATCCCGCAGAGCATGCGGATCGTCGTCGACTTGCCGGCGCCGTTCGGACCGAGCACGCCGAAGATCTCGCCCCGCCGCACCGAGAACGTCACGTCGCGCACGGCGACGAGATCGCCGAAGCGCCGCGAGAGGTGCTCGGTGTGGATGATGGGGTCGGCGTCCGCGCTCATCGCTCGATGCGCACGAACGCGGGCGTGCCCGCGTGGAGCGCTCCGTTCGGGTCCTCGACGCGGACGCGCACGCGGATGACGAGGTTCGCGCGTTCCCGCTCGCTGAACAAGAAGCGCGGCGTGAACTCCGTGCGCTGCGCGACGTGCTCGACGACGCCGCCGATCGGCGCAGGGTTCGAGTCCGTGCGGACCTGCGCCTTCGCGCCGACGCGGATGCCGGTCAGATCCGCCTGCGGTACGAACACCTCCACGTAGGGATGCGCGATGTCCGCGATCGTCGCGATGGGCATGCCCGGCGCGGCGAGCTCCCCCGGCTCGACGTGCGTGTCGAGCACCACACCGGGATGCGCCGCCTTCGGCGCGAAGAGCGCGAGACGCGCGTCGGCGAGCCCGAGCGCCGATGCCGCCGCCTCGGCGCGGGCCTTCGCGCGCTCGACCTCCTCCCTGCGCGCGCCGTGCTGCAGGAGGGCGAGCCGCTGCTCGAGCGCCTTGCGCTCGTACGTCGCCCGATCGAGCTCGGCGGACGCGCGATCGAGCTCCGCCTGGGAGACCGACCCCGACGCCTGGAGCGACCGCGCGCGCTCGAGCGCCTTCACGAGCAGCGCCTCCGTCGCCTGCGCGCCCCGGACCTGCGCCGCCACCGCCGCGACGTCCTCGCGGCGCGAGCCCGCCTGCACGAGATCGAGGTCGGCCCGCGCGACGTTCAGCTCGTCCTCGCGCGCATCCCGGGCGAGGCGCTCGAGCGTGTCGTCGACGTGCGCCAAGAGGTCCCCCGGCTTCACGACGTCGCCACGCGTGACGCCCAGCTTGTCGATCTTGCCCGCGACCTCGAACGAGACGACGCGCTCCTCGTACTCGACGACGCCCTGGTAGCCGTCCGGCGTCGTCGTTCGCGGCGCGCAAGACGCGCACGAGAGGAGGGCGACGCCGGCCATCGCGAGGGAGATCGGGGCCCGGACATTCTTTATCATTCGACTGATAATGATAGTACCGGGCGGCCGGAAGGCCAGGCCCGCGAGCGGGCGCGGCCTCGAGCCCCCTCAGCCGCGGACGCGCCAGTTCCCGGTGAACGTCTTCGTCAGCTCGTCGCAGGTCGGATCGGTGACGATCAGCTCGGGCCGGCAATTCCGGTTCAGCACGATGGTGTTCTGACGGAACACGCGCCCGAAGGCGATCGCCTCGTCGCGATCCATGCCGTGGACCAGCCACGAGGGCTCGCGCCACGTGCCCTCCGGGTCCTCCTCGTAGCCGACGCACTGCTCGACCCGGTAGCAGCCGAGCACGAGCAGATCGCGCAGCACCGCATGCCGGGCGTCGTTCACCTTCCGCGGCAGGAGCATCGATCGCGGGTTGAACGCGGTGAGGATGGAGAACGGCCGGGTCAAGAGCTCGGGCAGGCTCGAGAGGTCCTGCACCGCGTCGCCGTCGAGCGAGACGCGCAGCGGGCCGTTGACGGTGGGGAGGTCGTAGACCGTGGCGAGGTACTGGCGGAGGAGGTTGTGGTCCATGAGGTGGTCTCAGCCGTCGAAGCGGTAGCCGACACCGCGAACGGTGACGATGAACGCGGGCTCTTGCGGATCGGCCTCCAGCTTGCTGCGGAGCTGCTGGATGAAGTTGTCCACGGTGCGCGGGGTGCCGTGGTGGTTCGGGCCCCACACGCGCCGGAAGATCTCCTCGCGCGAGAGCGCTTTCCCCCGCTCGGCGACGAGGCACATGAGGACGTCGAACTCGGTCGCGGTGATCTCGACCGCCTGTCCCCCGCGACGAACGGTGCGGCCGTCGATGTCGATCTCCACGTCGCCGAACGCCACGCGGTTCACGACCGGCGCAGGCGCGACGTGTGCGCTGCGCCGGAGGGCGCCGCGCACGCGCGCGAGCAGCTCGGCGAGGCTGAAGGGCTTCGCGACGTAGTCCTCGGCGCCGAGCTCGAGGCCGGCGACCTTGTCCATCTCGTTGCTCTTGGCCGAGAGGATGATGATCGGCATCGTGAGCCCGTTCTTCTTGGGCAGCATGACGTCGAGGACGATGAGGTCGGGCGCGCCGGTGCGCGCGAGCTCGAGGCCGCGCTCGCCGTCGTCGGCGACCTCGACGACGTAGCCCTCGCTCTCGAGGTTGATGCGCAGACCGATGGCGATGCTCGGGTCGTCCTCCACGACGAGGACTCTCTTGCCCGCGAGCTCCGCGGACCGCCTCTTCGGGTCCATCATCGCCACCACGAGGGCGGTTCCTAGCACATCACGTCGTCTCTGCCGCAGCCTTCCCGACGTCGGGAGCGAGCGCACGCATTGCGGGCAGCACGATGGTGAAGGTGCTTCCCTTCCCCGGCGCGCTGTCCACGACGACGCGCGCCTTGTGCGCGCGCGCGACGTGCTTGACGATCGCGAGGCCGAGGCCCGAGCCATCCTTCGTGCGCGAGAGCCGGTCGTCGATGCGGTAGAACTTCTCGAAGATGCGGCGGTGCTCGGGCATCGGGATGCCCTCGCCGTTGTCCTTCACCGACAGCCGCACGCCTCCGCCCGGCGCCTTCTCGGCGCTGAGACGGACCACCGGAGGCGAGCCGCCGTACTTCTGCGCGTTCGAGAGGAGGTTCACGAGCGCATCGACGATCGCGCCACGATCGACGAACACGTCGGGCAGATCGCCGGGGACGTCGACCGCGAAGTCCACGTCGCCCGCGAGGTCGCGCTGGGGGGTATACGCCTTGACCGCCTCGTCGACGATCGCGCGCACGTTCTCCTGCCGGAGCTCGTAGATCTTGCGCCCCGCCTCCATGCGCCCCCAGTCGAGCAGGCGCTCGATGAGCTTCGAGAGGCGGTCGGCCTCCGAGACCAACAGGCCCGTGCACTTCTTGCGCGTCGCCTCGTCTTCGCCGCCACGCTCGATCGTCTCGGCGAACAGGCGGATCGCCGTGAGCGGCGTGCGCAGCTCGTGGCTCACCTTCGAGACGAAGTCCGCCTGGAGCTCGGACAGGTTGGCTTCGCGCCGGACGAACACGAGCACGAGGACGACGCCGGTGACGACGACGGAGACGAAGCTGACCGTCAGGAGCCCGAAGAGCAGGTTGATGCGGCCCTCGAGGAACATCGAGATGATGCCGATCGCGAGGAGCAGCACCGTCGGGATGATGACGAGGTAGACGAGCAGCTGGACGATGCGGCGATACCCGATCCGCTGGACGTTCTTCGACGCGACCGCACGCAGGCGCTTGCTGCCCAGCGAGGCGGCGGACGAAGGTCGGTCGGTCACGGCCGCTGATCTAGCAGCGCCGCTCGCATGACGTCGAGCGGGGGCACGACCCCGAGCCAGAGCTGGAACGCAAGAGCGCCCTGCCGCGCGAGCATCCCGAGGCCGTCGTCGCACACGAGCCCGCGCTGCCGCGCACGCTGCAAGAACGGCGTGTCCCGCGGGATGTAGACGACATCGTACGCGATCGCATCGGACGGCACCGACGCCCACGCGACCGCATCGGCGACGGGCTCGCCCGGTGGACCGCCCTGCATCCCGCAGCTCGTCGCCTGGACGATCGCCGCGAGGTCCTCCGGCTCGCGGTCGGGCGCGGCGAGCGGCTGCACCTCGACCGTCGCCGTCGGAACGACCTCGCCGAGCGATGCGGCGTGCTCCGAGCTCCGCGCGCGGACGATGATCCGCGCCGCGCCGAGCGACGCCAGCGCGACGACCGCAGCGCGCGCCGCACCGCCCGTGCCCAGCACGACGACGGAGCGCTCGCGGAACGGAGCGTGCTCCATCGCCCCCTCACGCGGCGCACCGAGCCCGGCGGTGTCGCCGAGCGCCTCGAGCTCCTGCCGGAGCGCAGGCGCGTCGGTGTTGTGCGCGACGACGAGCCCGTCCGGCGTACGCACGAGCGTGTTGGCCGCCCCCATCGCGCGGACGCTGGGCGACAGCTCGTCGACGAGCTCGAGCACGCGGCCCTTGTGCGGGATGGTCACGTTGAGCCCCGCGAACGTGCCGTCGCGCAGCTCCTGCACGCGCCTGGGCAGGTCGGCCTCGAACGTCTCGAGCTTCTCGTAGGTGTGCGGCATGCCGAGCGCCGCGAACGCCGCGCGGTGCATCGCGGGGCTGCGGGAGTGCTCGACCGGCGAGCCGATCACGGCGAAGCGGAGCGCGCCCTTCCCCTTCTTCATTCGTCACCTTCCTCGGAAGCCGAAACGACGTCGGCATCGAACGATCCCTTCGCCACGCGGACGCGTACGCGATCGCCGGGCGAGACCTCGGTCGCGTCGCGTACTGCGCGTCCATCGTCCGCGCGCGTCGCGATCGCGTAGCCGCGGGCGAGGACCTTCAGCGGGCTCATCGCGTCGAGTCGCCCGGCGGCGCGTGCGACGAGCGCGCGGTCCGCCGCGAGACGTGCGCGCGTCAGCTCGCCGAACCGTGCCGAGAGCTCCGCGACCATCGCGCGATCGCGCGCGATGCGCTCGCGCGGATGCGCCGCACTCATCCGCGCTGCGAGACGTGAGGCCGTGTCGCGCTCCCTGCCGAGGCGCCGCGTCACGATCCGACCCAGACGCGCGACGTGATCGTCGACGCGCTGCTGCGCGCTCGCGATGAGCAGGCGCGGATCGCCGAACGCGCGCGCGAGCTCCGCGGTGGTCGCGCGCTCCTCCGCCAGGCGCGCATGCATCGCGCGGCGCAGGCGCATCGATCGCTCCTCGAGGAGATGCCGGCGCGCCGCCGAGTCCGGCACGACGAGCTCGGCTGCCTGCGAGGGCGTCGACGCGCGACGGTCCGAGGCGAAGTCCACGAGCGTCACGTCGGTCTCGTGGCCGACCGCGCTCACGACGGGCACGCGCGACGCGGCCACGTCGCGGACGAGGTCCTCGTCGTTCCAGGCCATCAGCTCGTCCTGCGAGCCGCCGCCGCGACCGACGATGATCACGTCGACGTCCGCGATCTTCTGGAGCGCGCGGAGCGACCTCCGCACCGACTCGGCGGCGCCGGCCCCCTGCACCTGCGCGGGCGCGAGGAGGATGCGCGCGCCGCCGCGACGGAAGGCGACCTTGCAGATGTCGTGGATCACCGCGCCGCTCGCGCTCGTGACGACGCCGACGACGCGGGGATCGCTCGGGAGCGGCCGCTTGCGCTCGGGCGCGAAGAGGCCCTCGGCCGCGAGCTTCGCCTTGAGCTTCTCGAGCGCCTCGAGCAGCGCCCCCTTGCCCGTCGGTTCGAGCCGGTCGGCGACGAGCTGCAGCTTGCCGCGCGGCGCCCAGAAGATCGGCTTGCCCCGGACGCGGATGCGCGCGCCGTCCTTCAGCAGCGTTCGCATGCGGGGGGTGACGCTCGAGCGGTACATGACGACGTCGACGGCCGCGTCGTCGTCCTCGTCCTTGAGGCAGAAGTAGAGGTGCCCGCTCGGCGCGGGCTTCGCGCCGCTGACCTCGCCCTCGACCCACACGCCCTCGGGGAACGATCGCTCGAGGGAGCGAGAGACGAGCCGCGCGAGCGCGCCCACGGAGATCACCGTCGGCTCGGGCTTCTTCGGCGCCGGCGCCGGAGCCGGCTCCGCCTTCGGCGGCGGCGGAGGCGCGTCGAAGTCGAACGAGAGCGTGCGACCGGGCGGAGGCGAGCGCCGATCGGTCATGGGCGCTCGTCGTCGATCACGCGTACGCCGCGGCGCCGCTTCTCCTGCTCCGTCGCGTAGCGGAGCCGCTCGTAGAGCGCCATCACGTCGGTCTTGATGCCGGTGATGCGGATCTCGGGCGTCGTCTTGTCCATCGCCTCGAGGATGAGATTGCCGGTGCCCATGATCCGCTGCCCGAACGGGCGCTCCACCACGTAGTCGACGACGCGGTAGAGATCGATCTGCTCCATCCGCTTGCCGAACATCCCGTGCTCGATCACGATCCGCTGGCTCGTGATCTTGTAGTGCACGCTCCGTGTGCGGACCCACTGGACGACCAGGGAGATGCCGAGCGTGAGGATCGCGACCAGCAGCCCGCCCAGCCCCTGCACGACGGCAGGGCTCCCCGAGAAGAGGAGCTCCTCGGCCCCGGACGCACCCGGCATGAGCCCTTCCCTCGGCGCTTGCACCTGGGCCATGTCCCCCATCTAGCAGACGCGCCGCGGACGGTATATCGATGGCGGGCATGCCTCGCGCCTTCAAGAAGGTCCTCGTTGCGAACCGCGGTGAGATCGCGGTCCGCGTCACGCGCACCCTCCACGAGATGGGGATCCGCGCGGTCGCCATCTACTCGGACGCCGATCGTGCGGCGCTCCACGTGCGCCTCGCCGACGAGGCCTACCCGGTCGGGCCCGCCGCGGCCTCGGAGAGCTATCTCCGCATCGACAAGGTCATCGACGTGGCCAAGCGCTCGGGCTGCGACGCCGTGCACCCCGGATACGGCTTCCTCAGCGAGAACCCCGAGTTCGCCGACGCCTGCGAGCGGGCGGGCATCACGTTCATCGGACCGCCCGCGAGCGCCATGCGGAAGATGGGCTCGAAGACCGCCGCACGCGACGTGATGAGCGCAGCGGGCGTGCCCATCGTGCCCGGCGCCAAGTGCGAGACGACCGAGGAGGCGACGGCGGCGGCGAAGAAGATCGGCTTCCCCGTGATGCTCAAGGCGGCGGCCGGCGGCGGCGGCAAGGGCATGCGCCTCGTGCAGTCGGCGGAGGAGATGGCGAGCGCCTGGGAGCGCGCGCGCAGCGAGGCGAAGAAGTTCTTCGGCGACGATACGGTCTACATCGAGAAAGCGATCATCCGGCCGCGCCACGTCGAGATCCAGGTGCTCGGCGATCGCGACGGGAACATGGTCCACGTGTTCGAGCGCGACTGCTCGATCCAGCGGCGCAACCAGAAGGTCGTCGAGGAGACGCCCACGCCGGCCAAGCACGCGACCCGAGATCTGATCGCGAAGATGGGCGCCATCGCGGTCCAGGGCGCGAAGGCGGTCGGCTACCACAGCGCGGGCACCTTCGAGTTCCTCCTCGCCGAGGACGGCAACTTCTACTTCCTCGAGATGAACACGCGCCTGCAGGTCGAGCATCCCGTGACGGAGCTCGTCACCGGGCTCGACCTCGTGCGCGAGATGGTTCACGTCGCGCAGGGCGAGAAGCTCGCGTTCGTGCAGACCGATCTCCAGGCGCGCGGCGCGGCCATCCAGTGCCGCGTCTACGCCGAGGACCCGTCGAACGGCTTCCTCCCCTCACCCGGCCGCATCGGGAGCCTCGTCACGCCGTCGGGTCCCGGCGTCCGCGACGACGGCGGCGCCTACCCGGGCGCGGAGATCTCGAGCTTCTACGATCCGCTCGTCTCGAAGCTGTGCGTCTGGGCTCCGACGCGCGAGCGCGCCGTGCAGCGCATGCGACGCGCCCTCTCGGAGTACGTCGTCACCGGCATCCGTACGAACCTCGCGTTCCACGAGAAGCTGTTCCAGCACCCCGAGTTCGTCGCCGGCAACTACGACACGGGCTTCATCGACCGGCACCGCGACTCGCTCCTCGGCTACGCGCAGGTCAACGACGGGGATCGCGACGCCGTGGCGGTCGCGATCGCGATCGCCGCTTCGCGCATGGAGCGAGCGACCGGCGCGACGGCGGCACAGGCGGGCGAGACCGGCTCCCGGCTCTCACCCTGGGTCGCGAACCATCGCGCCCATACCCTCCGCCGGGGCTAGTCGAACTGCGAGTCGCGGGAGCGCAGGCCGCTCGGCGGCGGCGGCACCCCGCTCGACGTGGGCGGCGGCCAGCTGGACGTCCGTCTGGGCCGGGCGGTCGCACAGGCGTCGTGATCGTGCCCGTCCTCGCGTCGGCAGCGGATCGCGTGCTCCTTGAGGAAGCCCGTGCCACAGAGCGCGCATCTGTCGACTTCCGATCCACAGACGGTGCACCTCATGATCGGCGCTGGAAGCGCCAGATCCTCGGTCAAGGGGCCCCCTCGCTTCATGCGTCCATCCCTCCGGAGGAGGCATCGCTGCCAGACCCGTGCCACGCGGGAACGCGGGAAGTCCCAGGTGGGCCGTGGCCTCCGCGTCCACGCGCGGTCAGCGCTTGATGAAGGCGATCTCGATCGCGCCGGGCTCGCGCCGCTGGTACTCGATGGCGACCGCATCCCCGTAGCGCTGCTGGAGCTGGTGGAGCAGCGGCAGGGGGTCGTGATCGTTGACGAAGAGCATCGTCTCGCCGGACGTGAGGGCATCGAGCGCTCCGAAGATCGCCGCATGGCGGAAGCGCTTCGCGATGCCACGAGCGTCGAACGGGTAGATGCGGTCGGGCGAGAGATGAAGATGCGGTTCGGCGCTCATCGTCGGGCTCCCTGGTCGGGTTGGGTGTGCAGGATCCGGAGCGAGTCGATCACGGGCTCGCGGCGCGCGCGCATCGTCCGGAGCATCGCGCCTTGGACGGCATCGGACAGCGCTCTCTTCGCGAGCGGGTAGAGCTCCTCTTCCTCCATCTGCAGGTGCGGAGCGAACGCCGCCGCGAGGCTCTCGGCCCCCTCGCGCAGCGGTCCGCGCTGGGACTCGATCTCTTCGGGCGAGCGCGCGATCGAGCGCCACGCCGGCAGCAGACGTCCGAGCACCTGCTCGATCGCGCGGTGCTCGTCGCGGAGGCGCGCGAAGAGCGCATCGATCCCCGGCGCGCCCGCCTCGAGCATCGCGTGGAGCAGCGTGTCCTCCTCGTCCTCTTCGTGCAGCGGCAGGGCGGTGCCGAAGTAGAGGCAGAGCCTGGACGTCGCCTCGACCACTTGCTCCGCCGGAGCAGCTTCGGTCGCGAGACGCAGCGCGACGCCGGTGAACATGCGGATGCGCTCGTGACAGCCGACGAGCATGTCGAACGGAGTCTCGAACGGCCCGCCGCGCATCGGCAGGAGCGAACGCTTCATCGGACTGTCGCCTCCTTCGCCGCGTCCTTCATCGAGAACCGCGGCACGAGCACATGGTTCTCCTGGTGGACGTGGGTGAACGTATCCGTTTCGATCGCCTCGAGCTCGCGCATCAACGTGCGGTAGCTCGTGCACGCCCAGTCGGGCACGAGCGCGTAGTCGCCCGCGAGCGTCCGCATGCGCGAGAGGATGTCGCCGACCTGAAGGTGCTCGTCCTGCATCGCACGGAGCTCGCCGTCGATGCGCCTCCGATCGGGCACGCGCGAGAGGAGCGCCGGGAACAGCGACTGCTCCTCGTCGTCGATGTGCGCAAGGAGCGTCTCGGCGAGCTCGGAGACCGCATCGGCGAGCGGCTCGAGCCGTTCGTCGTGCCGCCCGTGGACGCGCGCGACCTTGCGAGCGAGCTGCTCGACGAACGGCAACGCCTTGCGGAGGTAGTCGTGGTGCCTCGCGACGATGAGCTCGACGAGCTCGCTCGTGGGCAATGCGCGCGAATCGAGGTCCCACTGCGCGCGTGCACCGAGCGCGCGCTCGAGCTCATCGACGAGCCCCGCGAGCTCGATCCCGCCGGCCGCGCACGCCTCCGCGAGCGTCAGCTCGCCCCGGCAGCAGAAGTCGATCCGGTGCTCGCGGAAGATCCGCGCGCATTCGGGATGGTCGAGGACGATCTGGGCGACGGTGGCGCTGCGGTCGAGCACGGGCATGGCGGCCGGCGGTGCAGCGCCCGTACCATCTGCGACACCCGGCGAAAAAGGCGCTGGCCTTCTCCCCGGGCTGGCCCCATGTTCCACTCCGGAACACGCGATGGAACACAGCCACCGCTCGGCCCAACCCGAACGCTGCGACCTCTGCGGGATCGTCCCCGTCGTCGAGGGGGTGCGGCGATCGTCGCGCGTCGTCGCGCGGAGCCCGGCGATGCGGAAGGTGCTCGAGCGCGCGGCGCGGTTCGCGGCCGCCGACGCGCCGGTGACGATCCTCGGCGAGACGGGCAGCGGCAAAGAGATCGTCGCGCGCGCGATCCATACGAGCAGCGCTCGACGGACCCGGCCGTTCGTCGCGGTCAACGTCGCGGCGCTTCCGCCGGACCTGCTCGAGTCGGAGCTCTTCGGACACGCGCGCGGCGCGTTCACCGGCGCCGCGGCGGAGAAGGAGGGCCTGTTCCAGGCCGCGGCGAACGGCACGCTGTTCCTCGACGAGATCGGCGAGATGCCGCTCGCGCTCCAGGCCAAGCTGCTGCGCGCGCTCCAGGACGGCGAGGTCCGCCGCGTCGGTGAGACGCGCTCTTCGGCGATCGACGTGCGGATCGTCTGCGCGACGAACCGCGATCTGCGCGCGCGCGTCGCCGAGGGCTCCTTCCGCGAGGACCTGCTCTACCGGCTCAAGGTCCTCACGCTGACCGTCCCGCCGCTGCGCGAGCGGCGCGAGGACATCCTCCCGCTCGCCCAGATGTTCCTCCGGCAGGACCGGCGCGAGGACCTCCGCTTCTCGAAGCCTGCCGAACGTCTGCTCGAGGCCCACGAATGGCCGGGCAACGTGCGCGAGCTCGAGAATGCGGTGAAGCACGGCATCGCGCTCGCAGAGGAGGGCACCATCGACGTGGCGCATCTCCCCGAGGAGCTCGCCGCCCCGCGGA
>WBZO01006667.1_pt1 | contig 11069 bp, 8 predicted proteins | sample 5204261 | NCBI WGS metagenome assembly WBZO01 (sample SAMN12412400, study PRJNA552823) | activated sludge metagenome | isolation source: activated sludge from anammox sidestream of wastewater treatment plant... | place: USA: North Carolina | collected 2017-09 | reverse complement strand
ATTGTTGGATAAGCCCTGAATATTTCTCCGAAAAAATCCTGCTCAACCCCGGTAAGGTCATAGAAGCCATATGCCAGGATGTATTTAAATCTCCTGAGGAATTCAGAGTCCGTTATATAGGAAGTGACCATGCGATAGATATCCGAATAGTGGGAAATATTCGTGCTTTTTAATCTCTGCCTGAACAGATCATAGAGCTGTATGACTCCTTGTAGTTTCTGTACTTCCATACCTTCAACAAATCCTTCCCGAACTGCTTCTTTTAAATCATCGGCATGGACATTTGCATCAGTAAGGTCCTGTATGACCTGGAAGAGGGCGCTAGCGAGGGTTGTCAGAGACGGTACATTTTTAAATATGGGATTTGTTGATAGATGTTGTTTCAGCAATTCTGCAATGATGCCTTCGTAAATAACGGGCTGCTGGATAATCTGACCCACTTCAATTCCCGAGCGCCTGCAAATCTCCTTTGCTAAAACATAAAAGTTCATAAAGGAGAGATTCATGAAAGATGCGCCTTGCTCCTGGACAAGGCGCTCCTGGAGCCGGTTGAGCATCCAGTTCGTAGGCACCACAACGGCAAGAGGCGCCATGGGATCATCCCTTTTTAACGTATGTACCGTCTCTACGAAGGAGTCTTCAAGGGATGGGTGATAATGTCCAATTTTTACGGTTAACATTATGGTGTCCTGTAAAACTTCTTTCTTTAAGTTTTTTTTACCACGTTATGCAATTTAATACTAGGTATCATCCGTCTCAGGAGGCTCTGTACCGTCTGTCAGTTCCAAACTCTTAATGTGCGGCAAGGTTGCTCCGATAATACCCTGCATGTCGCCATACATACCGGCAGTATTATTAACTATCTTTTCTATTTGCTTTTCTCTTTTTGCCCATATTTTTATTATAGCCCTTTTTTCCTGATCCAGATCCTCTTTCATGGATTTAAAGGATTCAACGATTGCTTCTATTTTTTGCCTGAATTCTGGTCCCGACAAATAATTATAAAGCACCTCCATCTTTTCACTTTTACCAACGAGTGATAATTTATGCTGAGCCAGTTCCATTAAACTCGTCCGTAAAACCGATGCCAGGGCAATTGACAACGCATAGTCCGCGACCCAAACGCCTTCTATTTGTGCGAAACCTTCTATTCCTTTGGGCATGGTTTCCGTCACCAGAACTGCAATCTCCGCCTTTACCTCTCTCTGATCGTCTTTGAGTTTTGATAACCAACCGTCGCTCCATGCCTTGGTATGCTTTGATTCCCATATCATGGCGCCGCAATAATGGCCGCTCTTGTTGTGGACTTTTTGGAGAATATCGGCTCCCCTAATCCCTTTGGGAACCGGTTCGATTGTGTCGGTTGGGAATTGTGCCTTTAAGAGAGATTCCAGGTCCAATTCCAGCACCTCCCCCTGGGTCTGCATGGAGCCCTGCTGTGCCTTGCGTTTGGCTTCATCAAGGGCCTTTTTGGTGTCTTCGAGTTGTTTTTCTTTTTCCAGGAGTTTGAGGCGCATCTCTTCCTCGGCTTCTTTCCTGGCCTTTTCAGAGATAATTTTTCGCTCCTCATCGAGCTTTCTGGTAATTTCGAGTTCCTGATTCTTTCTCAGTTCTTCCAGTTCGCGCACCTTCTTGCGAAATTCCAACTCTACTCTTTGCGCTTCCACAAGTTTCCGTTCTTTTTCCACATTCTGGTCCTTCAAGTCCTTTAACTCTACCCGGATGGCATCCTCAACCTCTTTCCTGGACTCTCGCTTCAACTTTTCCTTTTCCGCTTGTAATTTCTGGAAGACTTGCTGATCGATCGTTTTCCTGGCATCTTCAAGCGTTTTCATCTCCTCGGCAAGGGACTTCTCACGCCTTGCAATTTCCAATTCCCTTTCCTTTGCTTTCAGTTCAAACTCTTTCCGAAGTTCTTCCTTTATTTGATGTGAAAGCGTTTCGGTTAATGGTATCTCTTTGGCGCAATAAGGGCATGCTATTGTTTGATTTGACATATCGTTATCCTATAGTAGGTACATATTATTGTTTTTTTTATTTTATCCCAGAAACCATGACTATCCAAAAAGAAAATTAAGGACAGGCTGTCAAACTCTCTGACATAGCTATTTCCTGCCGTTGATGGATTGCATAATCTCCCTGAAACTTTCCAAACCGGCCTCCAGAGTTTCAATAATATCCATGGCCAATTCATCTGGATCGGGCAAGTTATCAAGGTCAGCCAGGGACTTATCTTTTATCCACGCGATATCAAGCGAAGTCTTGTCACGGCCGATGATTTCATCATACGTGAATTTTCTCCACCTGCCTTCTGGAGTAGTCTCTGCATGATATATTTCCTTTCGTTTGTTACGGTTGGTTGGATTGTAGCAGGTAATGAAATCCTTAAGATCGTCCAGCTTTAAGGTGTTTTTCTTCAGTGTGTGATGGATATTGGTGCGGTAATCGTAAATCCATGTTTCCTTCGTCCATGCCTTTTTCCCTGCGGGTTTTGCATCAAAGAAGATCACATTTGCCTTTACGCCCTGCGCATAAAAAATCCCTGTTGGTAAACGAAGGATTGTGTGCAGGTCTGTGGTTTCCAAAAGTTTCTTACGCACCGTTTCTCCAGCCCCACCTTCAAACAATACATTATCGGGTACCACAACGGCCGCCTGTCCCGTCGTTTTTAACATAGTGTGAATATGCTGGACAAAGTTGAGTTGCTTGTTGCTCGTGGTTGCCCAAAAATCCTGCCGGTTGTAAGTAAGGTCTTCCTTTTCCTGTTCTCCTTCTTCATTCGTAAATGTCATGCTGCTCTTCTTTCCGAACGGCGGATTGGTGAGGACATAATCGTACCGCCTGCCATCATCGGCAACCAACGCATCGGTGGAAGAAATCACATTTTCGCTGTCAATATCACCGATGTTGTGCAGAAACAGGTTCATCAGACACAACCTGCGGGTACTGGCGACAATCTCGTTGCCGAAAAATGTCTTGTATTTAAGAAACTGCTTTTGCTCTTTGTCCAGCGAAGGGTTGCCGGCAATGAAATCATAAGCAGCCAAAAAGAACCCGCCCGTGCCGCAAGCGGGGTCAGCAATGGTTTTGCCGGGTTCCGGACGAAGACATTCCACCATTGCTTTAATCAACGCCCTTGGCGTGAAGTATTGTCCGGCGCCGCTTTTCGTGTCCTCAGCATTTTTCTCTAAAAGTCCTTCGTAAATCTGTCCTTTCACGTCTGTGCCCATGGTGCTCCACCGCTCTTTGTTAATCATGTCAATCAGCTTGTAGAGTTTGGCAGGGTCCTGAATCTTGTTTTGGCTCTTGGTAAAGATCTGTCCAAGGATTCCTTTTTGTTGCGAAAGCTCACGAAGCAATGTGGTGTAATGCTGTTCCAGCGCTGCGCCCTTCTTTTCCGTCAGACTTTCCCAGGTATATTCTTTCGGTATAGGAAGTTTGCGGTAGTACGGCGGCTTTGAAAACTCATCTGCCATCTTCAGGAACAGCATATAGGTGAGTTGTTCTAAATAATCGCCATAGCCTACGCCGTCATCCCGAAGGGTATGGCAAAAGTTCCATATTTTGCTGATTATTGACGAAGTGTTATCGCTCATATCTTTTCAATCTTGCCCTTCTGAGTGTCTAATACCGCAGTAAACAAAGAAAATTCAAACCATTCATTAAACATTTTCATGGTCTATACTCATGTCATCCCTTCGGGATTTTCCTGTTCATCCAATGGTTTTAACCCCAAAGGGGTGTGATTATTATAGAAAACCAATCGCCACCACCATGTAAACCCCGAAGGGGTGATATAGTATTGTTTTTGCCGTTATATGCCACCCCTTCGGGATTTTTTCTTCAATACCGCATTCTTCTCCCTCTCTGCCTTTATCCTCTCCAAAAGTTTTGATGGCGATTCGTCTTTGGGGTTTTAGGCTACCAGCTTTCCATTAAAATGCCTCTTTCAAAATACTTTGCCACAAGGCTTCACTTTGCTGCAAGTTGTGAACAATGGTTTCTTCCAAATTTATCGCAACCGGAGTGGCGTCTTCCCGTTTATTAAATAATGGTTTTTTAATCCCGAAGGGATGTAATTATTATAGCAATATCATTGTGCAATTATTTCTAAACCCCGAAGGGGTGATATATTATCGCTATCGTCATTTTATTACACATCTTCTGGTTTGTGTGGTATTTTACGGTTCATATCTATAATCCATCGTAACTCAGTCAGTGGTGGAAATATTATTCCATCCACTCAAACAAATAATTTTCATTATATTCAATTTCAAATTTTTTCAAAAAGTCAATATATTCCTCCCGGAAGGTTTTCGTGCGGTGATGTTCCTCCTGATTCAATATATAATCGTAAACATTTTGAATATGTGAATGAGAATATGAAAATGCGCCGTATCCTTCCTGCCAGGAAAACTTCCCTGTTACCAATTTTTTCTCATTGATAAAATTAGATGAATTGTTTTTGATGTCACGAACCAAATCCGCAATAGCCATGGCAGGCCGCAATCCGACAAAAGCATGGATATGGTCAGGCATTCCATTGACAATGATTGGCTTTTGTTCTTTGCCTTTGATGACTCCGGCAATGTATTTATACAATTCATCTTTCCATTCCTTACAAATAAAATTTCCCCGTCCTTGTACAGAAAAAACAACCTGAATGTAAATTTGTGAAAATGTGCCTGCCATAGTATTCCCCCTATAATCATATCATCCCTTCGGGATTGTCTTTTTGCATATGGTGTCTTCGGCATATCCTTTCCCTTGTCTTCCTTCATTCTCTCCAGGAGTTTTGATGCCGGTTCCTCTTTTGGGTCTTGCGCAACCAACCTTCCTTCGAATGCCTTTTTCAAAATGCTCTGCCGCAGGACTTCGCTTTGTTGCAAGGCGGTTGGGATAGTTTCTTCCCAATATATTGTTAACGGCATAGCGTTATCACATATTTCAAGCAATGGCTTTTAATCCCGAAGGGATGACATTATTATAGCATATCGTTACGCGATTATTTTATAACCCCGAAGGGGTGGCATATTGTCGTTATTGCCGTTCTATTTCACCCCTTCGGGGTTGAATTTGGTGTTACGGTTTTTTCCCTATAATCATGTCATCCCTTCGGGATTTTCTTCTTTAACGTCCCATTACTCTCACTCTCTGCCTTGATCCTCTCCAGGAGTTTTGATGCCGGTTCGTCTTTGGGGTTTTGTTCTACCAGCCTTCCTTCAAATGCCTTTTTCAAAATGCTTTGTCGCAGGGCCTCGCTTTGCTGCAAGGCGGTTGTTATGGTTTCTTCCAATTTATCGCATACTGAAAGGCGGGTTTCTATTTCCAGAACGATTTGGTGTTGTTCTTCTTTTGGTGGAACAAACAATTCAATTTCTTTAAAATCTTTAATTCCAACTAAATTAGGCATTGCAGTTCCCTGTGATTGGTCGAATATTTTCTTTTGAAAAAATGCGGTACGAAAGTGCAAAATGAAATATTTATTCCCAATAATATCATTTTTCAATCTTATTCTTAGCAATGCTTGATTTATAATTCCAGGTTTTGCATCTTCAGGTATTTCTGAAACTCTTCCAAGCGTGACACCTGAACAACTAACAATCAAATCACCAGGAATTACTTCGAAATTGATTAGTTCTTGATATTTTTTTTCATCAATAAAATATTTCCCTCTGTATGGATCGTCATTTATTGCATTTCCTTGCTCATAAACTTTGTATCCATCAGCAACAAAAAACTCTTTCTTAATTGCACTTCCAAAAGGTCCTCTCCTTAATCCATCTTTCTCCTTTGTTATATCTTTTAATTTTAGAAGTTTCCATCCCTCTGGTAATTCACCCTCTTTCACATCTTCATGCGTCAACCTTCCTTCAAAAGCCCACTTCAACACGGCCAGCCGGTAGATTTTGAGTTGCTGCTGGGCGGTTTTTAAACTTTCAACGCCTTTGTCTAATTCGCTGAAGAGTTCTTCTATTTTGGCTACAATGCGGTGCTGTTCAGGGAGAGGGGGGAGAGGGATTTGAACAAACATAACAAACTTTGAGCTTATACCACCTTGTGCCGCACCCCTGAAGTCGTGCAGAATTTCATTCTTTCCTGCCTGAGAATACAATTTATAAAAAGCGTATTTGGGCAATAGACATTCTTTCACTCTAACAATAAAAACGTGTTCATTAATCACGGCTTTTTCATAGGGAAAATCACTTCCAACAAAACTTGTTTTCCCAGTTGTAGCTCCGTCTTTTACAACGATAATATCTTGAGGTGCGATTCTCCCCTTTATCATATAATTGGCAAATTCAACCGGAACAAATTTGATTTTTGAAAAATCAAATCCTCCATTATTATTCAAATGTTCACCTCCAACACTGGGAATACCTGTCTCAATTCCTTGCACCCCACCTTTAGGTCTTTTGCCACTTTCCAAAGCAGAAATTAGCTCCCCCAACTTCACCACTTCCCAACTTGGAGGTATTTTGTTTCTATCAATCATATTATGACGTTTTCTTTAAGGATAATCACCGATAAAGCATTGGAATTAATATGGAACCAATACGGGATGTCTATCAAATAACCGTCAAATAAAAAATGGTTGTCAATTAAAGAGTTATGATGGAAACAATCCCTGCCTATCAAATAACCATCAAATAAGATTTTGACCAACACTTTAGCTTTTTGAAAAATAACCCCGTAGGGGTGAAATGTTTATAGAAAAACGTGATATACACTATTTTAGCTCCATAGGAGCGGCATGTTGTTTCTGTGTTTCACATGCCGCTCCTATGGAGCTTGATTGTGGCATAATGGTTTATCTATAAACATATCGCTCCTAACGGAGCTTTTCACGGTATTTTTTTCAAAATATTAAAGTATTACGATTTTGATAATGCAGAAAGCAATCCACCGATTTCTTCCGGTGAATGAAAATTGTGTTTGAACTCTAACCACGCCGATTCCTTCGGAAGTTTCAATAGTTGTTGCAATAGAAATTTAATGTCCGTGTTGCTCATTTATTTATGCCGCCAATGACTCATTTAGCTCGTTTATAATTTCATCCATCCTGTCGCCAAAGAGCTGATACATCTTTCCCTTGCCGCCTGCGGCATCGAAGGGTGTGTAATCCAGGTCATCGGCATCCAGGTGGATGCTGGTAGCTATGTGGTCTTTTATCATCCGCAACCATTGCATCTGCTCTTCCGTAAACTTCAATGCGCCCGCCTGTTTCTTAAACACCCAGTTCTGAAAATTTTTGTCCACGGTTTTGTCGTAAGTCGTCAGCGTTTTATCCACGCCTGAAACCTTACGGATTAAAGAGACCAAGGCAATCAGTTCATTCCGTGGACTACCTCTTGCTGCACTTGTTACAGCATCCAGTTGCTCATAGGCACGCCACACCTGCATGGGGGCAAGCACGGGCTTATCCGCCTTCAGTTTTTCCAACACGTCTTTCATCATGGCGTAGGTAAGTTCACGCCTGCGATACGGCTGCGCATAAAAAATCTGCAAAGCAGTGATTTCTTCCTTGTGTTGCGCTATCCATGCCTTAAAATCATGCACCAGGGTTTCTGCCTTTGTCTTGTTGTCTTTGTCCCAGCCCACATTGATTACGGTATCGGGATTTTGCATATCGATCTTCTGTTCGTGCGCCTTGCGGACGTTTTCAATGTATTCATTCAACTCACCGGTAAATACCTTGGCTGCGTTGTCCTGCAATTCAGTTTTCAGGCGATTGAATTTTTCTTCCTTCTCAACGGGCGCTGCGCCGGGATTTTCCTGTTCTACCTTCATGCGCAAATCTTCCAGGGTGTCAGGATTAAAGACATTCAGCAAACCCTTCACCACCTGCGAAACGCTTTTGCCGTTGGCCTTTGCAGAAAATTGTATCTTCTCTTTGTCGGTAATTTGTTTTTCCAGTCGTGTCAGGCGGTTGGCAACAGAAGTGAACAACTCTTCCTCCCGAGCTCCTACGGCAATGGCTGCCAGCAAGTCTTTTAAGGGCACTCCGGGCTTCTTTTCCAGAGGACGGCTGTCGGTTTTCAGACTTTTTGTAACGCCGATAGCGTCCACAATTACAAAATGGTCTTTGGTGTATTTGGCCGAAGGCGACACCTTTTTCAGGTCATCAAAGGGAACGGTTCGTGTGCCCCTGCCTTTCATCTGTTCAAAATAGTTTCGGCTCTTTACATCGCGCATGAAGAGCAGGCATTCCAGTGGTTTTACATCCGTGCCGGTGGCAATCATGTCAACCGTAACGGCAATTCTCGGATGGTACTCGTTGCGGAATTGTGACAGCACCGACTTCGGGTCTTCTATGGCCTTGTAAGTCACTTTTTTACAAAAATGATTTTCTTCGGCAAACTCCTCACGAACGATCTGAATGATGTCGTCAGCGTGGGAATTGGTCTTGGCAAAGATAAGCGTCTTGGGCGTTTCAAATTCGTCCTGTCCATTGTAGCGGTCGGGAAATATTTCCGGCAGATGTTCCTTAATGTGCGAATGATCATGCGGATCTGATTGGGGTTCACCACGTCCCTGTCCAACTGCTGTGCGGTGTATGCCTCATCTTCATCCTGCAACTCCAGCCGTTTCTTCCTGCTCAATCGTTCACGGTGCTCCACGTATACGCCTTTCCAGAAAGTGGCGCCCTGCTGGGTGATTCGTGTATCAATGAGAAATACATCATAACCCACATTTACGCCGTCGGCCACGGCTATTTCGTGGGAGTATTCCGAGACCAGGTTTTGGTCAAAGTAAGCCACGGTGCGCTGGTCAGGTGTTGCGGTTAATCCCACCTGGAACACGTCAAAATATTCCAGCACCTGCTTCCACAGGTTGTAGATACTGCGGTGGCATTCGTCAATCACCACTACATCAAAGAATTCAATTGGTAGTTTTTTGTTGTATTCAACCGGCGGGACTTCTTTCGGCTGCCACCTCTCGTTCGGATTTTCTTCCTCGGCGCTTTCGCCCAGCTCTGTTCCTTTCAGAATGGAATACAAACGCTGAATGGTGCTGATGTAAACCTGGCTGTCAGAAGGGATATTGCTTGATTTCAAACGGTGTACCCCGTATAACTTGGAGAACTTGCGGTTGTCGTCATTTGGCTGATATGCCATGAATTCCTGTTCCGCCTGTTCGCCCAGATTTTTGGTGTCAACCAGAAACAAGATGCGCCTTGCATGGGTGTATTTCAGTAAACGATATATACCTGTGATGGCGGTATAGGTTTTCCCGGAACCCGTTGCCATCTGAATCAATGCCTTCGGACGATTATCTTTGAAAGAGGTTTCAAGGTTGTTGATGGCCGTAATCTGGCAATCACGCAATCTTTCAACAGGCAGCGCTGGCAGGTCGAGCAAGCTTCCACGGAGTGATTTTGATCTCCTCAGCCACTCGCGGAAGGTTTCCGGACGGTGAAAAGAAAATACGGGTCTTGAGCGCGGCTTGGGGTCTCTGAAGTCGGTGAACCGGGTAACTTCGCCGGTGCTTTCGTAAACAAAGGGAAGTGTTTCGTTATGTAAGTATTTGAGTTTTGCAGAGGCATATTCTTCAGATTGTGCCTCGTGAACGGTGAGGCGGTGTCCTCCTTCCTCACGCTTGGCTTCAATAACACCAACGGGTTTCCCACCAACAAACAAGACATAGTCGGCTACTCCCGCATCCGTCAGATACTCACGAACCGCAACCCCAATTCCCGCATGAAGATTAATCCTGTTCTTATCCTGGATAAGCCAACCGCAGACATTGAGTTGCTTATCAATACGGTCTCGCGCTATTTGTTCGGGCGTTTGATTACTCATTGCCATAAAAACATATCAAAATCGATAAAAACATACAAGTATCAAATTATCTTGAATACCTTAAAAATACTGATAAAATCAAAAAAAGGCAAAACACATCAGGGCACCGGAAAAGCCCTGAAAATAGTATGAAAACATGGGTAAAGAATGTTACGTCCGGTTTTATTATAAGTAACGGAGGTAAAACTCTACAGTGTGTTTTTTAAAAATTGTAACACTTTAGTTTTTTGAAAATTTCCCATAAAAACCGGGTATTAAATGCACTAAGGGCAGGTTTCAAACCTGCCCCGACAAGGCAACATGATTCATATAGAGGGTTTTTAAAAAAACTAAAGTGTTACTAAAAATATTTGGAGTAATTTCTTGGAAGCGTTTTTTCTTGCCTTACTTACCGCCTTTATCTGGGGATTTGTGCCCTTTTTGGAAAAGATAGGGCTCTCGTCTGTCGAACCAACTGCGGCTTATCTGGTGCGATGTTCGGGCATCTTTCTGGGTATCGGAATCCTTATAGCTTTTACCCCTCAGTTTCCATCCTTTGCGAAGATGGGGATTAAATCTGTCTTCTTTCTTGTCCTTGCTGGTATGCTGGCGGGAGTTGTTGCACAACTGGTGTTTTACAAGGCGCTCAAGACGGGAGAGATCTCAAGGATTATCCCCGTTACAAGCTGTTATCCTCTATTCTCATTTCTCTTAGGCTGGATCTTCCTGGGTGAGGAGATAACGGTATCTAAAATAGCAGGTATGTTGTTTATTTTGGGTGGGATATTGCTCTTGAAATAGACGCTACAGTATTACCGCGTAAAATACTTCTTTTCAGGACGATTTTTTCTCTCTCTCTTTTGCTCACTTCTATTTTAAAAACCAATCGGCTCTCTTTTTCCCGCACCCTACAAATCGGTTGGAGTATTTGTTATAATATGACGTATTCAGGACTGAGGTTCAACACATGAAAAGATAGAAAGGAAAAGATGAAGCTGGGCGCATTCAAGATTTATCCTGTAAATGATGGCACTATGTATCTGGATGGTGGGGCAGTTTTTGGGATTGTGCCCCGTATCTTATGGGAAAAGGAGTATCCTCCGGACGAGAAAAACAGGATACCGCTATCTCTTCATTGTCCTCTGATCGTGACCAGGAGACACAAGATCCTGATCGATACCGGTGTTGGAACAAAACATAACGAAAAATTCTGTCAGATTTATGGCATTCGTAAAGAATCAAACCTCTTGAAATCCTTGCATCGTTTTGGTTATGAGCCCAAAGATA
>WBZO01006665.1_pt1 | contig 11072 bp, 10 predicted proteins | sample 5204261 | NCBI WGS metagenome assembly WBZO01 (sample SAMN12412400, study PRJNA552823) | activated sludge metagenome | isolation source: activated sludge from anammox sidestream of wastewater treatment plant... | place: USA: North Carolina | collected 2017-09 | reverse complement strand
GCGCTCAACAAGGGCGTGTTGGTTTCGCGTTTGCAAGTCGGGGCGCAGCGCGTGATTGTGATGAATACGCATCTGCACGCCAATTACGGCGGCAATTGGGCCCCCGAACACAGCTTTGCCAAAATTCAGCGCGACCAAATTGAACATCTCGCAGACCTCGTGAACGCGCAAGCGCCCGACGCTTTGGTGATTGTGTGCGGCGATTTCAATTTTCCGCGCGGCGCCTTTTTGTATGACGAGCTATTGAAACGTACAAACATGCTCGACCCGCTAGCGGATGACCCGCGCCCGACCTATCGGCCCTTTCGCATCATTCCCGGGGCAAAAAAATGGGCGATTCCCATTGACTTTGTGTTGCTCCGCCTTGCGAGTTGGCCGCGCCTCGAGTTCAAAGCCGACATTCATCATATTCAAGACACTACGCGGGCGCTGCCCCATCAGCGTTTTTTGACCGACCACAACGCGCTTTCGCTGCATGTGACATGGGACGACTAATTTGAATGGACCAAGAGAATGGAACACAACCAAATGACCGCTGCCGCGTCAACCTTGATTCGCCCGCTGCCGCACGATGCGCGCGCAATTTCCGATTGGGAATGGGAACGTCTCGCGCCGTATTACGCGCGTCTGAACGCCGTCGCCTTGACCGCGCAAAATGTGAACGCGTGGCTCGCGGATTGGTCGCAATTGTCCGCGCTGGTGGATGAAGCGTTCCAACGGCTCAGCGCGGCGATGAATCAAAATACCGCCGACCCGGTGAGCGAAGCGCGCTATAACCGTTTTAGCCAAGACGTATATCCGCAATATGAAGCCGCCGAGCAAACACTCAAAGAAAAATTATTGGCGAGCGAATTTGTCCCGGCCGGTTTTGAAATTCCGCTCCGCAATCTGCGCGCCGAAGCCGCGCTCTTTCGCCAAGAAAATTTGGCGCTGCAAACGCAAGAACAGAAACTGGAAAAAGAATTTGACAAGGTGATTGGCGGCGAAATGATTGCGTGGCGCGGCGAAAACCTGACGCCGACGCAAATGCTGCAATACTTGCAAGACCCGGACCGCGCCGCGCGCAAAGCGGTCTGGCGCGCCATTCTCGACGCGCGGCTGGCAAATCGCGCGACGCTAAACGCGCTATGGACGCGTCAACTGGAATTGCATTTGCAAATGGCAAAAAATGCGGACTGTGTGTTGCCCGACGGCAGCGGCGACTATCGCGCGTTTCGTTGGCGGCAATATCTGCGTTTCGATTACACGCCCGACGATTGCAAACAATTCGCGCACGCCATTGAAACGGTCGTGGTCCCCGCCGCCACGCGCTTGTATGAAAAATATCGCGCGCGGCTCGGCGTCGAAACGTTGCGCCCGTGGGATTTACAGGGCCCAATGGGATTTTTCACCGCCGCGCCGACGGCCGCGACCAAGCCCTTGCGCCCCTTTCAAAGCGCCGCCGAATTGACGGCAAAATGCGCGGATATTTTTTACGATGTGGACCCCGAGTTGGGCGCGTTATTTGACCGGATGCGCGCGGAACAATTGCTCGATTTGGCGAATCGGCCCCACAAGGCGCCGGGCGCGTATTGTCAAAGTTATGAATACGCGCGCGTGCCGTTCATTTTTCAAAACGCGGTGGGGACGCACGAAGATGTGCAGACGCTGCTGCACGAAACGGGTCACGCGTTTCACGCGTTTGAATCGTTCGCGCTGCCGTATGTTCAACAATACGCCGTGCCGTTGGAATTTTGCGAAGTCGCTTCGATGAGCATGGAATTTTTCGGCGCGCCCTATTTGCAGCGCGCGGGCGGCTTTTACAATGCCGCCGACGCGGCGCGCGCCCGCGTGGAAAAATTGGAAACCACGTTACTCTTTTGGCCCTATATGGCGGTGGTGGATTTGTTCCAGCATTGGGTGTATGAAAATCCGCATCACGCGGCGGACCCCAAAAATTGCGACGCGCAGTGGGGCGCCTTGTGGGAGCGTTTCATGCCGGGCGTGGATTGGAACGGTTTGGAGGAGGAACGCGTCACCGGCTGGCATCGCAAACTGCATATCTTTACGTCGCCGTTTTATTATATCGAGTACGGCATGGCGCAATTGGGCGCGGTGCAGTTGTGGGCGAACGCGTTGCGCGACCAAAAAGCGGCAGTGCGCGCGTATCGCCGCGCGCTCGCATTGGGCTATACCGTCACGCTGCCGGAATTGTATCGCGCGGCGGGCGCGGAATTTATTTTTGACGCGGAACATTTGCAGCAGGCCGTCATGCTGTTGGAAAACACGATTGAAACTTTGGAGGCATAAAAAAACGGCGGCATGAGCCGCCGTTTTTTATTTTTGTTCCGAACGCGCATGGCGCGCTTGCAGCGCCGCGCCGACAATGCCCGCATCATTCAAGAATTTTGCCGGCACGATTTGCGCGCCGCTTCGGAGATGCTTGCCAAACTTGTCGAATTTTCGGCTGATGCCGCCGCCGATGATAATCAAATCAGGCGTGAACAGTTTGTCAATCTCGACAAAAAATTCATTCACGCGCTGCGCCCATTCTTTCCATGATAGATTTTTGTCCTCTTTGACTTTGGCGGACGCGCGTTTTTCCGCGTCCTTGCCGCGCAGCGTCAAATGACCAAACTCGGTATTGGGCATCAAGCGGCCGTCAACAAAAAACGCGGAACCAATGCCTGTGCCAAACGTGAACATGGCGACGACGCCCGGCGCATTTTTGCCGGCGCCAAAATGCACTTCGGCAATACCCGCCGCGTCGGCGTCGTTCAATACAATCACCGGCAGCCCCAACGTCTCGCGCAATAATTTTTCCGCGTCGCAGTCAATCCAACGCTTGTCCACATTTGCGGCGGTCAGAGTGATGCCGTGTCGCACCACCGACGGAAACGTAACGCCCACCGGGCCATGATATTGAAGTTGTGCGACAATCTCTTGCACGACGCGCGCGCAACGTTCAGGCGTGGACGGCTGCGGCGTATCAATACGCACGCGTTCCGTCGTCAATTCGCCGCTGCGCGTATTGACTTGGGCGCCTTTGATGCCGGACCCTCCAATATCAATGCCCAGAGTACTCATACCTCAGCCGGTTTATTTTCCTTTTTTCGCGGCTTTTTTCGCGGGCGCTTTTTTCGCGGGCGCTTTTTTCGCGGGCGCTTTTTTCGCGGCTTTTTTCGCAGGCGCCGCTTTTTTCTTGGCGGACTTGGACGAGGCAGCTGCCGAAATTGTTTCTACTACCGTTTCTTGCTCGGACATGGATGACATAGAAACCTCCTTGGGTTCCGTGAAAATGAAAACGCATCTGACGCGCTGCGTTTTTGTTATGCGACCGTCCAATCAAAAAGGTTTTGGCAAACCAGCGGCGTTATGAGATTGCGCCCATTATAACGCAACGAAAAACAGTGTCAATGGGTTTCTCAAAATTCCCTTTCGACCTGACCGGTTTCCATCCCGTGCGCCCTCTTTGCCTTGTGTAACCCTGCAAACTCGCTCTCGGACACGACAACCAGCGGCATCGTCTTGCCATACAGTTCGCGGCTCATAATCGCGCCGAGCGCGAGAATCGCATCGGGCTTGACAAATCTATCTGCCCACCTGTCCCCTCGCTACCTGTTTCTCGCCTACTTGCGAATCACTTTGATATTGCCCCAATCGCCGACCTTGGCATACACAATCCCAAGATTAAACACTTGCAATAAATAATCTTCGCCGTTGATGGTGACGGTCATTTCATCCGTCTGCTGGTCTTGCAAACCATTCGCTTTGGCAAAATTCCACAATGCCGCGCCGTTATTGACCGGCATCCACGGAACCGATTTCGCTTTTTCTAAAATCGCGGTGGGAACATCTTGCGGCGGCGGCGGCGTTGTCGCACGCGGCGCGAACGTGAGCAAAAAATTTACGTGATGATGTTCGGGCAGCCCCATCCCCCGCACCACATCGCTTTGGTCTTGGCTCTCTACGTATGCAAAATACGGCCCATTCTTTTTGTTAATATCCAAATTCGCGTAAATGTCCACGTTCGCGCGTCCGTTCTTGTCCGTCAAACGCTGCGTCGGCGGGTCGTCCTTGTCGCGTCCAACCCAATCCACAAAAACGCGGACGTTCGGCTTGGGTTTATTGTTTTCGTCCAATACCGTAAACCAGATGTGATGCTGACCTTGCGCCTCTTGTTCATCCTGATATTGCGCGGCGGTCGCAGACCACGCGCCATCTGCCGTTGCTTTTAGATTCACGCCCAAATTCGTCAAGCGGTCATCCCATTGCATACGCGCCTCCTTGAGAGAAATCGGTTTGCGCCATTATCGCGTACTCACATCTCGCGCGCAAGCGCGTAATCTCAAATTCTCAAATCGCAAAACATAAATCCAAAGATGCCGCGCCCCCATTGCGTTCCCGCGCCGCCATCGGTATAATCGTTCGCAGCAATGATTTCCCGTATCACAAAGGAGCCGCTATGAATGACCGGCGTGAGATTTTTGGTTGGACGATGTACGATTGGGCAAACTCGGCTTTTTCGACCACCGTCGTCACGGTCTTTTTGGGGCCGTATCTGAGCAATATCGCCCAAGCCGCCGCCGACGCCAACGGCATGTTGTATTTGTTTAACGTTCCCATCAAGTACGATTCGCTTTTCACCTACTGCGTTTCGGCTTCCATTTTGCTCCAAGTTATTCTCTTGCCGATTCTCGGCGCGATTGCGGATTATTCGCATCTACGCAAACGCATGTTAATGACCTTTAGCACGCTCGGCGCGGTTGCGACGCTTTTATTATTTTTCGTCACGCCCGGTTTGCATTGGGTCGGCGCCTTGCTTTTCATTCTCGCCAATTTATCATTCGGCGCCAGCATCGTGTTTTACAACGCGTACTTGCCGGACATTGCCAGCCCGGACCAACGCGACAAGGTTTCGTCGCGCGGTTTCGCTTTGGGATATGCGGGCGGCGGGCTGCTGCTCTTGCTCAATCTCATTTTGTTTTCATTCCGCGAACGCCTCGGCTTGGACAGCGCGATGGCGGCGCGGCTCAGTCTTGCCAGCGCGGGGCTCTGGTGGCTCGGCTTTTCGCTCATTACATTCCGCACGCTGCGCCCGCGTCATGCCGCGCGCCAACTGCCTGCCAACGAATCGTATTTGACCATCGGCTTTAAACAGTTACGCAGCACGTTTCGCCAAATCAGCAAGTTTCCCGAAACGGTACGGTATCTCATCGCGTTCTTGCTTTACAATGACGGCATCCAAACCGTTATCGTCGTCGCCGCGATTTTTGCGAGCATCGAATTGGGCATGGACGACCAACAATTGATTTTGGTCATTCTCATGATTCAAGCGGTCGCGTTTCTCGGCGCGTTCTTTCTCTTTCCATTTCTCGCGCGCCGCTTGGGCGCCAAAGGCGCGATTGTGGCGAGTCTCGTCGTGTGGTCGCTCGTCGTGATTTACGCGTTTGCCGCGCTCGACACGCAGCTGCAATTTTGGATTTTGGGCGCGGTCATTGCGCTCGTTCTCGGCGGCAGTCAAGCGCTCTCGCGTTCGCTGTTCGCGCAAATGATTCCCAAAGGACGCGAAGCGGAATTCTTTTCGTTTTATGAAGTCAGCGATCGCGCGACGTCATTTTTGGGGCCCCTGCTTTTCGGTTTGGCGAATCAAATCTTTGGCAGTCTGCGGTACGGCATTCTCTCGCTCATTATTTTATTTGTCCTCGGCCTGGCGTTGCTCCTCACCGTCAACGTGCCGCGCGCCATTCAAGAAGCCGAAAACGCCAAGCTCGAAGAAATTCCCGCGACCGCATAACGCCGCGCCGGGAAATTTGCCGTTCGCTTGACCAGGCCAATTCTCCCGTCGCGCGCTTTCAATCGCTCATGGCTCTCACGTGGCAATCCGTTCGCACGCGCCCGCGCGCCGCCGCGCCGCTTTTGATGGCGCATCGCGGTTCGTCCGACGAACTTCCCGAAAACACACTCGCGGCGTTCGAACGCGCGCGCGCGCAAGGCGCGCACGTTTTGGAAACGGATATTCGTTTCACCCGCGACGACGAAATTATTTTGATGCACGACCCGACGGTGGAACGCACGACCAACGGCGCGGGCGTCGTCGCGAGCATGACGCTGGCAGAAATAAAAAAACTGCGCGCCGAGCGCTCGTTCGCTTCCCAACAAAAATTGGGCGCGGCGGAAATTCCCACACTCGCGGAATTTTTGGACGCGACGCGCGCGGACGCCGTGCCGTTGGCTTTGGAGCTCAAAGACGACCGTTTCATCCAAACGCGCGACGCCGAAAAACTCGCGCGCGTTTTGCACGCGCGCGGCGCGTTGACGCGCGTCGTGTTGCTCTCATTTCACGCGCCGCGCGTCAAGGCCTGTCAACGCGTCGCGCCGGAAATTCCCATCGGCATCATTACGTTGAAAAATCCATTTCCGTTGTATGATACCGAAATGATGGGCCCCTTTTATCCCTTGCTCTATCTCAATCCGTTTTATTTCGCGTGGGCGCGCCAACGCGGCAAAATCGCCTGCCCGCTCGACCCAGCGCCCGAACCGCGTTTGGCGTTTTATCGTCGGCTCGGCGCGCCCGTTTTACTGACCAATCATCCGGCGACGACGGCGGACGCGTTAAAACGGCTGTACGGTTAAGCGTTTCGGCGCGCGCCGCGCCTGTAACTTGCATCCCCTTTACAGCGTAGAACATGGCAGAATTAACCCGCATGGAACCTCAAATTATCGCCGCCGCGCAACGCGGCGACAAAGCCGCGTTCGCGCAAATCGTGGCAGAGTTCCAAACGCCGGTGTATAACCTCGCGTATCGTATGTTGGGCAATCGCAATGACGCCGAAGACGCCGCGCAAGAAACTTTTTTGCGCGCGTACGCGCAGCTCAAAACATACGACCCGGGGCAAAGTTTTGGCACCTGGCTGCTTTCGGTGGCGGCGCATTACTGCATTGACCGTTTGCGCCGCCGCAAATTTCAATGGCTCTCTTTTGACGACCCCCGCTGGGATGAATCGGCGCCGGCGCTCGTCTCGGATTTGCCATCGCCCGAAGCGAGCGCCCTGGCGCGAGAACGTGAACAAGAAGTACAACGCGCGTTGCAAAAACTGGCGCCGCAATATCGCATGGCACTGGTTTTGAAATACTGGAACGATATGTCATTAGAAGAAATCAGCAGCATCACGGGCGACAATGTTGGCGCCGTCAAGGTCAAACTTTTTCGCGCGCGCCAAATGCTCGGCAAACATCTCCGCGCCGCGCCGGCGGGACAAACTCTTGTGGAGCCCAATCATGCAGGATAAGCTCTCGAACGCCGAAACCGTCATCGAGCTCTTTGCCAAATCGCTGGATGAGCCCTTGTCCGCCGACGAACAAACCATCGTCGCGCAAGCGATGGAGGAATCTCCCGCGCTGCGGATTGTCGCGGACGGTTTGCTGGAATTTGATGCGCTGCTCAAACGCGTCGGCATGGCAATCCCGGACGAAGGATTTCCCGCCCGCGTGCTTTTGCGAATCGAAGCGTACGAACGCACGCGCACGCGCCGACAATGGTATCTCACGCTCGGCTTGATTTCATTGGGCTTGCTCGCCGCGCTAGTTTGGCTCGCGCTGAATTGGAGCGCGCTCATTCAATTGAGTTTGGGCATCTTGGCTGGTTTATTGATTCTCTTTCCGCTTGCCCTGTTATTTACCTTTACGACTTTGCGAATTTTGGGCCAAGCGCCGCTGCTGGTTTTGGCGCTCATCGTCTTGGCGTTGACGCTCGTCTGGGCGCGCGCCAGCGGCGGTTTCCGTACGGATGTTAAACCTCATTGAGGGTGGAGCATGAAAATGGCACAGCAATCCCGTCTCGCAATCTTTGCCTTGATTTTATTTTTGTTGACCGCTTTATTCTGGTTCGGCGCGCAGCCCGTCATGGCGGCGTCGCAACAATCTGGCGACAGAGTATGTACCGGCGACTCTTTGACCGTAGCTTCGGGTCAGACCATCGGCAACATTTTGGCGTTGGGATGTAATGTCACGATCCAACAAGGCGCGACGGTGAACGGCAGCATCTCTGATTTTGGCGGCAACGTTGATGTCGCCGGAACCGTATCCGGCAGTATCGCCACCTTCGGCGGCAACGTAAATGTCGCCGGAACCGTGAACGGCAGCATCGCCGCCTTTGGCGGCAATATCGTGTTGACAGAAACCGCCGTGGTGAATGGTCACGTCGCGGCAATGGGCGGCAATTACATCAGCGCGCCCGGCGCAATCGTTCGCGGCAATCCCAATAGCGGCGGCGCCGCGCCCGGCGGGGCTGTGCGCGTAAATCCCGCCACCGGCTTGTTTAGTTTTGGTTTTGATATTCTCGGCGGCATCGTGACCGCGCTCGCCTTTGCCGCGCTCGGCGCGCTCGTCGTCATTTTTGCGCCAAACGCAACGCGCCGCGTCAGCGACGCCGTCCAAAACAAACCGTTAAACTCGGTCGGCATTGGATGTTTGACCGCGATTGTGTTTCCGATTTTGGCTCTTTTGCTCATCATCACGCTCATCGGTATCCCCGTTGCCTTTTTGCTCGGCATCTTGACTTGGATCGCGTGGATTTTCGGCGGCATCGCCGTCGGCTTGCTCGCGGGTGAGAAAATTTTGGGCGCGTTCAAAATGACCAACATCCTGCCCGTGCTGGCGGTGATGCTCGGCATCGTCCTCTTGGCGCTCATCGGCCAAATTCCGGTTCTCGGCTGGTTCGTTTCGTGCCTCGTCGGTTTCATCGGTTTAGGCGCCGTCGTCATGACGCGCTTTGGCACGCGCGCGTATCCGCCCGCGCCGAATATGGCGTTGGTTCCTGCTGTCGCAACGTCCGCCGCATCCGCCGCGCCGGAAACTTTTTCGCCGGCGACTGTGGATGTTGCCGCGTGGGAAGCCAAAGCGCGTCAAGCGCAAGCGTCCGACGCGCCAACGTCCGCTTTGACCGACGCGACGCCTTTGACCGATTCAAAACCCAATCAAGACGCGCCAAGCGCTCCAACCAATTCAGAACCCAATCAAGACGCGTCAAGCGATACAACCCATTCAGAACGCTAGAGTAAATTTTGCTTGGCAGGTCAGACCCGAAGAGTTTTCAATTGCCCGCAAACTCTTCGGGTCTCTTTTTGACGGCGAATTGCAAATAGGTCGTCTCTTTAAACCTCGTAGTGATTTGAGACCTGCGAGGTTTTTGTTATACTTGCGGTGGAGTTTTCGTGAGCGAACGCCTTTTACAATTAAATTGGAGCCGCGTTCTCGGTCGCGTCGTCATCGTATTGATGGTCGGCGCGTTGGCGTTTTACGCGATGGAACCGTGGCTGCCGTGGAATACGCCGACGCGCCCGCGCACCATCGTCGTGTACGGATTCAGCATTCTCGGCGATGTGATGAACAAGGGCATCTTTCCCGCGTTTCAAAAAGAGTGGCAAGCGCGCACCGGCGAACGCGTGGAATTTATCGCGTCGTTTGCCGGGTCCGGCACGATTACCAATCAAATCATTCTCGGCGTCCCCGCGCAAGTGGGCATCCTGTCCACCGAACTCGACGCGCAGCGTTTGGTGGACGCGCAGGTACTGGCTGAACCAACGTGGCGCGCCTTGCCGCACAATGGCACGCTCAATCTCACGCCCTTTGTCATTTTGACGCACAAGGGCAATTCCAAAAACATTCACGATTTTTCCGATTTGGCGCGCCCCGGCATCGGCGTCGTTCATGCCGACCCGCGCACGTCCGGCGGCGCGATGTGGGGCATCTTGGCGGAATATGGCAGCGCGCGCCAATTGGGTTTGAGCGACGCGGACGCGGCAAACCAATTGGCGGGCATCTGGAAAAATGTCGTCGCGCAAGCGTCCTCCGCACGCGGCGCGCGCACGCAATTCGAGAATGGCTTTGGCGACGCGCTGGTGACGTACGAACAAGAAGCGTTGTACGACATTGCGCGTCACAAGTTTGACGGCGAAATCATTTATCCGCGCAGCACTGTCGAGAGCGAACACACGGTCGTCGTCATTGACCGCAACATTGCGCCCGCCGAGCGCGCGGTCGTGGACGCGTTTGTAGAATTTTTGTGGAGCAAACAGGCGCAAAACATTTTCGTCCAGTACGGTTTTCGCAGCGTGAACGAGGCGCTGAACGGCGATACGTTTGCGCGGATTGAAAAACCGTTCCGCGTCGGCGCTTTGGGCGGCTGGCAAAACGCCAAGCAAAACATCATTGACGCGCTGTGGAAAGAAAAAATTATCGCGGTGCAGCCGAAATAATTTTGTCCGCGCCGGGCAAAAACAAATCCAACGCGCGCCCATGCTTCCATATCCATTTCGGCGCAAAAAATCGGGGGCTGACACATGACCATGACCACAGCGCTTAAACCATCGCGCGTGCCGCGCGGATTGTTTCCCGTCGGCATTTTGCTGGCAGTGATGCTGCCGTTGATTCTCATGCCGCTCGCGTCCATTTATGTTTTTGCCGCGCGCAGCGGATTGGAAGGTTTTATCAACGCGATTACGAGCCCCGAAGCGCAATTCGCGCTGCGCTTTTCGCTGCTCATTGCCCTTCTCACCGCCATCATCAACGGCGGACTGGGCACGTACACCGCGTACGTTTTATCTAAATATCGTTTTCCGGGCCGCGACGCGTTGAATGTGATTGTAAATTTGCCTGTCGCCATCCCAACCGTCGTCGTCGGCACCTCGCTGCTGCTCTTGTGGGGCCCAATTGGGATTTTGGGCCAATTCTTGGTCCCGCTCGGCATTTCGCCCATGTTTGCGCCCGCCGGCGTTTTGCTCGCGCATCTGTTTGTCACATTCCCGTACATGCTCGGCGCGGTGAAACCGGTGCTGGACGAATTAGAAGTGACGTACGAAGAAGCGGCGTACACCATCGGCGCGAGTCAATTGGAAGCGTTTCGCTTTGTGATTTTGCCCGCGCTGCGCGGCGGCTTGTTCAGCGGCGCGCTATTGACGTTTGCCCATTCACTCGGCGAATTTGGCGCGACGATTTTGGTCAGCGGCAATTTGCCGTTTCGCACCCAGACGGCGCCCCTTTACATTTTCGCCCAATTTGAAGCGGGCAACATCGAAGCCGCCAATGCCGTC
>WBZO01006662.1_pt1 | contig 11079 bp, 10 predicted proteins | sample 5204261 | NCBI WGS metagenome assembly WBZO01 (sample SAMN12412400, study PRJNA552823) | activated sludge metagenome | isolation source: activated sludge from anammox sidestream of wastewater treatment plant... | place: USA: North Carolina | collected 2017-09 | reverse complement strand
AGCCGAAGATCGCGAGCGCGGCGGCCATGCTCGCGTACATGAGCACGACGAGCCCGGTGGGGACCTGCCAGTGCACCTGCCGCGTCGCGGTCGCGGCGAGGAAGGCGCTCACGACGAGCGGCGTCTGCGAAGCTCGTCGCCGAGCGCGGCTACGAATGCGCGGGCGTCCGTGACGACGCCGAGCTTCGCGGTCGAGAAGATCGGTGCGTCCGCGTCGGTGTTGACGGCGACGACGGCCTTCGCGTCGCCGATGCCCGCAAGGTGCTGACTTGCACCTGAGATACCGAAGGCGAAATAGAGATCCGGAGCGACGCTCTTGCCGGTGAGGCCGACCTGCCGCTCGGGCGGCGCCCAGCCGGCATCGACGGCCGCGAGCGATGCGCCAACGGCACCTCCGAGCAGCCGCGCGAGCTCCTCCAGCTCCGCGAAGGCAGCGCCGTCGCCGAGGCCGGCACCGCCGGAGACGATCACGCTTGCATCCTCGAGAGCGAGCCCCTCGGCCGGTGCCTCGCGGCCGAGCAGCTCCACCGCGCCGCCGACGTCCGGTAGAGGTCTCGTCTCCACCGGCGCCGTCGTACCATCCGGCTGCGGCGCCTCGACAACGCCCCGCCGCAGAGTGGCGACCGTCGGCTCCGTGACGGCAACGAGCTCGGCCATCGCCTTGCCGCCGAAGACGGGCCGCGTCCAGACCGCGCGCCCGTCGCGCACGTCGAGGCTGGTGGCGTTGAGCACGCAAGCGCCGGCGAGCCGTCCGGCGAGGCGTGGCGCGAGCTCGGCCGAGCGCTCGTCGGCGGGTAGCACGACTGCCCGCACGCCGAGCTCGCCCGCAAGCCCGGCCAGCGCCGCCGTTGCGGCCTCCACTCCTGACGCGGTGAGGTCGCCGTCGAAGGCGAATGCCCGCATCGCACCGTAGGCACCGGACTCCGCGGCCGCGGCGGCGCCGCCGAGCGAGGCGAAGGCGATCTCGCTGCCGAGTGCCTGCCCGAGACGGGCTGCGGCGGCGACGGCTTCGCGGCCGGCGGGCGAGAGGCGCTCGCCGTCGAAGCACGCTGCCAGGATCACGCGCCCGCCCCGGGAAGCAGCTTCAGCTCGTCCAGGCGCGCGACGAGTCGAGCCGCCATCTCGGCGGCGCTCTCGCCGCCGATCAGCTCGCAGTCGCGCCGGACGTCCGGTACCGAGAGCTGCGTCACCTCGATGCGCTGCTCGGCGGCCAGCGCACCGGCTCCGAGCCCGAGCCCGTCGGGCGTGATCTCGGCGATCGGCTTCTTGTTGGCGGCCATGCGGTCCATGACGCTGCCCATGCGCAGTTGCAGCGTCGGGTGGCTCGTGACGGTGAGGACTGCCGGGGGCCGGACGGCGAGTTGCTCGTCGACACCAGCGCCGGCGCGGCGGACGACGAGCCGGCCGTCGCGCGGAATTGCCTCCCAGACGAGGCCGACGCTGGGCCAGCCGAGTCGCTCGGCCACGAGGTAGCCGACCTGCCCGTGATCCCAGTCGCCTGCCTGGCGGCCCGCGAGCACGAGCTCGGGCGCGGGCTCGAGGCGACCGATCGCCGCCGCGAGGAGAGCAGCCGTCTGGGCGGGGTCGACGGGAGTGGGGTCGCAGACAATCCGCATCGCCTCGTCGGCACGGACGGCGAGCGCCTTGCGCAACGCGTCGGCGCCGTCCGCGGGACCTACGAGCAGCGCGGTCAGCCTGTCGATCACACCGACCTCCTTCAGCTTCAGCGCCAGCTCCAGCGCGTTCTGCTCGAAGGGGCCGAGCAGGGTCGCTGCGAGCCCCGCGGCGGGGCGGTTGGTGGCCGGGTCGACGCGGAACTTCGCGGCCGGAAGCTCCCAGTCGAGGATCTGCTTGAGGAGGACGACCGCGTGCAGCGACATTGTGAGCGCGAGCCTAGCGCGCCGGTTCGAGTAGAGTCGCAGTCATGTCACAGACGACCGGCGCCGTGATCGTGGGTGCGGCTAGCTCTCCCTACACGCGGCATCCCCCCGAGGGCACGACGACCGGGTCGGTACTCGCCGACGCGTTCGTACGCGTGCTCGAGGCGACGGGCGTCCGTCGCGACGAGGTCGACGGGCTGGGCGTGGCATCGTTCACGCTCGTCCCCGACCGCGCCATCGACCTGGCCTGGAAGCTTGGCCTGCGGCCCCGCTGGCTGATGGACGACGGCAACGGCGGCATCTCGGGCATCCAGATGGTCCAGCATGCGATGCGTGCGCTCGACGCCGGGGACGCCGAGACGGTGGTGCTGCTCTCGGGCGACCATTTCACGCGCGACGACTTCACCCGCCTCGTCGACAACTACAACCGCACGACGGCGCAGTATCTCGCCGGCATCCCGCACGGGGGGCCGAACGCACTCTTCGCGATGCTGACGCGGCAGCAGATGGAGCGCCACGGGCTCGAGCGCGCCGACTACGGCCGCCTCGCCGTGGCGCAGCGACGCTGGGCGGGGCTCAACCCGATCGCCGTCTACCGCGACCCGATCACGCTCGACGACTACCTCGCCGCCCCGCCGGTGGTGGAGCCGCTGCACCGGCTCGACTGCGTGCCGGTGGTGACCGGCGCCGACGCGCTCGTCCTGCGTGCGGGGGGAGACGGGGTGCGCGTGCGGGCGCTGCGAGCGCTGCACAACTGGGACGGGCAGGCCGGCGACGGCCTCGTGACGGGTGTCGCCCAGATCGCCGCGGGGCTCTTCGCCGACGCCGGCGCGGGCCCCGAGGAGATGGATGTGATCTCGGTCTACGACGACTACCCCGCCATGGCGCTCGCGCAGCTCGTCGACCTCGGCTACGTGCCGGACGGTGACCTCTCCCGCTTCCTGCGCGAGCGCATCGACGAGGAGAGGATGCCTGTGAACACCTCCGGCGGGCAGCTCTCGGCCGGCCAGGCAGGCACGGCGGGGGGGACGATCGGGCTGGTGGAGTCGGTGGCGCAGTTGCTCGGGCAGGCGGGCGAGCGACAGGTCGAGGGCGCCCGGCTCGCGCTCGTGACCGGGTATGGCATGGTGCTCTACCGCTACGGCGGCTGCGCCAATGCGATCGTGCTGGAGGGGCCCTCGTGAGCCTGCGCATCGCGGTGTGCGACTCGTGTGGGCGGGCCGCCTTCCCGCCACCGTTCCTCTGCCCCGCCTGCGGGGCGGGAAAGTGGCGTGAGGAGGAGGCATCGGCCGGAACGCTCGAAGCGGTGGCGGACCGCGGCGAGACACGGCTCGGGGCGGTGCGGCTGGCGCAGGGGCCGCTCGTGATCGCACGGGTCGAGGGGGATGCGCAGGCGGGGGCGGAGGTGTCGCTCGCCCAGGACGGCGACGTGCCGGTGGCACGCGCGTGAACTTCGACTTCGACGCCGACCAGGCGGCGCTGCGCGAGTTCGGGCTCGAGCTCGCTGGCCGCACCGAGGACGCCTACTGGCAAGAGGCCGACCTCGAGTATCGCTTCCCCAAGGAGTTCTGGGACCAGATGGCGGAGGCCGGGCTGCTGGGGCTGGCGCTGCCGCAGGAGTTCGGCGGCGGCGGCAAGGGCCTGCTCGAGCTCGCGATCGCCGTGGAAGGGATCGCCGAGGGAGGCGGCGGCATGGAGGCGGGCTCGCTCTTCCTCGCCGGGCCGGTATTCGGCGGCTGCCTGCTCGAGCGGCACGGGACGCAGGCGCAGAAGGAGGCCTACCTGCCGGGCCTCGCCTCCGGCGCGATGTGCGCCGGCGCCTTCACCGAGCCGGAGTCGGGCTCGAACATCACGACCATCAAGACCCGTGCCGTGCTGCGCGGCGACCGCTATCTGATCAACGGGCAGAAGGTCTTCATCTCGCTCGTACAGCAGTCGCAGCAGATCGTCGTGATGGCGCGGACGCAGCCCTACGACCCCGAGCACCGCACCCGCGGCATCTCGCTGCTGCTCGGCGACCTCCCTTCGGACGCGGTGCGGGCGGTGCCGTTCAAGAAGCTCGGCAACCGCTTCATGGATACCAATCGCGTCTACCTCACCGACTACGAGGTGCCGGCCGGGAACATCGTCGGTGAGGAGGGCAACGCCTGGAAGCCGCTCTACGACGTGCTCAACCCCGAGCGGATCATTCTCGCTGCCTGTGCGGTCGGAACCGGCAACCTCGCCATCCGCCGTGCGGTCGAGTACGCCAACGAGCGCAGCCCCTGGGGCAAGCCGATCGGCGCCTACCAGAGCCTCCAGTTCCCGCTCGCCAGGGCGCGCGTCCACCTGGAGAGCGCGCGGCTCAAGGTCTACCAGGCCGCCTGGCTCTACGATCAGGGCCGCGACGTCGGTGTGGCCGCCGCGATGGCCAAGTACGCAGCTGCTCATGCAGCCCTCGACGCGGCTGACTGGGCGATCCAGGTCTACGGTGGCGCCGGCTACGTCGTCGACTCCGGCATCGAGCGCCACTGGCGCAACCTGCGCCTCTACCGGCTGAGCCCCGTCTCCGACGAGATGACCCTCAATTACCTCGCCCAGCACGACCTCGGGCTACCGCGCTCGTACTGACCGCCGTGCAGACGACGATGACCGCGCTGCGGGTGCTCTCGTTCGGCGCACAGCCGCACGCTGAGCAGGTCCCGGTTCCTTCACCGGGGGAGGGCGAGGCGCTCGTCCGGCTGAGCGCGTCGGTCGTCAGCCACCACGACCTCGGGGTCGTGGCGGGCACGCTTCCACACGCCCCGCCTCCTTTCACGCCGGGCCTCGAGGGCGCTGGTGTGGTGGTCGCGCTCGGCGAGGGGGTCGACGGGTCGCAACTCGCAGTGGGTACGCCGGTACGGATCGTTACCCGTGGGCAGGCAGACGGCACCTGGGCCGAGTACGCGGTCGCGCCGGCACGGGCGCTCGTGCCGCTCCCGGAGGGGCTCGACGCTGCAGTCGCCGCCGCGTGCGGGACGGTGTCGGCGGCGGCGTGGGCGGCGCTCGAGCGGGCGGGCCTCGAGGCGGATGAGAGCCTCGCCGTCACGGGCGCAAGCGGCGCCGTCGGCTCGCTTGTCGTCGAGCTTGCACGGCGGCGCGGGGCAAGCAGGGTGATCGCGCTCGCGCGTGAGGCGGCGACACTTCCGGACGACGACGCCGAGCCGGTCGACGTCCTCGTCGATACGGTCGGCGGCGAGCTGTTGCCGCGGCGGCTGGCCGTGGTGCGCCCCGGTGGGCGGGTGGTGCTCGTCGGCTACACGGCCGGTGAGGAGGTGCCCTTCTCGCTGCCGGAGCTCCTGGTGCGTGACGTGTCGCTGTTGCCGTTGAACATGATGCGCTTCCGCGTGCCGCGTGAGGTGGCGGTGGGCCTGCTCGACGACTTCGCCGCCGGCCGGCTCTCGATCGCGACCGACGTCGTCGACCTGGACGGCCTCGACGCCGCCGTCGAGCGCCTGCGCGCAGGCCGTGCCAACGGCCGCGTCGTGCTCCGCCTCTGACTGCCCCGCGTCAACCCTACGGACGTTCCTTGACATCTGCACAGGAGCATCCGATACTCCGTTCTCATGCGCCTGCGTCTGGTCTGTTCGAACGCATCCGGGGTGGCGACTGATCGGTGCGCAGCGCACACATCCGCTGCGAGGTCTACTGCCGATGAGTGACGACGTCCGGCGGACGGGGCTCGTCTACCACGAGCACTTCTTGTGGCACGACGCGGGCTCCGCCGCCTCCGTGATCCCCGCAGGGGGCATGGTCGAGCCCGGTCCGCACGCCGAGTCGCCCGAGCGCATCCGGCGCGTGAACAGCCTCGTCGAGGTCAGCGGACTCGGCGTGCATCTCGAGCGTCCGTACCCGGTACCGGCCACTGTCGAGCAGCTGACCCGCATTCACACGCCCGACTACGTCGAGCGTGTCCGCGCGGCGAGCGACGGTGAGGGAGCCGACGTGGGCGACAACGCCTTCGTTCATCGGTCGAGCTACGAGATCGCGGTGCTGTCAGCGGGCGCGTGCATCACCGCCGTGGAGCAGGTCGCCACAGGAGCGCTCGACAACGCGTACGCCCTCGTCCGGCCGCCGGGTCACCACGCCCTCGCCGACCGGGGCATGGGCGGATGCATCTTCTCGAACGTCGCGATCGCGGTACGGCACGCGCAGGACGCTCTCGGCCTCGAGCGCGTTGCGGTCGTCGACTGGGACGCGCATCACGGCAACGGGACGCAGGACGCCTTCTACGACGACCCGCGCGTCCTCACCGTGTCGCTGCATCAGTCGGGGTGCTACCCGCCCGGCTCCGGGACGGCGCAGGAGACTGGTGACGGCGCAGCGGTGCGCACCAACGTCAACGTACCGCTGCCGCCGGGATCCGGTGTCGGGGCGTACGAGGTGGCGTTCGAGCGACTCATCCTCCCGGCGCTCGATGCTCATCGCCCGGAACTCATGATCGTTGCGTGTGGCTTCGACTCGAGCGGCTGGGAGACGCACGCGCGCCTCATGCTCCACAGCGAGGCGTACCGTGGGTTCACGCGCGACCTGCTCGGCATCGCCAGCGCACACGCGGGTGGCCGGCTCGTCTACTGCCACGAGGGTGGGTACTCGCCGGCCTATGCGCCGTTCTGCGCGCTCACGATTCTGGAGGAGCTCTCCGGTCGCTCGACGGGCGTCGAGGATCCCTTCCTACCCATCATCGGCGGGTTCGACTATCAGGAGCCACAGCCCCACCAGGTGGCGGTGATTGAGGAGGTGCTTCGCGCCCATGGACGAAGTTGAAGCATTCTGCGAGACGGTCGTCCCGCGCGTCGCCGGGGAACCCGCGAGGCTGATGGCGCTCGGAGCAGTCGACCGGGGGATCGCGGCGTCGCTCCCGGCGGACAGGGGAGCGACGATTACCGCGGCGCTCGGGGGGACTTCGCCGGGCAGGACGACGCGCTGCGCGCCGCGCAACTGCTCGCCCGGATTGCCGCCGACGACCCGACCGCGCTCGAGCTTCGTCGTCTGCGCAGCACCGTGATCGCGCTTTTCTACGGTTTGGCGACGCCTCGGCGCTACCGGATGCTCCCGACGTGAACCCGATGATCATAGCCCTCGCCGGTATGACCCCGTCCCATATCCTCGATGCCGCCTGAGCTGAGCAGGGGCTGCAGCGTTAGCCGCCTTCGGAGGTCGGCTCGCTTCCTGTGGTCGGCCCGTGGCCTGACCCGTCGGTCACGCGCCGGAATCGTCCGCTCGGGTTCTGCTGCATGCGGTCGATCGTGACGGCGACGATCAGGATCGCGCCGGTGACGACCTGCTGGTAGAAGCTCGAGACGCCGGAGATCGCGAGGCCGTTCTGGAGCGTGCCAATGAAGAGCACGCCCACCGCGGTGCCCGTCACGCCGCCGACGCCGCCCACGAAGCTCGTGCCGCCAAGCAGCACGGCGGCGGCCGCGTCGAGTGGGATCGAGGACCCGACGAGTGGGCTCGCCGCGCCGAGGCGCCCCGCCTGGATGATCCCGCCGAGCGCGGCCGCAAGCCCCGTGATCCCGTACACGCAGATGAGCGTGCGCGACACGTTGATCCCGGACAGGCGTGCGGCCTCGATGTTCCCGCCGACCGCGTAGACGTCGCGCCCGAAGTACGTCCAGCGGAGGACGACGAACGCGATCGCGTAGACCATGATCATGATCATGATCGGGGCCGGGATCCCGAGGACGTGGCCGAAGCCGAACCAGTCGATCAGCGGCGACGTGATGTACGTCGTCTGGGTCTTCGACCAAATGTTCACGATCCCCTGGTACAGCGAGAGGGTGCCGAGCGTGACGACGAAGAACGACAGCCCGACGCGGCCGATCAGCACGCCGTTGACGAGGGCCCCGAGCGCGCCGCCGGCGACGAGAGTGAGCACGACGGCGAGCCAAGCCGGCAGCCCTGCGGTGTTGAAGAGGTGTGAGAGCACGATCCCCATCAGCGTGAGCGTCGAGCCGACCGAGAGGTCGATGCCGGCTGTGAGGACGACGAACGTCATACCGATCGAGACGACGAAGAGGATCGACACGCTCGTGAGGAGGTTCTCGAGGTTCGCCTGCGTGAGGAAGTTCTCCTGGCTGATCGCAAGCCCGATGAAGATCACGACGAGCAGCACCAGCACGGCCGCGTAGCGGCTCGACGCCGACCAGACGCCCGCGGCGTGGTCGAGGACGCGCTGGCGGGGACGGTCGCCGGTGTGCTGATCGGTCATCGATGGCCTCCCGCTAGCTGTGCGATCCGCGCCTCGCTCGCGTCTTCACGCGAGAGCCAGGCGACGATACGTCCTCTGAACATGACGGCGATCCGGTCGCAGAGCAGCAGTAGCTCCGGCGTCTCCGACGACGAGACCAGCAGCCCGATCCCGTCGGCGGCCGCTGCGGTCAGCAGGCGGTAGATCTCGGCTTTCGCGCCCACGTCGACGCCGCGCGTGGGCTCGTCCAGCATCAGCACGCTCGGCCGGCTCGCAAGCCACTTGCCCAGCACGACCTTCTGCTGGTTCCCGCCGGAGAGCGTGGAGACCGGTACGGACGGAGTGTGAGCCTTGATGTGGAGCGCGTCGATCGTCTCGCCGACGAGGGCTGCCTCCCCGGCTGCGCGCGGCGCGGCGAGGCGCAAGCGGCTGGAGGTCGAGGCCATCACGAGGTTCTCGCGTACGCTCATCCCGAGTACGAGCCCTTGTCGCTTGCGGTCGGCCGGCACGAACCCGACGCGGCCGCGGATCGCGTGTTGGGGAGTGCGGAAGGCGCGTTGGCTGCCGTCGACCTCGACGGTGCCTCTCGTCGAGGGCCGCAGTCCAAAGATCGCCTCGAGCAGCTCGCTGCGGCCTGCCCCGACGAGCCCTGCGAGTCCGACGATCTCGCCCTCGCCGACCTGGAGGTCGATGTCCTCGAACTGGCCAGGGGAGGAGAGCCCGGTGACCCGGAGCCGCGGCGTTCCCTCCACCAGAGAGGTCGGGCGCGTCGCCTCGGCGAGTGCCTCCTCCTCGAGCTCGCGGCCTACCATCAGGTGGATGAGGCGCGGGCGGTCGGTCTCGGCGATCGCACCGTCGCCGACGAAGTGCCCGTCGCGGAAGACGGAGTAGCGGTCGGCGAGCGAGAACACCTCGTCGAGGCGGTGCGACACGAAGATGGTCGAGACGCCGTCGTCGCGCAGCGTACGGATAACGCCGAAGAGCGAGGCGACCTCGTCGTCGGTGAGCGAGCTCGTCGGCTCATCGAGGATCAGCAACCGGGCGTCGATCGAGAGTGCGCGGGCGATCTCGACCATCTGCTGCCGATCGGGGCGCAGTCGGCGTACCGGAGTCGCGGGGTCGAGGTCGAGGCCGAGCCGCTCGATCGCCACCCGCGCCGCGGTTCTCGTCGCGCGCCAGTCGATGAGCTTCCCGTGTGTGGCCATGCGGCGTCCGAGGAAGATGTTCTCCGCGATCGAAAGGTCGGGGACGAGCGTCGTCTCCTGGGTGACCGTCGCGATCCCCTGACGCAGCGCCTCCGTCGGATTCCGGAACGTGACGCGCTGCCCCGCGAAATGGATCGTCCCGGCGTCGGCGTGGAGCTGGCCCGAGAGGATCTTGAGCATCGTCGACTTGCCCGACCCGTTCTCGCCGAGCAGCGCGTGGATTTCGCCGGGGAAAATCCGCAGGGTCGCACCGCGGAGCGCGTGGACGCCTCCGTAGCGCTTGTGCATTCCCTCGGCGAGGAGGACGGGCATCGGCTCGAGCGTCGCGCTCACGGGCCCGCCCCTGCCGGGTCGGCCGCCTGAAGGAGAGCCGCCGCCGCGAGCGCCGTACGGTCGTGGAAGGGGTTTGCGACGAGCTGGACGCCGATCGGCAGTCCGCTCTGCGACCCGGCACGCGCGACCGCGACGGGGAGACCGGCCACGCTGTAGGTGTGCGTGAAGTTGAACACCGCGTAGTTCTCCAGGGGCGTATCCGTGCCCGGCGTGCAGCCGTGGAGCGGCGCAGCACCGATGGTCACCGGGGCGACCACGACATCGTACGGCGCCACGAACGCCCGCACACGCGCGCGGAGGCGCGCCCAGCGGGCGAAAAGCCCGAAGAACCCGCTCGCGTCGAGCGCAAGCGGCTCGAGCGAGTCGAGCAACCTCGCCATCTGCGGCACGTGGCGCCCGCCTGCAGTGGCGAGATCGGCGCGGGCACGTGCACCACCGTCGGCCGCCATCATCGCGAAGAACAGCTCCGTGGCCTCCGTTACGTCCGGCGGCGCGACCGTCTCGACGGTACAGCCGGCGTCGGCGAGCGCGCGGGCGGCCGTACGCACGGCTGCGCGGGTCTCGGCGTTCGGGTGCGCGACGCCGTCGTCCTCGTACACGGCTACACGCAGCGGGGACGTCGCCGGGGGCGCGAGCGGCGCGGGACCGACGAACGGGTCGATCCCGTCGGGCCCGGCGAGCACGGGGAGAAGGAGCGCGAGATCCTCGACGTAGCGCGCCATCGGGCCGATCGCGCTCATGTCGAGCATGCCCGTGTCGCGCGTCGACGGCCACACGCCGGTCTCGGGGACGAGGCCCGCCGTGGGGCGCAGACCGACGGTGCCGCAGTAGTGGGACGGGACGCGGATCGATCCGCCGCCGTCCGTACCGACGCCCACGATCGAGGCGTCGGCGCCGAGTAGCGCGGCCTCGCCACCGCTCGACCCGCCGGGAGTCCGCGTCTCGTCGAACGGATGGTTCGTCCGCCCGCAGACGACGTTCTCCGTCTCGTACGACCAGGCGTATTCGGGGACGTTCGTCTTCGCCGCTACGACCGCACCGGCCGCGCGGAGCCGCGCTACGACTGTGGCGTCTCCGGCGACCGCGCCCACGCGCGCGAGTGAGCCGCTCAGGCAGGGCAGGCCAGCGGCGGGCAACGTGTCCTTCACCGTCACGGGTAGCCCGAGCAGCGGTGTGTCCGCGCCTGAGCGCCGTAGGTCGTCGGCCTGGCGAGCGGCGACGAGAGCGAGCTCCGGATCGTATGCGACGACCGCGTTGAGCGCGCGCGCACCCTCGAGACGGTCAATCACCTGCTGCGTCATCTCGACCGACGAGATCTCGCAGCGCGCGAGCCGCTCGAGCCACGTGCACGCGGACGGCCCGAATCGAGAGACGCTGGCGACGGGCATCCGGTACGCGGCGTAAGAGAGGGGGGAGGGAGGCGGGCCCGACGCCGCGAGGGTCGTCTGGC
>WBZO01006660.1_pt1 | contig 11079 bp, 10 predicted proteins | sample 5204261 | NCBI WGS metagenome assembly WBZO01 (sample SAMN12412400, study PRJNA552823) | activated sludge metagenome | isolation source: activated sludge from anammox sidestream of wastewater treatment plant... | place: USA: North Carolina | collected 2017-09 | reverse complement strand
ATGCTGCTGGGTGGGCACGGCGTGATCTCGGTGACGGCCAACGTCGCGCCGCGGCTCATGCGCGAGATGTGCGCCGCCGCGCTCGCCGGCGAGGTGGTGCGCGCGCGCGAGGCCAACTTCCGGCTCATCGGTCTGCACCGGCACCTCTTCGTCGAGGCGAACCCGATCCCGGTCAAGTGGGCGGTGGCGCAGCTCGGGCTGATCGAAGGCGGCATCCGGCTGCCGCTCACGCCGCTTGCGGCCCAGTTTCACGAGACCGTCCGGGACGCCATGCGCGAGGCGGGCGTGCTCCCGCCGGCGAGCGGCCTGCGGCTCGTGGAGGGACGCGGGGCATGAAGCGGCTGGCGCGCGCACTCGTGGTGGCGCTCGCCGCGCCGGCGCTCGTCGCCGGCTGCGGCCTGGGCGAGATGCTCACTGGCGGCACGCCGGTGGAGTACAAGTCGGCCGGGAAGCTCCCGCCGCTCGAGGTCCCCCCCGACCTGACCCGGCCGGGACGAGACGATCGCTATGCGGTGCCCGACGTGAGCCCGGGCGGTACGGCCACGTTCTCGGCCTACAACGCCGAGCGCGGCGGCGGGCCGCGCGCAACCGAGGTCCTGCCCGCGGCGGCGGGCGTCCGGATCGAGCGCGACGGCAACACCCGTTTCCTCGTCGTGAACGAGCCGCCCGACAAGCTCTGGCCGGCGGTGAAGGAGTTCTGGCAGGAAAACGGGTTCCTGCTCAAGATCGACATGCCTGACGCAGGCGTGATGGAGACCGACTGGGCGGAGAACCGCGCCAAGATCCCGCAGGACCCGCTGCGCAACCTGCTCGGCAAGGTGCTCGACCAGGCGTACTCGACCGGCGAGCGCGACAAGTTCCGCACCCGCCTGGAGCGCACCCCGAGCGGCGGCACCGAGATCTTCATCAGCCACCGCGGCATGGTGGAGCAGGTGGTGAACAGCTCGCGCGGCATGGAAGGCACGGTGTGGGAGCCGCGCCCGGCGGACCCCGAGCTCGAGGCGGAGTTCCTGCGCCGGATGATGGTCAAGCTCGGCGTCGAGGATGCGCGCGCGAAGTCGATGCTCGCGCCGGACGGCAAGCGGCAGGAGCGCGCGCAGCTCGTGAAGGGCGCCGACGGCGCGAGCCTGCTGCGCGTCGACGACCCGTTCGACCGCGCCTGGCGCCGCGTCGGGGTGGCGCTCGACCGCGTCGGGTTCACCGTCGAGGACCGTGACCGCGCCAAGGGCGTCTACTTCGTGCGCTACGCCGATCCGAAGGCCGAGATGAAGAAGGACACCGGCCTGCTGTCGAAGCTCGCGTTCTGGCGCTCGACGGACAGCGCGAAGCCCGCCGAGCAGTACCAGGTCGTCGTCAACACCGCCGCCGGCGCGAGCCAGGTGCGCATCCTCGGCAAGGACGGCGGGCCGGACAAGTCCGGCACCTCGCAGAAGATCCTCGGTCTCCTCTACGACCAGTTGAAGTGACGCCGCGCCCGCGCCGCGCGGCGTCGAACCTCCGTCGCCTCGTGCGCTCGCCGTGCCGCGCGCTGCGCGCGGCACGGCTGCCCCCACGCCGTACACGCCATGCGCTTCGCCTCCCTGGGTAGCGGCTCGGACGGCAACGCGCTCGTGGTCGAGGCGGGCGCGACGCGCGTGCTCGTCGACTGCGGCTTCGGGGTCGACGAGACCGAGCGCCGGCTCGCGCGGCTCGGGCTCGCGCCCGCGGCGCTCGCGGGGATCCTGGTCACGCACGAGCACGGTGACCACGCCGACGGCGCGGGGGCGTTCGCGCGACGGCACGGTCTCGGGGTCTGGATGACGCACGGGACGCTGCGCGCGACCGCGGACGCCGGCGCCTCCGGCGCGGGCGTCACGGTCTTCGCCTCCGACGAGCCGTTCGCGCTCGGCGACATCGAGGTGTCGCCCTTCCCGGTGCCGCACGACGCGCGCGAGCCGGTGCAGTTCGTGCTGGGCGACGGCGCACGGCGCCTCGGCGTGCTGACCGACCTCGGCGCCTCGACGCGGCACGTGGAGGCGATGCTGTCGCGCTGCGACGCGCTCGTCCTCGAGTGCAACCACGACGAGCGCATGCTCGCCGACGGCCGCTATCCGGGCTGGCTCAAGGCGCGCATCGCCGGCCCGTTCGGGCATCTCGCGAACGCCGCGGCGGCAGCGTTGCTCGCAGCGCTGGACTGCTCACGGCTGCGGCACGTGATCGCTGCGCATCTCTCCGCGGCGAACAACCGGCCGGAGCTCGCGCGCGCGGCGCTCGCCGGCGCGTTGGGCTGCGACGAGTCGTGGATCGGGATCGCCGACCAGGCGCGCGGGTTCGACTGGCGCGAGCTCTGACCGGCCGCCGCCGCGCGCCGAAATGAAAGAGGGCCGGCAGGAGCCGGCCCTCGCGTCGTCGCGTCCCGGCGCGCGACCGGAACGCCGGGCGCTGCGACTACTTCTTCATCGCGTCCATCGCGCCTTTCTGCGCGCCGGTGACGGCGCCCGAAGTGCCGCCTTCCTTCGCGCCTTCGACGCCGCCCTTCACGGCGCCTTCCGCGACGGCCCGCGCCTTGTCCATCGCCTCTTTCGTCTTGTCGTCGGCGGCTTTCGCGGCGTCGCCCGTGGCGGCGGCTGCGGCCGGCGCTGCGGGCGCGGCGGCCTGGTCGGCCTTCGGCGCGTCGGCCTTCGCCTCGGCGGGCGCGGTCGCCGGCGCGGCGGGGGCGGCCGTCGGAGCCGGTGCGGCGGGAGCGGCCGCGGGAGCCGGGGCGGGCGCGGCGGTCGCTGCGGGCTTGGCCGGCTCTTCCTTGCCGCAGGCGGCGAGCGCGGCCGCGGCCACGGCCGCGACGAGCATGGTCTTCTTCATCGATCTTCCTTTGTGAGGTGGGAGAGGGGGCCCCGGACGGCATGGCATTCGACACGCGCCATGCTGACGGCCGGGTACCCGAGGAATCAGAACGCGGCGCGCCGCCAGCCGGTTGACCGCAGGCGGCGCGAGCGCGCGACGCGGACGCCTACAGCCCGAGCGTCGTCGCCGAGACCGCCGGCACCGAGCTCTGCCAGATCTCGTCGAAGCGCTCGCGCATCAGGTGCGCCTCCCTGCGGTCGCTCAGCGCGTACACCCCGCGCGGCTGCGCCGCCACCGGGCGGCGCACGAAGTGCTCGCCGTCCGCGAGCACGAAGCAGTCCTGCGCGCGCGCGGCCTCGCCCTCGCTCTGGTGGATCGCGATGGCGGTGCTGAAGTCGCGCAGGCAGTCGAGCATCCGCGGGCAGCTGCGCTTGATGTGCTCGGGGTCGTGCACGACCACGAACAGGCGGTTGTCCGGGCTCGCGAGGAGGAACTGGCGCAGCGCCGCGCTGCGCGCGGGCGAATTGAGCTCGAGCTGCATGCCGTCGGGATCGAACACGCGCAGCTCGCGGCGGACCAGCGCGAGCAGCCCGTCGAAGGCCTCCAGGTACTGCCGGCGGCTCGTGAGGAGCTCGCGGCGCGGCTGGGGAATGAGCTGGGCGCGCTCCTGCGCGGCGTCGTCAGGGGTTGCGGTCATTGCGCCTCCAGGCCTCGAGGCACGGGAGCAAGGTATCCCGCCCGGTACCAAGTGTAGAGGAGCGCCGCGCCCGCGGGCGTGATGGAAGTCCCCGGTCGGAGCGCGCGGCCGTCGGCGAGTGCGGCGAGCGCGCCCCGGGCGCCCGGCGGCGCGGCGATCGACTCCCCGTTGATGAAGACGCGGCGGCCGCGGTAGAGCATGCCGGTGGCGGGGGCGAGCGCGACGCCGCGCCGCCGGACGGCGCGCGCGAAGCCCGCCGCCGCGAGCGGCCGGTGCGGCGGCGCGAAGCGCACGTGCGGTTTCGGCTCGGAGAGACGGCGGCCGAGGAACTCCACGACGTCGGCGCGCGACCAGCGCACGCGCTCGAGCATGCGTGCGCAGCGCGCGACGAACGCGTCGTCGATCCGTCCCGGCGCGCGCGTCGGCGCCAGGTCGGGATCGGCGTAGCGGGTGTCGGGCAGCGGGAGGTGGTCCTGCAGGTGGACGAGGAAGTCCGCGCCGAGCTCGCGCGTCGAGGGCGCGCGGAATCCGATCGAGTAGGTGAAGCACGGTTCCAGCGCGATGCCGTCGTGCGCAACGCCCGGCGGCAGGTAGAGCAGGTCGCCCGGCTCCAGGACCCATTCGCGCTCCGGACGGAAGCGTGCGAGCACCTTCAGGGGCGCGCGCGGGTCGAGCGCGCGGTCGCCGCCGAGCGCGATGCGCCAGCGCCGCCGGCCGCTGCCCTGGAGGAGGAACACGTCGTACGAGTCCACGTGCGGGCCGACGCCGCCCCCGGGCGCCGCGTAGCTCACCATCAGGTCGTCCAGGCGCGCGTACGGCGCGAACGCGAACCGGCGCATCATGCGGTCCGCCGCCGGGACGAGATGGTTGAGTCCCTGGACCAGAACCGTCCAGCGCCGCGCGGGCAGGGCACGCCGGCTCCCGGGGCGGAGCGGGCTGTGCTGCAGCGTCCAGCGCTCGCCGCGCCGCACGATCAGCCGCGCCTCGCAGTCCGCGCGCGCCGCCAGCCGGAAGAGATCGCTCACTGTCGCCGGATCGCGCAGGCCCGGCCATGCGCCGCGTACCAAGAGCGGGCGCTTCTGCCAGTGGCGGGCGAAGAATTCGCGCGGCGCCATCCCGCCGAGCAGCGTGCGAAGCGCGGGAAGCTGCGAAGCCGCGGACATGGGAGCGCGCAACGGACGGAAGCGTCGATTATAGGTGCCACTCGCCGCGCGCGCGGTTGACGGCGGCGCGACGAAGTGGTTTAGAATCGCCGCGACTCGGTGCTGCCGGAAAGAGTTCGCGCACCGCGCGCGCCGCCTCCGGCGCAGCGTCCCGGCACACCGCTGGACGGGCGAGGACATGACGACCCAGCGCCTCTCGCTGCTCGAACCTGCCGGCACGGCCGCCGCGCCGCGGCGCGCGGGGCGTACGTAGGAGCGCGTCGTGCTGCAGCCGGGCCAGGCCGCACCGCCGTTCTGCCTGCCTGATGCGGACATGGAGAACGTCGCCCTGGTCGACTTCAAGGGCAAGAAGAACGTCATCCTCTATTTCTATCCCAAGGACGGCACCGCGCCCTGCACCCGGCAGGCGATCGACTTCAGCGACCACGAGGCGCAGTTCGCGCGCCACGACTGCGTGGTGATCGGCGTCTCCTGCGACGACTGCATCACGCACGCGCAGTTCCGCGACGAGAATGGCATTTCGCTCACCCTCCTCGCCGACCCGGACGGGGACGTGTGCCGCGCGTACGGGGTGTGGCGCGACCCCGACGACAACGGGCAGCGGCGCAGCTGCATCGTCCGCTCGACCTTCGTCATCGACAAGCGCGGCAAGCTGCGCCACGCGCTCTACGGCGTCAACCCGAAGGGGCACGTCTCGGAGGTCCTCGGTCTGGTGAAGCAGCTCGCGTGAGGCGCCCGGGCCGCCGCGGGGGCGAGTCCCGGCGCGCGGCGGCCGCGGTGGGTCGCGGCTGCGTCGTCGCGATCGACCTCGAGCTCGCCGACTTTCACGGCAACGTGATCGAACGCTCGCAGCGGCCGGTGCACTACCTGCACGGCGGCTTCGGCGATCTTCTCCCCGCGCTGGAGCGGGCGCTGGAGGGCAAGCGCGTGGGCGCGCGCGTGGTTGCGCGGCTGGAGCCGGAGGAGGCGTTCGGCGACTACGACGAGAACCTGCTGCGCGTCGAGCCGCGCGCGCGCTTCCCCGCCGCGCTGGCGGAGGGCATGCGCTTCGAGGGCATTCCCGGCGCAGAAGCCGACGGGACGATCTACACCGTGACCGACATCGCGGCGGGCAAGGTGGTGCTCGACGGCAACCATCCGCTCGCCGGGATCGGGCTGGAGTTCCGCTGCACGGTGCGCGCCGTGCGCGCGGCGCGCGCGGAGGAGCTCGCGCGCGGCGCGGCCGACGAGCCGGACCGGCTCGCGCTGCGCGTCGGTTGAGCCGTCGGCTCAGCCGCGCGCGAGCGACATGCCCGCGTGCCCGGGCGTGAAGTCCAGCCGGCGGGCGTGGTACGCGGCGACCGAGGGGCGGTGGGCGATGCTGACGATGGCCGTGCGCGGCAGCCGCGCGAGCATCAGCTCGTAGAGACGCCGCTCCGCGGGCTCGTCGAGCGCGGCGGTCGCCTCGTCGAGGAAGAGCCAGTCGGGCGCGTGCAGGAGCGCGCGCGCGATCGCGAGCCGCTGCTGCTCGCCGCCCGAGAGCCGCATGGCCCAGTTCTCGCGCTCGTCGAGGCGCTCCGCGAACGTCGCCAGGCCGACGTCCGACAAGGCCGCGCGCACCGTCTCGTCGTCGAAGGCGCCCGGCGCACCGGGATACGCCACCGCGTCGCGCAGGCTCGCGATCGGGATGTAGGGCTTCTGCGGGAGGAACAGCACGCGCGCGCCGCGCGGCACGTGCACCGTGCCGCGGCCGTAGGGCCAGATGCCGGCGAGCGCGCGGAAGAGCGTGCTCTTGCCCGCACCGGAGGGGCCGGCGATGAGCAGCCGCTCGCCCGGCGCGATCGCGAGCGCGGCGTCGGTGAGCAGGACGCGGCCGCCGGGCAGCGCGAGCTCGAGGTGCTCGGCGCGCACCGTCCGCGCGTCGTCGGCCTGCACTTCGATGCCGCCCGGGCGGCGCTGTTCGGCCGCCGCGTCCTCCAGCGCGCGGTGGAACGTGAGCAGGCGATCGACGCTCGCCTTCCAGCCGGCGAGGGTCGAGTAGTTGTTGACGAACCAGGAGAGGGAGCTCTGCACCTGGCCGAACGCGCTCGCGATCTGGGTGAGCCCGCCGAGCGGCACCGCGCCCGAGAAGTAGCGGTGCCCGGCGACGAAGTAGGGGAAGACCACCGCCGCCTGGTTGTACCCGATGGTGAAGATGTTGAGCCGCTTCGTGTACTGCATCAGGCCCCACCAGTTGGCACGGATCCACTCCACGCGCTCGAGCAGGGCGCTCTGCTCGGGCGCCTCGCCGCGGTACAGGGCGATGCCCTCCGCGTTCTCGCGCAGGCGCACGAGCGAGTAGCGGAAGTCCGCTTCGTAGCGCTCCTGCATGAAGTTGAGGCCGATCAGCCGGCGGCCGACGTAGTGCGTGAGCACGCTGCCGACGAGCGCGTACACGAGCGCCACCCACAGGAGGTAGCCCGGGACGGTCATGTCGCGGCCGCCGAGCGCGAGCGGCAGCGCGCCGGAGAGATTCCACAGGATCACCGCGAACGACGCGAGCGTCACCGCCTCCCGCATCAGCCCGAGGCCGAGGCCGAGCGTGCCGGCGGTGAACTGCCGCAGGTCCTCGGCGATGCGCTGGTCGGGGTTGTCGGTCCCGCGGTGCTCGAGCTCGAGCCGGTAGTAGACCTGGTTCCCGAGCCAGCCGGCGAGGTACTGGCGGGTGAGCCAGATCCGCCAGCGCATCTGCAGCATCTGCTCGAGGTAGGTCTCGTACACGACCGCGGCGATGTAGCAGGCCGCGAGAAAGCAGAAGTAGACGAGCAGGACGAAGAAGTCGCGCTCGTCCTTCTGCTCGAGCGCGTTGAAGAACTGGCGGTTCCACTCGTTCAGCAGCACCAGCAGGTACACGCTCGCCAGCGACAGGCCGACGATCGCGAGCAGCAGCGCCCACGCGCGCGTCTTCTCCTCGGAGCGCCAGTAGGGCGCGGCGAGCTTCCAGACGTTGCCGAGGAAGGTGCGGGCGTTGAGGAGGACGCTGGTGGGCATGCGCAGAGCGCTCCGGCGGGAAGGCGTGGCGGAAGGAGGGTGGAAGCCGGCGCTGCTAGGGCGCCGGGCACGGACCGTTGGCGAGCGCGCGCGCCGCGTCGATCAGCTCGCCGGCGGTGATCCCGAGCGGACCGACGCCGCGCGCCGCGAGCGCGTCGGCGGCGGCGCCGTGCAGGTGGACGCCGGCAACGAGCGCGTCGGCGGGAGCGAGACCCTGGGCGGCGAGCGCGCCGACGAGCCCGGTGAGCACGTCGCCCATGCCGGCGCTCGCCATCCCCGGATTCCCGGACGCGTTGATCCACCACCTGCCGTCGGGCGCGGCGACGACGGTGCCGTTGCCCTTGAGCGCGACGTGGCTCTGCAGCCGTGTGGCGAGCCGCCGCGCCGCGCCGATCCGGTCGGCCTGCACAACCTGCGTCGTGGTGGCGAGCAGCCGCGCGCACTCGGCGGGGTGCGGCGTGAGCAGGGTGGGAAGCTTGCGCGCCTGCACCGCCGACTGGAGGACGGTGTAGGCGGCGACGAGGTTGAGCGCGTCGGCGTCCAGCACGAGCGGCACCTCCAGGCGCAGCGCCTGCGCGAGCAGCCGCTGCGCGACCGCGTCCGTCCCCATGCCCGGACCCGCCGCGACCGCGGTGAGCGGCACGTCCGCCAGCAGCTCGCCGGGCTTGCGCAGCATCAGCTCGGGCTGGGCGCCGTCGACCCCGGGCGGAGCGTCGGCGAGCAGGCCGAGGAACACCTTGCCGGCGCCGAGCCGCAGCGCGGCGCGCCCGGCGAGCAGCGCCGCCCCGACCATGCCCGTGGCGCCGCCGACGATGGCGAGGCTCCCGGCGAGCCCCTTGTGGAAGTTGCGCGGGCGCGCGAGCAGCGGCCGGGCGAGCAGCGCGCCGGTGACGAGGTGGCCGTCGGGCGGCGCGAGCGCCGCGGCGTCGAGGCCGAGCGGCGCGAGCGTGATCTCGCCGCAGCAGTCCGGCCCGTCGAGCGTGTAGAGCCCCGGCTTGCGGGCGATGAACGTGATCGTGTGCGTGGCGCGGAAGGCGGTGCCGGGCACGGCGCCGGTGTCTGCGTTCACCCCGCTCGCGATGTCGAGCGCGAGCTTGGGGCCGGGAAGCGCGTTGGCCGACTCGATGAGCCGCGCGACCTCGCCGCCCGGGGCGCGGGTGAGGCCGATGCCGAACAGACCGTCGACGACCAGGTCGTAGCGCGCCCCGGCGGGAATCGCCTGGAGCAGCCGCCCGTCGACCGCGTTCCACTTCGCGGCCGCTGCGCCGGCCTCGTGCGGCAGCTTCGCCGCGTCGCCCGCGAACACGACGTCGACGCGGTAGAACCAGCGCTTGAGGTGGACGGCGGCCTCGAACGCGTCGCCGCCGTTGTTGCCCGGCCCCGCGAGCACGAGCACGCTGCGACCGCTTTCGCCGGCGAGCTCGCGCGCGCGCTCCGCGGCGGCCAGCCCGGCGCGCTCCATCAGCCGCGCATCGGGATCGGTCTTGAGCGCGGCGGCCTCGAGCGCCCGGACGCCGGCGATGAGATAGAGAGCGGGCAGTGCGGGAGGCATCGACGCGCCGGAGTGTAACCGACCCCCGCGCGCGGCTACTTCGACATCATCTGCTGCGGCAGCCAGGTCACCAGCGCGGGGAAGAAATAGGTGAGGAGGATCGCGACGATCATCAGGTAGAACATCGGCAGGGTGTGCTTGGCGATCCAGGTGATCTGCTTCCGGGTCATGCCCTGCAGCACGAACAGGTTGAACCCGACCGGCGGCGTGATCTGCGCCATCTCGACCACGAGGACGAGGAAGATCCCGAACCAGATCAGGTCGATCCCGGCCTTGTCCACCGTCGGCAGGAGCACGCCCATGGTGAGCACGACCATCGAGATGCCGTCGAGGAAGCAGCCGAGGATGATGAAGAACACCATCAGCGCCATCAGCAGCCAGAACTGCGAGAGGCCGAGGGAGCCGATCCACTCCGCGAGATGGCGCGGCAGCCCGATGTAGCCCATCGCCAGGGTGAGGAAGGACGCGCCCGCGAGGATCAACGCGATCATGCAATAGAGGCGCGTGGCGCCGAGCAGGCTGGTGCGGAAGGTGTCCCAGGTCAGCGAGCGCTGCGCCGCGGACACGACGAGCGAGCCGACCACCCCCAACGCCGCCGCCTCGGTCGCCGTCGCGATCCCGGTGTAGATCGACCCGAGCACGAGCAGGATCAGGACCACCACCGGGATCAGGTTGCGCGAGGCATAGACCTTCTGCGCGAAGGGGGTGCGCTCGGTCGGCGCCGGCACCTGGTCCGGGTTGAGCAAGGCCCACAGCATCACGTAGCCCATGAAGAGGGCCGCGAGGACGATTCCGGGCACGATCCCGGCGATGAAGAGGCGCGCGATCGACACCTCGGCCGTCACGCCGTAGACGATCATGATGATCGACGGCGGAATGAGCAGGCCGAGCGTGCCCGCGCCGGCGAGCGTCCCGATCACCTTCTCGTCCGGGTAGCCGCGCGCCTTGAGCTCGGGCAGCGTCATCTTCCCGATCGTGGCGCAGGTGGCGGCGGAGGACCCCGACACCGCGGCGAAGATCGCGCAGCCGATGATGTTGGTGTGCAGCAGCCGGCCGGGGAGGCGCTCCATCCACGGCGCGAGGCCGCGGAACATGTCCTCCGAGAGCCGCGTGCGGAAGAGGATCTCGCCCATCCAGATGAAGAGCGGGAGCGCAGTGAGCGTCCAGCTCGACGACGAGCCCCAGATCGTCACCGCCATCGCGTCGCCGACCGGTCGCGTCGTGAAGAGCTCCATGCCGATGAACGCGACGCCGACCAGCGCAAGCCCGATCCAGACCCCGGTCCCGAGCAGCAGGAAGAGCGCTGCGACCAGGAGCGCGGTGACCGCGAAGTCGCTCATTCGATTCGCGCCGGCTCGTCGCCGGGGGCCGCCTTGACGCCGTCGCGCAGCACGGCGACGAACGCATCCACGACCGCAATCAGCAGGATCACCGTCCCGGCCGCCATGGCGAGCTGCGGAATCCAGAGCGGCGTGGCGTCGTTGGCGGTGGAGATGTCGTTGAACGCCCGCGACTGCCAGACGAGCCGCACGCTGTAGAAGGCGAGGATCGCGGCGAGCGCGACGGCGATGACGTGGCACCAGACCTCGAGCGCCCGGCGCGCGGCCGCGGGCACGTGGCCGAGGAGCAGCGTGACGCGGATGTGCTCGTTCCGGCGCAGGGTGTAGGCGAGGGCGAGGAAGCCGCACGCGGCCATGCAGTAGCCGGCGTACGCGTCGGTGCCGCGCACGTGGAAGTCGAGCAGGCGGCCGAAGATCCCGAGCAGCACGAAGACGAGCGTGCCGACCATGCAGAGCGCCGCCAGCCAGCCCGCGGCGTCGTAGAGCCGGTCGAGCGAC
>WBZO01006659.1_pt1 | contig 11081 bp, 8 predicted proteins | sample 5204261 | NCBI WGS metagenome assembly WBZO01 (sample SAMN12412400, study PRJNA552823) | activated sludge metagenome | isolation source: activated sludge from anammox sidestream of wastewater treatment plant... | place: USA: North Carolina | collected 2017-09 | reverse complement strand
ATCCCCCGCGCCATAAGCAGGGTTTTTGTCTGTGGTTCACAGGCCTGAGCGGTTCCGGTAAAAGCGCCACCACACAAGTGCTCACCGAGCTTCTACTGCAATACGGCCGTCAGGCTACCGTGTTGGACGGCGACGTGGTGCGCACGCATCTTTCCAAGGGACTCGGCTTCAGTAAGGAAGATCGCGACACCAACATTCTGCGCATCGGTTTTGTGGCCGGTGAGATCGCGCGTCACGGCGGCGCGGTGGTATGCGCGGCCATCAGTCCGTATCGCGCCGCGCGCGAAGAAGCCCGCAAATTCGTAGGCGAAAACTTCATCATGGTTTATATGGATACGCCGGTCGAAATTTGCGAAGAGCGCGATGTGAAGGGCCTGTATGCCAAAGCGCGTCAGGCCATGGCTGACGGCAAACCGATGGGCTTCACGGGCGTAGACGATCCGTACGAGCCGCCCATCGAGCCGGAGCTTACGCTCAAAGGTTATGACTCTTCGCCCGAAGAAAACGCGCACAAGATTCTTTCCTATTTGCTCGATCAGGGATTCCTCGAAAAGCAAAGCAGTTAGTTCGACGTGAACGCTTCTTCCCCGACCTCCCGCCTGCCGCGCCGGATCTGGGCTCTTTTCGCCGCTTTGGGTTTGACCGCCGCGGCGGGAGTTTGGTTATTGCTTTACAGCACGCCGCAGGGACTCGGCCTCAACGACGACTCGATTGCCTATATCGCCGGCGCACGCAGTCTCCTCAGCGGACAGGGCTATCGCGAGGTTTGGATCGTGAGCGCGGGCGTGGTGACTCACTTCCCGCCGGGCCTTTCGGGCGCGCTGGCGTTGATCGGATTACTGACAGGTCTCGATCCCGTTCGCGGCGCGCGGCTCCTCAACGCCTCGCTTTACGGATTGAACATTTTCCTCACCGGCTGGCTCGCCCTGCGCATGACCAGTTCGCGCCTCGTCGGTTGGTTGACGGCCGTCTTGTTTTTGCTCACCCCTGCACTGCTCACGATCCATTCCAATGCCATGAGTGAGCCGCTCTACATTTTCTTCACGCTGGCCGCGTTCCTGCTGTTGGACGTGTGCCGCCAAAGGCCTTTATTCAGTTCAAAAATAAATTTCTGGCTGTTGTTCGGAATCGGTTGTGTGATCGGTCTGGCGTATCTCACGCGCTATGCCGCTTTGGCCTTGCTGGCAACTTGTATCGTTGCTTTGTTCATCCTGCACGATACCTGGAGAAAACGATGGCTCAGTTCCGCCTGGGTTGTGCTCGGCGCGCTGCCGTGGATTCTCGGCTGGGCGATTCGCAATAAAATCGAAGGCGGCGCGTTGACCAACCGCGCGTTGAGCTGGCACCCGATCACATTCGAGAACGCGCGCACCGGCGTACGCACCTTTTCGAGTTTTCTGGTTCCGGTGACGGATTGGCAGTTGAGTCTTCTCAAAGTGAAAGGGCTCTTCGAAACGATCATCCTCCTGCTCGCGCTGGGGCTGTTGATCTGGGTCTTGAAGATCGGCTTGCGCCGTTTCTTTCGCCCCGCGCAAACGCCCGCGCCGGAGACGATCTCATTTCTCAACGGCTTATATGTCTTCGGTTATTTCGCGTCTCTGATCGTGACCATGACCTTATTCGACCCGGCTACGCGTTTTCAACTGCGGATTCTCGCGCCGATACTGGCCTCGCTAATACTGTTGCTGGCGTTCGGCTTGAAATCGGTGGCAGGTTCGAGGGCGGGGAGAATCGTCGCGATCGCTTTGACCGCGATTATTTTCGCGGCGTCCGCGCTGGGACAAGTTCAAAACGTGCAGGCGCTTCATCGCGGCGGTCAAGTGTATGCCAACGAACGCTGGTTCGGCGCGCCGGCCATCGCCGCGTTGCGTCAACTGCCGAGCGACGTTGCCATTCACAGCAACCAGCCGGGCGTGATCTATTTGTATGTGGGCCGCGCCGGTTCGCTTTTGCCGAATGGCGAGCCGGGCATCTCACAACTCAAACAGGAAGTGCTGGCGGGTAAAGGCGTGATTGTGATTTTCAAATCGGTCAATACGAGCGAAGCGCTTCAGGCGTATTACGACGAACTCGGCGCGGGATTGTACGCGCGCAAATACAACGGCGACGTGATCTATTCCGCGCCGCCGCAATAGGAGTGCGATGAAGATCCAGGAGAAATTCGATCTGACGGGACGCGTCGCGGTGGTGACGGGCGGGGTGGGTTTGTTGGGCGCGGAGTTTTGCAAAACGCTAGCCGAGGCGGGCGCGGCTGTGGCGGTCGTGGATTTGAACGGCGAGGCCGCGCGTCAAACGGCCAATAGATTGACGCGGGAGGGCTATCGCGCCACGGCCTTTCCTGCGGACATTACGAAACCGGATTCCGTCAACGCGTTGGCCGCCTCGGTGCTCGCGGACTTTGGGCGGCTGGACGTGCTGGTGAATTCCGCCGCGCTCGATCCGAAGTTCGACCCTCAGGCGTCTGCCAAAGGCATCGCGCCGGGCGCGTTCGAGGATTATCCGCTGGAGGATTGGAACGCGGCTATGAGCGTGAATCTGACCGGCATGTTCCTCGTCACGCAGGCCTGCGTCAAACCGATGATCGCCAACGGCAAAAAGGGCAGTATCATCAATATTTGCTCCACGTACGGACTCAACGGTCCCGACCAGCGCATTTACATCAAGAATGGAAAGCGCGTGGCGTTCAAGCCGGTCTATTACACGGTGAGCAAAGCGGGCGTGCTGGGCTTTACAAAATATCTCGCCGCGTATTACGCCGAAACGAATATTCGCGTCAACGCATTGACGCCCGGCGGCGTGTTCAACGATCACGAAGAATATTTTGTGAAGAATTATTCCGCCAAAACGATTTTGGGCCGTATGGCGCAGAAAGATGAAATGAACGGCGCGCTGTTGTTTTTGGCCTCCGATGCTTCCTCTTACATGACGGGCAACAACCTCGTGGTGGACGGAGGCTGGACGGCTTGGTAAGATCGTTATGATCGAAACTCTCGCCATCATTCCCGCGCGCGGAGGCTCGAAAGGCATCCCGCGCAAGAACATCCGCAACTTCGCGGGTTATCCGCTCATTGCGTGGAGCATTGCGGCGGCGAAACAATCCGCGCGTGTGACGCGTGCCATCGTCAGCACCGACGATGAAGAGATCGCGGCGGTGGCGCGTCAATTCGGCGCGGAGACGCCCTTCCTGCGGCCCTCGGAGTTCGCGCAGGATAATACGACCGATCTGCCGGTCTTCGAACATGCTTTGAAGTGGCTGGCTGAACATGAAGGATACAAGCCTGAGATGGTCGTTCAATTGCGGCCCACTTCGCCGATTCGCCCGCGCGATTGCGTGGACCGCGCGCTCGAGATTCTATTGTCGCATCCCGACGCGGATAGCGTGCGCGGCGTGGTGACTGCCGGGCAGAATCCGCACAAGATGTGGCGGTTGCCCGATGGCGAAAACGCGCCGATGAAAAATTTGCTCGACGTGAATGGGATCGACGAGCCGTACAACGCGCCGCGCCAGATCTTGCCGTCCGTTTACTGGCAAACCGGTCACATCGACGCGATCCGCAGTGCGACGATTCTCAACGGCTCGATGAGCGGCCGCGTAGTCTACCCGCTGATCATCGATGCGCGCTACACCGTAGATATCGACAATTTGCAGGATTGGGCGCGTTACGAATATATCGTTGCGACCGGCAAACTGGAAATGATCACGCCGAACGGCCGCGCCCGCCGACCCATGCCCAAGAAGATCGAACTGTTGATTTGTGATTTCGACGGCGTCATCACCGATAACCGCGTTTGGACCGATCAGGACGGGCGCGAGATCGTCGCCGCGTATCGCAGTGACAGCGTTCGCATCCGTGAATTGCGCGAACGCGGCGTCGAAACGTTGATCATTTCCTCGGAACCGAATCCCGTTGTGGCGGCGCGCGCTCGAAAAATGGGCGTGGAAGCGATTCATGGGATTGGGATGCAAGAAAAAGGGCGCGTGATGCGGGACGTCCTCAAACAGAGAAATATCGAGGCGGAGAATGTCGTTTACGTCGGCAACGATCTGAACGATCTTCCCTGCTTTGAAGAGGCGGGTTGGGCGGTGGCAGTGGCCGACGCGTATCCAGAAGTGATCCGCGCCGCGGACTTTGTGTTGAGCGAGCCGGGGGGCCGCGGCGCGCTGCGCGAACTGACCGATTTGATTTTGAATAAAATTCAGGAGAAAAAATGACTCGTGAAATGAAACTGGGCAATCGACGGGTGGGCGAGGGACATCCCGCGTATGTGATCGCGGAGATCGGCATCAACCATAATGGCGATTTAAATCTTGCCAGGCAGATGATCGACGCGGCGGTGCACGCGGGCGCGGATGCGGTCAAATTTCAAAAGCGCACGCCCGAGGTGGCCACGCCGCCCGAACAGCAAAAGCAAATGCGTGAGACGCCCTGGGGTTACATTACCTATCTCGAATATCGTCACAAAGTCGAGTTCGATGAAAAGCAATACGCCGAAATAGACCGCTATTGCCGCGAGAAAAAAATCGTCTGGATGGTCTCGGTGTGGGACGAGCCTTCGGTGGATTTCATGGAAAAGTTCGATACGCCGGCTTACAAGATTCCCTCCGCCTCTCTCACGGACCATGACCTGATTCGCAAAGCCCGCGCCACCGGCCGCCCTTTGATTTTGTCCTCGGGTATGTCCACGATGGAGCAGATCAAAAAGGGAGTGAGCATTGCAGGCGAAAAGGATTTGGCGTTGATGCACTGTACCAGCACCTATCCGTGTGAGCCGGAGGAGTTGAATCTCAAAATGGTCGAAACTTTGCGCCGCGAATTCGTCAATGTGCCTATCGGGTATTCCGGTCACGAGGTGGGACTCGTCCCCTCGGCGATCGCGGTCGCGCTGGGCGCGTGCATGGTCGAACGCCATCTAACCCTCGACCGCGCTATGTGGGGCTCGGATCAGGCCGCGTCGGTGGAGCCGGGCGGCTTCGAGCGGCTGGTGAGATATATCCGCGTGACCGAGGCTTCGCTGGGCGACGGCGTGAAGAAAGTGTACGATTCAGAGAAGCCTTCGTTGAAGAAACTACGCCGTATGAACGGCGGTGAATAAGTCTTCGTTATGAATTCCGTCCGACGATTGCGCCGCGCGATTCGGCCTGCGGGGAAATCTCTGCAGGCGGTTGCGCGTTGGAAGCGCTTCTCCTTCGACGACGCGCCGCCGATCTTCGGAAATTCCAAGCCGAAAAGCGGATCGCATCTGCTGTTGCAAATCTTGAACGGTTTTACGCACATCATGCCGTATCGTTACGTGGATGCGGAGCCGATTCGCACAATCGAAAAGAACGGAAGAAAAAAGACGCAGGAAGAAATATTGGAAGGGTTGGCGCGGATTCCACGCGGCGTGATCGGCTGGGGCTATCTGGAGGCCTCGCCGGAAAACACCGCGTTCCTGTGCCAGCCCCAACGCGTGAATTATTTTATCTACCGCGATCCGCGCGATATGCTGGTATCGCAGGTCTTCTTCGCGACGGATATGCAGGAAGAGCACGGCATGCATGAGTATTACAAATCCCTGCCCGACTTCGACGCCCGGCTTAAAGTCGCCATTACCGGCATAGATCGAGACGGACTATACATGGTCAGCGTGAAACAGCGTTACACAGGCGTGTTCGAATGGTTGGAACAAAAGCATGTGATGTGCATTCGCTTCGAAGATTTGATCGAGGCTCGCGATGCGGCGCTTGCCTCCATGCTGGACGAGGTGGAGAAGACCGGTTACAAAATTCCGACTCCGCGCGGGAAGGCGCTGGCGATTTTGGCCGAGGCGATTCAGCCGAAGAAAAGCCGTACATTTCGTTCCGGGAAAACCGGCGGCTGGCGGGAGCATTTCACCGAGGAGCATAAGAAGCTATTCAAGGACGTCGCCGGGAATTTACTGGCCGAACTGGGTTATGAAAAGAATAACGATTGGTAGATTATGGAGAGGCCCATCCTCGCCAGGCAAGGAGCGCAAACATGTCTGTTCACGGAACGCACAATGCGGCGCACGATGACCGCAACGAAAAAATTCTGATCTACGTCAATGGGGAGCTTCTGCCGCGCGACGAGGCGAAGATTTCCGTGTTCGATAGCGGCTATCTGGTGGGCGACGGCGTATGGGAGGCGGTTCGCCTGCACGACGATGTGCTGGTCTTCCTCGACGAGCATCTCGATCGGCTGTGGCAGGGCGCGGCCGCGATCGGCATGCAAATGAACATGACGCGCGCCGAATTGACCGATAGACTGCGGCAGACCTTGCGCGCTAACGCCATGCACGATGGCGTCCACGTACGTTTCATGCTGACGCGCGGCATCAAAGAGACTCCCTCGCAGGACCCGCGTCTCGTTGTGAGCGGGCCGAATCTGGTCATCATCCCCGAATATAAAACAGCCAGCGCCGACTCACGCCAGCGCGGTCTGACGCTCTTTACCAGTACCATCCGCCGCGGCTCGCCGGATTACCTCGACCCGCGCTTGAACTGCCATAGCAAACTACATGAAGTGATGGCATTGGTGCAAGCCATCGAAGCGGGTGCAGACGAGGCCTTGATGCTCGATATTCACGGGTTTGTAGCCACCTGCAACGCCACCAACTTTTTTATGGTCAAGAACGGCGAAGTGTGGACTTCGACCGGTCAATATTGCATGAACGGAATTACGCGCGGCAAGATCATTCAGGCCGCGCACGAGAACGGCATTCCGTGTTATCAAAAGAATTTTTCGCTGTTCGATGTGTACGGCGCGGACGAGGCTTTCGTCACCGGAACGTTTGGCGGGTTGACCCCGGTCGTCAAAGTGGATGGACGCGTGATCGGCAGGGGTCAACTGGGGCCGATGACGGAGAAGCTATCGGCGTTGTACCAACTCGAAGTTCAACGGGCAGTTCGGGCGGCGAAGGAGGCGCAGTGATCCATGAAAAACATTACCCGCATTTGTTTGTGGAGCGGACCGCGTAACATCTCGACCGCGCTTATGTATTCCTTCGCCCAGCGCAGCGATACGACTGTTTTCGACGAACCGTTATACGCGCATTACCTGTCGCACACGTCAGCGCGTCAATATCATCCCGGCGCGGATGAAATCATCGCGACGATGGAGAACGACGGGCAGAAAGTAGTGGACGATTTGATTTTGGGCGATCATGCAACGTCGATCGTTTTTTTCAAACATATGACGCATCATCTTCTGAACCTCGATCTGGGCTTTCTGGATCGAACGGTGAATATCCTGTTGACGCGCGACCCGCTGGAAATGTTGCCAAGCTACGGCGCGGTGGTAGAGTCGCCTACGCTGAAGGATGTGGGATATGCCCAGCATTTGGAGTTACTGCATTATCTTCAGTCGCGCGGACAAAACCCGCCGGTGCTCGACTCAAAACAGATTTTGTTGAACCCGCGCAAAGTGCTTACGGAGTTGTGTGAGCGGATCGGCATTCCCTTCGATGAAGCGATGTTGAGTTGGCCTGCGGGTGCGCGCCCCGAAGACGGAGTCTGGGCGAAATATTGGTATCGTTCCGTTCATCAATCTACGGGCTTTGGGACCTACGTTCAAAAGTCCGCGCCGTTTCCGAAACAACTCGAGCCTTTGCTGGCGGAATGTCTGCCGTACTACAAACAACTCAGCGCGCTGGCGATTCAAGCTTAATTCGTTCGATGATCAAAGAATTCTTCAAGCAACGTGTTCAACGCCGGATTGTGCGCCGACTCAATAATTTGAAGATCGCTTCGGTGGCGCGTGAGGTCGCGCGCCGCGCGCTAAAACCGTCCGGCGCGCCGATCGCTTTCTTCAAAGCCTCCACCGGCATTGACGATCTCTCGTGGAACAGCGGATTTCATTTGCTGGCGTCCTGGGCGTTGCGACTGAAAGGCGTTCCCGTCGTGTACTTTGCATGTCACGCGGGGATGAGCAAATGTATATTGGGTACGAATCGGGACGACCCGTACAAACCCATGCCGTGCCGCTCGTGCATCTATCAATCCAAAACTTTGTATACGGGAACGCATCCGTATTGGTTCGATTATCAACGCGATGTGGAGTTAGCCTCTGCCATCGAAAAACTTTCTGTTCCAGAGTTAATGACGTTTGAATGGAAGAATATCCCGCTGGGAAGTTTATGTCTGCCGGGCTTGCGCTGGGTTCTGCGTATCCATCATTTGCGCGACGACGAAAACACGCGCTATCTTTTGAGCGAATATATTCTGTCCGCGTGGAACGTGGCACAGAAATTTTCGGACTTTCTCGATCAGACTCAGCCGCGAGCTGTGGTCGTATTCAACGGGCAGTTCTTCCCCGAAGCGACCGCGCGTTTGATCGCGCGAAGGCGCGGACTGCGCGTCCTCACGCACGAAGTGGGACTGCAACCCGCCTCCGCTTTCTTCACCGACGGCGAAGCTACCGCGTACCCGATCCATATCCCCGACGAATTTGAATTGAACGACGAACAAAACGCAAAACTCGACGCATATCTGGCGAAACGCTTTCAGGGCGACTTCACGATGGCGGGCATCAAATTTTGGGCGGATATGCGGGGACTCGACGAGTCGTTTCTGCAAAAAGCCGCGGGGTTCAAACAGATCGTACCCGTCTTTACCAACGTCATTTTCGATACCAGCCAGCCGCATGCCAACACGGTCTTCGAAGATATGTTCGATTGGCTGGATATAGCGCTCGAGGCGATGCGCGAACATCCCGAAACGCTTTTTGTCATCCGCGCGCATCCAGACGAGTTGCGCGTGAGAAAATCCAGCCGCGAGACGGTCGAGGGCTGGGTGGACAGCCGCGAGGTCCGCAAAGAACCGAACGTAATCTTCATCGGTCCGCGGGAAACTTTGAGTTCCTATGAGTTGATTCAAAAATCGAAATTTGTCATGGTGTACAACTCGACCATCGGCCTGGAGGCTTCGATCATGGGCGCGGCGGTGTTATGCGCGGGGCGAGCACGTTTTACGCAATATCCCACCGTGTTCTTTCCGCAGACGGTGGACGAAGTAAGGCGAAAAATGAAAGAGTTTCTCGAAGCCCAAAGGATCGAAGTTCCGCCCGAGTTCAAGCGGAATGCGAGAAGATTCTTGTATTATCAATTGTTCAGGGCTTCTTTGCCGTTCGGTGATTTTCTTGAGCCGTCCGTGCGGACTACGCAGGCAAGATTGAAATCGTTTGAACTGGACGAACTATTGGAGTCCGGGGCGATCAAGACGATTTTGAACGGCCTGTTGGAGGGTGGGGATTTCCTGCTGAAAGAGGGGGAATAGGAGATCGGCACAGGCGCAATACGCCGTCCAATGCCTCGTCTTCGGCGACGACGACCAAAATATCACCGGCGCGCAGTTCGGTATCCCCGCGCGGGATGAACACCTTTGCCCCGCGCCGCACGGTGGCGATCACGCTTTCGCGCGGAAACGGAATTTCGCTCATCTTTTTGCCGATACATTGGGCGCTTTCCTCGACGATCACATCGCTTACGCCCACGCGGATGGGTACCAGCGCGCTGAGGCGCACGGCCTGTTCGCGGTGTCTCTGCGCGGTGCGGCGCGTCAGAGCGATGGCATAGGCATGGATGACGTCAGCGCGGTGCAAAATGCCCAGTAACTTGTGCGGATCATCGCGCGCCACTACCGGCAGGCGGCCGATATCGCGCTGACTCATTTTGCGCAGTGCGATGTTCAGAGTCTCATCGGGGTAGGTGACTTCCAGGTTGCGGGTGCAGGCCTCGGCCACGCGTGAATCGGGCGCGGCGCGTTCGATATCCCGCAGGGTGAGAATCCCCGTTAATTTCCCTTTGGCGTTTACCACCGGCAGGCCGTGATGATGCTGGCTGAACAACGCCTTATCCGCCTCATCGATGCTCATGCTTTCGAGTAGCACAGAGGTGTCGGGATGCATCGTCTCGCCGACCGTGATGGCCTCCATGATTTCCACGTCGCGGCCGCGGTCGAGGCGGATGCCTGAGCGCGCCAGCCCAAGCGAGTAGATCGAATCCTTTTGAATGCGCGGTGAGATCAGCAGTGTGACAGCCACCGCGAACATCAACGGCAGGATGACGTGATAGTCGTTGGTCATTTCGAATAGCAGGATGACGGCGGTCAGCGGCGCGTGTACCGCGCCCGCCAGTACGGCCGCCATACCGACCAGCGCGAACGCGGGCGGATTGATTCCCAAACTCGGAAACAGGGCCGCGGCGGCGATTCCGAACGCGCCCCCGAGGCTGGCCCCGATAAACAGGGCCGGCGCGAACACGCCGCCGTGAAACCCTCCGCTTACGCTAAGCGGCGTGAGAATTACTTTCGCGATCAAGAGCGCGATCAACGGCCACAAGGTAATATCGTTTTTATTGAAAATTTCGCCGATGGTTCCGTAGCCCACGCCCAACGCCTGTGGCAGGAAGAGACCGACCACACCCAGCGCCAGGCCGGTCGCCATCGGTTTGATCCAAAGCGGGACACGCCACTTGTAATAGAAATCCTGGATGAAATAAACCAGCCTCACGTAAATTGCGGAAACCGGTCCGGCCAAAAGACCCAACACCAGATAGAGCGGCAATTCCCAGATCGAGTGGAGCGTATATTGAGGAATTTGGAAGGCCGGCGAGCCTCCTGAGACCGCCTGTGTGAACACTGCGGATGTGACACAAGCTACGAGGATCAGCCCCAGCGAGCCGGTGCCGATTTCACCCAGCACGATTTCCAGCGCGAAGAACACGCCCGCAATGGGCGCGTCGAACGCGGCCGCAATGGCGGAGCCGGCCCCCGCCGCGACCAGCGTGCGGATGCGTTCGTCCGGCATGCGCAGGATTTGCGCCAGCATCGAGCCGATGCTCGCGCCGATTTGCACCGCAGGATCCTCCGGGCCGACCGACGCGCCACTTCCGATGGACATCACAGCCGCCAGCGTTTTGACGGGCATTTGCTGATAGCGTAACCGTCCTCCGGCCAAGGCCACCGATTCCATCACTGCCGCCGTGCCGCGCACTTTCTCCTCGCCCAGATAAAATCGATTGAGCAAACCCACCAGCGCCCCGCCGATCACCGGAATCAACACGAAGGTCCAGCTTCCGAATCG
>WBZO01006658.1_pt1 | contig 11082 bp, 10 predicted proteins | sample 5204261 | NCBI WGS metagenome assembly WBZO01 (sample SAMN12412400, study PRJNA552823) | activated sludge metagenome | isolation source: activated sludge from anammox sidestream of wastewater treatment plant... | place: USA: North Carolina | collected 2017-09 | reverse complement strand
CCAAGACCGAGCTAGCCACGATCGGCGGGCAAACGGTGACCTGGTGGGGCGAAGACGTCGTCGAACCCCCCGTGAACGCTGCCGCCGAGTAACAACGATCGAGAGAATCGGAATTCTGGAACGGCGGAGCGTCTGGCTCCGCCGTTTTCGTCGGAAAGGGGTCGAAGATGACCAAGGCATATCCGATGTATCTGGCAGGTGAATGGGTCGAATCCGACTCGCCACTGGAAATCACCAACCCATACGATGGATCGCCGATCGGTCGAACCTGGCTTGCATCGGCGGATCAGCTCGAACAAGCTATCGTCGCAGCACAAGCGGCATTCGAAACAACTCGCGCACAACCGACGTTCGAGCGTGTCAGGATTCTCGACGCGTTGGCTGTCAAGCTGAAAGAACATCGGGACGAGATCGCCTCGTTGATTGCGCGGGAAGCCGGCAAGCCGATCCGGGATGCGGAAATCGAAGCCGATCGCGGTGTCTTCACCGTACAGATTGCCGCCGAAGAAGCGAAACGCATCGAAGGCGAGGTCATTCCGCTCGATCTGCTGGCGTCGTCGAAGGGTCGGTTCGGTATCGTGCGACGGTTTCCCATCGGGCCGATCGCCGGTATTTCGCCCTTCAACTACCCATTGAATCTCGCGCTGCACAAGGTCGCGCCCGCGATCGCGTCGGGCAATCCCATCGTGCTCAAACCGCCCACCAGAGACCCGTTGGTGATGCTCTTCGTGGCCCGCCTGCTGGACGAAATCGGCATCGTGCCCGGGTCGTTGAGTGTGTTGCCGATGAACCGGGAGGTCGGCAATGTGATGGTGGAAGACGAACGGTTCGCGCTGCTCTCCTTCACCGGTTCACCCGATGTCGGCTGGGAGATGAAGCGCAGTGCCGGCCGGAAGAAGGTGGTGCTGGAACTCGGGGGCAACGCGGGCGTCATCGTCGACGAAGATTCGGATCTATCGTTCGCCGCCCAACGGATCCGGGTCGGAGCGTTTGCCTACGCCGGACAGGTCTGTATTTCCGTTCAACGGGTTTTCGTCCATGAAAAGGTCTATGGCGCGTTCCTGGAGACTCTGGTGGCCGAAACGAGCCGTATCAAGCTCGGGGACCCGCTCGACCGCGACACCGATCTCGGTCCGATGATCGACGAAAAAGCAGCGGCGCGCAGCCAGAAATGGATCGAGGATGCGGTAGCGGCGGGAGCGAATGTCGTCACCGGCGGCAAAGCCGATGGCCGCTTTATGCAACCGACCATCATCGAACGCGCGCCGCGGGAATCGTTCGTTTGCTCGCGAGAGGCCTTCGCGCCATTGGTGACCGTTTTCCCGGTTTCCTCGTTTGGCAAGGCGGTGGATGCAGTGAACGACTCCGAATTCGGACTCCAGGCCGGAGTCTTCACCAACAATCTCGAACACGCGCTTTACGCCTACGAACACATCGAAGCGGGCGGCGTCATCATCAACGATGTGCCCACCTATCGGATCGACCATATGCCGTATGGCGGCGTGAAATCGTCGGGTCTGAGCCGAGAAGGCATTCGGTACGCCATCGAGGATATGACCGAGATGCGGTTGATGGTGATCAACCGACTCGAAAGCCAGCGAGTCATCGACTGATACCGCCGGTCCGATCCAAAGCCAGGGAGTGGGCGGTCAGAGTGGCCGCCCCTTTTTCCGCTGGGCTAGAGCAGTCCGCGCAGAGTTTCCAGATTCATGCGGTCTTCGGTGACGTCGTCATCTTTTGGCGTTTCCAAAATGCCGGGTCGGCCCTTCAATCGCTCGTCTCGCAGCAGGAACTGGAACGCATCGACGCCGATCATTCCCTCGCCGATATGGGCGTGCCGATCGCGGAACGAGCCGAATTCCTTCATCGAGTCGTTCAAATGCAGTACTTGCAGACGGTCGAGTCCAATGGTCTCGTCGAAACGCTGCATGGTGGCGGCGTAGGTTTCGGGCGTGCGGATATCGTATCCGGCAGCAAACACGTGACAGGTGTCGAAACAAACCGACACGCGCTCTTTGTCGTCGATCTGGTCGATGATCAGCGCGATTTCTTCGAAGGAGCGGCCAAGGGTCGTTCCCTGCCCAGCCGTTGTCTCGATCGCCAACGAGCATGTTCCATCGGCCAGCCGGTCATGGATGATATTGATGGCCTCCGCCACCCGCGCCGCCCCAGCATCCGGGCCAGTTCCCATGTGCGCGCCCGGGTGGGACACGAGAAACGGAATTCCGAGCTGATCGCAGCGTTCCAGCTCATACTGCAAAGCGCCGATCGATTTTTCCCACGCGGCGTCGTCCGGAGACGCCAGGTTGATGAGATAGGAGTCGTGCGCCACAACATTCGTGATCGAGGGGTTGGCTTCGATGCCCGCGCGGAATCGCTCGATCACCGCCCCATCGAGCGGCTTGGCATTCCACTGGTTCGCGTTCTTGGTAAAAATCTGGAATGCGGTCATTTCCAGAACGGCGGCGCGTCCAATCGCTTTGTCGACACCGCCACTGGCCGAGACATGGGCACCGAGTTCGAGCACCAGAAACATCCTCTGTAGACGAAAAGCAAACGAATCGCCCTATGCTAGCATTCACGACTGGCCGATCTTGGCCCGATGTCGACCGAGCAGTCCAGAGCGTCATTCCTTGATTGAGCCTTCAGCGGCGAGCACGACCGTCACTGCACGACCTTCCCAGACGGTCATCGTGCCGGCATATAACGAATCGTTCCGAATCGAACGCTCGCTTCGCGCGATTCTCGACTACCTCGCTCGGCAGTCCTATAGCTCGAATGTCATGCTCATCGACGATGGTAGTTCGGACGATACCGCCAAGGCCGCCCGGACACTCATTTCCGCCTTTCCCAATCTCTCTGTCCATACCATTCCGCATGGAGGCAAAGCCGCGGCCGTGCTCTATGGGCTCGAGCACGCGGAGGGTGATGTGATTCTGTTCACCGATGCCGATCTGGCGACGCCGATCGACTATCTCGGAGCGGTTCGGCAACATGTCGCGGACGGCGCCGATGTCGTCATTGGCTCCCGGGAAGGCGCGACCGCTGCACGGGTCGGCGAACCCGTATTTCGGCATGTGATGGGGCGCGGATTCAATGCTATGGTGCGCATCTTGCTGCTGCCGGGCATCCACGATACCCAATGCGGATTCAAGCTGTTCACCGCCCAGGCCCGAGATGAGATCCTGCCGCGCCTCCGTCTCTACCGCGGTCAGGATGGCCTGATTCAGGAACCGAAAGTCACCGCGTTCGATGTGGAGTTGCTGGTCGTTGCCCGCCGGCTCGGTTTGCGAACCGATATCGTGCCGGTCACCTGGACCTTCGGCGAACGCAGCAAGGTCAACCCGATCGGGGACACCATCACCAACGTTTCGGACGTCCTCCACGTGAAATGGAACGATCTTCGCGGGCGGTATTCGTAACCCAAATCGTAGCCGCCGGCGCTTGTCGATCCTCCAAAGTTGCTTGTACGTACACCGTGTTCGTATACTAGCGGCAAGCGCTTGGCCGCAGCGCGGAACGGCTTTCGATGAATCTGGTGACGGTATCGTGACGAGCACACGCGTTCTCATCGTCGACGATCATCCGCTCTTCCGGGTGGGTGTCCGCAGTGGACTGGAGATCTATCCCGACCTCCAGGTGATCGGAGAAGCCGCCACTGCAGCTCCGGCGCTGGAGATTACCGATTCCGCCCTACCCGATCTGGTGCTCATCGATGCGCAGCTGCGCTCCGATAACGCGCTGGAATTTACCAAACAGCTCAAGCGGAGGCACCCCCAGATCCTCGTCGTCATCATGACCCGGACCGAGGACGATGAACAGCTCTTTCAGGCAATCCGTTCGGGAGCCGCTGCCTATATCTCAAAAGATGTCGATGTCGAAGAACTGGTGCGCGTGCTGCGCCGGGTGGCCACTGGCGAATACCTGATCAACGACAGCGTGCTCTCGCGGCCACATGTCGCCTCTCGTGTGCTGCACCAGTTCCAGGAACTATCGGTTCTGGACGAATCGGCCGATGGCGTGTTTTCGCCGCTTACCCCGCGCGAAATCGAGATTCTGGATTATGTCGCGCAAGGAAACAGCAACAAGGAGATTGCATACCAGCTGCGCATTTCGGACCAAACGGTGAAAAACCACATCACGTCGATTTTGCGCAAACTGGCGGTCAACGATCGCACCCAGGCGGTCATCTTCGCGTTGCGACACGGGTGGATCAAGCTGGGCGAACCCGAGGAGCCGGAACCGCGCCTGCGCGCGGTTCGCTGATCTCGCCTTTTCCTACAGATTTGCGCCACCGGTAACATCGACCGCGGCGCCGGTCACGAATCCGGCTTCGTCCGACGCCAGCCAGGCAACCACCCGCGCCACATCCTCTGGCGTTTCCAGCCGGCCCAACGGCGTTTGGGAAACGTATTCCTCGATCACTGCTTCGACCGTCATCCCGCGCGATTTCGCTTCCCAGACGAGCTCACGTTCCTGCATCGGAGTCGCCACATACCCGGGACAGACGCAATTGACGCGAATGCCATGCGGACCGAGCTCACGAGCGCATGATTTTGTGAAGCCGATGCAGGCCCATTTCGATGCCGCATAATGCGCAAGCAGGGGCACTCCCTTCTTGCCGGCCATCGATGCGGTATTCACGATCGTTCCATGGCCGCGTTTCATCATGCCGGGAATGACCGCGCGGGTAACAATGAAGACGCCCTTGGCATTGACATCGAAATTGAAATCCCATTCCCGTTCGGTCAATTCCCAAAGCGGAGCCATGGTGGAGACGCCGGCATTGTTCGCCAGAATCTCGATCTCGCCGAAGTCGCGTTCGATCTGTTCCACGGCCTGCGCGGCCGAATCTGCCGAGGTGACATCCAGCCGAATCGGGAGCGATCCGTCGATCGATCCGGCGACCGCCCGCGCGGCATCGAAATCGATATCGGACACCACCACGCGCGCGCCGTCGAGCGCCAGTTCCGTTGCGATCGCCCGGCCAATTCCATTGGCCGCGCCGGTAACCAGCGCCACGCGCTCCGTCAACCGCCCACCATCCATCTCCCGATCCTCCTCACCTTTCTCCCGGTCCGCGCTGGTATTATCAACACGACCATGTCTCTCACCCAAGCGGTGAAAATGTAACCGGTAGAGATGCAGCTCGAATGGTGATCACCCTCGAACCCACCCAAACCGAAGCGCGCTCGCGATCTGACCGGGAGATTGCCTGGGGCCGGGCTGCGACCCATCTCATACTGATCGCGGCCTGTCTGACCATCCTCCTGCCCGTTCTGTGGACGTTTCGCAGCTCGCTGGCATCGAACGATATGGCCTATCGGCCAGCAGACTTTTCGTTCACGCCCACGTTGAACAACTACCGGCAGCTCTTCATCGATCTGAATTTCCAGCACAATCTCTGGAATTCCTTCTGGATTGCGGTGGTGTCGGCGTCGATCTGTGTAGCCATCGGATCGCTGGCGGCTTATTCGATTGCCCGCTTCAGAACGGGCGGCACCCCATTTTCGCTGACGATCCTGGGCACCCAGATGCTGCCACCGGTGGCGCTGGTGATTCCCTTCTATCTCATCGCCCGGCAGACGATCGATCTCGGCGGGTACGAGATCAAGATGTTCGACCGCGGTCTCACGCTGGCCATCATCTATCTCTCCTTCAATCTTCCCTTCGTCGTCTGGATTCTGATGGGCTTTTTCGAATCGATTCCGGTCGATTTGGAGGAAGCAGCGCAGGTCGATGGCGCAACGCCCTTTCGTGCCTTTCGCCAGGTCGTGCTCCCCCTCGCGGTGCCCGGGCTCATGGCGGCGGGGATTTTCGCGTTCGTACTGAGCTGGAACGAATTCCTCTTCGCCCTGATCCTGACCGGCCGGGAATCACGTACGATGCCGGTTGCATTGGCGTCGCTGATGACATCGCAGGGCAACCATGTGGGAGCTATCTGCGCTGCAACGATATCGATGATGGTGCCCATCGTGGTGCTGACCTGGTTCATTCAACGGCACCTCGTTCAGGGTTTGACCTTTGGCGCAGTGAAGTAGCGACGCGGGCGTGGGTCCGCGCGAACGTATGGAAAGGAGTCCATCGTGATCGGACGCAACCGAGGTATCGACCGGCGACGCCTTCTGCAGCTCGGCGGAGCAGCAGGATTGGGTATGGCCATGCCTGGCATGGCGCCAGGCCGGATCGGCGCCCAGGACCCGGCCAACTTCTCTCGGGAATTCGAAGGAACCACCATCAATGCTCTCATGGAGGATCTGCGTGAAACCACGCTGATCCAGGAGATGCTCCCCGAATTCGAGGAGCTGACCGGCATCAAGGTCCAGTTCGAAAAGGTCGTCTACCCGGTCATGCACGATAAGCTGGTCTCCCAGCTTGCCGCCGGCGAAGGCAACGGCACCTACGACTTCCTCGAAGTCGATTTCTACTGGATCTATGAGTTCGCCCGCTCCGGGTGGATGCAGGACCTTGGGCCGTTGCTGGCCGACAGCGCCGGCACCGTCGCGCTGTCGAACTACGAGGACGCGGTTCTGAAGATCGGTTCCGAGGTCGATGGCACGACCTATTACGTACCCATGTATGTCTATCCGATGGGCATGCTCTACCGGACCGATCTCTTCGCCAGCGACGATTTCAAGAGCAAATACAAGGAGATTTCTGGCAGCGACCTGACAATGCCGACCTCGGTCGAGGAATACGTCGCCATGATCAGCGCGGCGCAGCAGGTCGATCCGGGCAATCTCTATGGCGCGGCCATGCAAGGTATGCAGGGCGATCCCATCACCATGGAGTTCTGCAACTATCTCTATTCGGTAGGCGGCGACTTCTTCACCGAAGACATGTCCGCTCCCGCCATCAACAACGAACTGGGCGTCAAGGCCGCGCAGCTCTATGTCGATGCGATCAACAATGGCGCGCAACCGGGTGCGGCCAATGCCGACCTGAACGATACCGGCGCACTTTGGCGGCAAGGCAAGGCGCTGACCGCGGTCAGCTATCTCTTCCTCCTCTCCGATGGCGAAACGCTCGAGGACAGCCAGGTCAAGGGCAAGGGGTCGGTGACGACCATGCCCGGCGGCACAGGATTGACCGGTTCGTGGAGTTGGGGTATCCCTGTGAGCTCGCCGAACCCGGGCGCAGCCTGGGAATTCCTCAAATGGGTCGAATCGCCCGAGATTGCCATGCGGCGTGCCCTCGGGGGTGGTGTTGCCGCCCAGAAGGCTCCGTATGAGAACGCCGATTACATCGCGGCTTTCCCATGGATGGGCGAAGTCAAGGATCTGATTGCGGTTGGCAAGGGATTCCCGGCGGTTACCAAGCAGACGCAGCTCGTGGAGATCATGGGTCGCCATCTGAGCGATGCGGTCACCGGCGGAGCATCGGCGCAGGACGCCATGAACGCTGCCGCGGACGAACTGAAGGAACTCCTCTAGCACCGAGGTGCATCAGTGGCCGGGCGTTCGCCGCCCGGCCACGTCCTGGATATCCACAATGGCGACCGCGGAACTCACCGCTCCCGACAACACAAGCACCGCGACCGGAACGACCGGACGCAGTGGAACCGGCTTTTTTCGCTGGGGTATGGTGCTGCCGACGATGCTCGGTCTGCTGGCAATCGTTGGGTTTCCAATCGCGTATGCGCTCTATATCGCGCTGCACAAATACGATCTGACCGAGGGCGGCATCGGTCCCTGGGTCCGAATGCGAAATTTCCAGGATGTCCTGGGCATGAGCGTCTTTACTCAGGCCGTCCGGAATACCGTTGTGCTGACGATTTCGGTCGTCGTCATCGAGCTGATCGTGGCGTTTGGGTTGGCGCTGCTGCTCAATCAGCCGGGCTTGCGCTTCCGCAATTTCTATCTCGCGGTGCTGTTGATTCCGCTGCTCGTCAGTCCGATCGCGGTCGGGCTGATCTGGCGTTTACTCCTCCATCCCGATCTCGGAGCGGTCAATTGGGTGTTTTCCCAGATCGGTCTGGCGCCCCAGGAATGGCTCTCCAAGAAGAGCTCGGCCATGCCGGCGGTGATTGGGGTCGATGTCTGGCACGAAACATCGCTTCTGCTGGTCGTGTTACTGGCGGGTTTGGCTTCGCTGCCGCGTGAACCGATCGAGGCCGCCCGGGTGGACGGCGCCAACGCCGCCCAGATCCTCTGGACGGTCACGATCCCGCTGATGGCCCCGGTCATTCTCATCGCCGCGCTGATTCGAATGATCTCGGCAATGAAGACCTACGACCTGATCTATATTCTCACCTCGGGCGGTCCCGGTGGCGCCACCGAAACGATCTCGTTCCGCATCTGGAAGATCGGGTTTACGAATCTGAATATGGGGCAAGCGGCGGCGGCTTCGATCTTGCTCTTGCTGGCGATCATGGCGCTCACACTCGTGCTGATCCGCGTCATGCGGCGAGACGCACCGGTCTGAAATCAGGTTCGTCCGAACTGACGCTCCAACTCGTCCTGCGTGAGCCGCAGCATCGTCGGTCGTCCGTGGCCGCAGGCACGCGGTTGCTGGGTGCGTTCGAGTTGCTCGACCAATTCCCGCATTTCCTGAAGGCTGAGGGTTTGTCCGGCCCTGATCGACGTGTGACAGGCCACGCTGACCGCTACCGAATCGAGCCAGGAGCTTCCAGCCCCACCCTCTCCCAGTTCCTGCAGAATCTCCCGCAATCGCGCCTGAATGTCGGTTCCCACCGCGACAGCAGGCACCGATCGGATGATGAGCGAGCTCGGACCGAATCGCTCCAGCTCGAACCCGAGCTGTCCAAGCTCCTCCAGCGATTGCTCGATGACCGCAGATTCCTCCGGCGAAAGATCGAACACGAGCGGATCCAGCATCGGTTGCCGTTCGACACCGGCAGCGGCGATCTGTCCCAAAAATCGCTCGTAGACGACCCGCTCATGTGCGGCATGCTGATCGATCATGTAGAGCCCTTCCGGCCCTTCGGCAATGATGTAGGTTCCCGCTACCTGCCCGAGAACACGTAGCACCGGCAATGAAGGCGCCGGCCGCTCTGGAGTGGGTTCCGGGCTGTCCGCTCTCGATGGCTCTCGCGAAATGGCCGGCTGATCGAACGTGCGATGTTCCAGCGCCGGTAACGGCGCGGTCGCATAGGGCGCCGAAAACGGCGCCGAGCTCTCGATGCGAATCCGGGGCGGTTCGGCGCGTGGTATACGCGTCAGAGTGGCGTGCGCACTCCGTGAGATGGCGCGGGCCACCGCCCGCTCATCGGCAAACTTCACTTCCGCTTTGGTCGGATGCACATTCACATCCACACTCTCCGGTTCGACCGCGATGCGAACCATCGTCACCGGATGCCGCCCCACCATGAGCAGTGTGTGATACGCCTCTTCCAGCGCGTACATGAGCGTCCGGCTCTGGATCTGCCGGCCATTCATGAAGAAAATCATCTGCTGGCGATGCGAGCGAGTGACCGTGGGAGCGCAAATCCAGCCGGATACCGTCACGCCGGGCACCCGCGCTTCCGGTTCCGGTTCGGCCAATTCGATAGCTGCCCGTCCGACCTCGATCCCATAGACCGCGGTCGCCGCTTCGAGCAGATCGCCGCTTCCCGTGGTGGAGAAGCTTCGCCGTCCATCGATGGTGAGGGTGAACGCGATCGCCGGATAGGCAGCGGCATACGCGCTGACCAGCCGCGCGATCAAGCCGGTTTCCGTGGAGGGTTGCCGCTGGAATTTGCGCCGGGCCGGCACATTGTCGAAGAGATCGCGGACCTGCACGCTGGTGCCGGCATCGCCGCTGTCGGGATGGACCGTTTCCAGTATTCCGAAATCGACGCGAATCGAGGCAGCGCTGGCCGAATCACGCGGGCGCGAGCGCACCCGAATCGAGGACACGGCGGCGATACTCGGAAGCGCTTCCCCCCGGAAACCGAGTGTCCGAAGTTCATCCAGATCTTCGAAGGCACTGAGCTTCGAGGTGGCATGGCGTTGCAGCGCCAGCGGCAAGTCGTCCTGCGCCATACCAACGCCGTCGTCGACAACTTCTATCGAGCGGGTGCCTCCCAGCTCGATCGAGACCGAAATACGGCTGGCGCTGGCGTCGATTGCGTTTTCGATGAGCTCCTTCACCACCGAGGTGGGTCGTTCGACGACCTCGCCGGCGGCAATCTTGCCGATCGTCTCATTGTCGAGAAGTTGGATGGGCACGTCAGCTTCGATCCTGGTCCACCTGCGCGGGGCGGTCAGGAAGAAGGTAACACCGCCGGGTCGAAGGGAACACCCCGGCGATGGGCGGAGACGAAACGGTTTCCCGCTTCGAAAAAGCGCAACGGCAGATCGGCCGATTTCGTGATGCCAATGCGTTCGCCAACCACGAGTTCGATATCGTCTGGCACTCCGTCAGGTTCGATCCCGATCTGATTGCTCCCCAGCAAATCGGTCTTGTGCATCGAATCGTCGATCCCGAATGCCTGGCAGAGTTTGCCCGGTCCGGAACAGAGTTGCTGCAGCTTGGTGGTCCCCCGGCGTTCTTCCATCAGCTCGATACCATCGACCGGCTCCACGGCGCGCAACAGAATGGCGCCCACGGTGCCCGGCGCGTGCGCCACGATATTCAGCATCCAGTGCATGCCATAGGACCGGTAGATATAGATCGTTCCCGGCGCCCGTTGCATGACATCCCGCCCCCTTCGGGACCAGGCCGCGTGAGATGCGCGATCACGCGAATCGAGGTACGCCTCGGTTTCGACGATGCGCCCACTCACGCACCCCTGTGCGGTAGTTCGCCAGAGGGTCATCGAAATCAGGTCGATGGCGACCTCAGCGGTCGGCCGCTCGAAGAATTCCCGATCGAGGGGCATTTCTTGTTTAGCCATCGAGCTCGCCAAGTCTTCGCCCGAGCAACGCCACTCGCTCGATCGCACCGGCGAGTCGGTCCCGCTGAACCTGAACGACCTTTTCCGGAGCCCGGGCCAGAAAATCCTGATTCTGGAGTTGGGCTTCGGCCCGGGCCTGTTCGGCCTGCGCTTCTTCCAGTTCCTTGGTCAGGCGTTCGCGTTCGGCTGCCAGATCGACCAATCCGGAAAGGGGCAAGACCGCTATCAGATCGGCAGTTGCCACC
>WBZO01002958.1_pt3 | contig 11082 bp, 9 predicted proteins | sample 5204261 | NCBI WGS metagenome assembly WBZO01 (sample SAMN12412400, study PRJNA552823) | activated sludge metagenome | isolation source: activated sludge from anammox sidestream of wastewater treatment plant... | place: USA: North Carolina | collected 2017-09 | reverse complement strand
AGAACGTCGCGACCTCGCCCGAGTTGAGGCGGATCCTGGAGCTGGTCAAGAGCCCCGCGATCGGGATCAACTGGGACCCGGTCAACGAGCTCCACCGCGAAGGCTCGCCCTGGCCGGACGGCTACCGGACGCTGCCGAAATCGAAGTTGAAAAACGTTCAGTTGAAGGCGGAGGCGCTCATCCTGGGCAAGGTCATTCTGCCGTGGGACGAGATCTTCGCCCGGCTGGCCGAGGACGGCTATGCCGGCAACATCGGACTGGAGACCCACGTCTTCGACGGGACGCTGCTCGAAAAATCGCACCTCTGCGTGGCGAGGCTGAAGGAGCTGCTGCCGGCGTGATCAGGATCCCGGACGTTCCTCCGCTGCTGAAGTACACGCTGGCGGGAATGGCCGCCGTGGCCCTGGCCGTGGGTCTGGCGATGTGGGGCAATCGCGGCGCGCAGGTGCGGCTGGAGGTCGCCGCGTTGAAGGCCAGGACCGTCGCCACCTCTGAGAACTCATCGATTCTGATTCTCGAGTTGAGGATCAGGAATCCGGCGCAGACGCCGTTCGTGGTGCGGCAGATCGAGCTGAGCGTGACACAGCCGGGCGGGGCGGATCTGGCCGGCAGAGTCGTGGCGGAGACGGATCTGGACCGCGTCCTGGATTACTACAAACAGACCGGACCGCGCTACAACCCGACCCTGAAGGCGCGGGAGCGGCTGGCCGGCGGGACGGTCGCCGACCGCAGCGCCGCCGCGAGCTTTCCGATCTCCGAAGCCGCTCTGGCGGCGCGCGAGGCGGCCATCGTCCGGATCGAGGATGTCGACGGCGTCGTGGTCACCGCCCGGTTGAAGTAGCCGGGCGTCAGTCTTCGTTCCGCTCGCGCAGCGCGGCATCGATCGCGGAGGGGTAGCCGGGCGATCCGTGGACGATCTTGCGGATCGCCTTGTCCTGGTACATGCGTTCGTCGGCCTCGCGGATCAGCTCGTCGCTGTTGATTCCGTCGGCCGGGTAATAGGAGCAGCCCATGCTGAGCGAAATCAGCCGTTCGCCGCAGACCTTCAGGCCCGTTTCGGCGACAGTCACCGCGAGCCGGCTCAGCCTGAGACGGACGGCCTCTTCCGTCGCGCCCGGCATCAGCAGGACGAATTCGTCGCCGCCGAGGCGGGCCACGAAGTCGTATTCGCGGCAGTTGTCCTTGAGCGTCTGGCCCACGGCGCGCAGCAGTTTGTTGCCCGTCAGATGGCCGAAGCGGTCGTTGACCTGCTTGAAGTTGTCCAGGTCGCACAGGACCACCGCCAGCGTGGAGCCGTTGCGGCCGCAACGGGCGAGCTCATTGCCGAGGTGGACGAACAGCGAACCGGCGTTCGGCAGACCGGTGAGAAAATCGTAGGTGGCCTGCGTCTCCGCCTTGGTGTAGCGCAGGGCGTTCTGGACTGTGACGGCGACCTTGGGCGCGATGGCCAGCAGCAGGCTGAGATGCTGGGTGGCGAAACCGTCCCGTTCTTCGCTGTAGAACGTGATCGCGCCGATGATGCCGTCGGCGCCGTCCAGGGGGACGCACAGGGCCGAGCGCAGCCGCGCCGCCTTTTCGGGGTGACTACCCCCGAAGCCGTCCTCGGAAGGGTCGACGTTGATCAACGGGCGGCGTTCCTGCACGGCGCGTCCTGTGGCGCCGCGGCCCAACTGCAGTTCCAGGCCCTTGAACAGCGCGTAATTGTCGCCTTCGATGAACGCGGCTTCCAGCCGGCGCTCCCGGGCCATGTAAAGCACCATCGTGCTGAACGGGATCGCCCGCCGGAGATTGCGCGCCAGCGCGGAGAGCGATTCGTGCAGGTTCAGCGAGTTGCCGAGAATCCTGCTGAACTCGAGCACCTCCTGCTCTTCCTTGCGGGCGGCGGCGATGGAAACCAGGAACTCCGGCGCCTGCGGCTGGCGCGGTGCGCCGGCCGCGGGCTCAGGCTCCAGCTCCGCGCGCCAGGGCAGAAAGCTCTCCCTGGACTGCGTCGAGTGGGTCTCCTGTTCGAGCGCGGGGTACATCTCCGAGATCAGGTGTACCACGTGAGGGTCGAGCGATCGGCCAGCCTCCTCCGCCAGGATCTCCACCGCCTTCTCCAGCGGCAGCGCCCGGCGATAGTGGCGATTGGAGGTCAATGCGACGAAGGTGTCGACGGCGGCGAGGATCCGGGCCTCCAGCGGGATGCTCTCGCCGGCGAGGCCGCGGGGGTAGCCCGCGCCGTCCCAGCGTTCATGGTGGGCGCGCACGATCGGCGCCACCGGATAGGCGAACGGCGCCGACGTCGGGATGCAGCTTCAGCCGGTCGAACTCCTCGGGCGTAAGCCTGCCCGGCTTCATGATGATGTGATCCGGCACGGCGATCTGCCCGATGTCGTGCAGGACGGCGGCCGCCCGGAGAGCTTTCAACGCCTCCTCGCCCAGGCCGAGCGCGCGGCCGAGTCCGACGGCGTAGACCGCCATCCGGCGCAACTGATCGGTTCCGGTGATGTCTTTGCGCTCGATGGTCAGAGCCAGCGCTTCGATCATTCCCATCTGCAGCGACGCCAGTTCCTGGGCGTGCCTTTTCTCCCTGGCGATGTAGTCGATCTGCAGGCCATAGGCCCGGTAGACCAGAAACAGCATCGGCACCACCATCAGCGCCGTCTGCCACACCGGCATCTGCCGGATCCCGGAGAGCAGGCCGGCCAGGGCGCTTCCGGCGAGGTAGTAGGGCAGTGTCCACAGGTAGCGCTCCTGCCAGACCCTGCTCAGCCGGTCGCCTTCGCTGAGAGCCGTCGTCGCCGCCATCGGGAACGCCATCACCAGAAACAGCATCGTGCCGGCCATCGGCAGCGCCGCCGCCAGCCCTTCGGCCGGCAGCAGCACGACCACCCTGGTGAACACGGCGTGCGCCGCTTCAATCCCCAGCACGATGACCGCGCACTGAAAACCGACGTTCAGCGGGTCAACCTTGCCCCGGGTCTCGTTGAACTGGTGTGCGACCACGCCGGCGACGCCAATCACCAGCGTCTGGCTCAGCGTCAACTGGGCGATGCTCGCCAGGATGAAGATGAAGCCGATCGAAATCGTGCCGCCCGCCGTCGGCACGCCGAACCGGAACAGACTGGTCAGCGTGTTCAGCGTCAAGTAGCCGATGAAGACAGCCGTGTTCCCGGAGGTCCAGTGGACCGCCTGGCGCAACGCGAATCCGGCGCCGAGCACCAGAATCGCCATCTGGTAGATCTTCGCCCAGTGGGTCATCGGCTCTTCGAGCGGCTAAGCTGCATTCCGGCAAACAAGCAAACCGGGTTCCATACGACCCGGCCCCGCTCTCCTCCTCCTGAGACCGGCCACTGGCCAACGTACTGTCGCGGCCTCAGTTTCTTACTTTAACTCCAAACCGCCCGTAAGTACTACCAGTCATGCCGCCTACAGTGAATCCGGCGCCTCCGCCGCCGCCTCGATTTGACGCGGCACCCGGCCGGTATTGCAGACTGGAGTCTGCGAGCGGCAGCACGGCATGGTCGACATCCATACGCATATTCTTCCGGGCCTGGACGACGGCGCTGAGACCATGCAGGACACCCTCGCCATGGTCGAGGCGGCCCGCTCGTTCGGAACCACCGTGCTGGCGGCGACTCCGCACGCGGATCCGCAGTTTCGTTTCGAGCCGGCCGCTGTGCTCGGGCTCCTGGCCGAAGTCAGGACGAAGATCGGAGGCGCCCCCAAACTCGTCTCGGGCTGCGACTTCCACCTCAGCTTCGATAACGTCGAAGCCGCGCTCCTCCGCCCCTCCGACTTTGCGCTGAACGGTCGCAACTACCTGCTGATGGAGCTCTCCGACCTGGTGATCTTTCCCAACACCGGCGAGCTGTGGAGCCGGCTGGAGGCCGCCGGGTTGCGAATCGTGCTGACTCATCCGGAGCGCAATCCGCTGTTGCGCCAGCGCATCGGTCTCATTCGCGAATGGGTCGAACAAGGCCGCTTCATGCAGGTCACGGCGCAGTCCGTCACCGGCCACTTCGGCTCCAAGGCCGAAGAGTTCGCCCGGCAGATGCTCAACGAGGGGCTTGTCCACTTCGTAGCCAGCGATGCCCATGACCTTCGCAACCGCCCGCCGCGGCTGGACCTGGCCTTCGCGCGCCTGTCGGAGGACTACTCGCCGCGCCTCGCCGAACTGCTCTGCATCGAGTTTCCCGGCTGCGCGGTCGAAGGACAGCCGCTCGATCTGAAGGGGTTCCCGCCCCAACAGAAGGGCCGGAGGACGTTCTGGTCGCGTCTGTTCGGGCGTTGAGCGCGAGGCCTGGCTCATCCTTCTGCTGTTTTCGGTGGCTGCTCCGCGGTTGCAGGCGCAGCCCAGGTCCGCTCCGGAGACTCCCGCCGGCCGAGTCGCCCCGCGCATCGGCGTCAGGAATCCGCGCTCCGAGTTGGCCTCGCCGACCGAAACCGAACCGGAACCGGGGGAGCCGTGAAAACGAACTAAGACAGCGGGCAGGACCGCCGCCGCCTGTTCCTGGCGGCGAGATCGTAGACCGCATCGCGAATCGGGCGCGGGACGAGGAAACCGATCCCGGCGAGCCAGGACCACGGAAACCCGAGCGCCCTGAGAAGAAGCAGGATCGCCGTGGAGCGGGTGAAACTCCTGCCGCCCGCCTGAAGGATGACGGTATCACCCCCGTTTCCTGGCGTGAACTGGATCTGGCGCCGCCTGTCTCGCGCCGCGACGAAGCGGGCGAGCCTGTTGCAGAGTACACAATCTCCGTCGATGAAGACCCGGAGGCGGGAAGCCGGCGCGAAGTTCACTCACTTGGTTTGATGCGGCGACCGCCTGATCGTGCTCGCGGGGACGGGGCTGCGGAACCTCGGTTTGGCGCTCGGGTCCCGCAGGGCTCGCCCCTGTTTCCCGAGCGAAGAGAGCACGCTCGCGGTCTCAGGTCAGGCCGCCGGGCAGCGTCCGCGCACCTCAGCCAGTGGCGGGCTGCCGCGTCGAGCTCACCTGGCGGCGGCTCCGGCGCGCGCGGCCAGCCGGTACTCGCCCGATCCGGCGGCGAAGACGGCCCGGCCGTCCTCCATCCGCAAGAAACGCAGGCCATCACTCTCGAGCACGTCGGCGCGGCTGGAAGCCGGAAGCCACAGCGTCGCCTCCGCGCCCGGAGGAATGCGCACGTTCCAGGCGAACCGCCCGGCGGCGATCTTCCAGTCGCTGACGATCGGACCGCGCACCGAGTCGTAGGAAACCTTCACCCAGCTCAGACCGCCGACCGGTTCTGGCCGCAAATCGAAGCGGCGGAAGCCGGGAGCCGCGGAGTCCACGCGGATCCCGCCGAGCCCCGAGTAGAACCACTCCTCCACGTGGCCCAGCATGCAGTGGTTCTGCGAGGACCGCGGATTGGCGTCCCATGCTTCGGTGAGTGTCGTGGCCCCGGCCGCGAGTTGAGCGCCGTAGCTGGGCGGCTCGGTCCGGCTGTTGATGCGCGCCAGCACGTCGGACCGGTTGCCGTCGGTGAGCGCTCGGATCATGAAGCGGTAGCCGACATCGCCCGCGGTCTGCTGCCAGCCGCGCTTCTCGACGTCGGCAACCAGGTTGGCGAGCACCTTGGGCCGCGCGGCGGGGTCGACCAGGCCGAGCACCAGCGGCATCGCCTGCGCGGTCTGGCTGCCGCTGCCGTAGGTTCCCTCCCCGGCGTGAAAGAACGCTCGATTGAACGCTAACCGCGCCGCGGCCGCCCGCTCGCGCCATCGTCCGGCCTCCTCCGGCCGCCCGGAGCCCGAGGCGGCGCGCGCAAGCGCATCCAGGTTCGCGTAGAGGAACGCCGTCGCCGTGATGCCCTTGGGAGTCAGTTTCGAGGCGCCGGGCGCGCCGGGGCCGATGTCGTACCAGTCGCCGAGGCCGTGCGAGAGAACGCCATCGCTGGTCATCGCTTCGAGATACTCCGCGTAGCGGGTCATCAGAGGCCAGAAGCGCCGCCTCGTGGCGGAATCCCCGTACCATTCGTCGAGCAGGCGCGGGATCTGGATCGCCGCGCTGCCCCATTCCGGCGAGTCCCGGAAACCGCCCTGGAAAACAACGAACTCGGGCGCGATGTCCGGCACCAGGCCGCTGGCGGTCTGCGACTCCTCCATGTCGTGCATGATCTTCGTGTAAAAGCCGCGCAAGTCGTAATTGAACATCAGCGAGGGGCCCATCAGGTGCGCGACCTCGAGCCAGCCGAGCTTCTCGCGGTGAGGACAATCGGTGAGGACACTCTGCAGGTTGCTGCGCACGGCCATGTCGACGAGCTTGTGAATCCGGTTGAACAGCTCACTGGAGGATTGGAACGCGCCTACGCGCGGCGCGTCGGCATGGATGAACTCGCCCGCGACGGATTCCACCGCGGCGGTGGTCTCCACCTGCACGTAGCGGAATCCGTAGTAGGTGAAACGCGGCGCCCACTCTTCCCGGCCGCCGCCGGCCAGCGTGTAGGTGTACCACATCGGTCCGCCCGAGCTGCGCTGCGTCACCGTGCCGTCCTGATCGAGCAGTTCGCCCGGAATCAGTTTGACGCTCGTGCCTGTGGCGCCCGAGACGCGCAGCCGGGGCCGTCCGGCCATGTTCTGGCCGAGGTCGTAGACGCGAACGCCGGGTTTCGGCTCCTTGACGCTGACCGTCTGAAACCGCTCCATCACGCGGATGGGCGGCGCGGTGTGGGCGCGCATGACGCCGGTATGCTGGTCCGCCGCGGCCGCTCGCCGCCACGCGGAGTCGTCGAAACCGGCGCTGTCCCAGCCGCGCTGCTCGAGGCGCGCGTCGTAGTCTTCGCCGCCGAAGACGCACGAAAACGTGATCGGTCCGGGCGCCGTCTTCCACGAGTTGTCGGAGCCGATGACCTGCGTCGAGCCGTCGGCCAGCGCGACGTGCAGTTGCAGCCGCAGCTTCGGCCGGCCGAACGAGCCGGTGTACTTGGCGTAGCGGCCTCCCACCACGTTGAAGAAGCCGTTGCCGAGCATCACGCCAATGGCGTTCGCGCCGCCGCGCAGCAGCGCCGTCACGTCATAGGTGTCGTAGAGCACGCTGGCGCGGTAATTGGTCCAGCCGGGCGCGAATTCGCGGTCCCCCACGCGCTGGCCGTTCAGGCGCAGTTCGTAGAACCCGAGCCCCGCGACGTGAAGGACCGCTCGGCGGATCCCCTCCGGAAGCGTCAATTCCTTCCGGAACAGCGGCATCGGACCGCTGGTCAACCGCGCATCCGGCACGGCGATCCAGCCGGCGCGCCATTCGCCCGAAGTCAGCAGCGCGGTTGAGAACGGCTCCGGCCGGCTCCACGCCGACGGACTCCCGGCGTTGTCCCACAAACGCAGCCGCCAGTAGTAGGCCGTGTTCGAGGCCAGCGGCTTGCCGCCGTAAGCCGCGCTGCTTTCAGTAGAGGCGACGCGCCCCGAATCCCACAGGTCGGCGCGGCCCTCCGCGAGCAATGCCTCCGACGTGGCCACCAGGATCCGGAAAGCGGATTGCGAAGCTCCGCGGCTGCCCGACACCGCCTGCCACGAGAAGCGCGGCGCGGCCGAGTCTACGTTGATCGGCGCGCTCCTTGCGTCGCACTCCAGCTTGGCCGGCTGGAGCGCTCCCTGTTGCGCGGCGACGGTCTGGGCGATGACGAGTGCGGGCAATAGCAGGCGCATGCGGCGAGTCCATTCAGACAATATCATCGCGGCGCTCAGGCTGCCGGCCGCGCCACCGCAAAAAACCAGCCCCGGATCACCCGGGGCCGGCTCGCTACTGCAAAGGTGGGGAGAAGGAAAGGAATCGACGCTCAGCTTGCGGCGCTCTGAGATCCGATCGTTCGAAACTCGTACTGTTGGATCTCGACGGCGGCGGTGCCGCTGTCGCAGCGCACGACCCGTCCGCGCGCGACCAGCTTCAGCGCGGTGCGGTTCTCCAACTGCGCGGGCCAACTGATGGCCATCTCCACGCGCTTGCCCGGCAGCAACGCCTGGTTGGTCGTGAACAGCACGCCGCTGGAACTCATGTTGACGGTTGTACCGAGACCGGGGTCGCCATTGTGACGCTTGCTCAGCATCTTGAAGCGTACCTCGCGCTCGATGGGAAATCTGTCCGAAGCTCTGCGATCCGCGATTCCTCCGCTTGGGGAGGGAGAAGTGTCAGCACTGAAGAAGTTCATAATCTCTTCCGCTCAACTAGATTGAATATCGCTGCCGGATTGCGTGCTCTCAATAGTGAAATGGTTGGGATTCCGCTGAGTACCTTGGTACCATCAATTACCGATGAAACCTCTCAGCTTGTTGATTCTGTTGACCTCCATGCTCGCCGTGGGGGCGGACAAGAAGCCGATCCATCCGCAGGGCGCCAAGACCGCCGGTCCCTACACACCCGGCATCGTCGCCGGGGGAACCCTCTATGTGGCCGGGCAGGTCGGCCGGGACAAGAACGGTCAATACCCCGCCAAGTTCGAGGATGAAGTTGCGCAAACTCTTGAAAACGCTGGGGCGATCATGCAAGCTGCCGGCTACTCCTTCGCCGACGCCGTCTCCGTCCAGGTCTATCTCACCGATATCGACATGTTCCAGCGCATGAATGACGTGTACATGAAGTACTTCCCCGAGCCGAGACCCGCCAGAACCACTGTCGGCATCTCGAAGCTCGTCGGTCCCGCCAGGATCGAGATAACCGTTACGGCTTGGAAGGATCCGGCTCCACGGGGTCGCTGACCGGCTGGCTGGCGATCCACTTGCGGATCTGCTCCAGACGGTCCTTGATGCGGGCTTCCGTGCCCCGCGCGGTGGGCTCGTAGAAGACCGTCCCGGCGAGCGCCTCCGGCAGGCATTCCATCGTGGTCAGTCCCTCGGGCATGAGGTGGGCGTGCTGGTAGCCGCTGCCGTATCCCCACTGCTTCATCTGCCTGGTGGGAGCGTTCCGAAGCTGCATCGGCACCGGGTGTGCCGGCTGTGCGCGGACCGTCTCCTGCGCCTTCGCCAGCGCCCGGTCAGCGGCGTCGGACTTCGGCGCTACAGCCAGGTAGATGGCGGCGTGCGCCAGCGCCTGGTCGCCCTCCGGAATGCCCAGCAGGTGCGCCGCCTGTTGGCAGGCGAGGGCCAGTTCCACGGCTTTGGGGTCGGCCAACCCGATATCCTCGACAGCCATGCGCACCAGTCGCCGTGCGATATACATGCGGTCCTCGCCGGCCTCGAGCATCCGCGCCAGCCAGTAGAGCGCGGCGTCCGGGTCGGAGCTGCGCACGCTCTTGTGCAGCGCCGAAATCAGGTTGAAGTGCTCTTCGCCGCCTTTGTCGTACAGCAGCAGTTTGCGCTGGACGGCATCGGCCACCGCCTGCGGCCGCAGCCGGCCCCCATCGCTGGCCGCAGCCGCTATCTCCAGCACGTTGTAAGCTGTGCGCGCATCGCCGCCGGCGTACAGCGCGATCTGCTCGAGCAGCGCGGCGTCCGCTTCAACCCCGACCACGCCGCAGGCGCGCTCGAGCAGGGCCGCGAGCTCTTCTGTCGTCAGTGCTCGCAGGGCGTAGACCTTAGATCGTGAAAGCAGCGCCGAGTTGACCTCGAAAGAGGGGTTCTCCGTCGTCGCCCCGATCAGGATGATATCGCCGCGCTCCACGTAGGGCAGGAAAGCGTCCTGCTGCGCCTTGTTGAAACGGTGAATCTCGTCGACGAACAGGACCGTCCGCTGGCCGACCCGCCGGCTGCGCTCGGCCTCGGCCATGACCTCCTTGATTTCCTTAATGCCGCTTAATACCGCGCTGAACGGCACGAACCGGCAGCGGGTCTGTCTCGCGATGAGCGTCGCCAGGGTGGTCTTGCCCGTCCCCGGCGGACCCCACAGGATGAGCGACGTGAGCCGGTCCTTCTCGATCTGGACGCGGAGCGGCTTGCCGGGCGCGAGAATGTGTTCCTGGCCCACAAAGTCTTCCAGCCGCTGCGGCCGCATGCGCTCGGCGAGCGGTCGGGGTGCGCTGGCGCCGGGTTGGTCGAACAGGCTCACCGGCCCGTCCTCTGGCGCATGGCCTCGTAGAGCACGATTGACGCGGCAACGGCCGCATTCAGGCTCTCGACGCCCGCGGTCGGAATGTGCAACTCGCGGCCGGCGGCCGCCATGGCCGCCGAAACACCGCGGCCCTCGCTGCCGATGACCAGCGCCGACGGCTTCTTCCAATCCGCCTCCGGCGCAGCCTGCCCGCCGCGCGGGACCGCGACCCAAACCTCGACGCGCCGCTGCTTGAACGCGGCGCGGACCGTCTCCACGTCCGCGCCCTCCACGACTGGCACACGGAACAGCGACCCGGCGCTGGCGCGCAGCGTCTTGGGGTTCCACGGAGCAACGGTTCCCTTAAGAAAGATTAATCCTGTCGCTCCGAACGCCTCGGCGGCCCGGACGATGGTTCCGGCGTTGCCTGGGTCCTGCACGCCGTCGAGGACAACGACCAGGGGTTTGCCGCGAAAGACGTGGTCGAGCGACCAGACGGGCGGCTCGACCAGGGCGAGGACGCCTTGAGCGGACTCTGTGGAACCGACCGCTTCCAGCAACCCGTCGGCGAGGGTCAGAACGCGCGTATCCGGCCGTTGGGCCGCGTGCCGGGCGGCGGCCGGCAGGGCGCGCCGCTCGGCCAGCACGGCGGGCACGCGCAGGCCTGAGCGCAGCGCCTCCTCCAGCAGGTGGAAGGTCTCGGCCAGCAGCAGGCCATCGGCGGTCTTCGAGCCGCGGGCGGCGGCGCGGCGCAGTTGCTTGATCAGCGGGTTGTGCAGGCTGGCGATTTCCGGCGACTTCTGCATGGCGCTCCACGGATGGAAGACCGATAGTAGCTTACTGTAGGATAAGGTCGAACGATGCGGCGGCTCATCGCCATAGCAGTCCTGGTGGCCGGCTTGCCGGCTGCGACATGGTTGGTTTCGCTGGCCAAACAGATCGAGATGCAATCGACTCTGGACGAGGCCCGGCAGGCCGACATCATTGTCGTTCTGGGCGCGGCCGAGTACAATGGGCGGCCGTCCCCGGTTCTCAAGGCCCGACTGGACCACGCCTACGAACTCTACCGGCGGCGGCTGGCGGTCTGGATCCTGACCACCGGGGGAGCGGGCGGGGACCGGCAGTTC
>WBZO01004963.1_pt1 | contig 11087 bp, 7 predicted proteins | sample 5204261 | NCBI WGS metagenome assembly WBZO01 (sample SAMN12412400, study PRJNA552823) | activated sludge metagenome | isolation source: activated sludge from anammox sidestream of wastewater treatment plant... | place: USA: North Carolina | collected 2017-09 | reverse complement strand
GAGATCGACGGACAACCTGGCCAATAGCATGATAGGAATGGAATGCTTCGCCAGTCCCTTCCTTACCCTCTCCGGAGCCTGTTCTTGCTTTACTGAACCTACAGCGAGAGCATAGTAGCCGATCACCGTTTCGTCGACTAACCCTACATAGGTCTGCGAGCCTCCGCTGCGTTGATTCTGTAGGGCGTGCTTCCGGAGAAAGAGATTGAGGGCTTCCTGCCCACAATCAAATGCTTCAACGGCGTGATGCGGTTGAAGTTTCTCGATACGTCTACTCAACGGTTGGCTTTAGAGCTGGCGACAGGTGCAGCTTCAAAAAAACCTGGCTCCGTAAGGAGACGCTGCATCCGAGGGAGAGGGCGAGGAGGAGCGTCAAGTGCAGCCAAGAACTCAGTCCATTTGGACTTGTTCAAAGGAAACGTTCGGCGATCTGCCAAGGCTTCATCTGCACGAGCCAACGCACTTTCAAGCACAAACGCGCTCACGGTACGATTAGATGCCGAGGCAGCAGCTTCCAGCGTACGCTTGGCCGAGGAGCTTACCCGAAGATCTAGTTTTTCTGTTCGCAACGTACGAACTGCCATTGATCACCTCTGATTGCTGGTAATGATAATGTAAGAGTCCTATCGTGTCAAGACAATGTGATGACAATAACTGCATTGGTAGGCAAGTGCTTAGAGTCGCTCAAATAGCGGCCGGGCAAGTGCGAGGTATGCACGGCCATAAGCGGTAGTGGAGACAGTCAGTTACTTTGGTTCCAAATCATCTAAAAATTCAGATGCAGGATGCACGCTGGTCACCAACAAATAGTCACGGGCACGAGTACAGGCTACGTAGAGTAAATTGCGTTCAGTGTCATAGACTTCTTGTAGGTCTGCATCATCACCGACAGTCTCGATTCGCTCTTGTAGCGGAATTATTTCGTCGTCGCAGGCCATCACAGCCACCGCACGAAACTCCAAGCCTTTAGCCAAATGCATGGTGCTGATTGAAGCGAAACCACTAGTTGTTTCAACGTGATCATCAAGAACCTTAAACCGGATTCCGGCGCCTTCCACAGCCGCGCGTGCGCGCGGTAACTCAGCCTCGGAACGAACAAATACTCCACACTCATGCGGTGCGACGCCTGTCTTCAGATGCTCTGATAGCCAGGCACTGACAGCCTTGTTCTCTTCCTTCTCGCTCTTGAGAACTTGGATCAGCGGCGGTGGGCCATTGAAGACCGAGACCGTATCGCTCCGGTCATCCGTGTTGCCGTCAGCATCAGATACCTCTGGCCCCAAGAGACGGTCTGCCTGCATACGGATTTGATGCGAAGTTCGGTAATTCACTCGAAGCGTTCGGGAACGTCCGCGAATATCAACGCCGAGGGCTTTCCAGGAAAACGGCTGTTGGAAGATCCGTTGACCGAGGTCGCCGGCAAAGAAGAGGGCATTGGAACGCCCCGCTCCAAGTGCGGCAAAGAACCGCAAGTGTGCAATGCTGAGGTCCTGTGCTTCGTCCACGACTGCAAAATCGAAGGGCGGCTTCTTGCTCTTGGCCATGGCTGCGGCAAGGGCTGTGAAGACAGCCACCTGAGTCATGACGCCACGCTTTTTCAGACCACTGCGGACCTTCTCAAAAATCGACCACAGGACCGCCCGCTGTGATTCAGGAAGACGTGTCTTGCGACCCAAGCGCATCACATCACGATAGGCCTCCCAGCTGTCCAACTGCCACGCATCAACGACCTGCTCCCACTCAGTCAGCAGAAAATAGAGACTAAACTTGTGGCCGGCGACGGATTTTGAAGCCTCACGGAGCAACTCCTGCACATCGCTACGACTCGCCAGCTTGACCGGCCCCAAGAGCGACTTGTAGAGCCGCAACCCAAGCGCATTCAGCGAATGTACGTCTATGCGCTCTCCGAGGCGAGGCTCGTTACCAATCAACCGCCTCAACTTGGTATGCAGCGCATGGGTGAGCGTGTCCGAAAACGTGGCCAGCAAGACTCGGGCATCGGGATTAGTGCGAGCCAGAAAGGCCGCTCGATGGAGAGCCACAATGGTTTTTCCCGTGCCTGCCGAACCAGAAACACGGGCAGGTCCTGAGTAGTCTCGTTCGACCCACTGACGCTGCTCAGGATGGAGAAAGATAGTCCATTTGTCCCAGGGAAATTCGAACGCTCGTTCCAACTCTTTGACATTGCTCATAACACGGAACCGCCGTTGAGCATCGGGGTGGTCGAAGGGGCTGGCGGTGGTGGGAGCTGCTTGCGGGATGCGAGGCTTTCCGCCTGTGGCAAGTTCGAGGAGTGCTTCCGCAGCCTCACTCGGTAGATGATCGACTAAAGCAAGCAACGTCTCCTCGGTAGCTTGCTGAACATCGTGTATCCACTCTGCAGGGACACCATAACTCAGCAATTCTTCATCAGAGCCCTTCGTGAATAGTGGTTTCTTGGCGGAAGCAGGAAGTGGTTTCGGTGTCTCTACATACTTGGGAACGACGATTTCCTTAACCGTCTCCCGAATCTCCACTAATTGAGCAGCACCAGTCTTCGGATGGGGCTCCAACCTCCGCTTTTCAGCCCAGTCGTAGGCCTTGTCGTGGTGATCGACGTAGCAGAGAAGTAGACTCCCTGGTGTGCGGTGGACAATTAGCCGGATATCGCTATTAACCCGGACCGACCAGAAGTTCTTGTCCTTGGCTTTATCAAGCTTATGAAAGCTGAAGCCTGGATTCGCGGGGTAGAGCTGGAGGTCGAAGGCTGTCGTTTTGACGGCCTTCTGTTCCTCTCCGGTCAGGCGGGAGAGACTATCCGTGAAGGTATCGGCGATGCGGAAGTCCATAAACTCAGCTTCATCTAAATTTAGGGCAAGAATCCTCTTGCATCGGTGAGAAGCTCTTTTTCAAAGTCATCTAATCCCAATTGGTCCAACCTAATGTCTTTGAGCTTGGCAAGCGCAGCATCAAGGTTTTCACTTTCACCAAGTGCATCAGTAATTTTCACACCCACCTGAAGAGGGACGCCATACTCATCTAATGCGGCTACAACAGGGCTCTTAAAAAAACACTCGACCTGAGACGTGAATACAGAGTAGTCCCCGAAAGGCAACCCAAGAGGTTCAAGTGTGGCACGTTGAATTCTTGACAGCGCCATCATGTAGCGTGGCAATTCGAAACTGACCCATGTTCGCTCGAATTCCAGAACTCTCTCCACCGCTTCATCAGGCGTCTTCGCAGCAAATTTACCAGGCCGCAGCTCCTGCCGTACCCTTTCCGAAGAACTTGGCACTCTGAGCAATTGCCACACTTTGAAAGCAAGTTGGCGGGCTGAATAAACACCACCGCGACTGCGCGTTGCCTGGACAAAGAAGGACCAAATGAGATCGCATACCGCTTCTAGTTGAGGACCGGTTGGGAACCCATCCCAGGACAATATGGAAGACCACCTGTCCGGGGCTTCCAACAGATGATGTGCCAACCTAAGCTGCGCCTCAGGATCAATAGAGGCATTTTCTCGAATAACCGCTATTGGAAGGACATTTTGATCTCTCGTGACGGTGGGGCAAGATCATCCTGCTCCATTTGCACCAACAAGCTATCGGGTGTATCACGGTCTTGTGTGAAGAGGGGAAAGTCTACGAAGGGCAGTTGCTCAGTCGGCGGCTCATTAAACACATACACATTGCCAACGAAATGTTCGAACATGCGCCCTGACCGACCGCTTATATTATTAAACGTAAAGAAATCAATGTGCTCATGCGCGATTTTGTTGTCGAATATGACGACATTCTTTGCCTTCGTGTTCACTCCTTCGATAAGGGTCGACGTACAAATCAGAAATCTAAGACCCAAATCGTTAAATTTTCGCACGATGTATTGAGAAAGTGCACGTGGGAGCTTCCCATGATGGATGCCAATTCCATGCAGAAGCGACTTACTAAACACCCAATCGGGGTGATAGTTTCGAGCTGACCATTCTGCCGCGGATTGAAGATTGGGTGTCTCAACGCCCACTCCATTTATCAGCAGAGCGTGTGCGACCTCGTTTACTCTCGCAGGAGATCTGCAGAAGATCAGGGTTGGATCTTGAAGCTCTCGACAGAGGCTCACGAGCCGCTGAATCTCATTGCCACTTCCGAGCACCGGTATTTGCTCTGAAACGACCGTCGTGAATTTCGTCGGGTAAAAGTAGCACCTAAACGCCGACTCTATCCCTTCGGGAATACGGGCGATATTTGGGCCAAGAAGATAGAATTGACCGCCAAATTTTCGGAGCTTGTAAAATGCTTGATTCAGCGCCACCGTCCTGGTCTCATCACCAGACATGGCATTAAGCTTGTAGAACTCATCGATAACAAAGAACTCAATTGGAAGAAAGTGACCATAGGCAACCGCCCGCTCGGCGGTAAAGATGAATATGTTTGATTCTCCCGGCTGCTGAGACAGGTGTGAGACAATTTTGTAGCGATCCGAAAATTGTGTTAACCGCCTCCGTGTTTCATCAATCAATGCTAGTGTAGGGACGATCACCGCCACATTACGGAATCGTCCCGTTGCGATGATCGCGTCAATGATCCTACTCTTTCCGAAGCTAGTTGGAGCGCTGAGGATCACGCTGTCACCATTGAGTAAACGCCGGTAGATTTCTGCCTGTTCACGGTGGAACACAAAGTCATCACCCATGTTTTCCGGGCGATGCAATTCATAGGCAACTATATCCCGAAAGCCGAGAGTGCCCGGTTCCAGGTATGGAAACAATCCTACCGAACGGACGAGTGAATATAAGATCTCTAGATATGGACCGAAACAGTATCGCTGCTCCAAAGCTCTTAGGACCATTTCATGAGCGATCAACTCCTGCTCAGGGCTCCCGACAAGGCATGCGATAGCTTTCAATACTTTAAACGGCTTTTCTTTGACGGCGTCCGGAGACCGAAGTACCGCTCTTAGCGTTTCGATATTCATAGCCGTTGCCAAAGTTTGAGCTTTTCATCCAACGCTTTCACAAGGGCATCCTTCTGTTGGAGCGGAAGCAGAAACAGGTGAATCCGCACCTCTTTGGGAAGCGCTCGCCCTACGAAATTGTCGTAATGTTTAGCGATTTCATGTTCAAACGCTTTTGTATAAGTAGCGTCGCAGGCCTTGTGTGCGGAAACACATGTACTGTCGTAGGTTAGAAGTATGGGGATGCATACCCGCTGAAACACGTCATCCAACGACACTCCTGGCTGAAGCAGCTTCCCAAGAATCTCTGCATGAGGCCATTTGGGATCGATCTTATTAACAACAAGAGCGAATTCATTGCGCAAATAGTCGGTCTCAAGATGCTCCTGCAATTCCGCAACAACATCAGAAATGGCGCGGCCGATCTCACTGTAAAACTTTGCTTCTCCTAGCCAAAGCTCAAGATCTTCTGGGGGGCCTACAACATGCACAGCATCAAAACCTTTGACTGTATCGTTGTTGGCAGACTTGTAATATATCTTCGAAACGGCTGGAATCGAGTCAAACACCTGCCTAACAGCTATGTGCAGGAGAATCTCGCCAAACTCTCCTCGGTTTCTAAATTTCTCAGAGTCGTAGACCCTCTTTGCGGCTCGTCGAATCAATTTCGTTGCATTCTGATGACCGAGGCTTGTGCATTCTGATGCGGTAAGAGCAAACTCTGGCAACCACTCCATGAGATGGTCCACCAATTGACTCGCACGCCATTCTCCACGTTCGTAGCCCACACATAATCCTGACACCGAAGGTTGTGCATCGATACTATGCACTCGAACCGTCAGGAATGGGTCTGGCTTTAGGAAAGACGTCACTTGTAAGCCCCACTACAAGTCGGCGACAGAGTCATACCTTGAATACCTTCATCACCTCATCGCCCAGGTGGTTGATGACTTTCACAGCGATGCGACCGGACTTCGGCTTGTCGAACGCGCGGGAGGTGTCGCTGTTTAGGGTGGCCCAGGCTTCGGGGTCGATCTCAGCTTTGAGTGTCGTCTTGAGTGCACTGTAGGGATCGTTCGCCCCTAAGAAATAAGCGTGACGGACAAAGAAGCTTTCTTCGTTGTAGTCCGTGTCGATGAACCAACAGGCAATGCCCTCGGCGCCGTCGCTGATGACTTCACCAGTTTGAGGCTTGAACACATCCACGCCTTTGACCTTCACTCGAATCTTCCCGTCTTTCTCTTTGAGGATATCGATATCAGGTTCGCCGAAGATGACAAAGAGATTGCCCTTGCCGGTGTTCTTGAGATCATCCGCCATGTGCAGATCGGCATTCATTCTGGCTTTGAGCACGGGGATGCGGCCGAGTTTGCTGAACTCGGTGGTATGGGCTTCGTAATTGAATGCACAGGCGATGAGCACGTCGAACGCAGCGTCTCCGGCTTCACGGGCAGCTTCAACGAGATCAGGCCTTGTGACTGTGCCGAATTCCGGACCAATGAATATGGCGGCGCGCTTTTCCTTCTCTCCTTCCAGGTAACGACCCTCCGCACAGACGAGATCACCGGGCCAGGGAGTGAGGGAAGTAAAAACAACTTTGTCGGCCTTGTGTGCCTGCTGGACGCCGGAGGTTTTGAGATTGTCCAGGATCATCTGAGCGAAACTTTGCTTCGCACCGTACTCAGGGCTGCTCTCCTTCGACGTATCGATCAACTCATCGTTTTCATCCACCCCCAAGACACGATGTGGCGAAAGACTCTCGACGGTAAAAGGACCGGCAACCCGGACCTTCTTCTTGTCCTCGTAAGGTTTGTCATAGAGATATTCAAACTCGGCCTTGGCGGCGATGGACTTGTCGATTTCCTGCTGCCGGGCAATGCGGGCCTGCCACCAGTCGGCGTGGACCTTCTTTGCTTCCTCGGTTGACTTGGCATCGGCCTCGCGCGGAATCTCCCATTCCTGCCACTGCTTTTTGACGGCGGCGTTCAGTTTCTCGCGTAGAGGCTCCAGGGTGGCTTGCCACTTCTCCCAGATGACATCGATCTCGGCGTTGTTGGCGATGGACTTGAGCGTGATATGTGGGACACGCTCATAGACGAAGCCGTGACGGATATTCCCATGCACAGGCTGCTCGGACGGAGCGCGACGGGTAACTTCGGCCTCCCTGAGCTGACCTTCGCGGGAATCAGCCAATAGGTAAAACGGATAGCGTGCGCCCATGATGCGGGCACGGGCTAACGCCAATGCCACACGCGACGTGTCGATTGTGATCCAGCGACGGCCCCATTGCTCAGCCACTGTGGCGGTGGTACCGGAGCCGCAGGTCGGGTCGATCACAAGGTCACCAGGGTCGGTAGCCATGAGGAGGCAGCGTTCGATCAACCGGGGGTTTGTTTGAACCACGTAAATTGGAAACTTCTCGCCATGAAACTCGGTCCAGATGTTTGAAATTGAGGCGTAGGACCAGTCATTCCAATACACCACACCACCAAGCGATTTACCCCCGCCGTCAAAGATGCGTTCAGCTCTATCGAGGCGTCGCATGTCAACGTTAGGATCATACGTCCAGTGCCGGTTACTCCCGCACTCGAAGTCTTTGCCGTGAAATCTAAAGTCTTTGCTTCGCTCTGACCGGTCTTGGCTTACGAGCGGGTAGTTAACTCGCGTCCACTTCCAATTCGCTTCAAGTTTTTCTTCGATCTCTTGGGGTTCCAAATTGACGATGCGGGCATGCTCGCCTTCGGAGGAAACTAGCGTGTTGAACTTGCTGTCATCTTCAGGATCACGCCGCTCTTTGTAGAGCGTGCGAAGCTTTAACTCAGTGCGTCGCTTTGCATACCAAACGAGGAAATCATTCACAGGATCGGTAGCCGTTGTGGCACTCTTCTTTTTCACCACAATCGTTACGATGGCGTTATCTTCGCCAAAGATTTCGTCCATCACAGCACGGATGCGGTGCAGGTTTTCCTCCCCAATCTGGACGAAAATGGAGCCGGAATCGGTGAGGAGATCGCGGGCGACGGTGAGGCGGTCGCGGAGATAGGTGAGATAACTATGGATGCCATCGCGCCAGGTGTCACGGAAGGCTTTGACCTGCTCCGGCTCACGGGTGATGTGATCGGTGTTGCCATCTTTTACGTCTCGACTAGTCGTGCTCCACTGGAAGTTGCTGTTGAACTTGATACCGTACGGTGGGTCGAAGTAGATACACTGCACTTTCCCCCTTAGGCCCTCGCGCTCAGCCAGACTGGCCATGACTTGAAGTGAATCGCCGAGAATCATCCGATTCGACCAATTCTGGTCGTGTTGATAGAACTCGGTCTTGTCCACGCCTTTGGGGATACCGTTGAAGTCGGCGAAGAGATCTGGTGTCAGCAACCCCGCTTCATGCTCACGCTCCTTGGTCTCACGTAGTAGATCGTCGATCAGCGCCTTGGGGTGGACCTTTTCCTGGATATAGAGTGGCGGTGCGTGGACGACGAGGTAGGACCAATCCTGCTCATCCTTCCCACGCCAGACCAATTGTGGATCCAAGTCTCGATTCCGACGCTCGTAGGCAATACGAACGGGGCTTTGCTCTTCCTTTTGCAAGACAGACTGATATTCCGCCGTGGGGATGTTCTTCCGCTTGGCTTCGTCGTGCTTGAGGGCTTCGACAGTCTTGGTTGTTCCCTGCTTCTTGGCCATGCTTATTTCCCCTCGACCACGGGCGAGCCAGCGGCGGCTTTCTCAATCATCTTCTTAAATTCGGCTTCAACCTTCGCTTCAAAATCCGCTTCGATTTGGTAGACCTCGGTGAACTCGGCGAACGCCCACCGGCCATAGGTCCCAAGGCTATTCACCCCCGGCACCCAGTAGGTGTCCATGGTGGCCTTCTTTTCCTTCGCATCCTCGCGCCGATAGCCTTTGATCTCCACAATCAGGTGGAGCAGGTCTTGATCTCCATGACCATCATCCACCAGGGCGATGAAGTCCGGTAGATACCTCCTCGTCTCTGAGCCGTACCGGTACGGTACTTCCAGACCAAGATTGTGGTTTTTCACATAGGCCCTGACTTTCGGATGGGCCTCGGCCACGCGGCAGAACTCTGCCTCCCAGTCACTATCGAGGATGACCCAATTAACATGACAACGGCGGGCATCTGTCTCCCAACGGCTGGGTTTGGAGGTGTTGAATTTCACATGCCTGGTTGACCCCGTAGGATTGTAGGCATCCAGCACCGCCTTGATCGGCTTTTTTCCCATGAACTCTCGCGTGATGCCTGCCATGATCTTTTGACAAGCCATCTCGGCCAACATTTTGTACTTGAGCTGTGCAGGATAGGTCCCTCCCTTACAGACCAAGTATTTCTCGTCGAGCCACTGCTTGACCACGCGTTTCAGCTGACCAAACAGATGCAACTGCGGATCGCCATTGGCATCGCGCCAGCGTGTCATCAGGAAATGCGAGGTCAGTTCATAGACAACTTGAGACGGACGCACGTCTCCCGTATGGATGAGATTCAGGTCCACGCTCTCGCCGATGATTCCAGAATTGCGGGTCTCCGTGGCCCCGACCAAACCGGGTGTGAGTTCAAGAATCGAATCTTCATTGAACATCGCGGTTAACCGCTCCTCCGGCAGCTCGACATGGTATCCCTCAACTCGGGGGAAGGTGATTTCGAGTGCGTCGCGATCGGGACGGACGGCTTTGACTTGAATGGTCTCGCGCGGCGGCTGAAGCGGTGCGATGACAGGTTTGGCATTGAAGTCGAAGGGAATACCGAGCACATCCGCATACTCGACATTGAATTGGTTGTCGTCATTCAAGTCATAGGCCTGGCGTCGCAATGCGCGCCCGATGACCTGTTCGCACAAGAGCTGCGTTCCAAACGCGCGCACACCGAGCACATGGGTGACGGTATTCGCATCCCATCCCTCGGTCAGCATGGACACGGACACCACACACCGGATGTCGGCCCCAAGGCGGTCTCGCTTGCCGACCGTATTCATCACTTCCCGTAGGAGGTCTTGATCGGTCAGACCTTCGGCTTGCCGTTGATCGCCGGTCCGTTCGACGATCTCGCGACGGAAGCGTTCGATTTCGTCGGAGGCCATGCTGCGGAAATTGTCATCCAGCCCTTCGCCAGATTCCAATTGCTCACTGTCAATCAACAAGGTCCTGGGACGAGGGAGCGGATTGCCATATTCATCATGATTTTGGAACAAGGCGAGCCTCCCAAACACGAGTCTGCTGGACCCGTCTTCATTCTCCCGCTGAAAGCCGGAGATGTAGTCGTACACCAACTTAGACGTGGAGGTGTTGTTACAGACGATGATGAAACACGGGGGAACCGGGACCTTTCTTTCGGTCCAGAGCGCATATGTCTTCTCATAGTGGCCGTACAGTGCTTCGAGCGCCGTCTGCAATTGCGTCGGCAGGTCAAGCGGATCTAGGCTCCCGGCCTTGCCGCGACCTTTCTTCGGCATCTTGGCCCTGATGTGCTCCCATAGGTTGCGGAACATCGGCATGTCGTTGCCCGGAATGTTGTCCGTGATGGGCACACGAGGCAGCTTTACAATACCGCATTCGATCGCATCCATCAGTGAGAAGTCGCTCATGGTCCAAGGGAACAGGGTCCCCTCCGCGTAACCAGAGCCGCGCAGGAAGAAGGGGGTGGCTGATAGATCGATGATCTGGGTGACGCCGAGTTTCCGTGTGACCGTTTCGAGGCCGGAGATCCACAGGCGGGCGGCTTCGTTGTTCTTTTCTGCTTCTTTCTTCTCGTCTCCTTTGAGGCCTTCATCATCAACTTTTGCGCCCGGCTTCTCCCTGTAGCAATGGTGTGCCTCGTCATTGAGGACGAGAATGTTCTTCATGCCCATCAGGTCAGGCATGACCCTTTGCAACATCTGTCCCTCTGTTTCAAGAGTGTTTAGCTCCTGCCCGCGCCCTTGAAGCAGGGAGCGGCCACCTTTTGACAGTTCGAGACGCTCCCGAAGCTTGAAGGCATGATAGTTGGTGATGACGATCTTGGCGTCCCGTATCTCATCTGACGTCTCCCCCAAAAACGACGGCAATCTAAAACGAGAGTAGAATGGCGGCTTCGGCGGTCCTCGACGAAAGGAGTGGATCGATGAAGCGGTCACGATTCTCGGAAGAGCAAATCGTCTATGCCA
>WBZO01006655.1_pt1 | contig 11089 bp, 11 predicted proteins | sample 5204261 | NCBI WGS metagenome assembly WBZO01 (sample SAMN12412400, study PRJNA552823) | activated sludge metagenome | isolation source: activated sludge from anammox sidestream of wastewater treatment plant... | place: USA: North Carolina | collected 2017-09 | reverse complement strand
TGTTTTGCCGCGCTTGTCATCATTAACGGGTTCCATAGCGGATTCCATACCAACTGAATTTCGACCGAGCGAATGTTGGGTACGGTTTGCCAGATGGCGGCTTCGGAGGAGCTCGTGATATATGTGTGAAGCGGACAGGCGGGCGTCGTCATGGTCATTGCCACATGCACTTGGCCCTCTTGGACCTCGACGCTGTACACCAAACCTAAATCTACGATATTGATGCCCAGTTCGGGGTCAATCACCGCGCGCAGCGCTTGCCAAACCTGTTCCTCCGGTAACATTTTTCAACTCCACATTCAAGCGTTAATCTAACGCTGTACGTCTTTTGTCCAAACGATACGTCGGTAGGAGCGAAACATTCGCGGCGCTGTTTGCGTTATGGTTTGCAGTCCGACGAATGTTTCGCCTCTATGCGCAAGTTTGGTATGACTCGCTTACACTTTGCCGATCAACACTTTCCAAACTTGGGGACCCTCTTCTTGGTATTCCCAAGAGAATTCGCCATCGCGTTCAAATTTGAATTGGTAATAGAGCGGCTTGGGGTCGTGGTCATTGACCAGCAGGAACGCCGCGCCGGGATTTAACGCTTCGAATGTCCCAAAGATGAGCGAATGGCGTTGGAAAGGCGGTATCGTGCGTACATCAATCGTCTGCGCCGCCGCGGGCGCGTGCGGCACATCGTGCATTTCGTCCAGCGCGCGCTGCTGCTCTTCGTCGGTCAGATATTTTTCAAAGAGGGGCAGATAGACGCGTTCTTCTTTTTCAAGATGAACTTGGAACAGCGCGTCGAGCTGTACCAAGAGCCGACCCAACTGTTTGCGTGAATCGTTCGCCTTGCCGTTTTGCGCGGTTTGGAGCGCATTTGCCGCCTGTTCGATTTGGCGAATATAGTCGCCGATAAACTCGTGGTCAACGGTCATGGTCGCGGTGGCGCGGCCGTGTTCGCACACCAACTTGTTCATCAACGGATAGAGACTGGCTTCTTCGCCTTGCGCGTGCGGATACAAATCGCCTTTCAAAAAGGTCACTATTGCCGCCGGGTCTATATCGGTGCGTCCTTCTTCCAGCGCTTGGGCGTAAGTCGTAAGCGTTTTTGCCAATTCGGCATGATGCGCGCGAATGGCGTCTGTAACCTGACTCATCCAATCCTCCTGTGGGAATTATTCGAACTATTGCGCGCGCGCCGCGGAACAGGTCTAGGCCTGATGTGCGCCTTGCTCGCGTTCTGAAATCGCAGTTTCCAATTCGTTCAGAAACGTATCCAATTTCAGACCATACGTTACGGCGACATTTTCTAGCGTCTCGAACGGCGAGACCGGACACCCGACGCACGCCATGCGGTGGCGTATGAACACGGGAATGGTCTCTTGCCAAGCGGTCACTAGCTCCGAGACGGTAAGTTGGGCGTCAATATGCATATAGTTCATTAGCTTGTCTTTCATGCGATAGTCTAGCGCCAACGCGCGCCGTTGTCTTTGCGCGAGCGCAAACAGGAGGATTGGTTTTCTTGCGCGCGTTACGCGTGCGGAGGTAACGTCAGGTCTTCGGCGATGGCGACGAGGCCGTGCGGATTGCAAATGAGAACGCGTTCGCGTCCGATTTCGACCAGGCCTTTTTGCTGCCAGGCATTCAGCGTGCGGCTAACCGTGTAGAGGGTGGTGCCGCTCATCTCGGCAATGTCCTGTCGTGAGAGGGGAAAATCAATCAGGATGCCGGTTTCGGCTTTGCGTCCGCTGGCGCGCACGAGACGCAGCAAAACGTGCGCGATGCGGCGTTCCACGCGTTCGGTGGCGAGTTCCAGATTGCGTTGTTGCAGTTCTTGGACGCGCTGCGCGAGACGGTGAATGGTATTGAGCGCCACGCGCGGATGCGTTTCCATCAATTGCAGAATGGTGTCCGTGTGCCACGTCAGGGCGGTGGAATCTTGCGCGGCTTGGGCGGAGGCGGGATAGGTCGCGTTGCCCAATGCCGCGATACCGCCAAACATTTCGCCGGGTTGAATCAAACGCATGAGTTGTTGATTGCCGTCGGAGGTGAGTTGCGTCAGTTTGACTTGGCCCGCCATGAGGACGTAAAACAGGTCGGCGGCATCGCCTTGATGAAAAAAGAACGCGTCGCGTTCGACTTGGCGCGTCCGCGCGAGCGGATAGATTTTTGCGAGGTCGGCTGCGCTGAGGTCGTGAAATAATTCAGCGTGGCGCAGCGCTTCGAGCCAAGCTGGATTCGATTCTGACATGGTCACATTATACACTGATGTTGCGCCCGTTATTTTGAACGCGGCGACGTTTAGCCGCGCGGGGCAAGCTTTACGCGGAAAAAAATCGAGAAACCGCAAAGCGGGCGCGGAAGGGCGTCGCAAATTTTAATCCACCGATGCGGCAAGAGTTGATTCTTTGGCGTCTTTAGGACGCGGCACAATCTCTAGTGTTGCGCGATTCTTCCGACGCTATACAGATAACTGTGCGTGCCATCCGCGAGAACTTGGGTGAGACCTGCGTTGAGGTCGAGTGTGTAGTTCGTCGTGATGCCATCAACGGTTTGGCGCAATCTGTCGCCCACACCGTTATACGCGAACGTGACGTTTGACGTTTGACCGTTGACGCTAATCAAGCGATTCGCTTGGTCATAGACATACGTATTCACCCCATCGCTCAACAGATTCCCATTGTTATCCCACGCATAATTTTGTCCGTTGACGCTCGTCAGGCGATTCGCGTTGTTCCCTCCATCCCCTCAATACTTTGGGGCAAGCCTTCGGGACAGGCTCCTACATAATGCGCGCCCGTATAGTTCGCGCTCGTGAGCCGATAGAGGGGATCGTAAGCGTAATCAATTGTCGTGCGATACGCGCTCGGTACGACTTGGGTGGGGGTGGGCATGATGCTGGATGTGTTACTCAATGTTCCGCTAATCGCAGTAACTTTGCTCCCTTCTTCGCATCTTGTCGCAAAATTCGCAATAATTCGTCCGGTGAATGAGCTAGCCAAGACTGTATTTGTTGCTCATTCTGTTCGGCCCATGGCGCCTTCATTTTTTTGTACAGGTGTGCGGCATGCACCAAGTACACTCGCCCTTTGTCGACATTCCCAAGAACAACAAGAGCAATTCCGTATGTCGTCATAGCAGAAACGTGTGAAACACCGAAGCGATCAAGGAATTCGATAACTTCTTGGGCGCCAAACGGTTTGAGCGCTGGTGGCTCTACTTGAGCCATGATAGATCTGATGGTTTCGTTTTCCTGTTCTTGCCAACTATCTGGTTCGATCCACAAGTCTCCACCACGCGCGTTTTGCACTCTTCTTCCTAGCGTAAGTGCTTCCTTGGGAAATTGCTCCGCAAGCGCTTGCACAGCATAGTGCGGTACTAGTTGAACATTAAAACGAGAATCATCAAATAGTATCCACTGAACGAAATCGTCGGTACACCGGTAGAGACCATATGAGCTGCGCTTCCGCCATTCAGGAAGATACTTGAGGCAGACGCTTTGGAACTTTGATTGTAATTGACGGCTTGTCTTCATGGGCGCACCTCTATAATAGGACCTTACAAGTGAAATTCTTGTTTTTTGTACAAGAATTTTTTGAACAGTATCATTTTAACCCATGTTTATAGGGGTTTTATGGCACTTTCAAACGACTCCGACTTTCCTGTTTGGTTTCGGCTTGTCCGAGTTGGGTCAGTAGATATACAAAACAGCAGATAAGCTCGTAGACTCATCTGCTGTAAATTCAAATCCACTTGAATTTTGGAGTGTCACCTTCGTTCAGAAGATACCCATGTGTACCATCTAACAACTTCATTGTTGTTCTGGCTTAAGCGAATCACGCTGTTGCCGTCTGGGTCCATCAGATAAATTGCGTCGCAGAATTCTGTATATTCAATCCCAAAGCAACGGCGAAGATTGGGTGGACGCTTGCCACCTGTTGAGACAAATGCAATACGCGTTCCATCAGGCGACCACTTCGGCCAAAAACCACCGTCATAGATTTTCTCGAGTCCTGATCCATCAGCGCCCGCGATATAAATCGTCCCGTTAATTCCTGCAGCACAACTGAAGACAATTCTTTGACCATCAGGAGACCAGTCGGGGTTATGACATCCTGATAGGGTTGGAGTCAAATTTACTTGTTTGCCGTTGTAATCCACATTCATAATAAAGATTTGGTCATTCGCGAAAGCAATGCGCCTCCCATCTGGTGACCAATCTGGATCAAATCCCTGCGTTAGAAAGGTGGATTGTGCTTTGCACTCGGACCTGCCACGTATCCAGCATTCCACATTCAAGCCAAATACGCCATGCTGCAACATACTTGCAGAATAGAAGGTAATGTTCATTCCATCGGGTGACCATTTGGGATCGAACCGAGTTTTTTGTGTCAGACCCAATGACATTTGTTGGCTGCCATCAGACCGCATGAGGGAAAGTGCTCGTCCATCATCCTCAAATGGACGAGCAACAAATGCGATCCATTTTCCATCTGGAGACCATTCCGCCTCCGCACCCAAGTTGGATGGGAGTTTCTCATCTAACTCACCTGAACCGTCTGTAGTTATCGCATAAATGGGAAATGGAGTAAAGACATCTCTAAATCCGCCCCATCCTTTACGTTCCGTACCAAGAACTATCCTACTGCCACTCTTTGGATTCACAACTTGGTTGGTACATCCAATTAGAATCGTGGCAATCAACAACACGAAAACACCATAGGAACATGCATTTGCTTTGAATATATGTCCCTCAATCTCGCGTCAAATGATCTCTGAGCCACACAGCCGCGTCTTGCGGTAAGCTTGAGAAATGGGTGCGAATCCATTGGGCAAAATCAAATCCCCTGACTGTCAACCGCGCGTCTTGAAGACTATTCCCTCTACGCTTTGGATCAACACCTCCGAAGGTCAAAATAGGATGTCGAGAGTCCCAGTTGACTATTTGCCATAAATAGTAGTCCCGCGCTTTCCTGAATAGATTTCCTTGATCTGTGCCTTGATATTGATCATACATCTGATCTGCACGTATAGCAGCTCTAAAATTTGCAACGTCGGCATCATTCGCAGAACCGATAGATTGTTTCAATGTGGCACGAATGGTAGCACTTGCATCTTTTTGCTCAGTATCATCGAACATCTCGTGACCGATTACGTTTTTCTCATCCGAATAGATACCTAGGTTGACGTTGTGATATCCAAGTGCGGCTGCAGTAAGGAAATGTCCAACCTGTTCCGAAAGGCGTACGGGCTCTTTACCGTTGTTTCGTTTCTTTTCTTCTTGATAACCTGGATTCCATTCCCGCGAGTAGAATGGACTGTCGTGAAACTCCCGTGCAAAGCCGCAGTCTGTTCCCCACGAAAGTTTGAATTGAATGGGTAACGGCACGCCCTCTGGAGTTCCATAAGTTACACTCAAGAGCCAATCAAAGCGCGCACCGCTCGTCTGTCCTGCGGCAGATCGCCATACTGTGAACAATTCTTGATCCTGAAATGCTTCTATAAGAGATGCAAGCCCATTGGGCCAATTTCGCGCGATGATATCCTTTAGTCTTTCTTCTGAACAAATATAATCAGCCGAAGCAGAGCTGAGTGATTGAGGGTAAGCCGCTTTAATGGCTTGACAGAGTGGGCTTAACCCTGAAGGATCGATCAGATTTACAGGATTTGCTTGCACATAATTCCACCGATTTAATGACAACGGTTGTTCATAATCCCCCTCCCACATATCCCGCGTGATAAACCGTCCCTGCCTCGCCTCATAATACCGCGCCCGCAGATACACCAATCCCGTCGCGTCCGTCTGCTCCCCCGTGAACCCATACACACTCGTCGTCGTGCCATTCGTCGTCAGCACATTGCCAAACGGGTCATAGCGCGTTTCTCTCCGCACGATGGCTGCCGTGTTGTAAATCTGTCTGACACTGCCCAAACCATCCGCGCCAAAGTATTGCATGGCGGTTTCGTCTTGTCCGATTCTGCCAACGCCATACAGATAATTATTCGTACCATCCGCGAGAACTTGGGTGAGACCTGCGTTTAAATCAGGCATTTTCGCAAAGGAAACCTCCGTTAATTCATCCAACGGGTGTTCGGCTATCGCTATATACATTATCCTTGATTGCCGCTTGGCGCCACTCGGTCTTTATTCTGTCCATACATAGACAGGTGTACCCGAATCTAGGTCCGCAACCGGTTGAACCAATTCGATGCCACGGGGAGGTTGTTTGAACCTTGCTGGAACTCCCAAGACGAAAAGAATACTATAGTCATCCATCGTTTCTACAGTACGATTTTCGCAAGGATCCATACCTAAAAACGTACTCTTGTTGGAAACGGGAGCCCGACAATCCAAATCACATTGTAATAACCCCCGGAGGTGCAGATAAATCATGCCACTCTTGCGAAATTCAAGTCGCCACTCTTTCCAACCACTTGCCAAGTATGTGTTGGTTATCGAGTCCTCTTGGCTATCCAGCATTGCCGCACTTGGCTGGGTCTCACGCCCCTGTTTTTGGCGGACTTGCGCACCAAGCGCGCATTGATTTCCGCCCACAAACCACTGCGCGCCCAACGCCAATAGCAACGATAAAAGAATTGCTCAAGCAGCAACCATTCGCTATACTTCAAATTGGTCGGGTAAGTTTGGATGAATTGAGTCATTCCCCAAGCTTACTCGACTTTTAGCGATTTATGAAGCGCTCTCTTGCGTTGGCGCTTGTTTAGTTTGACGCGCGCGGATTGACCGATATTCGGGGTCCAGCATGTCAATCAAAATGCGAAAAATATCGGATTCGGTGACAAGCCCCATGACCTCGTTCGCCGCCGATAAAACGGGCAGCCCGCCGATGCGATGTTCCAGCATCAAGCGCGCCGCATCCGCCAATTTTGTATCGGGCTGAACCGAAATTACCGGATGGCGCATCGCGCGTTCGACGGTCACTTGATCCATCAAATAGCCCAGCTCGGTTCGATTAAGCGTCGTCACTTCGGAAGGCAGCGCGCCGCGCAAATCGCCCAGCGTGACGATGCCCACCATGCTGCGCCCGTCGAGAACAGGCAAACGGCGAACGTGATGCCGTTTCATTAATTCGAGCGCTTCGGGCAAGGTACTTTGGCGGTCAATGCAGATGACAGGGCTCGACATGATGTCGCCGACGTCAACCATGCGCCACCAGCGAACCAAATCGTCATTTGCTTTATTCGGGGTTCCCGTTTCGCGCCATTCATTTTTTTCTTCAAGCGTTGGATCGAGATTCATCGTTGCCTCCAGCTCACCGGTGAATTGTAGATTAAACTCATGCGTTACGCATAAATTTGCGGTGAATGATTGTAGCGGCGCCCTGATAGGCGTTCCGCGTTTATACTATAAGCGAGACGCTGTGAAAATCGCATACAAAACGTCGGTTTAACGTGAAAAAAGCGCGTAAAAAGCCATTCGTCCGTCGAGCGTTTTGAGATGCGACGCGCGTAATCCGACGCGATTCACGCGGCTCAGCTATCATGTTATGGACATTTTAGCATATAGCCGACGCCAGAGATAGTGATGATCTATTCGGGCGTCGCCGAGTTGCGCTCGATTTTGTAACACAAATCAACTTGGAGCGACCCACTGCGTCAAATTTGGCAAAACAAAAACTGCGATGAGCGCTCCGATAATGCCAAAGACCAAGATTACTGCTGTCGCCCATGTGAGGCGGCGAATCAATTTGGGTTGGTTAGCGCGAAAAATAAAGGGCAGATTCGAAAGCGCGCTGGCGAACGTGGTCAGGACGACGCTGATGCCGGCGACATTGTCGGGAATCGTTCCGTTCGCGGCGAGCGCCGCTGCCGATGCCGTTGCGCTCGCGCTCGAGATGAGCCCGCCCAAAAAACTTGTAACGTACACGCCGATTTGGCCGAGCAGGTCGAGCGCGATGACCGAAATAATTTGCAACGCCAAAAAAACGAGCGCTAACTTGAGCGCGGCTTGGAGCGAAAAGGGCGATTCCAAATGCAGCAGCGGCGTATCCGCGTCGGGGCTGGGCGTATGACGCGCCAAGATAATGAAAAGACTACAGCTGACTAGCATGAGTCCGAGCGGAAGGAGCGCATAAAGCAAGGCATGGGGCGCGATGAGCGCCAACAATGCGCCATTGCGGACAATCATTGCCGCCGTCGCGAGCAGACTGCCGCGAAAGGCGACATCGGTAAGCTGTCCATCGGTTTCGCGGACTCGCGCCGCCAGTTCGCTGACCGCCACCGAGCTGTTCACGAGACCGCCGAGAAAACCCGTCAATTCAATGCCGCGCGTGCCATACATTTTCCAGAGAATATAATTGACAAAGCCGATGCCCGCAATCAAGATCACAATGACCAGCACATCGCGCGGAACCAGAACGTGCCAGGGGTCAATGCTGCCGTCCGGCAGCGCCGGATAAATGACGAGCGCGAGAATTGCCAAAAGGATGGCAGAGCGCAGCTCGCTTTCGGTCAAATGCAGACTGAAACCAGAGAGCCGTTCTTTCCACGCCAGCAACGCGGCGACGGCGACGCCAATGGCTACGGGCGTAAGCGTATGTCCCATGCCGCAGAGAATCCCGGCGATATTGATTAGTAACAGCGCGGCGGAGGTCGTCAATTCCGCGTTTTGATTCGCGCGCAGAGTTTGCAGATTCAAAATGACAATCAAGACGATAGTAGAAACGATTGTCATTAGCGCATACGCTTCGCCGAGCAGTCCGCCCAGACAGCCCAAAAGCGCGACAAAGGCGAACGTGCGCAGCCCCGATTCTTTGCCGCGTCGCTCGCGTTCCAATCCGACAAAAAGGCCAATCGCCAGCGCTAACGCCAAGCGTTGGAGCGTTAAGGGATAGGGCCAATCATTGATGGGCAGATTCATTTTATCATTCGCAGACGGCGGTCCGACTTTTGATTGCGTAAATGGGGTTTCGGGCAATGGACAAGACCTTTCGCGATTCTGGCGACGCAGTGCGTCGCGTCAAACCGCGAAAGGTCTTGGACCGGCTGAAAAAAAATTTGCAGACACGCTGCGCGGACGCCGCGTTAATGGCAGAGAGCTTAGGGTTCGCGTTCGCTCAAGGCGCGCCTGAGTTGCGCTTCCATATCGCTCGAAAGCGAAGTTTGGATGAGCGTGCCTTGATACGGTTTCAAGGCATTGAGAACGGCGGCTTGATTGGCATCGCTGCCCAAAACAAATAGCGCCGAAGTATTCGGTTTGAGCTTTTCGGCGACCTCGTTCACAAATTTCTGATCCACGTCCAAATCCATCGCTTTGGCAATGGCTGCGCCCGCCGCCGCGCCCGCTGCAATGCCCAACACCGGCGCCATAATAAAGAGAAAGCCGCCAATGACGCCGCCAATCGCCGCGCCGACTGCCACCGGATGTCCGGCATCGTCATGCACATGCGTCTTGCCTTCGGCGTCCTTGACAATGACGCGCATATCTTCCAACTTGAGCGCGTTATCGCTTTCAAGTTGGCGCAGTGTCTTGGCGAGCTCTCCGGCTTGGTCCGGCGTTTCAAATGTAATGACGACTAACTGTCCCATAATCGTTTTCCTCCCAATTTAATTGGATTGTGTGAGCGCTGCCGTCGCTTGCGCGCCCGTTTGGCTGGCGGTTAAAGAGCTGTTGTCCATGTGCTGCACCTGTTCGCGCCAGCCGCGCAAGAGCCGATAAAGTCCGTGCGCCCAAACAATCGGTTTGCCGTCGTACGGTAAGACTTGCGGATAGCATACAAAGGGGCGATTTTGCGGTCCGCCCAAACCGCCATGATGACTCACTTGATTTTCAAACCCCGCCAACTCTTCGGTTTGGGGGTCGAACACTGTGTTGACCAAAATGTCGGGGCAGTCGGGAAAGCTGCTTTCGCGTTTCACGTGCAGCGCCGCATTGGGCCCAAATGGCTTGAGCGGGTCAACGCCTTCGACCGTTCCGATATCTATATAATTCACGCCGCCCTTGCCGATAACCATTGTACCGTTCTTTTCCGACTTGACAATCACCAAGCCGATGCCAGGATGCTGCTGCAAACCGACGATTAAATCGGGATGCAAATCCGAAATCTGTTCGATGGTCATACGTTCTTTCGAGTCGGTGAAATAAATCAAACCGGTGCTGCCTGAACCAAAGACCACGATTTTGGCTTGTTCGCTCGCCTTTTTCTCGGCTTGCTCTTGAGTGGGGTCGCGGTCCGGCCCGACGGTGATGACGCCATCTTTGGTTTTGCTTGCCATCGCGCGGCGAATCAGCGCGGCGGTGCGCGTATTGTCTTGGGTAGATTCGGTCAACACCGCATTCCAATTGTCCCACGCTTCGTTCGTATCCAACGCGCCAAAGACGGTTTGGTCGCCTTTGAGCAGACCTTTGACCAAATCTTCGAGCGAAATGCCGTGCGCGCCTTTGAAGGTGGGGCCTTGGCTTTGACCGTGGTCCGAAAGGACAATGATGTGATACGGTCGCGGCGCGTACGCCATCGCGCGTTCGATGCGCGCGAAATAGCGGTCGGTTTCATGGAGCATCTCAAAGGCTTCTTGACTCTGCATCCCCGCGAAATGCGCGAGGTCGTCATAGCCCGCATAGAGCGCGTAAATGGCTGGCACGCCGCGAAAGACGTCGCCAATGACGGTGTAGGTGGCAAGGTCTTGGAGCAGCGTGCCCATCATGCCGCGCAAAAAGGCATAGGCGGGATTGCGCGCGTTGACGACATATTTGGCGTTGGGATCGCCGCGTTTGTGCGCGCGGCGCTGCGCGCTCGCTTCCCACCATTCCTTGACCACTTCGATAAAGAAACGCGCAATCAACCGCGCGATGATGAACGGATTGAACAGGTACGTATAAAAACGCGGTCCGCGCCCATAGCGGCGCGCAGTGATGGTGCTCATGGTAAAGAGCGATTCGGTGGCGTCGCCCGAAAACATGTTGCCGCGCGACGCGCCGCCGTCCGAAAGTAACCCCTTGCCGGTGGACAGCGAACTTTCGAGCGCGAACGCATCTTTGGGGTTGCCGGACATGATCATGCGACCCTGCGCGCGGCTCCACCAGCGATACGCCGGCACATTATCATTGTTGCCCAGCAAGATCCCGGTTTGCATCGCGCCG
>WBZO01006652.1_pt1 | contig 11096 bp, 5 predicted proteins | sample 5204261 | NCBI WGS metagenome assembly WBZO01 (sample SAMN12412400, study PRJNA552823) | activated sludge metagenome | isolation source: activated sludge from anammox sidestream of wastewater treatment plant... | place: USA: North Carolina | collected 2017-09 | reverse complement strand
ATGAGACTTGAAAATAGATAGTTTGAGCCTGCTATCGGTCTGCCTGACCTTTGATTCGGCACTCTGAAAGGTCTTGATTTTAGCGGTTTTTTAAAAATGTCCAGTAGTATGGGGGCAGACACACGCTACAGCTAGGTATTGGCTTGTGTGTCGGCTTCCTTCGGCAGACTCAGGGCAAGTGTGGGGCATGGTATTGTGAGTGACTGCTGCGTGGGCATTAGAATTTCCTTTCTGTTTTCAAAAGTTGTCCTGTTGATGTAATTACAACCTCTTCCCAAAAATCTGCATTTTTCGTTTTATCCGAACTGTTATAACATGACTCATACATTTTAAGTAAAGTGTCCTGTTTATGCTGAATTGAAGCTGTTGTCTTTACTCCGTTTTTGTACACCCAATAATTAACCACGCCTTTTGAAATAACAGAATCCTTTCCAGGCTCTTTCAAAAGTCTAAAATCATCTTCTAAATTGATTTCAAACTTGTAAGTGTCTGTTCCGTCTGATAATTCAAACTCGACTTGGTCACCACGTTTTAGAAATGGTTCATTTTTTATTTCACCCAATGCCTTTAGTGTTTTCAAGCAATTGCCAACTTCACTATTGAATTTTGGAACATCATAGCTGTCATGACTTGTTGGGTTTAGAACAAACTTTCTATGGCTATCTAAATCTTCAAATAGTTGTCTGTCAAGCCCTGCACCTTCTGCAAAAAGTTTCAGTTGTTTTATCAGCCCATTTAAGTCATGCAAATTGTACTCAATTGTATATTGCCATTTCTTTGGTAAAAAGTCTTTACAAAATGCTTCTGCTTCTTTCCTAAGAAAATTACCTGCAATTTCATATTCCTTAAGCTGAAAATATTTGTCAGCCTTATCAAGGTAAGTTTCCGATGTTTTAATCAACGGCTGTGGAATGCCATCCTTTTCGCATTCATACATTTCAATGTACTTCCAGTTGGTTTGATTGAATTTCTTTATTCTGTGTCGTAGTAATTCAAAGAAATTACGGTCATGGGTTAATACTAGTAGTTGGTAATTGGTAAACTCCTGAAGGATAATATTGAGCACAATTTCCCGGTTACTCATATCCAGACTAATGAGTATATCATCTAATATTAAGAATTTAGGAGTGTCGGCTGCTGCAACGCCACTTAACTTTTGTCCTAGCATTGCTAAACGAATGGAAAGTGCTATTGCGGTCAATTTCGCTTCATTCAAAAAGGTGTGCGGACGAGTGATTTTTTGTTTATAGGCTGGAATATGAGCATGATTAAAATGGGCATGTATTAAAACCTTTGGAGTAATTGTTTTGTGGTTTCTTTGGGTGGTGCTACCTTCTACAAATGCATCATAAGTGCAGTTAACTATTTCGAAACTAACCGTAAACGGTTGCTTGAACTTCGCTAAATATTCGTTTACAGATTCAATAATGGAATCGAAATAAAACTGAAGTTCTGAATTGAATTTTGTAACTGCTGCAGCAAAAGTTTTATAGGGCTGTTCATGCATTTTACCTCTCGGTTGCATGCCGGGCTTGATGTAATCCCACCATTCTTGAGCATTAGCAGATCCTACAATACCATCATGCCTAACCAGGTTTTCTCTGAAACTGATGAAAGGTAATATTTCCTTGTCCATGATAGGAAACAAGTCGATTTGCTGCGGATTCTTAAAATCATGGATTTTGGCGAGCAACTTATAATTGATTAGTTCACTTCCTTGAACTGCTTGCCGTATTAAAGGACCTGTTTTGGTGTTTACGGTTGAATTGGATATCTGCTTGTCGGTGGTTGATTGGTGCTCGTCTTCAAAAATAATTTTAATGTAGCTATCGTCTGCATCGGGAGCAAAGCGATTTCTTAGGTTTTCATCATGATTGTGCTGAAAATACTTTTGTACCTTTTGCGGTGTGTCTTTAAAAACACTTTGCAAAAAGGTGTATAAAGCCCAATACAAACTGCTTTTCCCACTCCCATTTTCTCCGAATATTAGGGCATTTTGTCTTTCAAGGTCAATAGTAACTTCACCATAGAAAAACTTGAAGTGCTTTAGTTTTATCTGTTTAATCTTATTCATTATTTGGCTGTTTTAATGGGCATGATTAAATCAGCCAGTTTGATGTCCATTAACTTAAGATTGTTGCGGATTTCGTTGTCTTTTTCCCGCAAGGTTTGATACGCTTTTTCAATTATTGCTATCGCTTCTTTTTCACCTTTACCTTCAATGCTTTTAAAATCACGTTTTGCGTATTTCATAAACTCAATGCCAACCTTTTTAAAATCTTCTTCAAAATAGAGTTCATATACCAATGCATCTATTACTTCTTCAAACAATTGTACAAGATGGCTATTGGAGACATGTTCATTGATTGGACTTCCAACTGGTAGTGCTTTTAAGAAAAGAATGTAATCAGCCAAGTAAATAAATGGAAGTTCTGTTTGAGTTGTTGCAACTGGAATAGGAAATTCTGAAATATACCTTGGCATATATCTGTAATAACCATTTGCCAAAACAGGAGCTGTGTTTTTCATGAAATACCAAGTGAGTTGCGAATTTAATATTGACAGAAAATACCGATAATCTTCTTTTATAACTTCATTTTTCAAATAGCCATAGACAGTTGTTGTTTGGCAAAAATCTCCATGCACATCAAAAGAAAATTGACTATACTGGCAAATATCACGGCAAACTAAGCGGGGATTATCGAATAGATTCAAATTTTTTGGATACAAATATTTGTACCAATCTGTATCATTTTTCAGCTTGCCACTTTCACGCCCCTTAATTAAAGTTTCACATTCTATTAGGTAATTCCAACCATTTGGAAAATTCTTCTTAATAAATTCAGGAGTGAATGGTTTAGCTACTTCTTTCCCATTTTGATTTCGCAATTCATAGGGAAATATGACATAGGTATCGGACTTTAATTTTTCGTACCTATGGACATTATCTCCTTTCAATAATTGTTTTACAAGTCCTTTTTCAATTTTGATTTCTCTACCAATTGCTTTCGGTTTCCCCACTACAAAATCGCCTTCTGTTTTGCTGTTTGAAAGAAAATAAACATCGTCTAAACTTGTTTGAAGCCCTGTGAATATTCTATCAAATACATCTTTTACTTTACGTCTATGCCTATTCATTTTAGTGATAATTCTTGAAGCATTAGGCTTAGTGAATAGCCAAGCGTCCTCACCCAATTTACCATTATCAATTTTTGTAAAATCACTTTTGACTAATTCATTCAACCAATTCTGTAATTGGGTATTACTGATGAGGTCTTTATCTAATTCTCCATAAGCTCCATGTTCCTGTTTTGTCTTAGTTACCCAAAGCAATGAACTGTATGTACTTGCATTAAATACTTGGTAGTGTTTAAAGCTGATTAATCTATAAATATGTGGTGCTGTTATTTTACGCAGACCTTTTCCCAATGCACCATTTATCCATTTATCAGGTTGTATGAAATTAAGTGTTCCTTTTTCGTTTAAAAGTTGCTGACCTCTTTCAGTAAAAAGTATATACAAATCATAAGCTCCTTTTGCACTTACATAAGTTGCTTCATATTTCTTTTTTATTGTGGGGTCAATACCTTGAACACGTAAATAGGGCGGATTGCCTATTACAATGTCAAATTCCTTTACTCCATACATCCACAAAGGATCAAACCAATCTACTTTTTCATTGCTAAATGGTTTCCATGAACTTATTAAATACGCCCTGCTGTCTTCACGGGCATTGTTCTTTAGTTGTTCTTTGAATATTTGTTTTTGTAAGGCTTGAAACGTTTCTTTTAGTTCATTTTTATGTGCACCATAACTTTGCAAATAGTCAAGTCTTATTTCTTGAAGTTTTTCTAACTCAGCCCTATTGTCGAACAAACTGGTCTGTTGTTTCTCTGGTGGCAATTGTAATAATGCATCAGCCGTAACAAACTTAAACTCTAAGTTAGGTAATGGTTCAACCCCTCTGTTGGGTTTTGATTCATCTATGTTTTCATCTACCACCAGCGTAAGGAAGCAACGCAGTTTTGATATTTCGGCAGCTATAGGTTGAATATCTACTCCGTAAAGCGTGTTTTGTATAATGCCAATTTTTCGGGCATACTCAACGGTTGTCAGTTCCAGTTTCTCTTTAACTTGTTTTCTAAGTAAAGCATTTTCAATTCGGCTTATCTGTCTGGCTTTCCACCATTCGGCTTTCCGGTCAAGCTTCTGCAAAGCCATCACAATCTTTTGTAGCACACCCATAGGGAAAGCTCCTGAACCACAAGCAGGGTCAAGTATCTTTAATCGGTCAAGTGCTTCAAGTATTTTTTCAGAATCAGTCTTTGAAAAAGAAACCTCGCTATCTATTTTGAAAACTGGCTTTAATAACTCCTTGTCGATTTGGGTTTGGTTATGCAGATAAAGTACCAAACTTTCGGTTGCCATATAGTCCACAATTTCCCTTGGAGTATAAAAACTACCTGTTGCCTTTCGTGCAGTTTCTCCACTGTCAGGGTCAATTTCAGCCAATAGATTTTCAAAGATTCTACCCAACATTTCAGGGTCAACACTTACTTCAATGTCAACCACACTGTTTTCATCTATGGTAAAATTGTATTGTTCCAGATTTTCAAAAAACTCTTTGAACCATTCATCAGGGATTTTAAGGGTGTTGATGTGGTCTGAAAAACCAGTTGTTTTATTGGGCTTGTAGTAATCCTCTATTTGTGGTTCAAACAAACCGCCATTCAAGAAAGGTATCTGTTCGCAGCCATCAGGTAACTCTTTCCATCTTTCAGGCATGGGCGTATTCAAGGTTTGAAAGAAGAGTTTCTCTAAAATAGAATGGTAATAGTTTGAGTTTTTCTTTACCGCTTCACTACTCAAAAGATGCTCAGGTAAAAGTGAAATTCCTTCATCCGATTTCTTTACTTTCAAAAACCAACAAAAGACAGTTCTGCCAATAAGCCTTACTGCAAATTCTTGGTAAATTTTCTTTGAAGTACTATCAGCAGGCTTGCCAATAGGCAAATTCAACACTCTATCGTAAGTAATGGCTTTGGCTCCTTTGCCTTCTGTAGCTCCAACCAACTGATAAAAGTGTCGTGCAACAATTTTATAAAATTCTTCATTAAGGGCTTCAACGCTAAAGGCATTTCTGATTTCTTCGAGATACAGCTTTTTTCCTGCTATACTGAAAAGTCTGTCAACAGGTGTTTTTGTTTTTTCGCCTTTACCCAGTAGGTAAGTGTATCTTTTGGGTTCGGTAACTTTTTGGGTGATGTTCCCTTCATCATCAAAGGTTCTGATTTCACTAACAAAGCTTAGTCTCCATTTGTCGGCTTGTTCAAAAACGATTAAAGCCCCATCCACATCGTATTTGTAAACCGAACGAAGCAACTCTCTTAAACCGACTTTGTTTCTCTCCAGCCAAACCTCGGGCTTCACTTTAACCAGATACAAACCAATGATTCTATCATCTGCTGTATTGAAGCTACCCAATTCAAAAGCTGAGTTAGCCTTATTATTACTTGGCAAAGGAATCTCACTTGGCTTAGTCAAAAAATTTTTAACACCAAAAACAGCTGTCAGGAGATTTCTCCAGTCAGAAAGCTCAAAAGGCTTTGATAATATGCTTTGTAATGTCTTCTTGTCCATTATTCAATTTCGTCTTTAGTCAGTTGTTCCACCAGTTGATGCAGTTTATTTGCCAACACAGTTTTCGGAATCAGTTTGGTTTCGTAATCGGCAATGATGGCAGGCGAAGTGTTGCGTGCCATGGCATATTCTACCACTTCAGTATCTTTTCCCTTACAAAGTAAAATGCCAATGCTTGGGTTTTCAAATGGTCGTTTTACATCACGGTCTAATGCCTCCAGATAGAAGTTGAGTTTGCCCAAAAACTCGGGTTCAAATTCCTGTATTTTCAGTTCGAACAAAACCAGACATTGCAAATCCCGATGGTAAAAAAGTAAGTCGGTATAATAATCCTTATTGCCCACTTGCAAACGATACTGATTACCCATGTAGGTGAATCCTTTGCCTATTTCCAGAATGAATTTTTGTAGGTTAAGAATTAACGCCTTTTCAAGGTCTTTTTCAGTATGCCCATCGGGAAGTTCTAAAAATTCAAATATGTAAGGGTCTTTGAAAAAGTTTTGCCCCAACTGAGGCAGTGATTTCTGCAAAGTTTGATTGGAAAGCGTGGTTCTTTCATACACTGCCGAGTTGAGTTGTCGTTCCAGTTCTCTAACCGATAGTTTTTCTTGTATGGCTAAATGCAGGTAAAACAGCTTTTCATCGGCAGATTTGGTTTTGCTTAAAATGTGCAGATGTGCCGACCATTGTAATTGTGTCAACAGTGTTGTCACAATATTTCTCCCCTCATTTTCAGGCTTTTGTAAATGTGTCGCCAGTGTTGACACAAATTCGGGTGACGAATAGGTTTCGTAAAACTGTTTCATTCGGTAAAGTCCTCTACGGTTAAAGCCTTTTAGCCCCGGGCAATTATCCTGAATAAATGAAGCCAGTTCTTCCACAGTTTTTTCGCCCCATGCACCCGATGAAACCCTATCGGAAACAAGATTGCCCACCTTGAAATACAGCATTACCAGCTCCTCGTTTACTTTATGAAAAGCCCTGTTTCTGGCTTCTTCAATCAGTAAAACGACCTGCTTGAATTCGTAATTTGTATTTGCTAGTTTGTTCATGCTTTTTCAATAAATGTTTCTGAAAGCACTATTTCTGGTGCAATGTTGGTGTCAATTTCTTCCAGTTTCGATTCTTCTTCATCACTAGCGAAAGCATCGTATTTCTTTGCCAAGGCAATCAGCAAATTGTCCACTTGCGAAGTTGTAATTTCTCGTTTACTGAAAAACTTCTGACTTAGCTTTTTCAGCTCATTTGCCAAAGGTGTGTAAGTTCCACTTTCAACAATGGGTTGCAAGGTTTGGCAGGTTTCCTTTACAATGCCCTGGTGTGTTATGTCCTTAAAGTCACGCAAGAATTTTAAAGCCTGTTTCGTATTTGCATCTGCCTTGTCGGTAGTGGTAACCTTTTCGGTTGTTCCGCCTAAAAAGTCTTCGTCAAATGATTTTAAAGCTGCTTGTACATGTTCGTAGTGATTTTCAGGCAATGCAAAAGAGGGTTCGGTAGTTTGTGCCTCAAAAATCTGTGCTGCTTCTAAAAAGGTTAATGGATTTACTTTGGTTTTATCGTTTATTTGATAAAACTCCATTTTGTAAAGCGATTTTAGAAACACAACCGTTGAACCATGTGTGTCTTCCTTTTGAGCATACTTGTTATTCCGTGCAGTTCTTGCTTTTAATGGAAATGCTTTGATGCGTTTAAACTCTTTTGGATTGTTGTCTTTAAATTCACGAATATAACGCAAGTAATGCAGTCGCTTGTCTTCATCATCAGGTACTCCCTCGTTGAACAACTCAAACTGCTCTAACATTTCTTCGTGTGTGTATATCTGTGCATCCTCACCAAAAGCGGTATGAAAACCTTGTAGTTTGATTAAGGCATTGCTATAAAGTTTTATTTCTTCATCGCCTTGTTGAGAAGGGTAGAAGTTGTAGTTATAAATAACTCCTGCCACGCTTCCAATACGGTTTACACGACCAATCCTTTGCATGAGACGGGTTGCATTCCAGGGTGTGTCATAGTTTACAATTACATTTGAACGGTGCAGGTTTACGCCTTCTGCCAATACATCGGTTGTGATGATGATATTGTAGTCGTTCTTTTTCTCACCTGTGTAATTGGCATCAAAGTTTTCCTGAATGGTTTCAAAAATCTTGCTTCGGTTGTCGCTTGAAATATTTAGAACTTTAGTGTTCAGGAACGCTTCAACTTTCTCAGTTAGGTACTTAGCAGTTTCGGTACTTTCGGTAAATATGACCAATTTACCGGTAGGGTTTAATTGGGTATTTAGTAGCTCATCGTTTAGTGTTCTTAGGAATGTGTCCAGTTTGGGATCCTGCTCAACCTTGTTCCATTCGTTTACCAATTCTTGCAAAAGCAAATGGTCTTTTCTTAAGCCGTCAATAAAACCACTATCAAAATTATCAGGACTGAACACATTGTTTCTTGGATTTTCAGCACTTATTTCTAAAATCATTGTTTCCAAATCTTCAATACTGAAACCTTTTTCCATCAGGTCGTTCACACGTAAGTCTGGTGCAATTAACACTTTGCCTTTATCAAACATTTCAATCATTCTGCCTGTGGCAGTTGTAAGATTCTTTAATGATGATTTAAAAGCAGTGAAACTGCTTTCTAACCTTTTCACCATTAAAGTTTTCATGATTCCTGCCAGTGATTGCGAAACTAAAATGGCTTGTTCGTAGTCTTTCTCCCTTAATTCAGGTTTCAAATATTTGATAGCCTGATAGCGGTAATACTGAATTTTATCATTATCTGTGAGGTAGAAAACAGTATGATAAAACAGCTTACTCAATTTGGCATCAAACTCATAAATCTTAGGCTTTGGTGCTGCTATTTCAGGGAAAACAATTCCTTGCGCCTGTAAGTCCTCAATGTATTTTGGATAGTTCTTTAAATCTCGCCTTGTTCTGCGAACCGTTATTTGCGAAATGATTTTTTCACGAATAATAGAATAGAGTTCTCTGATACGTTCAATGTTTGGTTCGCCCTGTTGCATGATTTCTCCGAACTCACGAATAATGGGTCCGAAGAAACTTTGTAAGTTGGTTACAGGTAAAGTGCTTCGTCTTGCATCCTGAAACAAAAGCAACTGATAGTATAAATCTTGCGGTCTGTTGTTTAACGGAGTAGCAGAGATGAGAATGACTTTCTTCTTTTTACCAGGAACTAAGCCTTCGCCATTTCTAGAAGCTTTGCAAATTCGTTGAAGTAATCCGAAAGATTGAGAAGTGTGGTTTCTGTATCTATGTGCTTCGTCAACCAAAACCAAATCGTAATCCTCTTTAGCCCAATAGTTCAGGTCATCACCATTTATAATTTTGTCCAATCGTCCGTTAGTGATGAATTTGGTGTGGCGGTCAATTCCGAAAAGTCTGAAAGTGTTTTTCCAGTTCTTTTCCAATGCAGGCGGAAAAACCACCAATATTTTTGTGTTCAATGAGCCATTGGCAATCAAAAACCGTTTGGCAATCATGGCTGCAATAACCGTCTTACCTAAACCAACTACGTCAGATAAGAAAAAGCCATTGTGTTCCATCAGCATTTGAAAACCTTGGTTTACGGCATCAATCTGATAGGAAAGTTTTTTGTACGTCTTTGGTAAATCTCCAACTGTGTCTGGGTCGTAGTCTATGTTTTTGCCAAAGTATTCAATTAAGAATTTGATGTATAGTTCGTAAGGCGTAAAAGTCTGCCCGATATGTGTTTTTTGTTTGAATTGTTGTATGTCTGCTGGAAGAATTGGCGTTGAATGCTCCCATAATTCAACAAACTCTTTTTTAGCAAACTGAACATCGTCATAGTCTTTGAGAGCAATGTTCAATTCATAGTTTGGCGATTTCTTAATTCCAAGGCCAGCTTCTGTCAGGTTAGATGAACCCATGATAACCCAACCGTCTGAATGCTCACTGTGATATTCCGGCAAAAACAAATAGAATTTGGCATGAATTGCCTTTGAGTTGTGTGCTCTCACTTCAATTCGTCCATCGATTAAGTCGTTCACGAATTGCAAAACACCATTTTCAACTTCTTCTGAATACTTGGCTTCTTTGATGTCTTGAATAAACCATTTCAAAAATTCTTCTTTCGTTTTTTCTTCGTCACCGAAATACAAAAGTCCTTTGCGTTGTGATTCGGCAAACATTTGGTCAACATTGATGCCGACTAATATTTTGATTTCTTTTAAGTCTTTTAAGTATGGTTGTAAAGCGAAGTAACCCGAAGAACGGAAGTAACCAACTACCGCATGAAAAGCATACAAGTCTTTCATGTGTTCGATAATTCCTTTGAATTTATCGAACATGCTTCGATCGCTATTATTTGTAAAAAATTTAGATGACATTATCTCTTTTTGCTTTTTATCTGTTTTTCTGCTTCTTTCAGTCCTTCGCTTAAATGTTCCAGTCCGCCAAAGTCCTTGCTTATTTTGTCTGCTATGTATTTTGTCTGCACTTCTTTTAAGTCCAGTTCCAAGATTTCTGAAAGTGGTTTTAAGTAGTCAGGCGATGCAGGTCGTTCACCACGTTCAACCTTACTAAGTGTTGATGTGTCGATGTCGAGATAAGCAGCAACTTTCCTCAGTGGAAGTTCTATTTCTTCTCTTCGTTTTCTGATATAGTCACCAAATGTTATGTTGCTCATTTAGACAAATTGTTTTGGACAGAAGTGTCAAATTTAATACTTTAATTGAAACGGTCACCCTGTGCAGTGGGAAAATTTTGCTCATTTGGTTTTGCGAAGCGTTGGCTTGTGTGTCGGGCAAAACCAAATGTGCAAAATGTGGGTGGGCAAATTCAATTTTTTTTGTGCGGTTGGGTGTTTTAATTTTTTCTTGGGTCGGATTGTGTGTCGCCAAGATAGTATGATGGTCTGTGTCGAGTTACAGCGAAATTGTCTGCCGATTTAAGGTCGTCTGAAAAGTCTGGTCAGGATGTCAAAGGTCGAGTGTTTTGTTGCATACTACTGGACATTTTTAAAAAACCGTTAAAATCAAGACTTTTCAGAGTGCCGAATCAAAGGTCAGGCAGACCGATAGCAGACTCAAACTATTTATTTTCAAGCCTCACCTAAAATTTCGAACCTGCACTACGGTTGGAAAAAGCCAAGAAAATCCTTTGATTTCAAAAATGTCCAGTAGTGTGGCCCGGAATACTTTTTTCAATGCCGTGCGGTGATTGATGTTTCCTGCTTCTTCCTTATAGGTGCGAAAAGTAGAAATGGTATGATAACTCGGCATCTGACCTTCGCACAGCCAGCGCATCTCGATGTTTCGCTCACATTCTTTTTCCAATTTTCCGCTCGACCGGATTCGGTTGAAATACCCGTAGAAATAGATTTTCAGCAGTACGTTGGGATGAAAGCAAGGTGCGCCTTTCTGCTTGGTCTGTACGTGTTGAAATCCGAAGGTTTTTAAATCCAGCATATCCACAAAGGCGTCTATGATG
>WBZO01006650.1_pt1 | contig 11097 bp, 9 predicted proteins | sample 5204261 | NCBI WGS metagenome assembly WBZO01 (sample SAMN12412400, study PRJNA552823) | activated sludge metagenome | isolation source: activated sludge from anammox sidestream of wastewater treatment plant... | place: USA: North Carolina | collected 2017-09 | reverse complement strand
GACGGGCGCGAGGAGGCGACATGGCTGACTACGGACACGATCTCCACTTCGGCCTGTTCGCCACGCCGTCGGCGCACGATCACGCCGCGGTGGTCGACCTCGCGGTACGCGCCGACCGGGCGGGCCTCGACCTCGTCACCTACCAGGACCACCCCTACCACCCGGCCCTGCTCGACACCTGGACGCTGATGTCGTACGTCGCGGCGTCGACCGAGCGGATCCGGATCGCCCCCAACGTCGTCAACCTGCCGTTGCGGTCCCCCGCCGTGCTGGCCCGGGCCGCGGCCTCGCTCGACGTCCTCTCCGGCGGTCGGTTCGAGCTCGCGCTGGGCGCCGGCTCGTTCTGGGACGCCATCGTCGCCATGGGCGGCCCGCGCCGCACCCCGGGGCAGGCCCTGGCCGCGCTGCGGGAGGCGATCGGGATCATCCGCCAGGTCTGGGACACCTCGGCCCGCGGCGGGGTGAAGGCCGAGGGCGAGTTCTACCGGGTGATGGGCGCCAAGCGCGGCCCGGAGCCGGCCCACCCGATCGGGATCTGGCTCGGGGCCCTCGGGCCGAGGATGCTGGCGCTGACCGGAGAGCTGGCCGACGGGTGGGTGCCCTCGTTCGAGTACCTCCCCGACGGCCTCGACAGCCTGAGCGCCATGAACGAGCGCATCGACACCGCGGCCGAGGCCGCGGGCCGGCCCCCGGGAGCGGTGCGCCGCTACCTGAACGTGATGAACGCCTCCCTCGGCGGTCCCGGCGGCGGCTTCCTCCACGGCGCGGCCGGCCAGTGGATCGACCAGCTCACCGACGCGGCGCTGACCCACGGGGTCGGCGGGTTCCTCATCGGCGGCGACGACGCCCGACTGGTCGACGTCCTCGCCGCCGAGATCGCCCCCGCGGTACGAGCGCAGGTCGCGGATCATCGCGGCACGACGCGCTCACCCCCCGGAGGCTCCGCCGGCACGGGCTGAGCAGCCGCCCGGAGGAACAACCCAGGCCCGGTGAGGCATCCGCCGGCCGGGCCCGAATCGTCCACGTGAAACCGTCGCGCGGACAGAAAGCGAGAACACCGTGACAACCGAAGCACCCTCCGACGTGACCATCCCGGGCTGGGCGGCCGGCACGTGGCAGCTCGACCCCACCCACAGCGAGGTCGCCTTCAGCGTCCGCCACATGATGATCTCCAAGGTCAAGGGACGGTTCACCACCGTCTCCGCCGAGCTCACCACCACCGACGACCCGCTGGACTCCAAGGTGACGGCCGAGATCGACCTGTCGTCGGTGACGACCGGCAACGACCAGCGCGACGCCGACCTGCGCAGCAACAACTACTTCGACGTGGAGACCCACCCGAAGATGACCTTCACCTCCACCGGGGTGCGTCAGGACGGCGACGGGTTCGCCCTCGACGGCGAGCTGAGCGTCCACGGCGTCACCCGCCCCGTCACCCTCGCCCTCGAGCTCGGGGGCATCGGCCCCGACCCGTGGGGTGGCACCCGGGCCGGCTTCACCGCCACCGGCAAGGTCAACCGCCACGACTTCGGCATGACCTTCGACATGCCCCTCGACGGCGGCGGCCTCGTGGTCGGTGACCAGGTGGCGATCACCATCGAGGCCGAGCTGGTCCTCGACCGGTAGCAACCCGAACGGCACCGAGACGACGTCGGCCCGGGCCCTCGCCCGGGCCGACACGCGCCCCGTCCACCCCAGCATGTTGCGTTCCACCACAACACAGGGGGGCCGATCGCAACATGCTCGACCGCCCCGACCCGATCCCTCCCAGCATGTTGCGGTCCACCCCACGACACGGGGGCCGATCGCAACATGCTCGGGGCTGACGTGGTGGCGGCGGTGGTGGGAGCACGACCACCGAAATATCGTCTCTCCCCATGGCTCACATCACGCCGCGAACTTCCGGGACCGGACAGGGCATCGGAACCGCCGGCCGCCGTCGCGGCGGTCGGCCGTGGCGCGGCGGCCGTCTCGCCGTCGTCACGGTGCTGGCGGCGGCCCTGCTCGGTACCGGGTGCCGGTGGGGCGGCCCCAATCCCGCCCCGGGGCGCCCGGGATCACCGCCTCGCTTCGCCGCCACCGGGTGGTTCCGCACCCAGCAGGTCGGCGACCGATGGTGGCTGGTGACCCCCGACGGGCGGCCGTTCTACTCCTCGGGGGTCAACCACGTGACCCCCTACTACGACGTCGAGCGCACCACCGGCCGCTGCCCGTACTGCGACGCGATCGCACAGCGCTACCCCAGCCTCGACGCGTGGTCCGACGCGGTGGTGTCGCGGCTGCGGGCCTGGGGCTTCAACACCGTCGGCGCGTGGTCCGACGTGGACCGCTTCTCCACCCGCATGCCCTACACCGTCCTCCTGTCGATGGCCCACGGGAAGGACTGGTTCTCCCCCGCGTTCGAGGACCACGCCCGGCAGGTGGCCGCGGAGAAGGTCGCGCCGAGGCGTGACGACCCCAACCTCGTCGGCTGGTTCCTCGACAACGAGTTGCGGTGGGGGCGCGACTACAGCTCCACCAACACGCTGCTCGACGACTACCTCGCGCTGCCGGCGGGATCGCCGGGCCGGGCCGTCGCGGAGCGGTTCGCGGGTGACCCGGACGGGTTCCTGGCCGAGGTGGCCACGCGCTACTACCGCGTAACCACCGAGGCCATCAGGGCCGTCGACCCGCACCATCTCGTCCTCGGGACCCGGCTCATCTCGTTCCTGACCCCGGCCCCGGTCGTCGCGGCGTCCGCCCCGTGGCTCGACGTGCTGAGCGTGAACCACTACGACGTGATCCCCGGCCTCGTCGACGGCCTCAACGGGCTGTGGGGGCCGTTCGTGCCGGTCGACGCGGCGCTGACCCGGTTCCACGAGCTCTCCGGGCTGCCCGTGCTCGTCACCGAGTACTCGTTCCGGGGCGCCGACTCCGGCCTGCCCAACAGCTGGCCCCCGATCTACCTGACCGCCCCCACCCAGGAGGGCCGGGCCGACCTGTGGCAGGCCAAGGTGGAAGGCCTCTACGAGACGCCGTGGATCGTCGGCGACCACTGGTTCGAGTGGGCCGATCAGCCACCGGGCGGACGCTTCGACGGAGAGGACGACAACTTCGGCCTCGTCTCCAACGACGACGACCCGTGGGGGCCGCTGGTCGACCGCATGACGACCGTGCACCGCACCGCGCCCGACGCCGCGGCCGCCGACGGCCGGCGGGCGCCGTGCCTCTCTTGGGAGCGGGTGCGCGGCCCCGTCGTCCGCTGCACAGCCCGAGCGCGCTGAACCGGCGTGCGGGGGAAACCGCCTCCCTCGATCGCCGGGCGCGTCGGGCCGAGAGGGAGCACCCACCGCGGCCGGTGGTCGGGTCGCGGAAGGTGCGGGGAGCGGTCCGTTCCCTCGGGCTCAGCGAGAGCCGGCGGTACCGGTCCCCCAGCGGGCCGCGACGTAGCGGCCGCGCTCCTCGGGGTCGGTGATCTCGCGGGTGCCGTTGCCGATCCGGACGTAGAACGCGGTCTTCTTCTCGGGCCGGCCGGCGTTGTCGACCACCACCCGGGCCTCCACGGGGAAGCCGCTCGGGGGCACGTGCACCCGGCACAGGTCGTGCCCGTCGACGTGGTGGATCCGGCTCGAGACGGTGCTGGCCGCCGTCTCGCCCAGCGCGTCGACGAGCAACTGGTTCCAGTGCAACAGGAACCGGTCGCCGTCGGCGCGGCCCTCCTTGTGCAGGGAGGCGTAGTCGGACCCGAGGCCGCAAACGGTGCCGTCGTCGGCGACCCCGATCAGCAGGGTTCCGCCGTCGCGGCTGTTGGCGAAGGCGGCGACGGTCTTGAGGCAGGCGGTCTCCAGCGCCTTGAGCACATCGCCGGTGCCGACCGCGGTGCGCAGCGTCGACTTGTACTCGAGGTGGTGGTTCTCGCCGCCGTCGCGCAGGAGCTCGCCGATCGGGCAGTGCTCCTGGTAGGCGACCCGGGCCCGGGCCTGGGTCAGGGTGGCGTAGACCTTCAGCACGTCGGCCCGCAGATCCGGGTCGTCGAGGTACTTGAAGACCACCTTCTCGTTGCGGTCCTGGCGCCCGATCAGGGCGCTCTGGAACAGGTCGGGGAACACCACGCCGAAGTTCTCGGCGGTGTTGTTCACCGCCGTCACCTGCACCTCGGCGTCGCCCACGAGGTCGGCCAGCGCGGCGTCGAACACCAGGCGGTCGGCGTCGCTCCAGTCGGTGCCGTGCCGGGCGTTGATCCGCTCGATGATCGACGACAGCGGCTCGGGCTCGGGTTCGTCGAGGCGGCCGGTGCCGGAGAAGATCGTGGCCACCTCGCCCTGCTCTGCGCCCAGCGCCACCGAACCGGAGAACTGCTGCTCGGTGCGCAGGTGCGTGAGCTCCACCGCGCCGCTCACGTCGACGGCCACCCCGGCACCGCCGGTCACGAAGGCGGCGAGCGCCTTGGCGAAGAGGTGGTCGCGCTCGAGGGCGGTGTCGGTGAAGCTGACGATCTGGCTGAGGAACGCGTAGATCCGCACGAAGCGGTCCAGCGCGTCGCGGAAGCGTTCGGCCTCGTCGCCGGCCAGCGCCTTGAACCGGGCGATCGCCGGGTCCAGCGCGGCGTGGAGGCGCGCGTGGTCGACGGGCTCGGCCAGCAGGATCCGGGCGAAGGTCGTGGCCTCCTCGGCCCGCAGCACCCCGAACTCGTCGAGGTCGCGGCGGGTGTCGTAGAGCAGGTTCGGGTCGCTGGGCGGGGCGACGGTGCGCCCGTAGTAGGGCTGGAACGCCGCCGCGATCTCGTCGGCGTCGTTGACGAAGTCGAGGACGAAAGTGCCGTCCTTGTCGGGGTGGATGCGGTTGAGGCGCGACAGCGTCTGCACCGCGGCGAGGCCCTTGAGCGACTTGTCGACGTACATGGCGTAGAGCTTGGGCTGGTCGAACCCGGTCTGGAACTTCTCGGCCACCACCATGAGCCGGTAGTCGTCGGTGTCGAAGCGCTCCGCGGTCTGCGACTCGGGGAACCCGTTGCAGCGCGCCTCGGTGACCGCCTCGTCACCGTCGAGGTTCACCGCGCCCGAGAACGCCACCAGCGCGCCGAGCTCGTAGCCGTGCTCGGAGATGTAGCGGCGCAGCGCCCGCCAGAACCGCAGCGCGTGCGGCCGCGACGAGCACACCACCATCGCCTTCGCCCGCCCGGCCACCTTGCGCGCGACGTGGCGCCGGAAGTGCTCGACCACGATCTCGGCCTTCTGGGCCAGGTTGTGCTCGTGGAGGGTCACGAACCGGGCGATGGCCCGGCGGGCCCGGGCCGTCTCGTAGGCGGGGTCGTCGGCGAGGCGCTTCTCGAGGTGGAAGAACGTCTCGTAGGTGGTGTAGTTCGCCAGCACGTCGAGGATGAAGCCCTCCTCGATCGCCTGGCGCATCGAGTAGAGGTGGAACGGCTCGTGCCGCCCCGTGGCCGGGTCGTAGCGGCCGAAGAGCTCGAGGGTGCGGCCCTTGGGCGTGGCCGTGAACGCGAAGAAGCTCAGGTTCGGTTGGCGGCCCCGGGCCGCTACGGCCTGGGCGAGCATCTCCTCCACCTCGTCGGGCGCCACGTCGGGCGCCACGTCGGGCGCCACGTCGGAATCGGCGTCGGCGTCGCCGTCGTGACGGCCGGCCGTGCCGAGCACCCGGCGCAGCTCCTTGGCCGCCTCGCCCGTCTGGGAGGAGTGCGCCTCGTCGACGATCACCGCGTAGCGGCGGGCGGGCAGCTCCCCCACCTTGTCGAGCACGAACGGGAACTTCTGGAGCGTGGTGATCACGATGCGGGCCTGCTCGCCGGCCAGCGCGTCGGCGAGCTGGCCCGACGACCGCTCGATGCGCTCCACCACGCCGTGGACGTGCTCGAACTGGTACACGGTGTCCTGGAGCTGGCGGTCGAGCACCACCCGGTCGGTGACCACCACCACCTTGTCGAAGACCTTCTCGTCGCCGGCGTGCAGCGTGGAGAGCCGGTGCGCCAGCCAGGCGATGGTGTTCGACTTGCCCGACCCGGCCGAGTGCTGCACGAGGTAGGAGTGGCCGGCGCCCTCGTCGCGGGCCGCGGCCTCGATGCGGCGCACGGCGTCCCACTGGTGGAAGCGGGGGAAGATCACCTCGCCGCGCTTCCTCGAGCCCTTGGCCGGCTTGACCACGTGCACGAAGCGACCGAGGAGGTCGAGCCAGGCGTCGCGCTCCCACACCTGTTCCCACAGGTACGAGGTGGCGTGGCCCGACGGGTCGGGCGGGTTCCCCGCTCCCCCGCCGTCGCCCCGATTGAAGGGCAGGAACCGGGTGCGCTCGCCGGCGAGCCGGGTGGTGACGGCAACGCGTCGCGGGTCGACGGCGAAGTGCGCCACCGCCCGGGCCAGCGTGCGGTTGCGCGGGTCGCGGTCGCGGCGGTACTGGCCGACGGCCTGCTCCACGCCCTGGCCCGTCAGCGGGTTCTTCAGCTCGGCGGTGGCGACGGGCACGCCGTTCACGAACAGGCACAGGTCGAGGGTCCGGTTCGACGCGGCCTCGTAGCGGAGCTGGCGGGTGACCGTGAGCCGGTTGGCCCGGTAGCGCTCGACCAGCTCGGGGGTGAGGCCGTGCGCGGGACGGAACCACGCCAGGCGCAGCGTGACGCCCCGGTCGACCACGCCGTGGCGCAGCACGTCGACGGTGCCCCGCTTGTCGAGCTCGGAGGCGAGGCGCTCCTCGAAGCCGCGCTGGGCGGCGTCGCGGTCGCCGCCGTAGGCCCGCACCACCCGCTCCCACTCGTCGCCCTGGGTGGCACCGACGAACGCGAGCAGCTCGGCGGTGTCGAGGCCGAGCGCCGCGTCGAAGTCGCGGGGTTCGCCCTGGAGCAGGTCGTTCTTGACGGCGTCGTAGCCGCCCGCTTCGGTGAGCGACGCGCAGATGGCGTCCTCGAAGCGCTCCTCGCCGGCCGGGTTGCTCACGGCGCGGTCCCTCCCGTCACGGCACGGTCCCCCTCGGCACGATCCACTCCGTGGGTTGACCGGTGACCGCGGCGATCACGTCGAAGTCGGCGTCGTAGTGCAGGACGGTCAGGCCTTCCATCTCCGCGGTCGCGGCTATCAGCAGATCGGCCACCCCGGCCGAGCGGTGAAGCCCTTGTTCGACCAGCGTGGCCTGCACCTCGCGGGCCCGGGCCTCCGCCCGGTACGGCAGGGCGACCGGGAGCAGACGGTCGAGCAACGTCTCACGAGAACGCCGGTAGTCGGCGGTCGAGCGGGCGGAGTAGCCGACCTCGAGCTCGGTGGCGATGCTGATGCCGATCCGGCCGGCGCGGACCCCCGCCTTCAGCACGCGGTCGACGGCCGGGTGGTCGGCCCGGGCCAACGCCGACTTGTCGACGAGCCAGCGGGCGGGGCTCACTCCCACGCGCGGGCCATGACCTCGGGATCACCGAGGTCCCGCGTCGCCTCGGCGAAGCGCCGCAGGTCCTCGCTGGTGAGCGCCCGCCGGTAGGCCGCCTTGGCCTGCTCCTCGAGGGCCCGGTTCACCGTGTCCTTGATCGTGGTCGTGCCCAGGGCCTCCCGGGCCCTCTCGAGGAGGTCGTCGTCGATGTCGACCAGCCGCTTCGCCATTCTCGACCCCCTACGTCCGTCTCGATATATCCGCGTCGGAGCAAGTATATACGGGCGTTGCGACCGCGCCGCCCGGGTCACGAGACGCGAGGCAGCCGGGCCTCCGTCCTCGCCCGGTTGTGGGGGCCGCAGAGGCGTTGGAGGTTGTCGAGCGTGGTGGGCCCGCCGAGGTGGTAGGGGCGGATGTGGTCGTACTGCAAGAAGGTGCGGGCCTCACAGCCGGGATGGGAGCAGGTCGGCTGGGCCTCGTCGAGGACGCGCCGCTGGCGGCGGGTCGGTGATCGGCGTCTCGGGCTGGCGTCGATCGGGCGGCCCGCCATGTCGTGCACCAGCAGCGACACGAACCCGCCCGGCAGCAACGACGCGACGGCGTGGTCGGACAGGGGCGTGCCGTCGGCGAGGGTGTTGGCGTCGCCGCGGACGTGGACCACCACCTCGGCGGCCACCGTTCCACCGGAGGTGACCGCCGCGACCAGCGCGTCGGCGCGCTGCTGGGCGAGCGACGCGCCCGCGGGCGCGCGCGACGACACCACCTGCTGGTCGATCACCGCGGCCACCGCCCCGGCCGCCTCGGGGGTGAGCCGGGCGGTGAGGGTGACCGTCCCGTCGGCCTCGGTGCGCCAACTCACCGACCGCGCCTCGAACTGGCGCCGCGCGATCACCTCGGGATCCTCGTGACGCTGCGACCACGCCGCCACCGCCACGCCGAGGCGACCGGCCGGCGTGACCGCCGCCAGGGCGACGAGCGGCTCGGCGTTGCGCTCGGTGAGGTGCGCGGCCAGCACCCGGGCCTTGGCGTAGGAGACCTCGCCGGCGCGCATCGCCGCGTCGAGGACGGGGAAGGCCCGCAACGCCCTCGCCACCCGCACCTGCGAACGAGCCGTGGCGAGCTCCACCTCGCAGGCCGACGCCAACCAAGCCGCGCACGACACCGCTCCCCACCCCGCCCACACCCCTCGGGCGTCGACCTCGCCCACCAGCACCAGCAGCTCGTAGGTTCCGACGGCGAGCCGCTGCGCGAGAGCGACGACCTCGGCCCCCAACCGCTCGGCCGGCATCGCCTCCACCGCCCGGCGCGACCCGCACCGACCCCGCTCCTCGATCGTTCCTGCCCCCACCACGAACCCCTCCCTGGGTGAGCGAACTGCGTTCGCTCATCCTAGAGAGAGGGTGTGACAACTACGTCGGGGTTGCGGGCCGGACCGGCCCGCCGCGCGCCCGCGGGCGCGTGAGGCGACCCGACCTCGCCACACCGCTCCTCGACGGTGACGTGCCGATCGAGCGCGGCGTCACCGACCAGTGGATATCGCCCCTCCGGGGCCAGACCCCACGATTACCGTGTGGCAAATGGGTAGACGGGCGAACCCAGAGGTCAATGAAGCCGCGGAGCGCGCACTCGAGGCCGGGGTGCCCGAAGGGGAGGTGTTCGAGCAGCTCACCGCCGCCTACGGCAGTGAAGACGCCGCGTACCTCGTTCTCGACCTCCTCCTCACCGACCTGCACACCCGGATCGGTCGGGTGAACTGGGCTAGCCGCGCGTCACCGGCCGACGTCTCGCCTTCCGTTGATTGGCCGCCGCCGAAGGAGGAAGACGAGGGACCACCGTCGCCGGCGACCAGGGACTGGGACACACCTCACTTCGTGCTCATCGACGACATCGTGCACAGCCGCGCCGTCTCCCGCCTTGTCAGGGCCGGCACCTACGGGGAGCTCTGGATGGCCGTCGAGCTCGCGCGGGAGTGGCGCGCGTACTTCGGGGAGCCCCCGGAGCTCGTCGAGGAGCTCGAGCGCGAGATCGAATGGGCGGAAGAGCGGGTCCGCGAGATCGAAACCGAGCGCCGGTCTCGACCGGGACCTCGCTGAGGAGAACGATCCGGAGCGCGATCCTCGTCGGCGACATGTGAGGGACGGGACCTCTCATGTCCGACAGCCGCCGAGAGCGGCGCGCCACCTGGCGATGTGCAGCGGGCGGCCTTCGGCAGGCGGTCGAAACGCGGGTCCTCAGCCGTCACCCGTCCTCCCTGTCCGGCTGTGAGGGACGCCCCGAAGTGTACGGCGGACCGGCGACGCCGACGGGCACCTCGGGTCCGGGCGAGGTGGGATCACGCGGCGATGCCGGGCACGGTGATCTCGCCGGTCACCGCCGCGGTGATGAGCGCCTGCCGGCGCTCCCGGAGCAGGGCGATCTGGCGCTTCGACGCGCCTTCTAGGCCCAGTGTCGCATCAAGCAAGTCCATCATGTCACTGGCTATCCGCTCCTGTTCTCTCCGAGGTGGGACGGGCCAGGGGCTCGCTAGATAACTCGACATATCAAGGTTCTGGAGTCCTGTTGTCTGCTTGATCGCGCGCCACGGCAAGCCGATCTCGTACGCGGCGCGAAAGGCCAGCAGTACGAAATCAGGATCGTGCGATGGATCAGGCCGCATTGCAGCCGCGAAGTTCGTAGTGATCGCCTCCGTCTCGCCATGCCAGGCAACGACTCGTCCGACCGATACGTTCTCGCCTCCGCCGGACTTCTCGATGACGAGGTCTCTCGGGCGCAGGGCTTTCGTTCGGCGTACCGCTTCATCGAACGAACGCACTACTCCGGTCCTAGCGGCGAGTTGCGAGAATTCGAAGTCGGCGGCGCGTACGCACGGCATATCGTTCCCGAGGACCCCTGGTTCTGCTCCCCAGTCCCCGCTCCACGACTGACTGATCAGACGCTTCAGGGGAAGAACGGTCCAGCCATCGGGCAGGTCATTCGGGATCCACGCCGGTCCGGCACCGTCTTCGGTCGTGGAGAGGGCCAACCGCTTGAGCAACTCCGCTGACCAGCGGCGCACTGATATCGACGCGAGTTCCTGCTTCTTGGTGATGAGGGCGTCGATGCGGGCGGTCTCGGCGTCGAGGAAGTCGGCGATCGCCCGCTGCTCCCCCATGTCGCCGACCCGGATGGGCAACCTCCTGACCCGTTCTGCTGACAAGTGGAAGATGTTCGCTCCCGAGGCGATGCTGGCAAACAGCCCATCAGCGAAGGCGTGCCTGCTCCACCACGCCAAGAACCTTGGATCGACACCGGACCGGGGCCGCAGCCGTATCAGCGTGTTCTGGAAGCAGGCGCCGGGAACCTCGTCGTTCCACACGGCGGAGGCGCCGACCGAGGCGAGGCTTCCAGATCCCTCGGATACGAGCACGTCGCCGGTGCGCAGTCCGAATACCTGCTGCTCGCGTGCCGAGAAGTTCATCTCCTTCACGTCATCGAGGTCGAGCGCGCCGTCCTTGACGTTCGCGGCTCTGAGGTAGGGCCGCATGTGAGGCCCCGACTCGTACTGCGGAGATCGCTGTCGCCCGAGGGCCACCTCGGCGAGCGCGCGCAGCGGGCGTATGCCGCTCACCCCGTGACCTCCCGCAACAGCTCCTGGATCTCACCCTCCAGCTGCTTGATCTCGGCGTCGATCTCCTCCAGCGGCCTCGGGGGGACGTACTTGTAGAAGTGCCTCGTGAGGGGGATCTCGTAGCCGATCTTCGTCTTGGTGTCGTC
>WBZO01006649.1_pt1 | contig 11100 bp, 19 predicted proteins | sample 5204261 | NCBI WGS metagenome assembly WBZO01 (sample SAMN12412400, study PRJNA552823) | activated sludge metagenome | isolation source: activated sludge from anammox sidestream of wastewater treatment plant... | place: USA: North Carolina | collected 2017-09 | reverse complement strand
AAATCCGCACCCACAAACGACTTATCGACATCATGCAGGCCACGGCCAAGACGATCGAAGCGCTGAACAAGTTGAGTCTGCCCGCGGGCGTGGACATCAAGATCAAGGCCTCGGCGCGGCACTAGGGTCCAGTGGATGGGACGACTGAATCTTCGAGATCATTCTATGGGATGGAAGCTTGGAGGGTAACCCCGGGCTGGTCCCGGCAGGTCCCGCAGGCGACGGTAGAAAAAGGCAAGCACGATGTCGATCGGATTATTGGGCCGGAAGCTGGCCATGACCCAGCTCTACGATGAGGCGGGCAACGCCGTCCCGGCGACGGTCATCCAGGCCGGGCCCTGCCAGGTGCTCCAGGTGAAGACCAAGGAGCGGGACGGCTACGAAGCGGTCCAGTTGGGATACCTCGACAAACCCCGCCGGCTTGCCAGCCGCGCCCAGCGCGGCCACGTCGCCAAGCTCGATTCCAAGCGTCAGAAGGCCCGGGCCGCCGCGGGCCTCGAGCCGCCTCCCAAGGCCAATTGCGAGCCCAAGCGGTTCGTGCGCGAGTTCCGTGTCGCGGCCGGCGACCTGTCCGTGGGCCAGGCCCTGCGGGTGGACGTCTTCGAGGGGGTGTCGGCCGTGGACGTCGTCGGCACCTCCAAGGGACGGGGCACCGCCGGCGTGATGAAGCGGCACAACTTCCGCGGCCAGCGGGCCTCGCACGGGGTGAAGAAAGTCCACCGCCATCCGGGCTCGATCGGCATGAACACCGATCCGCACCACGTCTTCAAGGGGCACCGCATGGCCGGGCACATGGGCCATGCCCGATGCACGGTCCGCAACCTCAAGGTGGTGCGCGTGGACTTGGAGAACAACCTGCTGATCGTCCGCGGCGCCGTGCCCGGTCCGAACGGCGGCTACGTGATCATCCGGCCGACGAACCGGTTGCCGGCGGTCCAGGCGGCGGCCAAGAGTTGAGCGGCCCTGAGAAACCAGACGCAAGCCACTAGTTGAGACGGAAGTACGATGGTCAGCCTGCCCGTCTATGATCGAAAAGGGGCCAAGGTCGGCACCTACGAGATCGACCCGGCCGAGTTGGCGCCGCGGATCAGCAAGCAGCTTCTGCACGAAGCGGTGGTGATGTACCGCACCAACCTTCGCCAGGGGACGGTCCGGACCAAAGGGCGCTCGGACGTGGCCGGGACCACGAAGAAGATGTACCGGCAAAAGGGGACGGGGAACGCGCGGGCAGGCTCGCGGCGGAGCAACATCCGCCGCGGGGGCGGCCACTCGTTCGCCAAACGGCCCAAGGACTGGTCGTACCGGCTTCCCAAGGCGGCGCTCCGCGTGGCCACGCGCATGGCGCTGGCCTCGCGGATTGCCGACCAGGAGGTCACGCTGATCGAGGACTTGGCCTTCGAGCGGCCCAAGACGAGCGAGATGGCCGCGGTGCTGAAGGCCCTGGCGGCGGCGGGCGAGTTCGTCACGGTGACCGAGCCCCTGGTGAAGAAGCGGGCCGAGTCGCGCAAGCGGGCCGAGGCCCGCCGCGAGGAGCGGGCCGCCGAGCGGGAGAAGGACAAGAAGGGCGCCAAGAAGGACGAGGGCAAGAAGAAGTCGCCCGAGCCGGTCAAGTCCCCCATCTTCGACGCCCTGAAGGCCCGGCCCAACGTGCTACTGGTGGCGGTGGCCGGGTACGACGTGAACGTATACAAGAGCGTCCGCAACCTGGCCGGCGTCACGGTGTTGCCGGTTGGGGAGCTCAACGCCCTGGAAGTGCTCCGGCCGCGCCGGCTGCTGATGACCCGGGGGGCGCTGGACGCGGTGCGGCAGAAGGCCGCCGCGAAGGGCGCGTCGCAGACCTGACCTTGTTAGAGAAGTAAGGGAACTGGCCCATGGCCCGAGACATCACCGCGACCAACCTGGAGCTGGCCCCGCACCAGATCGTGTTCCGGCCCCTGGTGACCGAGAAGGGCTACCACAAGGCCGAGCGGTACAACACGTACACGTTCGAGGTCAACCCGCGGGCGGGCAAAGACGCCATCCGCCGCGCGATCGAGGCCCTGTTCGACGTCAAGGTGGTCCGCGTCAACACGCAGACCCGCCGGGGCAAGCCGCGGCGAACCAAGGCCCGTCTCGGCCAGACGAAGACGTGGAAGAAGGCCATCGTCACGCTCGACAAGGAACACCGGATCAACTTCTTCTAGCACGCCCAAAGGGCCGAGAAGTCATGGGAATTCGCCGATACAATCCGACCACGCCGGGGCGGCGTGGGGCCAGCGTCAGCGACTTCGCCGAGCTGACGCCCGGCGCCGAGCCGGTCAAGGGCCTGCTGCGGACCAAGCGCCGCAAGGGGGGGCGGAACAACCAGGGCAAGATCACCGCCCGGCACCGCGGCGGCGGCCACAAGCGCAAGTTCCGCTTGGTCGACTTCCGCCGCAACAAGGACGGGGTGCCCGCCCGGGTCCACTCGATCCAGTACGATCCCAACCGCAGCGCCCGGTTGGCGCTTCTGCACTACGTGGACGGCGAGAAGCGCTACATCCTGGCCCCGGACGGACTGAAGGAGGGGGCGACCGTGGTGAGCGGGCCCGAATCGCCGCCGACCGTGGGCAACTGCCTGCCCCTGTCGAAGATCCCCCTGGGCATGGACATCCACTGCATCGAGGTGCAGCCGGGCCGCGGCGGGGCCATGTGCCGCTCGGCCGGGACCAGCGCCACCCTGGCCGCGCGCGAGGCCGACTGGGCCCAGATCAACCTGCCCAGCGGCGAGATCCGCCGCGTGCCGGTGGCGTGCCGGGCGACGGTGGGCAAGATCGGCAACCCCGACCACATGAGCATCGTCATCGGCAAGGCGGGCCGCAACCGTTGGCTGGGCTGGCGGCCCCACGTCCGCGGCACGGCGATGAATCCCATCGACCACCCCCACGGCGGCGGCGAAGGGCGGACCAAGGGCGGCCGGCACCCGGTGAGCCCCACCGGCAAGCCAGCCAAGGGCGGCGCCACCCGCAAACGCCGCAAGCCGTCGAACAAGGCCATCGTCCGCAGGCGGCGGTCGGTGCGTTACGGGCAACTGAAGCTGAAGGGTTAGCATGAGCAGATCCAAGAAGAAAGGCCCGTTCGTGGACCCCCGCCTCTTCGGCAAGGTGGAGAAGCAGAACCAATCGGGGTCCAAGGACGCCATCAAGACGTGGGCCCGGGCGTGCGTGATCGTGCCCGAGTTCGTGGGGCACACGTTCATGGTCCACAACGGGCGGCAGCACACCAAGGTCTTCGTGACCGAAGAGATGGTGGGGCACCGCCTGGGCGAGTTCGCCCCCACGCGGACCTTCCGCGGCCACGGGGGCAAGGGAAAGGGCAAGTAGCATGGCCTACGAGGCGATCCACCGATTTGCCCGCATCAGCCCGCGAAAGGTCCGCCCCCTGGCCGACCTGATCCGCGGCAAGCTGGCCGACGAGGCCCTGGAGATCCTCCGCTACCAGCCGCAGCGCGGGGCCCGGCTGCTGGAGAAGGTGCTCCATAGCGCGTTGGCCAACGCCGAGGACCGCCGGGCGCAGCACATCAACCGGCTCCACGTGGTGGAGGTCCGCATCGACCAGGGGCCGATGTTCCGCCGCATGCGCCCCAAGGCCCGCGGCATGGCATCGATCCTCAAGAAGCGGATGTCCCACATCCGCGTGGCCCTGGAGTAAGACAGCATGGGTCAGAAAGTCAAGCCGACCGGGTTTCGCACGGGCGTCGTCACCGGCTGGAAGAGCCGCTGGTACGCCTCGAAGAAGGAGTTCTCCGAGCTGTTGGTCGAGGACTTCAAGATCCGCAGGTTCGTCAAGTCGCGGAAGGACAAGTTCGGCAAGCCGATGTACCCGGCCATCGCCAAGATCGAGATCGAGCGGACCCGGGACGAGGTAAAAGTGGTGCTCCACTCGGCCCGGCCCGGCGTGCTCATCGGCCGCAAGGGGGAGCGGGTGGAGGAACTGCAGAACGAGCTGCAGGGTTTCACCGGGCGGCGGATCAACATCAAGATCGAGGAAATCACCCGCCCCGAGGTGGTCGCCCAACTCGTGGCCGAGGACATCGCCGAGCAATTGGCCAAGCGGGCCAGCTTCCGCCGGACCATGAAGCGGGCCCTGGAGCAGACCATGGACGCCGGCGCCAAGGGGATCAAGATCCAACTGGCCGGGCGCCTGGGCGGCGCCGAGATGTCGCGGCGCGAGAAGGCCATCGCCGGGTCCATCCCCCTGTCCACGTTGCAGGCGAAGATCGACTACGGTTTTGCCGAGGCCTGGATCGCCCAGGGACACTTGGGCGTCCAGGTCTGGATCAATCAAGGTACGTATAGCGAGGAAGACACCCATGGCCTTGATGCCCAAACGGGTCAAGCACCGAAAAAGCCAAAGAGGTCGTATAAGAGGTAACGCGACCCGCGGCAACCGCGTGGTCTTCGGCGACTTCGGGCTGCAGGCCGTCCAGGGCGGCTGGCTCAGCGCCAACGTCATCGAGGCCGGGCGCATCGCGGCGCAGCAATACCTGCGGACCGAGGGGCGGCTGTACATCCGCGTCTTCCCCCACAAGCCCATTACCTCGATCCCCTTGGAAACCAGAATGGGAAAAGGCAAGGGGGAGCCGGAGTATTGGGCCGCGGTGGTCAAGCCGGGCACGGTGCTGTTCGAGATCGGCGGGGTGACCGAGGAGGTCGCCCGCATGTGCTTCACGCGCCTGGCCCACAAGATGCCGGTGAAGGTCCGTTTCCTCCGCCGGCGGCCGATGTAGGAGTGGTGAGCGAGTGGTGGGTGGTGAGTGGTGAGTCTGAAACCGCTTGCCGACCTGGAGTCCTGAGACCGAGAGACGCGCCATGACCAAGGCAACCGAGCTCCGCGAGATGAGCGACGACCAGTTGGCCCTCACGCTCAAGGAGGCCACGGAGAACCTGTTCCGGCTGCGGTTGCAGGCGGAGACGGAGCGGCTCGACGCGCCCAGCGAGCTGCGCAAGCACCGCCGCCTGATTGCCCGCGTCATGACCATCCAGAACGAGCGGCGGCGGACGGCCGCGGCCGCGCCCGCGGCGCAGGCGTCTGCGCCGGCCCAGACCTAGAGGAAGCCCGAGTGTCTGGCGGGCCCCGCCGGCCGCGGCACGGCGGCGGGGGGGCCGCCCGAGGAAACCAGCCATGCCCAAGCGAGTCGAGATCGGCATCGTCACCGCGGACAAGACCCCGAAGACGCGGCGGGTGGAGATCCCGCGCCTGGAGCGGCACGCCAAGTACGGCAAGATCCTCCGCCGCCGCACGGTGTGCTATGCCCACGACGAGAACAACGAGTCGCAGGTGGGCGACACGGTAGAGATCGTCGAGTCGCGGCCCATGTCGCGGACCAAGCGGTGGAAGCTGGTGCGGGTGGTGGGGCGAAGCGACCAGATCGACCTGGCGGCCCTCCGCGCGGCGGCCAAGTACGAGGAGAGCGTCGCGGGCCAGGCCGCGGCCGCCCAGGCGAGCGCCGAGCCGGCGAAGGCCGAGCCGGAAAAGGCCGAGCAGCCGCCGGCGTGAGCGAGGCCCGGACAACGTCAAGAACCAGCAACCCGACGAGCATTCCTTTCCGCGCGGCAGGCGCGAGTCATTGCGAGCGTGAACCATGATCCAGATGCAGACCCGGCTCAACGTGGCGGACAACACCGGCGCCAAGGAACTGATGTGCATCAAGGTGCTGGGAGGCTCCCGGCGGCGCTCGGCAGGGTTGGGCGACGTCATCGTGTGCAGCATCAAGAGCGTGCTCCCTTCGAGCGACTTCAAGAAGGGGGCGGTGGTGCGGGCGGTGATCGTGCGGTGCAAGAAGCCCACCCGCCGCAACGACGGCAGCTACGTCCGTTTCGACAGCAACGCGGCGGTGATCATCGACAACGACAAGAACCCGCGGGGCACGCGGATCTTCGGGGCCGTCGCCCGGGAACTCCGCGAGCTGAACTTCATGAAAATCGTGAGCCTCGCCAGCGAGGTGGTGTGATGCGAATCAAGACAGGCGACACGGTCGAGGTCATCACCGGCGACGACAAGGGGGTCCGCGGCAAGGTCCTGCGGATCGACGCCCGCGGCGGCAAGGTCGTCGTGGAAGGGGTGAACACGGCCAAGAAGCACGTGCGCAAGAGCCAGAAGAACCCCCGCGGCGGGATCCTCTCGCGGGAAATGCCGATCTGGCTGTCCAACGTGCTGTTGGTCTGCGAGCGCTGCGGCCAGCCCGCCCGCACCGGCGCCCGCACCCTCGACGACGGCACCAAGGAGCGCTTTTGCAAGAAGTGCGGCGCGGGGACCGGCCAGATCGGCCCCTCCAAGTCCGCCAAGGCCAAGAAGTAACGGCGAACCACCATGGCTGCGACCTCCACTCCGCGACTGCTCGATCGCTACCAGAAGAAGATCCTTCCCGCGCTGGACAAGCAGGTGGGGCGGACCAACCGCCTGTCCCTCCCGCGGCTGAAGAAGATCGTGATCAACATGGGCGTGGGCAGCGCCACCACCGAGAAGAAGCACCTGGAAGAGGCGCTCGACGCCCTGACCCAGATCGCCGGCCAGAAGCCGGTCGTCACCAAGGCCCGCAAGTCCATCGCCGGGTTCCATCTCCGCGAGGGGATGTCGGTGGGGTGCATGGTGACGCTGCGGGGCCGGCGGATGTACGAGTTCCTGGACCGGCTGGTGTCGCTGGCCCTGCCGCGGGTACGCGACTTCCGCGGTCTGAACCCGAACGGCTTCGACGGCCACGGCAATTACAGCCTGGGCCTGTCGGAGCAGATGGTCTTCCCCGAGCTCAACCCGGACAAGTTCACGCGGACGCAAGGCATGAACATCACCATCTGCACCACCGCCCGCAACGACGACGAGGCCCGCGAGTTGTTGCGCGGGTTCGGGGTGCCGTTCCGGGGGGCCGAGCAGGCGGGCGGCAAGCTGAAGTGAGAGGCGCGAAAGAGGAGTTCCCGTAGACATCCGTCGCGATGATCCCGAGGACCGGACTCGATGGCAAGCAAATCCAAGTTCGCCAAGGCGGCCAGGCCGCCGAAGTTTTCCACGCGAAAGAAGAACCGCTGCAAGCTGTGCGGGCGGGCCCGCGCCGTGTACCGCAAGTTCGGCGTGTGCCGTATATGTTTCCGCAACCTGGCCGACGACGGGCTGATCCCAGGCGTGAAGAAGGCAAGCTGGTGAGCGTGCGCCGCCCGGCCGGCGGCCGCGCGCGGCCCGTTTGCCTCGATCCAACGATGGTCTGAACGGTAGGCTGAATAGGTATGATGACCGACCCGATTGCCGACATGTTGACCCGCATCCGCAACGCCGTCCGCGTCGAGCGGCCCCACGTGGAGATGCCGCTGTCGAAGGTCAAGCGGGGACTGGCCGAGGTGCTCAAGCGGGAGGGCTACATTTGGGACTGGGAGGAGGTCGAGGCCCAGCCGGCCCGGCAGATCCGCCTGCACCTCAAGTACGGCCCCAACGGCGAGCGCGTGATCCGCCACATCCGCCGGGTGAGCAAGCCGGGACGCCGGGTCTTCAGCCCTGCCGCCAAGCTCAAGCCCGTCCTCAACGGCCTGGGCATCACGATCATCAGCACCAGCCGGGGCGTAATCAGCGACCGCGAGGCGCGGCAGCGCAAGCTCGGAGGCGAGGTCCTCTGCGAGGTCTGGTAGCCCGAACCGAACCGCCCCCATCACGACGAGAAACGCACGAAGGTCTCCCCGCCATGTCCCGCATCGGAAAAAAGCCGGTCAGCGTCCCCGCCGGCGTGAAGGTCGCCGTCGCCGAGCGCACCATTTCGATCGAGGGCCCTTTGGGAAAGCTCGAATGGGAGCACCGTCCCGAGGTGGCCGTCGCCTACGACCCCGCGGCCAAGCAGGTCGTCGTCACCCGGCACGGCGATGGGCGGGCCGCCCGGGCGTTGCACGGGCTTACCCGCGCCCTGGTCCGCAACATGATCGTGGGCGTCACCCAGGGCTACGAGAAGCGATTGGAGATCGTGGGCGTGGGCTACCTGGCCGCGGTGCAGGGGACGACCCTGCAGCTCCGCGTGGGGCTGGCCAACGAGCTCCAGGTGCGGATCCCGCCGGGACTGAAGGTCACCTGCCCGGACCAGCAGCACATCTCGATCAAGGGCATCGACAAGCAGTTGGTCGGCGAGTTCGCGGCCGACGTGCGGGCCCTGCGCAAACCCGAGCCGTACAAGGGCAAGGGCATACGCTACGACGGCGAGCAGGTCCGCCGCAAGCAGGGCAAGGCGATGGTCAAGTAGCCCCAGCGACAAGCGAGACACAGACGTGAAACACGAAAAGCGAATCGGACACCAGCGACTCCGCCGCCGGCTGCGGGTCCGCCGCGGCGTGAAGCTCCACAGCACGCGGCCCAGGCTGAGCGTCTTCCGCAGCCACAAGCACATCTACGCCCAGATCATCGACGATCTGGCCGGACGCACGCTGGTGGCCGCCAGCACGCAGGACAAGCAACTCCGCGGCCAACTGCCCGGCGGCAAGCAGTCGGCGGCCCAGGCCGTGGGCGCGTTGATTGCCAAGCGGGCGATCGAGGCCGGCATCAGGCAGGTGGCCTTCGACCGCCGCGAGTACAGGTATCACGGCCGCGTGGCCGCCCTGGCCGACGCCGCCCGCGACGCCGGCCTGGACCTGGGGGCCAAGAAGGTGATCGAGGCCCCGGCCGAGCCGGCCCCGAAGAAGGGCGAGAAGAAGTCGGCCGACAAGAAGCCGAAGGACAAAGGCGAGAAGGCCGAGAAGGGCGAAAAAGGTGACAAGGCCGAGAAGGCCCAAGCCAAGAAAGAAAAGGCCGCCCAGGAGTCTTGAACCGCTTGGACCCACGGAGACTTGCGAAGTCTTCGAGACTACGGAAGTCTTGAAAGTCTTGACCAGAACCCCCCAACCCGGGCACGTGACCCATGGATAACGAAACCTCCCGAGGCGAGCTGATCGACAAGGTGATCAAGATCCGCCGCTGCGCCGCCGTGGTCAAAGGCGGACGCCGCTTCAGCTTTTCGGCCCTGGTCGTGGTGGGCGACGGCCAAGGGCGCGTGGGCTGGGGCTACGGCAAGGCCAACGAGGTCCCCCCGGCCGTCGAGAAGGCGATCAAGGACGGCTCGCGGAGCCTGATCGAAGTCCCCGTGCAGAACTCGACCGTCCCGCACGTCGCGTGGGGCCATTTCGGCACCTCCAAGGTGGTCCTGATCCCGGCCGGGGAAGGCACGGGCGTGATCGCCGGGGCCGCCGTCAAGGCCGTGTGCGACGCCTGCGGCATCCGCAACATCCTCACCAAGTGCTACGGCTCGACCAACCCGCACAACGTGGTCAAGGCCGCCATCCTTGCCCTCAAGAGCCTTCGCTCGCAAAGCGACGTCGAGCGACTGCGTGGAGTCTCCCTGTCATGAACATCGACGGCGTCAATCGCGGCATCCACAAGCACCGCAAGCGCAAGCGGATCGGGCGCGGCCCCGGCTCCGGCCACGGCAAGACGTCCGGGCGCGGGCACAAGGGCCAGGGCGCGCGGGCCGGCTGGTCGCGCAAGGCCGTCTTCGAGGGCGGCCAGATGCCCCTGATCCGCCGCATCCCCAAGCGCGGCTTCCACAACAAGTTTGCCCTCCAGGTGGCCGCGATCAACGTCGGCGACCTCGACGAGGAGTTCGAGGCCGGCGCCGAGGTGACCCCCGAGGTGCTCTGCCAGCGCGGGCTGGTCAAGGGGAGCTACGACGTGCTCAAGGTCCTCGGCGACGGCCCCTTGAGCAAACGGCTGATTGTGTCGGCCCATCGCTTCAGCCGCACTGCGCTGGAGAAGATCCAGCAGGCCGGCGGCGAGGCCAAGGTGCTCCCCGGCAAGAAGCCGGTAGTCAAGAACAAGCAGAAGCAGAAGAAGCAATAGGACGGGCCTTCGGGCCCGTCCCCGGCGGCCCGGGAGGGCCGTCCTACACGCGGCGCACTCGAAGGGTCAACGTGCCAGGACGGATCGAGCCATGTGGGAAAAAATCCGCGTCGTCTTCACGATCCCGGAGCTGCGGCAGAAGATCCTGCTGACGCTGCTGTTCCTGGCCATCTACCGCATCGGCTGGCAGATTCCGCTGCCCATCGTCAACCAGGACGCGATGAAGCAGATGTTCGAGCAGCGGACGGGCTTCGGCGATGTGCTGCGCCAGGTGGCCGTGTTCAGCGCCAGCCAGCTCAGCCAAGCCACGATCTTCGGCCTGGGGATCATGCCGTACATCTCGGCCTCGATCATCTTCCAGCTCCTGGGGAGCGTTTACCCGCCTCTGGAGAAACTCCAGAAGGAAGGCGAAAGCGGGCGAAAGAAGATCAACGAATACACCCGCTACGCCACGGTGGTGCTGTGTATAGGCCAGAGCTGGTTCTACGTCAACTTTCTCGTCCGCAACGGGATGATTTACGAGACCTTCCTTACGGGGGGGAGCCTTTCGTTCGGATGGCAGTTCACCGCCGTGCTGACCATGACGGCGGGGACCACGTTTCTCATGTGGCTGGGCGAGCAGATCGACGAGTATGGCATCGGCAACGGCATCAGCCTCTTGATCATGGCCGGCATCCTCGCCCGCATGCCCTTCGCCGGGCTGAAGCTGTTCCAGCCGATCATCGACGAGGGGCAGATCACGCTCGGCGGCCAGGCTGGCATCGACAAGATCCTGGTGCTGGCCGCGCTGTTCGTGGGCGTGATTTTCGGCGTGGTCTTCATCACCCAGGGACAACGGCGCATCCCCACCCAAAGCGCCAAGCACGTGCGCGGGCGGCGGGTCTACGGCGGCACGCGGCAGTACCTTCCCCTGCGGGTGAACCAGGCCGGCGTGATGCCCATCATCTTCGCCTCCAGCCTGCTGTTGTTCCCCGCCGTGCTCTTCTCCTACTTGTCCGGCCGCTATCATGCCGGCTGGCTGAAGGAGTTGGAAGGCGCGTTCCACCGCGGCGACGGCTACACGTACAACATGTTGTACATCGGACTGATCTACTTCTTCTGCTACTTCTGGACGGCCATCACCTTCAATCCCAAGGACATGGCCGACAACCTCAAGAATTTTGGCACGTTCATTCCTGGTTATCGGCCGGGCAAGCGGACGGCCGACTATCTAGAAAAAGTCATGGTGCGCATCACTTATGT
>WBZO01006647.1_pt1 | contig 11106 bp, 9 predicted proteins | sample 5204261 | NCBI WGS metagenome assembly WBZO01 (sample SAMN12412400, study PRJNA552823) | activated sludge metagenome | isolation source: activated sludge from anammox sidestream of wastewater treatment plant... | place: USA: North Carolina | collected 2017-09 | reverse complement strand
ACGCCGTGCTCCTCGCAGTTCGTCCGCGCGACCGCCAGGGCCTTGGCGCTGATGTCGATGGCCGTCACGCGGCACTGCGGCAGGTGCTTGGCCGCGCACACGGCCACGATGCCGCTCCCCGTGCCCACGTCGCAGATCGACAACACCTGGCCGGCCGGCCGCGCCTTGGCCAGGTCCAGCAGGGCCACGACCAGGTGCTCGGTCTCCGGGCGGGGGATGAGCACGTCGGGCGTGACGCGAAAACTGAGCGAGTAGAACTCGCGGCGGCCCAACAGGTAGGCCACCGGGGTCCCCTCCCCGCGCCGCCGCACCAGCTCGCGGAAGGCCGTGCGGGGCTCGTCCCCGGGCACCTCGTCGAACGCGGTGTAAAGGGCGATCCGCGGGCAGCCCAGGGCCTCGGCCAGGAGCAGCTCGGCGTCCAGCCGCGGCGTGTCCGAGCCGCGGCCCTTAAGGTAGCCGACCGTCCACGCCAAGAGGCGCCCGATCGTCCAGGGTTCGGCGGCAGGCATGGAAAGTGATGAACGATGAATGATGCATGCTGAATGATGAATGGCGAGGGGCCGCTGCGTGGGCCCCCAATTCATCCTTCATTGCTCATCATTCCTCATTCCGCCCCGTCAGTCAATCGTCCCGAAGCTGGACCGCAGCTCCTGGCGCTCGTATTCGTGCAGGGCGTCGATGACCGGCTGGAGGTTGCCGGCGATGACGCTGTCGAGCTTGTAGAGGTCGAAGCCGATGCGGTGGTCGGTCACGCGGTTCTGCGGGAAGTTGTAGGTGCGGATCCGCTCGTTGCGGTCGCCGGAGCCGATCTTGCTCTTGCGCTCGGCCGCCCGCCTCTTCTGCTCTTCCTCCCGTTTGCGCTCGTAGATCCGCGACTTGAGCATTCGGAGGGCCTTGGCCCGGTTCTTGTGCTGGCTCCGCTCGTCCTGGCACTGCACGACGATGCCCGTGGCGAAATGCGTCAGGCGGATGGCCGAGGCGGTCTTGTTGACGTGCTGCCCGCCCGGGCCGCTGGAGCTGAACACGTCCTCGCGGTAGTCGTCGGGCTTGAGCTCGACTTCCACGTCTTCCGGCTCGGCCATCACGGCCACGGTGGCCGCCGAGGTATGGACCCGGCCCTTGGCCTCGGTTTCCGGGACCCGCTGCACGCGGTGCCCCCCGCTCTCGTATTGGAGCGTGCGAAAAACGCCCTCCCCTTCGATTCCCAAGACGACTTCTTTGAACCCGCCCAGCTCGGTAGGGTTCATGTCCAGGACCTCCACTTTCCAGCGGTGGTCGTCGCAAAAGTGCTTGTACATGCCGTAGAGGTCGCGCGCGAACAGGGCCGCTTCCTCGCCGCCGGTCCCGGCGCGGATCTCCAGGATGCACCGCGTGCGGTTGGCGTCTTCGCCGCCGACCGTCTGCTCGAGCAGATCGTCCCAGAGCTTCTCGCGTTCCTCTTTGAGCGCGGGCAATTCGGACTCGGCCAGCTCGCGCATGTCCGGGTCGGGGCCCTCGATCATCTCCTGGGCCTCGCGTATCTGCCGATTGAGGTCCTTGAAACGCCGGTACTTGTTGGCCAGCTTGGCCAGCGACCCTCGCTCCCGCGCCACGGCCGTCAGCCGCGCGGGATTATTGAGCACCTCGGGGTCGACCATCAGCTTCTCCAGCTCTTCGAACCGCTGGAGCTTCTCTTCGAGCATCTCGCGCATGGCAATCCGCCTGACAAATCAAGGAGCGCGCGCGGGGCCCCGCGCGCCAGCACCGCGCCGCAAGAGAGGGGGCGGCGGCAGCTACGTGGACTGCGGCTCGGCCGCGGCGGGATCGGGCTGGGCGGCCTTCGCTTTCTTGGACCGCTGGACGCTGGCGTAGCCCGTGCCGGCGAACTTCTTCTGAAATTTCTCGATCCGCCCGGCCGTGTCGACGTACTTCAACTTGCCGGTGTAGAACGGGTGGCAGGCGTTGCAGATGTCGACCTTCAGCTCCGCCACGGTGCTGCGGGTGACAAAGCTGTTGCCGCAACCGCAGGTGACCTTGGTCTCGACGTACTTGGGGTGGATCTTGTCCTTCATGGCAGTGCTTCCTCGGCCGGCAGGGGGCGGCGCCTGCGGCGGTCACCCGGTTTGATGTCGCAAGAGGGTCGGAACCCCTAAGATTACCGTAGCCGGGCGTCGGGAGCAAGGGCTCCGTCGGGAGAGACGGGGCCATTCTTGCCTTCTCTGAGTCGGCCCTTGGCTCTGGCGCGATGCGAAAATGCGCCCCGTTCCCCCCGTTATTGCCACGATCGGCTACCCCGCCTTCGGGCTCGGGGCCGGCTCGGCCATGGCGGGCTTTGGCGGAACCACCTGTTTTGGGGACAGCTCCCGCAGCCACGTGGCCCGCAGCGCCATGCCATGATAGCCCGGCGACTCGCGATCCTTCTCATACTGCGCGATCGCCTGCTCGTACTGGCCGGCGGCCTCGTAGGCGCGGCCCAGGTTGAAGCGGGCGGCGTACGTCCAGGGGCCCCCCGGCGTGGCGTCGAGCGTCCACTTCTGGAAATAGTCGATGGCCGCGGGCAGGTGGCCCAGGTCGTAGCTCAGCAACCCGAGCCAGAAGCTGGCGTCGGACTTTGCTCGCGTTACGAAGGGACGCAACGCCGGCGGGAGCTTGCCATCGGCCACCAGGGCGTCGATCTCGGCGTCGGGCGGGCGGGCCATCTGGTAGAAGTGCGTGGCCCCTCGTTCGCCGGTGAAATTGCCGCGCAGATGCGCGATCCGCCCCCGCCACACCGGCATCTGAAGGTCGAACTCCTCGAGGTGGACCCGCTCCACGCGCTGCTCGAGCACCGAAAAGGGCCTCGTCCACAGCCGGGCATCGCCCACGGCCCCCGCTTTCAAGAACCGATCGGCCTGGGCCGAGGCGTCGACCGCAAGCGTCATCCGCTTGGGGCCCGCCATCCGGTCTTCGAGCATCTTCATCCGCATCGACAACTCGGAGGGAGACGCCTCCACCTCGGCGACCGCCCGGGCCAGATCGCCCGCCGACACGGCGTAGCGCCGGTCCCCGTCGAGGTCCAACCGCCGCAAGAGCGCGGGATCGCCGGCCAGTTGCTTGAGCGTGGCCGGGCGGATGTCCAGGGGGCCGCCAGCAGCGAGCTTCACGCCGTCCGGCCCCGGAATCGGAATGCCCAAGGCGGGGTCGAACACGTAGATCTCTCCGCCCACCAGCACTCCGACGGCCCAGGGGACGGCCCGGCCCTTGTCGGTCTCGCCGGGCGGCGTCAGCGAGACCAGGGCCGCGTCGATCTGTTGCTGCCGCGCCAGGAGGATGAACACCCACGCCCGGTCCAGCGGCGTGCCGTGGCCCACCAGCAGCGTCTCCCAGGGGAACTGGCGCGGCCGCACGACCGGCCGGCCGTCGGGCCCCAAGACGGTCGGCTGGAGTTGGATGTTCCGCACGGTCCAATCGAACAGGCGCGCGGCCCGGTCCAGCTCGTCCGGCGACGTGCCGCGGGCCCACTTCGACAGGTCGCGGACCCACACGGCGGCCAGCAAGGTGAACGCATCGTCGCGCGGGAAGACGAGCTTGTCCAATTCCTGCACGGCCGGCAATTCGCGATAGGCCGGCGCCAGGCCGTCGAGCAGAGGGTCGGGCTTCCAGTTGGGGAGCGGCGCCTGGAGTCTGGCCCATTGGTTGAATCGCTCGATCACCTGCTCGAGCATCTCGGCGCTCCGATATTGCTCGGCGTTTTCGAGGTTCTCCAGACCCAGCTTGAACAACTCGTCCCCGGTGATGCCGGACGCCGTCGACCGCGATGCCTGGCCTTGTGGCTTGGAAGGTTGGTGGCCGTGCTCACCGCAGCCACCCGCAAGCGCCAGCCCCACAAGCCACGCGAGCCAGAACACGGATGTCCGAGGCGCCACAAGGCGGGTCATGGGCATAGTCCCTCCACGGCGTGGCGCACGGCGATCAGCCGCCCGAGAAGGCCCTCGAACTGGTCGAGCGGGACCATGTTGGGGCCGTCGCTCAGCGCCTGGTCAGGGTTGGGATGCGTCTCGAAGAACAGGCCGTCGGCGCCCACGGCGGTGGCCGCCCGGGCAAGGGGCTCGACCATGGCCCGATTGCCCCCGGTGGCGCCTCCCAGGCCGCCGGGCTCCTGCACGCTGTGGGTGGCGTCGTAGATCACCGGCACGCCCAGCGACTGCATCTGCGGAATGGCCCGCATGTCGTTGACCAGGCGGCCGTAGCCAAAGAAGGTGCCGCGCTCGCAGAGGAGGACGTTGCGACAGCCGGCCGCCTCCAGCTTGCCCACCACGTGCTTCATGTCGCCCGGGGCCATGAATTGCCCCTTCTTGACGTGGACCGCCCGCCCCGTCTCCGCCGCGGCGACCAGCAAGTCGGTCTGCCGGGCAAGGAAGGCCGGGACTTGCAGGAGGGTACATACCGCGGCCGCCCGGGCCGCCTGCTCGGGAACGTGGATGTCGGTAGTCACGGGCAGGCCCGAAGCCTCGCCAGCCCGCGCCAGCACCTCCAACCCGCGATCCAGCCCCGGGCCGCGATACGAGTCGATGCTCGTGCGGTTCGCTTTGTCGAATGAGGCCTTGAACACGATCTGGACCGCCAGACGCGAGGCGATCTCGGCCAGACGCCGCGCAATCGCCAGCGTCAGATCCTCGGTCTCGATGACACACGGGCCCGCGATGACCAGCAATCGCTGGCCGCGCCCGCATTGATAGGGACCGATCTTGGCAGGGTTGTCGAGCATTTCAAGGGGCCGTCCAAGTCATGGTTCAGGTTGCCGCGGCGGCGGGGACGACGACCGTGAGCCGGCCGGGCAGGACTTCCACTTCCAGCGGCAACATGCCTCCCGGGTCGCCGTCCACCTGGTACGGCACCGGCTCGCTGGCCGTCACCCTCATGCGGCGGATCCGCCGGACCGCGCAGTCCTTCATGCGCTGGTGGCGGCGGAGCACCACGGCGGCAAGGTAGCGCAGGCCGTGCCACAACGAGTGCCGCCGGAACGCGCACATGTCCAGGAGCCCGTCGGTGCCGTCGGCCTGCGGGGCCACGCGGAACCCGCCCCCGTAACAAGGCAAGTTGAACGCGAACACCCATCCGGCAACGAGAGACTCTTCCTCAGCCGATTCGGGCCCGTCTCCCTCCGTGCAGTATACCCGAAGTTCGGGAAACGTGTACCGGCGAAGCGACTCCCAAATCGGCCGGGCGTAGCTCAGGTGCCGGATGTGCCCGGCCCGGGCGCGGTGCAGGCGCTCGACCACGTCGGCGTCGAAGCCGCAACTGACCATCAGCAGAAACACCCGGCCGGCGGCCATTCCCGCGTCGAGATGGAGCAGCCTGCCCGAGCAAATCGTCTCGCACACCTCGCCGGGAGTCGGGCCCATGTGCAGGTAGCGGGCCAACAGGTTCTCGGTGCCGCCGGGGAGCATGGTGACGGGGACGCCCGGCGACGTGCGATTGACCAGCTCGGCGGCGGTCCCGTCGCCGCCCACACCCACCACGGCGCGAAGCCGACCGTCCGCATGGAGACTATTCGCGCGCGTGGCCAGGTCGGCCAAATCCCGGACGATTTCCACCTGGAAGCCCCGGTCGCGGAGCAGCGCGGCCAATCGGTCGGCCCCGTCGGCTGTGGACGATGCCCCGGCCTTGGGATTGACCGACACAACCACGTGGTCGGCGCGCGATGGCAAGGGGGATCCAGCCGTGAAGGGCACGTAGGGGCTCCGGGAGGCACGCGGACAGCCGAGTGGCCATACTACGTGAGCAGTATAAGGTCTGGTTCTTTTCATATGAACAACCAGACCGAGCGCAGCAACCACCGGGGCAGTCAATGGGCTGCCCGGAGCGGGCCGCGGCTCATTCCTCTGGGGGGATCGACAAATCATGCCGTGCAGCGTCGCTCTGTGTGTAGCAAAATGCTGCAACACCTTTGAGTGGTGCGACGCTATTGGTGGCATTGAGCCTTTGGGAAGGTACTTATTAACGCATTTGAGAATAAAGACTTGCGAGGATTTCGTGATCTCGGGAGGTCTGCCGCGACCTTGGCACGCGGCGTGCTTTACGGGGTCTGGCGGCGGCATTATCGAGCCGCCCACAACGTGACTGGCCCGTGGGGCCTCTGACGGTATTTGATCGGGTGGTTGCCTTGCCCTTGCCGCCCGATTGGGCTACTGCGTAATGTGGCCCGCCAGAGGCCCCCATTTTTCTGCGCCGAAGAACCCCACTTATTGCGACCCAATGATGCACAAGAGGTGTTATCATCCACTAGCGGGGGATTCCGAGGCCGCCAGGACCGTGTGGCGGAAGCTAGACTTTTTCGGACGCCCGGTTGCGCCCGTTTGAACCTGCCCGACACCCTGGCACCCCTCTGTGAGGTCCGCCCATGATTCGGCAGCCTCCCGCCAACGCGAAGACGGCGCCCGAGTCGGCGTCTGGCGCAGGGTCCGTGGCATCGGCTCCGCCCGAGAACTCGGCTTCGGCCTCCAAACCGACCGTCTCCGCCTGTCTCAATAAGTTCGCCTCGAAACGACTCCTGGCGCTGCTCCTGGCCGTCTCCGTGTTTGGCCACGCCGCCGGGATTGCGGCCTACATGAGCAAGGGCAAGTCGACTCCTCCAAAGCCTGCCCCCAGCGAACCGGAACTCGGCTTGTACTGCTTTGTCCCCGAGGCGGGCGACGGGGCGCCTGTGTTGGGGGCGACGTTTCGCGTCCATGCGGCCTTGATCGATGAGGTCGCCCCACTGGCTCGCCGCTCTCTGGCGGAGAAGGAGTTCCGCGTCAGGCAGGGTATTGAGGAGTTGCTGCGCAGGGCCCATCCGGGCGACTTCCGCGATCCCGCGCTGACCGACCTCAAGCGGCAGATGAAAGACCAGGTGAACGAAGTCCTTGGGATGCGCGCGGTTTCCGACATCATCATCACGGACCTGGGGATCGACCGGCCCGCCCGCACCGCGTCGCACCCGGCCGACGTGACTGGCACGCCGCCTCACGCCCCAGGCGAATCGCCCTCGGGCTGAATCCGGGCAGACAGTCGCCCGGCCATGCTGAATGCCCGAACAACGTCCCACGCGACCGTGTGGGCGGTATGCCCCAATCTGCCGCAGGCCCAAGTCTGGGTGATGCCGAGGGGCGCCGGCTTCGTTGTGCCAGCGTGGCTTCATTCGCCGTACGACGGTGCCACTTTCGCGGGGCGAAAGGCGACACTGCGGCCAGACGCTCGATTCGAGCGGATTCGCGCGGCGATTCGTGCCCGGGCAAAGCTGGTCATGGAGAATTAGGGTCTTTACTTCAGAGGCTGGAACGTCTTCGGCTGGCGACGACTCCTCACGGCAGCCCCAGGTACTCCAGGAGCGGGTGGCGGATTTCCTTGCCGTCGAAAGCCTTCGCCACGGACTTGTTGGCCTGCTCGAGGATGCGGTCGTGCTGCCGGCCGACCTCGTGGTTGATCGCGTCGGCGATCGGACGCCGCACGGCGTTGAGCACGTCGTTGGAAATCTCAAGCTTGCGGACCTGGACCTGGAGGTCGAGCACCTCGGGCGCATGGATCGTCACGCGGCCTTCGGCCTTGTCCACGCGGAGTTGGCCGGAGACATCCAGCGCCACCAGGGCCCCGAAGTTGACTGCCGCCCTGACGCTGTCGCCCGCCTGGTAGCTCACCCGGCCCGCCACCGGCACTTCGGCCGCCGCGGCGAACATCAAGAGCCGGGCCCCGTCGCCGGCGGCCGGCCTCAGGTAGGGCATGCGGAGGACGCGGATGCGGGGCTGGCCGTCGAGCCTCGCCCGGATGCCGTACTCCTCGCGGACCGTCCACAAGCGGTGTCGCCGGGTCCGCCGCAGGTCCTTGAGGGTGGGCGCAGGCAGGTCGACGTACGTCTCCTCGAGTCGCGAGCGGGTCTGTGCGAACCCCTTGCCGTCCAACTCCCCCATTACCAAGGCGCCGGCCGCCGCCCCAAGGGCGGTCTGGATGGCGGCCGGCACATCGCCGACGCGGAAGAGGTCGGCCAACTCCCCGGGCCCGGGCTTGTCGGGCGAGGGCGACGGACCCCTAGCCGCGCCGGCCGTGTCCCCGAAGTGCATGAAGCGGCCCGAGGCGTTCCTCAGCCCCGCGCGCCCCCCTTCGCCAGGCACCAGCGTGAACGACTCGGGCGGGCCCGGGTCCGCGCCTTCTCGGGCAAGGGCAAAGACCTGCCCTTGCGGCCCGGCCGCGGCGAGGAACGGGCCGCCCTGGGTCTTGAGCGCGATCCGGCCGCCGTCGAGGATGTGGCGCTCGAAGGTCTCCCGATCGCCGGGCACGAATCGCGAGGCCGTGACGCGTCCGCCCGGCTCGACGCCCAGGAACCGTCCGCCCGGCGTGCGCAGGGCCACGGTCTCCTCGGCCGCGGCAATGCCCGCGAGCAGGGCCAGGGCCGCGGCTACCACACTCCCGCGAATTGCGAACGTCGCTGCCATGCCTTGCGCGGCGAGCAAGCTCGCCGGCTGAATGGTCACTCGATCCCCATGAACTTCATCAGCAGCCAGTCGCGGATGCGGTCGGGGATTTTGGGAAACACCGCGAAGCCAGCGCGGGTCCGCCAGCCCACCGGGTAACGTGTCTTGGGACGCTTCGCGCTCAGGGCGTGGCGCACGGCACGGACCACGCGCTCGACGGGCATGGACGACTTGTCCAGCCGCTTTGCGGCGCGGCGCATCTGCTCAAGCCCGTGCTCGTACAGCCCGCGGACCTCGGGCGGCGCGGCCCGCTCGAGCTCCTCGGCCCCGGCCAGCATCTTGTCCCAGATGGGCGTGTCGGTGCTGTCGGGCTCGACCAGCGACACGTGAATGCCCCAGGTCCGCAGCTCGACGCGGAGGGAGTCGGCAATGGCCTCGATGGCGTGCTTCGAGGCGGCGTAGGCGCCCATGTAGGGCGGGGCGATCTGCCCGCTGATCGAGCTCATTAGCACGATCCGCCCCCGCCCCCGGCGCAGAAGCGGCAGGGCCGCCTGGACCAGCGCCACCTGGCCCACCACGTTGACCTCGAATTGCCGCCGCAGCTCGGCCGGGGGGACCAGCTCCAGCGGGCCGGGCACGATGATCCCGGCGTTGTTCACCAGCCCGGCCAGGCCGCCCTCGCCCGCCGCCGCGCCGACCCGCTCGGCCGCCGCGCGGAGCGAGTCCCCGTCGGTCAGCTCGACGGCGACCGTCTCCAGGCGGGGCGAGGACTGCGCGCGGAGCCGGCGGGCGTCGTTTTCCGAGCGGACCCCGGCAAAGACCCGCCATCCTGCCCGGTCGAGGTCCACCGCGCACGCCGCGCCGATGCCGGTCGAGCAGCCGGTGATGAGGACGAAGCGGTCGTTCATCGGTCCTCCTGCGGCCCGAAGAGCCTATCCCAGGACCTCCGGGGAGACCTTCGGTCGGCCGTTTCGGCGGGGTCGGAGACCCACGCCGAACCTGGTTCTGGGGTGGGCGCTAAATCTCATAGCCGTACTTCTCGAAATAGCTCCGCCACCTGCGCGCCACCTCGGCGCGCATCTCGGGGGCCAGCTCGTGCCGGTTGGGCTGGTAGTCGCGCGTGCGGGCGGCGTAATCCTCGATCGCCGGCCGCGCGGTCTCGAAGTCGCCCAGCGCAAGCTCTTCATACACCCGCCGCATCTGGCCCACGGGGTCGCGGGCCAGGTCTTCGTAGCGGACTTCGCACAGCCGCGACGGGTCGATCAACCCGCGGTCCCGCTCAAAGGCCTCGTACATCCGCGGCAGCGTGGCCAGGACGTACTCCTCCAGCCCTTCGTAGCGCGGCACTTGCAGCCCGTGGTAGCGGTACAGCCGCTTCCAGGTCTTCATGGTCGAAGGGAAGAGGACGTAGGGATCGCGGACGATGTGGACGAAACGGGCCCTGGGAAACATCTCCAGGAGCGTGCGGACCCGGGCGGTGTGGGGCGGCGACTTGAGCACGATCCGCTTGGGGGTCCGCACCGAAAGACACTTGAGGAACCACTCCAGGGCCCCCTTCCAGCGGGCCAGGGCCGCGGGCGCGACGTCGGCCAGATCGAGGTACTCCTGGAACTGCGGCGAATGGTTGGGAAAGGCGAGCGTCAAGTAGGGCGAAGGCATTCCCATGTTGCACAATGCCCATTCGTCCTCCTGCGGGGCCTGCCAACTGACCAGCATGTTGTCCATCGGCCGCTTGCGGGGGAGGAGCAGACCGAGCCACCAGGCGATCAGCGGCCGGGAGACGAGGAAGTGGTTGGGGGCGAAACAAGCATACGTGTCGGGGTAGGTGTGGCGCGGGTCGGCCACCAAGAGTTCGTGCAGAAGCGTCGTGCCCGAACGCCAATGCCCCAGTACGAAGAGCGGGTCTTCGGCCAGCTCCGTGCGGCGGATGCGGCGGCCGCACAAGAGCCGTTGCAAGAGCCCGAGGGGAAAGTTGAAGACCGTCGCCGCAAAGGTGAGCAACAGGGCCATGGCAATGCGGCTGGGGGCGATGGCGAAGCGGTTGCGCCACAACAGCCGGGACCAGCCCGAGACGCAGATCCCGGTCCAGATCCGCACCTCCCAGAAATGCTCCTTGGCCCCGCCGTCCCCGGTCCGGGCCGTTGGTGTCGCTTCGGCCTTCATGCTTCGCGCTTCATCCTTTGCAGCAGAAACTCGTGCTCGCCGACGCCATCTCCAGCAATAGCGGCGTGGGGCGGACGCGGGCCCCGAGATGCTCGATCGCCCGGAGCCGCTGGACGATCGTCTTCGCGCCGACCTGGTCGGCCCAGGCGAGCAGCCCGCCCCGCCCGGCGGGAAACCCGAACCCGAACACCACGGCCAGGTCGATGTCGCGCGGGTCGCCGTTCGCCCCCTCCTCGATCACCCGCGTGGCCTCCAGCAGCATGGGCAGCAGAAGCCGATCGAGGATGGACTGCGCGGAGTGCGGGCGGGGCGCCGCGCTCCACCGGGCCAGGAGCGCGGCGGCCTCGGGGTCGGGTATTTGCTCGTCCGGGCCGTCGTAGCGGTAAAACCCTGCACCCGACTTGCGGCCCAAGCGGCCCTTCTTGACCAGGGCCACCAGCGGCGGCGAAGGGACCAGCCGATCGCCCAAGGCGCCGGCCAGCACCCAGGCCCCGTCGAGCACCACGTCCAGCCCGATGCGGTCCATCAGGGCGAACGG
>WBZO01006646.1_pt1 | contig 11108 bp, 13 predicted proteins | sample 5204261 | NCBI WGS metagenome assembly WBZO01 (sample SAMN12412400, study PRJNA552823) | activated sludge metagenome | isolation source: activated sludge from anammox sidestream of wastewater treatment plant... | place: USA: North Carolina | collected 2017-09 | reverse complement strand
CCTCCCATGGGGCCACCGCACCACCGCTGTCCAGCGCTGCTACTCTTCGCGCAACTGTCCGACGACGCCCGCCTCGATGAGACGGACGACATCGCCGGGCGAGTAGCCGAGTGCCCCGAGGATCTCCTGCGCATGTTCGCCGGGCTTCGCGGCGCCGCGCATGGCGCCGCCGGGGGTCCGAGAGAGCTTCACCGGGGTGTTCGAGACGCGCAGGGAGGCGCCGGTCCAGGTCGGGAGGTCGACCAGCATGCCGCGCGCCGCGACCTGGGGGTCGGCGACGACGTCGTCGACGCGGTTGATCGGCCCAATGAGCGCGATCGGGCTGAGCAACTCCTGCCACTCCGCCCTGGACTTCTGGCGGAAGGCCGCGAAGAGGATAGGCTCGAGCTCGGCGTAGTTGCGGGTGCGGCCCGCGTTAGTCGCGAATCGCTCGTCGGCGGCCAGTTCGTCGCAGCCGATGGTGGCGCAGAAGAGCGCCCAGTTGTGGTCTTTCACGTTCGCGACCACCACCCAGCCATCCTTCGCGGGGAAGGCCTGGTGCGGGGTGCTGAGCGGGTGGCGCAACCCGACCGGGCCCTGGACCTCGCCGGTCGAGGTGTAGCGGACGATGGCGTTCTCCATGAGCGCGACCTGGGCATCGAGCATGGCGACATCGACGTGCTGGCCCAGGCCGGAGCGGTCGCGTTCGACCAGGGCGGAAAGCACGCCGATGGCCGTGAACATGCCGGCGCCCATATCGCCGATGGAATAGCCCGTGCGCGCCGGCGGCCCGCCTTCGTGGCCGGTCATGCTCATCACGCCGCCCATGCCCTGGACGATAGCGTCGACGGCCCCGCGTTCGCGGTACGGCCCCGTGTGGCCGAAGCCCGAAGTGGAGGCGTAGATGAGCCGCGGGTTGACCTCCCGCATCTTCTCGTAGCCGAAGCCGAGGGCGTCCATGGTGCCGGGCGAGAAGTTCTCGGTGAGCACATCCACCCGGGCCGCGGCACGGTAGACGATCTCCTTCGCTTCCGGCGTCTTGAGGTCGAGCATGATGCTCTTCTTGCCGCGGTTCACGGAGAAGAAGTAGGTGCTGACGCCGTGCACGTACGGCCCGCTGCCTCGCCGCGTCTCGTCCTGGTGGGCGGTCTCGATCTTCCAGACCTCGGCGCCAAGGTCGGCCAGGACCATGACGCCGTAGGGGCCGGCGAGCGCCCAGGTGAAATCGAGAACACGGATTCCGGAGAGGGGTCCAGCCATAGCGCCTGCTCGCTTTCGGTTACCGGCCGGTCACGCGGCGGGTGGCGTTGCGGAAGCGTTCGACCTGTTCGGGGCTGCCGCGCAGCTGGCGGTTCGCCTCGTCTTCCATGTGGCGAGCCTCATCGGAGAGCGTGGCTGCGTCGATGACGCGTTTCGCTTCGCGGACGGCGGGGCGCGACATGCTCGCGATGGTCGTGGCCATGGCCCAGGCGGCGTCCATGAGTTCATGCGGCTCGTGGAGCGACGTGACAAGCCCGTAGTCGAAGGCTTCCCGCGCGTCGAACTTCCGCGCGGTGAAGATGAGTTCCTTGGCGCGCGCCGCGCCAACCAGGCGAGGAAGCGAGGCGGCCGCCACGACGAGACCGTACTCGGAGCCGGGCAGGCGGAAGCTCGCGGTGGTGGAGGCGATACGGATATCGCAGCCGATGGCCAGCCGGGCGCCGCCGCCAAAGCAGTAGCCGTTGACGGCGGCGATGACGGGCTGTGGCGTCTTCGCGAGGACGCCGAAGAGGCCGCCGGCGCTGCGCGAGCGCGCCGCCTGGGCGCCTTCGACACCGCTCATTTCGAGCATGTCGCCGCCGGCGCAGAAGGCCTTTTCGCCGGTGCCGGTGAGGATGATGGCGGCAATCGCCGGGTCTTCGCTGGCGCGGAGGATGGCGTCGCCGAGCTGGTCGCTGAGGGCGTTGTTCAGGGCGTGGTGGCGCTCGGGACGGTTCAGCGCGAGGCAGACGACGGCTCCGCGGCGTTCTTCGATGACGAGTGGTTCAGTTCTGGACATTGCGCCGGAGTCTAGAGACTCTGGTGCGGGATGGCCACGGCGGGGCGCTTCGAGGCTATGGCTCGGGCCCGCGATATTGGCGTTTGGGGAGTAGTCGAGAACGACCAAGTGTGATTGTATACAATCATCTTCCTCACCACAGGAGCCCCGGAAACGATGGCAGCAAGCTGGATGACCTACACGACCCCAGGCGCCCATTCCTCGAAGGAAGGGCCTGACTACTTCCGGGACGCGTTCCCGTACACAATGCCGCCGCTGATCCAGTTCGAACGTGAACCGGCGCCGCTGGACCCGCCGAAGCGCATCTGGATCACCGATACGACCTTCCGCGACGGCCAGCAGAGCCGGGCACCGTATACGGTGGAGCAGATAGCCCACCTGTACGAGCTGCTGCACCGCCTGGGCGGACCGAGGGGCATGATCCGGCAGTCGGAGTTCTTTCTGTATACAAAGAAGGACCGCGAGGCGGTGGAGCGCTGCCAGGAGCTGGGCTACCGCTTCCCGGAGATCACGGGGTGGATCCGCGGGACGATGGCGGACTATCAGCTCGTGCGTTCAGCCGGCCTGCAGGAGACCGGCATCCTCACCTCGATCTCGGACTATCACATCTTCAAGAAGCTGAACTCGACGCGCGAGGCGGTGATCGCGAGCTACCTGGAGGTGGTCGACGCGGCGCTGGCGGATGGGGTGGTGCCGCGCTGCCACATCGAGGACAGCACGCGGGCGGACTTCCACGGCGTCGTGCTGCCCTTCGTGCAGGCGTTGATGGAGCGGGGGCGCCAGGCGGGGATCCAGGTGAAGGTGCGCTACCCGGACACGATGGGCGTGGGCGTGCCCGACCCGCACGCGGCGCTGCCGCGCGGCATCCCCCGACTGACGCACCTGCTGAAGACCGAGGGCGGGGTGCCTTCGGAGGCGCTCGAGTTCCACGGGCAGAACGACCTGAACGCGATCATCCCGAACGCGGTGGCGGCCTGGCTGTATGGCGCGAGTTCGAACAACGGCACGCTGCTGGGCATCGGCGAACGCAGCGGGAACACTCCGATCGAGGCGCTGGTGTTCTGGCTCATCGGGCTGACCGGCGAGACGCACGGGATGGACACGACGGTGATCAGCGAGATCGCCGACTACTACCGGGAGATCGGCGAGGTGGTGGACCAGCGGCTGCCATTCGTCGGCGACAACTTCAACGTGACCCGGGCGGGAATCCACGCGGACGGCATGATCAAGGACGAGGAGATTTACAACCCGTTCGACACGACGCGGCTGCTGAACCGGCCGCCCGGGGTGGCCATCACCGACAAGAGCGGCGCGGCGGGGCTGCTGATGTGGATGCAGAAGCACCGCCCGTCGGAGGCGGCGGGGCTGGAAAAGCGCGACCCGCGGCTGATGCGCATGCTGGACCTGGTGATGCTCGAGTACGACGACGGCCGCGTGACCAGCCTTGCCGACGAGGAGGTGCACCGGCTGGTGGACGAGGCGTTCGCGCGGGTGGGGGTGGGGTAGGGAAAAGGTCAGCTCCCGCCCATGCGACCGAGCCGCTCGATGACTCCCTGCGGATCGGGGTGGCCGTGTTGCTGGAGCGCGGTTTCAAGTATGCCCCGCCATGCCGGGTCCGAGAGGTCCAGGAGGGCCCAGGCGTCGCGCGTCAACAATCGGCGGCTCACCTCGGGCGTGACCGGCACGATGCCGTGTTCGAGGGCGACTGTGGTCAAACCCTTCCCGATGGCGAGCTGCTCATCTTCCAGCGAACCCGTCGTGTGTCCAGCCGAGCGAACGACGAGTTCCAAGGTCGTCCTCATAGCCGCGGCCAACGGCTCCACACTCGCCGGCACCCGGGCTGAATCCAACCAGCGAAGCGTGTCCCGGGCGATCTGGGAACGGAGAGCGTCGAGGGGCCCCGCCTCCAGGGAGTCCATCGCCCGGTTTACGGTGCGCTCGAAACCGCTGAGGAACTGAAATACCTGCCGCCGGTCGGCTTCACGCATGACAGCCCTCCCCAGTCGTGGCGGCGTCAAGAGCACAGTACTCGGACAGCTTGCCCAATCACACCATGGGTCGAGGATGTCGAGCAGGCAGCCGAAGAGCTACGGGGCGCTAGCCACACTCCGGGACTGGCTGCCGCTGGGAGAGCGCAGTCTCCCCCGGGACCAACTCCTGGATCAGGGTCCCGGACCAGTACACCGGGTTTTGGACCTCGATTTTGCCGTCTACTCGCCAGACGGCGAGATCGCTGACGTATTGCTCTCCCGAATCCTTCGTCCCGCACAGGCGCAGGACGAGCCCGGAATGCGGGTCAGCCCGGAGCTCACGTAACGACACTACGGCAGGTGCGGTCGACGGAGCAGGGACTCCCGCGAACTTCAGCTGGCGCTCGCACATCGCCTGGTTCACGCCCTGGTACGAACACAACGCATCGAAGTTCCCCGACCTGGCGATGGCGACGATATCGGCCAGGGCGTGCTCAGCCTCTTCGCGCGTCACTGGCCGTGCGTCAGTTGCATCACCACAGCTGACGCACGATGCCATGATGATCGCACCGGCGATCAGGCTCAGGGAGCGCTGCCGCACCGGCGGCGCCACTTACTTCACGACCACTGGTAAGGCCAATATCCATCCTCCGCCTGCGAACACACCGATTCCAGCAGCCAAGATGCGCCGTGGCGTTGGGTATACCAGCCCTCCCGCGACACTCATCAAGGCGCCGCCAATTGCCATGGCCGCTCCGATGTCCGTGAATGCCGCAAGCCACCCGCCAATCTGGACAACAGGACCGAAAACGAGCAGGAGCGTTGAGTAAAAGGGCCGATCGGTCGCGACCGACCGTTCACTTCTCCGATCGATCGGCTCTTGATTCATCACCATGGGTAGCATACAGCATGCCAGTGCAGTCGCGGCCCGCCAGGTGGAGTGTAGCTTGCTCCTATCGGCCCCATGCATGCTGGTTACCAGCCAAACGAAAACGGCGCCCAGGTGACGGCACCCTCTTTGTTCGGCTGGGCCCACCCTCCCTGGTAAATGGCCTGATGTAGATGGTCCCCAGTGTTGGTGCATGAATCTGAGGCGTGGTCGAGTACGGTAGCAATTGTTCGTTGTGACTGGGAAACTCCACCACCATAGTAGTGGTTCGCCCAGTAGGTGCCAAGGACGTTGGGCAGCGCAGTGACGTGCCAGTAGTGCATCTGCCCGGCATATGCCCCGTTGGGCGTCCAGACATTGGCGCCCACTCCTGGGCAACCGCCCGCCGCAAAGAAACTGACTCCCTCCGCGAGGTTGGGCCCGTTGATGTAGGTCTTGTACTCGACATATGTTCCCTGATAAGCAGGATAGTCGATCGCTCGCCACCATTCTGAAGAAGCTTCGTCATTATGCCAGCAGACGTGGGCCGTCGCCAGATTCCAAAATTCCGGCCTGCCGGACCACTTGGTTAGGTACTGGATTTCGGTGCCAGGGAAATAGCCGGTGTCGTTCTTCCAGTCTGAGCAGCCAGACCCGTATATGCCGTTGAGTATCCACACGGGAGAGTAGGGATTGTCGGCTCGGGAGCTTGTCGCAGGTGTAAGGGCGATGACCAGCAGCCCGCCAACGACCAGGCCAATCGCGAGCCCGCGAGAGAACGTTCCAAATAGTCCCAGTGCTTGCCTCATCGAGAATTCTCCGCAATGAATCGATCCACGAGGTCAGTGAGGATTTCCACCGGAAGAGGCCCCGCGTTGACGATCACGTAGTCAGATCCAACGACAAAGGCCGCCCGGAGCACAGGCTGGAGACGTGACGAGGGCGCTCCGTGCTCGATCAAGACCGGGGTGCCCTTTGCATCGTAGACGGAAAGCTCGGAGGGGCCACCACCAGCAGGGGCGACCGTCTCGGCATTGCGGCCATCCTTGATCGAGTAGATCTCCATGTTGATTGGCCAAAAGTCCGGCGAGGTGAGCGTGACACCTTCGGCGAAGAGCCGGGCGGTTCCGTCGGCACGGACCACTGCGGTCACCTGGCGCCCGGTAATCTCGAATCCGGCTGGCGGCGAAACCTGGTGCAAGGTCAGGTCGAGTTTCACCACATTGGGGTCGTCGGCGCGGAGTGCGGGGAGCTCTATCTCGCCCCGTGCTTTGTCGGCATGGTTATACCAGTCGTAGGACGGCACAGCCCCAGGGGGAAGCACCGCCAGTTGACCCAACGAGACGCCCTCTGCGACCTCCACAGGAGTCAACGGTCGGCTCTTGATGGGGTCGGGGGAAGTAGGCGTGCCGATCTTCACCTCCCCAATGGGCCGGACTGGAGCTTCATCTGGCCCTCCAGCAAGGGCCAAACCGAGAGCAGCCGCAGCGGTCACGGCGAGCCCAACAGCAGCTCCCGCGATGGCGACTCGTGACGGTCTGTAGGAAACGCGTAGCATCCCCATCCACAGCCTCCTTTTCACCAGTGGTGAGAGGAGCATGGAAGTCCGAGATCAGCCCTTCAACCCTTCTTCTCTCGGAAAAATTCTCCCATTCGTTATCAGCCCCGCGGCGAAGGCCACGCAGCAGCCAGAGTGGTGCGAGAACCAGCGCGCCGCCGCCCACGGGTCGTGCCTCAGGCCATGCGGGTCGAAGATCGCGACCTGGACCCGGTCGATGGCCCGGTAGACCGAGCTCTGGGCCACGTGCATGCATTCAGCGATCTGCTCCACCGGGCAGCCGCAGGAGCGGGCGGCAAGGATGCGCTGCGTGTCCTCGTCGATGTGGGCGACATGCTGCGCCCGGAGGATGGCTTCAAGTTCTTCGGGGGCTACCCGCTCGACCGGCATCCGCGCTCACTCCTTGCGGCGCGACCAAGCGTCATGCCGCCGGCTGCAGTGTCTCGCCGCGGCGCGAAGGGAGTCAAGACGCGGTGTGTAAACTCATCGATGGGGCCCGCCGGGACTGGTCGTGCCGCAGTCACCTGCAGCGTTTCGTCACCGGTTGCCGCCGCCGAGCCCGCGGATGAGGGCATCGAGGATGTCGAGCAGGCGGCCGAAGCGGCGGCGCGACCGTGGCGGGTTTGGCGGTTCGAAGCTCAGGACGGCGCGGACGCGCTGTTCGAGCTCGGCGCGTTCGTAGCTATCGGGGTCGTTCGGGCCGGCCATTGGCGGCCTCCGTTGTTCAGTGCTTGAAGAACTCGGCGTTGATGCGTTCGAACTCGAGCTGGTCCGGGGGGAGTTCCCAGACGCTGAAGATGGCGTCGACCGGGCAGACGTGGCGGCAGGCGTTGCAGTCGATGCAACGGTCGGGGTCGATGTAGTACATGGGGGCGTCGGGGGCGGTGGCGATGCAATCGACGGGGCAGACGTCCATGCAGGAGCCGTCCTTCACGTCGATGCAGGATTGGGTGATGACGTAGGGCATGGGCGCGGACTATACGCCGCGAGAAACGGGACGGGGAGCCGGGTAAACCGGGCTCCCCCCGATTGGCCGGTTAGACGACGCCGAACGCGAGCATGGCATCGGCGACGCGGAGGAAGCCGGCGATGTTGGCGCCGAGGACGTAATTGCCGGGGGCGCCGTATTCCTCGGCGGTCTCGTACACGGTGCGGTGGATGTCGCGCATGATTTGCTGGAGGCGGGCCTCGGTGTGTTCGAACGTCCAGTAGTCGCGGCTGGCGTTCTGCTGCATTTCGAGGCCGGAGGTGGCGACGCCGCCGGCGTTGGCAGCTTTCCCGACGCCGAAGGCGACACCTGCTTCGAGGAACGCGCGGATGCCGTCGGGCGTGGTGGGCATGTTGGCGCCTTCGGAGACGGCGAGGCAGCCGTTCTTCACCAGGGTGGCTGCGTCCTTGCCGTTGAGCTCGTTCTGGGTGGCGCTGGGGAAGGCGACCTGGCAGGGGACCTCCCAGATGTTGCCGTTCGGGACGTAGCGGGCGCCCTTCTTCCGTTCGGCGTAGGCGGAGACGCGGGTCCGTTCGACCTCCTTGACCTGCTTCAGGAGGGCGAGGTCGATGCCGGCATCGTCGTAGACGACGCCGTCGGAATCGGAGCAGGCGATGACTCTGGCGCCGAGCTGTTCGAGCTTCTGGATGGTGTAGATGGCGACGTTGCCGGAGCCGGAGACGATGCAGGTCTTTCCATCGAGGTCCTGGCCGCGGACTTTGAGCATTTCGGCGGCGAAGAAGACCGAGCCGTAGCCGGTGGCCTCGGTGCGGACGAGGGAGCCGCCCCAGCCGAGGCCCTTGCCGGTGATGACGCCGGATTCGTACTGGTTGGTGATGCGCTTGTACATGCCGAATAGGTAGCCGATTTCGCGGCCGCCCACGCCGATATCGCCTGCGGGGACGTCCTGGTATTCGCCGACGTAGCGGTGGAGTTCGAGCATGAAGGACTGGCAGAAGCGCATGATCTCGTTCTCGGACTTGCCCTTGGGGTCGAAGTCGGAGCCGCCTTTGCCGCCGCCGATGGGGAGGCCGGTGAGGGCGTTCTTGAAGATCTGCTCGAAGCCGAGGAACTTGATGATCCCCAGGTAGACGGAGGGGTGGAAGCGGAGACCGCCTTTGTAGGGGCCAAGGGCGGAGTTAAACTGGATGCGGAAGCCGCGGTTGACGTGGATTTCGCCGTTATCGTCCTGCCAGGGGACGCGGAAGATGACCTGGCGCTCGGGCTCGCAGATGCGTTCGATGATCTTGCGTTCGACGAGTTCGGGGCGCTTGGCGAGGACGGGCCCAAGCGACTCGAGGACTTCGCGGACGGCCTGGTGGAACTCCGCCTCGGCGGGGTTGCGGCGGACGACTTCCTGGAAGACGGCTTCGAGACGTTCGTCGAGGCTCACCACGAGATAGCGCGCCGGGGGAGATGGGCGGGACGGGTGCGCATGTGTTACACCTGTGTTTCGGGAAAGTTTTCACAAGAGTACCCACGGGAGCCATCATCCGCCAGCGGTCTGCGTGTGGCGGCCGACAGGGCAACAAAGAGGCACAGAGGCACGGAGTGGACGGGGAACTGTGCTCTGTACGCGGCGGCGGCTAGGGGAAGTCGCTGCCGGGCACGCTTTCGGGGTCTTTGACGAGTTCGTCCCAGCGCCGGGCGAGGACATCGAGCGGGGCAGGCGGAGGAGTCCAGGGGATACCCCGGACGATGACGCCGCGGTTGGGGGCGTGCACGACGAGGCCTTCGCTTTCGAGGCGGCGGAAGGCTTCGCGGACAGGCGTCTGGCTGACGCCCCAGCGGGCTGCGACTTCTTCTTGGCGGAGGTGTTCGCCCTCGCGGATGTTCCCGGCCATGATCGCGGACTGGAGGGCCTCATAGACGAGGTCGGCCTTGGTTTTGCCGGGTTTTCGCAGTGCCATTGATCCTAGGATAACGGGTTGGCGGGGAAGAGCGGGTGGGCGGACAAGGAGGCGCCGAGGCGCGGACGGTTTTGAGGGAGGCCGTGGGCTGGCGTCAGTCCCTCACCCCCTGCCCCAGTTCCGCTGCGGAAGAGAAGATCGACGGGGCATGGGCGCCGTTGCCGTGCCGGTGACCGGCGCTCCCTTGGCGGGAGTAGAATCCGGGCGCTATGGAACTCAACGGAAAAGTGGCACTGATAACGGGGGCGTCGCGCGGGATTGGGGCGGATGTGGCGCTCGAACTGGGGCGGGCAGGCGTGGCGGTGGCGGTCTGCGCGCGGACCACGGAGGTAAAGGACAAGCGGCTGCCGGGGACCATCTATTCGGTGGCGCGGGCCATCCGCGATGCCGGCGGAAAGGCCGAGGGCATCGTGATGGACATGCGCGAGCCGGAGTCGATCGCCCTTGGCGTGGCAAAGACGGTCGAGACGTTCGGGCGGCTGGATATCGTGGTGAACAACGCGGCGATCCTGGTGCCGGGGAACCTGGAGACCATCCAGCCGCGTCACATCGACCTCATCTGGCAGGTCGACCTGCGCGGCCCGATCCTGTTGATGCGGGAGGCGGTGCCGCGCCTGCGGAAGGCGGGGGGCGGTCACATCATCAACGTGTCGTCGCGGGCGGGAGTGTTCCCGGGGCCGGGGCCGTACCCGGAAGGACGGCGCGGCGGCGCATTCTATGGAATGGTGAAAGCGGGCCTGGAACGGCTTTCGCAGGGGCTGGCGATGGAGCTGCAGGACGACAAGATCGCCGTGAACGTGCTTTCGCCGCAGGGGCGGATCAAGACGCCGGGCAACGTGTTCGCGCAGAACGACCCCCAGAACCCGGACCTGGAGTTCGAGGAAGCGGTTGCGATGGCGAAGGGGATGCGCTGGATCTGCGAGCAGCCGTCGACGTTCACGGGGCACATCCTGTTCGACGAGGACCTGTGCCGGGAAAAGGGCCTGCTGTGAGCGAAGCCCCGGTGGAAGGCATCTGCCTCGCCGGTTTCGAGCGGGTGCGGGAGGAGTTCGAGCGCAACTTGCGCGAGCGAGGTGACGTGGGCGCCGCGGTGGCGGTCGTGGCCGGTGGGGTGCCGGTGGTGGACCTGTGGGGTGGCTGGCTGGACGCCGGCCGGACGCGCCCGTGGGGGCGAGACAGCATTGTGAACGTGTGGTCGCTGGGGAAGGCGGTAACGGCCATCTGCCTGTTGCAGCAGGTGGAGGCGGGCCGCGTCGAACTCGAAGCGCCGGTGGCGCGGTACTGGCCAGAGTTCGGACAGGCGGGCAAGGGCCAGCTGCCGGTGAGGTACCTGCTGAGCCACCAGGCCGGACTGCCGGCGGTGCGCAAACCGTTGCCGCCGGGCGCGAATCTCCTGAGCTGGGAGACGATGACAGCGGCCCTGGCGGAACAGGAGCCCTGGTGGACGCCGGGCGAACGGTTCGGGTACCACGTGAACACATTCGGGTTCCTGGCGGGCGAGGTGCTGCGGCGGGTGGACGGCCGGAGTGTGGGGACGTACATCCGCGAAGAACTGGCGGAGAAGCACGGGACCGACTTCCTGGTGGGGTTCGGGCCGGAGCAGGACGCGCGCGTGGCGGACTGGATTCCCTACCAGGCGGCGGCCGGCGAGGATTCGCAGCGGCCGTGGCTCGAACGGGACGCGGCGACGCTTTCGGGGGTGGACCTTGCGCGGGTCCTGGCGTACCGAAACCCGCCGGGGCACCCGGAGGGCGGGGTGAATTCGCGCATGTGGCGGGCGGCTGAGTATCCCTCGAC
>WBZO01006645.1_pt1 | contig 11109 bp, 7 predicted proteins | sample 5204261 | NCBI WGS metagenome assembly WBZO01 (sample SAMN12412400, study PRJNA552823) | activated sludge metagenome | isolation source: activated sludge from anammox sidestream of wastewater treatment plant... | place: USA: North Carolina | collected 2017-09 | reverse complement strand
TATGTTCTAGGTGTTTTACAAAGCGCGTTTTGCTATCTAAGCTACAGCCACTTGCCTCATAATTACTTTCATCTACTTTAAAAATTAAAATTCTATCTTGGTACAATTCATAAGAGGCAACAAGGCTCACTTCGTGCGCCTTCCAGTCCTCCACAAAACTCTGACACATTGCTTTAAACTCTGTAAGCTGTTCTTTGCTTAGCTCTTTGCTTAGTGTGTAAATCCAGATATGTTCCATGTTAATCGAATATTTTAGTTCTTACTGTTTGTAGCCATTTCTTAAAAGTAATGGTGCGTAAAATGGCTATTCAAAATTACGATTTTTTTAAGCAACTATTGCTTAAAATGAGGATATATTTCAAGTAAAGTTTGCAATAAGTTGGCTCATCGCTGGCACGGCTTCTAAATTGAGGGTGTGCCCTGCAAATGGTATTATCTCTAATCGAGCACCGCTAATGGCTTGAGCCACTTCTTTAGCCATGTGCGGAGGAAATAGCGCATCTTTTTCGCCTTGAATAACTAAGGTGGGTGTTTTTATTTTTTTTAGTTCACTTCTATAATCTCCTCTTTCTTTTGTGGCGCGCATTAATTTAAAAAGAGCTTGTTTATCTTCATTTAATTCTTGGCGTGCTTGTTTCATCATCTCAATAGGAATAAGCGGATTGGTAAAATACTGTTCGCTTAATACAGATGGTAACATAATATCTAACATCAATGGATATCCTCCAAACTCTAGTGCTCGCCACCACGATAACTCAATGGCTTCGTAATAGGGTGTTTTGTGCGCAAAGGTAGCCATTAAAATTAGGTGCGAGAGGCGTTGAGGGAAATGAACAGCTAGGTGTTGCGCTACTAAACTACCGTATGATAAACCTGCTATAATAGCACTCTCTATTTTTAAATGGTTAAGAATAGTAACGACATCTTGAGCATGTTGATCGAAGTTACGCCACTCACCTGTTTTATCACTTTGCCCTTGAAATATAAAATCAATAAGTATAATTTTATACTGCTCTTTAAAATACGGAACAGTTAATACCCACGCTAAAGTAGTTTGCGATAAACCATTTAAAAACACAATGGTTTTAAAAGCCTGCTCATTACCATGTATTTCATAGTATATGTTTAAGTTATCGTTGGTTTTGCAATACATACTTTGTTATAAAAACTGAATACTTGCCGAACTCTCTTTTACTTTTAGCTCGATTTTACCACCCAAATACAGGGCTAAATTTTCGCTAATATGTCCTGCTGGTACATCAAAACATACAGGATAGTTGTAATCTTTTACAGCATCTAAAATAATTTCTTCGGGTAGCTTACCAAAAGGAATGGGGTTATCTCTCATATCCGTCATTCCACCAACTAATAAACCTTTTAAGCAACTTAGTTTCCCAGATAGTTTGAGTTGCATCATCATTCTATCAAGGTGATATAAATATTCATCTAAATCTTCAATAAACAATATCTTATCTCTCGTATCAATATCAAAAGGTGTTCCGCTAAGTGCGTATAATAATGAAAGGTTGCCACCAACTAATGGTGCTGTGGCTTTTCCTGTTATATTCATGTGATGTTCTTCTACATCAACTCGTTGATGTTTCCCAAACAAGGCATTAATTAAACTTTTAGTGGCTTTTTTGTTTTTAGTAAAATTAATGGGCATTGTGGCATGTAAAGTCATTATCCCAATATTATGAATAGCGCTGTGTAATACAGTAACATCGCTATAACCAACTAACCATTTAGGATATTGTTTAAACTGAGTAAAATCAACGCTTTCCATTAATCTTACAGTGCCATAGCCGCCACGTGCAATAATAATGGCTTTAATTTCTTTATGATTTAATGCCCATTGTAAGTCTTCTGCACGTTGTTCATCGGTGCCAGCATATTGATGATGTGTGGCAAATAAATTTTTACCCAATACCACTTCTAAGCCACTTTTCTTTAATAATGAAGCAGCTGGATAAACCTCTTCGGGTGTTATTTTACGAGCGGTAGCAATAATGGCAACTTTATCACCCTTATTTAAAAATGGCGGATAAATCATTTCTTCTTTCGTTTTGCAGTGGTTGTGCTTATCGTTTTTTTAGACGGTTTCGATTGTTGTTTTTTTTCTAATCGCTGATGATACTCAATGTTTTGTAGTTGCTTTTTATATTTTGGATGAATGGGTTCGCCCTCCACATGAATATGAAACCATAATTCGCCTTTTTTAATACGATACAAATTCATCTCAGCAATTTGGTATTTATCGGCTAGTTTTTTTAAGGTAAGTTTACGTTTTGGATTCCAAATTTCTTTTTTTAGTTGAATAACCTTTTTTTCATTGAGCTTACGAGCCGATTCTCCCTTATAAATTTTTCGGGCATTGGCTTTTATTACATTGGGATTTTGTTTAAAATGTTCGTAGTACTGTGCTAAGGTTACCCATTTTAAATTTGATACGTGGTTATTTGTTTTGTCATAATCAAGATGAATAACACGATTATGTTTGGCACTTGGTTTCTTTAAAAAAGTAAGTGCTACCGCTTTATGGCAAAAAAGCGCTTTAGAAGATTTGCCCAAGTGAACGGTTACCATAGGTAATCCGCTATTTAGATGTGTTTTTAAGATATAAAGTGCTTTTATATCCTTTTCGTAAGTGGCTAATCTACCCTTAGATGACACAGCGTATCGTTTAATACCGTTAGATTTTATGGAAGGGATGGGTTTCCAAACTTCTTTTGTGTTTAAAGCCATTAATTTTTGATTTTTAATGAATAAAGTTAAATGTTATCTTTACACAATTTTACAGCATTTTAGTCATATAACCAACGCTATGCCAACTAATTATAAACGCACTCTTGTTACTTCTGCCTTACCGTATGCTAATGGTCCCGTTCATATTGGGCATTTAGCAGGCTGTTATTTACCATCAGATATTTATGTAAGATATAAACGAAGTAAAGGGGAAGATATTTTATTTATTTGTGGTAGTGATGAACATGGTGTACCCATTACCATTAAAGCTAAAAAAGAAGGTGTTACCCCACAAGACGTGGTAAATAAATACCATAAAATTATGGGCGATGCGTTTAAGGAATTTGGTATCTCTTTTGATATCTATTCTCGTACATCGAGCAAAACACATCACCAAACTGCTTCCGATTTTTTTAAAGTGTTGTATAATAAAGGTGTATTTACCGAAGAAGTTACAGAACAATATTATGATGAAGAAGCAAAACAATTTTTAGCCGACCGTTATATTACCGGAACTTGCCCTAAGTGCGCGAATCCAGTTGCTTATGGAGATCAATGCGAGAAATGTGGCAGTACCTTGAGTGCTACAGAATTAATAGAACCAAAATCAACATTAAGCGGAAGCAAGCCTGTTTTAAAGAAAACAAAAAATTGGTTTTTGCCATTAGATAAACTGCAACCAAAAATTCAGGCTTACTTAGACGAACATAAAGATTGGAAAAGCAATGTATTTGGACAATGCAAAAGCTGGCTTGATAGTGGCGATGGATTACAACCTCGTGCTATGACAAGAGATTTAGATTGGGGAGTACCAGTGCCAGTGAAAGATGCCGAAGGTAAAGTATTGTATGTGTGGTTTGATGCACCAATTGGATACATTTCGGCAACAAAAGATTTAAGACCCAACGATTGGGAAAAATATTGGAAAGATAAAGAAACTCGTTTAATTCATTTTATAGGAAAAGATAACATTGTATTTCATTGTATTATTTTTCCAGCGATGCTTATGGAGCATGGCGATTTTATTTTAGCAGATAATGTGCCTGCTAATGAATTTTTAAATTTAGAAGGGGATAAAATTTCCACCTCTCGAAATTGGGCAGTGTGGTTGCATGAGTATTTGATTGATTTTAAAGATAAGCAAGATGTTTTACGTTATACCTTGTGTTCTAATGCTCCTGAAACAAAAGACAACGATTTTACTTGGGCTGATTTTCAAACCAAAAATAATAGTGAGTTAGTAGCAATTTTAGGAAATTTTGTAAATCGTACCTTAGTGCTTACACATAAATATTATAACGGTCATGTTCCTGCCTCAGATACTTATACTAAAGACGATTTATTAATTCTTGAGCAATTGGCTACTTTTCCAGATAAGATAGCCACCTCTTTAGAACAATTCAAATTTAGAGAGGCTCTATCTGAAATGATGAATCTTGCCCGATTGGGTAATAAGTATTTAGCGGATACTGAACCTTGGAAATTAATTAAAACGGATGAGCAACGTGTAAAAACCATTATGAATATTGCTTTGCAAATTACTTGTAATTTAGCCATCGTTTGCGAGCCATTTATTCCATTTACATCTGCCAAATTATTTACAATGCTTAATATGCCAACATTAAAATGGCATGCAGCTAAACAAACCAATAACATGGCGGCTGAACATAAAATCAATAAAGAAGAATTATTGTTTGCTAAAATTGAAGATACTGAGATACAAGCACAGATTGATAAGCTAGAGACTAGTAAAAAATTAAACTTAACTTCTACAGTGAGTATTACACCAGCCAAAGCAGAAACAAGTTTTGATGACTTTAGTAAAATGGATATTCGTACTGGAACTATCTTAGAAGCTGAGCGTGTACCTAAAACAGATAAATTATTAAAATTAAAAATTGATACAGGAATAGATGTACGTACGGTGGTAAGCGGTATAGCCGAGTGGTATAAACCCGAAGCGATTATTGGACAACAAGTAAGTATTTTGGTGAATTTAGCTCCTCGAAAAATTAAGGGTATTGAAAGTCAGGGTATGATTTTGATGGCATCGAATAGTGCGGGAGAGTTAAGTTTTATTAGTCCTACTAAAACTGGATTTAATAATGGTTCAGAAATTAAATAAGCTATACGCTATTCTGTTTTTAGGTATTTATCTTACTTGTTTCTCGCAAGCAAATTTAGCTGTAAGTCCTGCGGTAGATAATTATAAAACAGATTCTTCATATATTCATTTTTCAAAATTATCAGGGCCTGTTGCTAAAGCACAAATAGTTGCTTTAAAAAATGGTGCACTATTAGTGCGCCTTAAAACTAATGCAAATGCCATACAACGATTAAAGCAAGCAGGAAATATAGATTTAGCAACACAGGTAGAGCGCGAAACTTTTTTAAATAATAAAGCAATTGTGAGAGCCTATTTAAAAGAATTTACTTTTTGCCCTGTTTATTTTTTCTACTCTACTTATTCCGATTCGGTTAAACAGCAAAAATTAACGGGAATATTTTTAGATAGTAATTTAGTGCAATCATCAAGTATAGTTTGTAACTCATCATTTTATTTAATAGCCGAACAAGGGAGTGTGTATAATTCCTCCTTAGGTTTTGTGCCACTTTCCAAGGCATCTACTGCTAAAGAAAACGGCACTGCCTCAAAGGATGTAGCCATTATAGTAAAGAACCGTTTTTTTATTCAATTACATAATCCTTTTCCGTTTTATCAGAATGGTTATGCTATAAAAAAGTTTAGTATGTATGTCAGAAAGTTTAATGCCTCTTTAATGAATTTTTACACTAAAAATCAAAATTTTCAGTCAGGCCCCGAGGTGCAGAATTTTGTTTATTAACCCTGTGTGTGCTTCCCTTTTTTTTGTGGTCATTAAAAAATCGTATGGAAATTTTTTCGTTCATTATTTTTTCAATGCAAGTTCCGTGTCTTTGTAGTTATATCCTCACCCCAATCACGGTTACATCATCTACTTGTTCTACATCTTTTTTCCAATTGGTAAATGTAGTTTCGAGTAATTGTTTTTGTTCGTGCATTGGTAAGTGTGCATTGGCAGTAAGCAATTCGCGTAGGTTTTTACTCATAAACTTTTTACCTTTTTCTCCGCCAAATTGGTCGGGGAAGCCGTCGGTTAAGGTGTAAACAACATCGCCTTTTTGCAAATCATACTCGTGTAAGGTAAATGGAATGTGTTGTTTATCGTGTTTACCAACGGGCATTTTATCGGGTTTTATTTCGATAACTTCATGTGTACGTACTGTCACATCGAGCGAAGTCGAGATGTGGTTGTTGTCGTTCTCGACTGCGCTCGAACTGACAGGCTTAGTAATTGCGCTCGAACTGACATTGTTTTCTTTTCCCGAAGTTACAGTTCGCACTATCCACGCAGGATTATTGGCAGCTGCTATTTGTAGTTTGGTCTTATCTTTATTAAAAACTAATAAACTACAATCCATACCATCTTTTCCTCCTTCGGGGCTGCCGTCTTTTTTTAATCTGTCTATAATGATTTGTCTTGTTTTATTGAGAATGTGATGAGGCTCTGTTTCAGTTTCTATGGCTTTTTCTAAGCTGGTGATGTTGAGTAAACTCATAATAGCTCCGGGCACTCCGTGGCCGGTGCTGTCGGCGGTGGCAAGAATAAAGTTCTCGACTGCGCTCGAACTGCTATTGTTCTCGACTTCGCTCGAACTGACAGGTTTAGTAGTTGCGTTTGAACTGGGAGAGGGTGGTGTCACGTCGAGCGGAGTCGAGACGGACAAGTGGTTCTCGACTGCGCTCGAACTGAGAATAGAAGCTGCCCAATAAAAGTCTCCGCTTACTACATCTTTGGGTTTAAAGAATACAAAGTATTCACCTAAATTTTTGTCTAAAATTTCTTTAGTGGCGAGGAAGCTACGTTGGATGCGCTCTGCGTAGTTGATACTGTCAGTTATTTCTTTGTGTTTTTCTTCGATAACGTGTTTTTGCAAAGATGTTTCTTTTTCCTTTTCTTCAATGATTATTTTTTGCTTTTGCGTTACCCTAAAGCGGTTAAACATAAAAAGACCAAAGAGTGCCACCAATCCCAAACCTACATAAAGAAAAATATTTTGTCTTTTTTGGGCAGCTGTTTTGGTTTTTTCTACTTCTAAATTGGCTAAATGCACTTTTTCCGCTTCTGCGGCTTTGATGCTGTCTGCTACGGCTTTCTTCTCCTGCTCATACCTAAACGCCTGCTGCATGGTAGCTTTGTAGGTTTCTTCGTTTTGCATGCTATCTCGCATAAGTATGTACAGTTCGTGCATTTTTAAGGCTTCTTTGTAGTTGCCCTGCTTTTTATGGATATTATAAAGCAAGTCACTCGCATCTCTTATCCACATTACATGACCAGTTTCTTCCGCCAGAGCTAAGCCTTTGGCAACGTACTGTAAGGCTAAAACGATATGCCTCTGATCGTAATAAATAGTCCCGATGCTGATGTAAGAAATTGCCAAACCAGATTTCAGCCCCAGTTCTTTACGGATTTTTAAGGCTTTAAAGAAGTATTCCATAGCAGAGGCATCATCACCCTGTGCGGAATAAATAGCTCCGATGTTGTTGTAAGAAACTGCCATAGAGGATTTCATGCCCATATCTTCATAGATTTTTAAGGCTTTCAGTTGATATTCCATGGCACGAACATAATCGCCCTGATCGTAATAAACATTCCCTATGTTGTTGTAAGAATATGTCATATCGGATTTAATCCCCAACTCTTCACGGATTTTTAAGGCTTTCAGATAGTATTCCATAGCAGAGCTATAATCAACCTGATCGTAATAAATACCTCCGATGTTGTTGTAAGATATTGCCATATTAGATTTCATACCCAGCTCTTCATAGATTTTTAAGGCTTTCAGGTAGTATTCCATAGCACGGGCATAATCGCCCTGCTCGTAATAAACCATCCCGATGTTGGCGTAAGAGCCTGCCATATTGGATTTCAGCCCCAGCTCTTCACGGATTTTTAAGGATTTTAGGTGGTATTCCATGGCGGAGGCAAAATCGTCCTGATAGTAATAAACAATCCCGATGTTGTTGTAAGAAGATGCTATTCCCTTTTTAAAGCCGAGCTTTTCGGCTAGTGTATGGGCATTTTGGGCGTAGTACAGGGCGGTATCGTAATTTCCCACACGCCAGCCTGCTTTTTCGCTGAGTTGAATGAGGGTGTTTACTTTGTTGGTGTCTTCTTTGGCGGTTTTGAGTACGGTGAGGAGGGAATCAACTGTGGTGGTTTGGTTAAAAGCCAAAACACCTTTGAACAACAACAAGGCTATGTAAATTAGTCTTTTCATTTTTCGTTTGTTGTTATTGTTTTTATTTTTTTACCGAAAATGTTTTTCAGGTTGAACTTTTAAAGATAAAAAACAATTTGAAATTCCCTTCAAAAAGTGTATAAGCTTTTTCTTGCTTTGTCAATCAATGCTGTTGTTGCTATACTGAACCCAATCTAAAAATTTCATTGCTCTATTGTTGGAGGATTTGGGTATAAACGAATTTGAGAAATAAAACATTTTTCTCTGTGTCATAATATCTATTATGATGAAAGAAAAGAATCACAAAATTTCGTATTGAATAAAGTAAAATAGGGAATAGATTACCTTATTTCATACTTGCTTTTACAAAGTGTACAAATAATGGATGAGGGTTTTCTACTGTACTTTTATATTCGGGATGAAATTGAACGCCCACAAAAAACGGGTGTGTAGGAATTTCAACAATCTCTACTAGGTTTGCATTGGGGTTTAATCCCGAGAGTACCATACCAGCCTCTTTGTATGCAGGCATATAGTGATTGTTAAACTCATAACGGTGGCGATGGCGCTCTTGTATATTAGTTTGCCCGTAGATTTTATATGCTAAAGTACCTTCGGTAATTTTACAAGGATAGGCCCCTAAACGCATGGTGCCACCCATGTGCGAAATATTTTTTTGTTCTTCTAGTAAATCAATAACAGGATGTGTTGTTTGAGGATTCATTTCCCGGCTATGTGCATCTTTTAAGTTTAATACATGACGAGCAAATTCAATCACCGCACATTGCATACCTAAGCAAATGCCAAAAAACGGAATGTTGTTTTCACGAGCATATTTAATAGCAGCAATTTTTCCTTCAATACCTCTGTTGCCAAATCCAGGAGCTACTAAAATACCCTTTAAATCTTTTAATGTTTCTTTTATATTCTGTTCAGAAAGACTCTCGCTGTGTATCCATTTTAAATTTACTTTACAATCATTCACCGCGCCTGCATGAATAAATGCTTCAGCAATTGATTTATAAGAATCTTTAAGCTCTACATATTTTCCTACTAAGCCAATGGTTACTTGATGCTTGGGATGATGAAATTTTTCTAAAAAGGTTTTCCATTTATCTAATTTTACAGGAGATGGCTGTGAGATATGTAATTTTTTTAATGCAATTTCATCTAATTTTTCAGCTTCCATTAATAAAGGCACCTCATAAATGGTAGGCGCATCAAGGGCCTCAATAACGGCGTCTTGAGATACGTTGCAAAATAAGGCAATTTTACGTTTTATATCAGCACCAATGGGATGTTCGGAACGACACACCAAAATATCGGGTTGTACACCGTATTCCAATAACATTTTTACACTGTGTTGGGTTGGCTTGGTTTTTAATTCGCCCGATGTAGCTAAATATGGTAAAAGTGTAAGATGAATAACGGTACAATCATCACCAAGTTCCCATTTAAGTTGTCTTACGGTTTCAATGTATGGTAACGATTCAATATCGCCTACAGTACCGCCTATTTCGGTAATTACAAATTGATATTGTCCTGTTTGTCCTAATATTTTGATGCGGTTTTTTATTTCATCAGTAATGTGTGGAATCACTTGAACTGTTTTTCCTAAAAATTCGCCTTTGCGTTCTTTATCAATTACAGCTTGATAAATACGTCCCGTGGTTACGTTGTTAGCTTGCGAGGTAGCTACATTTAAGAAACGCTCATAGTGTCCTAAGTCTAAGTCGGTTTCAGCACCATCATCTGTTACATAGCATTCGCCATGTTCATAGGGGTTTAAAGTACCAGGGTCGATATTAATATAAGGGTCAAGTTTTTGAATAGTAACCGTGTAGCCACGAGCCTGAAGTAATTTGGCTAATGATGCGGCAATAATTCCTTTTCCGAGAGACGATGTTACACCACCTGTAACAAAAATATATTTAGTATTGGATGACATACAGTTTTTAATAAACTGTATGCAAAGGTAAGTTAAATTTTTGAATTAATCTCGAAATATATATTACGGAATTAGGTTTAAGTCGAATACCTAATTAATAATTGATTAACTTCAATAATTTATCTTTAAAACGCTCTTTAGGTAAGAAATTCTTTTCTAAATCGGCATTCATTGGCACAGGAGTATCTAGGCTGCCTTCACGCATGACAGGAGCATCAAGATTTTCAAAACAATGTTCGGTTATTAAAGCGCTAATTTCACCAGCAATACCGCCCGTTAGCGTATCTTCTTGTAAAACAAAGGCGCGGTTGGTTTTTCTTACGGATTGATAAATGGTGTCGGTATCTAAAGGCGATAAAGTTCTTAAATCAATTAAATCGGCCGAAATTTCGGGATGTTCTTTTAAAACATCTAAAGCCCAATGTACACCTAAACCATAAGTAACAATTGTAACTTGGTTTCCTTCTTTTACCAATCGCGCTTTTCCAAATGGGATTGTATAATATTCGTCAAGTACATCTTCGTCTATGCTTCTATAAAGTGCTTTGTGTTCAAAAAACATGACAGGGTTAGGATCTTCAAAGGCACTTAATAATAAACCTTTGGCATCGCTCGGAAAAGCAGGATAGGCAATTTTTAATCCGGGTGTTTTAAAAAACCAAGCCTCATTACTTTGACTATGAAAAGGACCAGCAGCTACACCCGCACCAGTAGGCATACGCACCACTACATCGGCATGTTGTCCCCATCGGTAGTATGATTTTGCTAGGTTATTAGTAATTTGAGTCATTCCCTCACTCACAAAATCAGCAAATTGCATTTCTACCATGGCTTTGTATCCATTGATAGATAAACCAAAACCAGCTCCAATAATGGCCGATTCACATAAAGGCGTATTTCGTACACGTTCTTTTCCAAATTCATCAACAAAACCTTCAGTAATTTTAAATACTCCGCCATAGTCGGCAATGTCTTGTCCCATTAGTACTAAGTTATTATGTTGGCGCATCGCTAAACGTAATCCGTCGCTGATAGCATCAATCATCCGTTTATTAGTCTTTTTACCAGATTGTGAAGATGTATCATTAATATTAATAGGCTTGTACATTTCCGATAACTCTTTAAGAGTATTG